>Ga0099828_10000210_pt1 | contig 34362 bp, 24 predicted proteins | sample CZO8metaG_2_FD_79338 | JGI IMG/M metagenome (GOLD analysis project Ga0099828, IMG submission 79338) | Vadose zone soil microbial communities from the Eel River Critical Zone Observatory, Northern California, USA - CZOApr15con2H1.8 metaG | ecosystem: Environmental > Terrestrial > Soil > Vadose... | reverse complement strand
GAGCGGCGCGGCGTGGCCCAACGAACCGGTGGGTTTCCGGGTGCTCAACGATTGGGGCTTTGACCAAAGCCCGCCCGCGGTGACCAATGCGCCAATTCCGGGGAGTCCCGGCTGGATGATTGGCGACAACGATAGCGGCTATGTCACTCGCATCTCGGATCCAGCGGCACCGCTCTCGCCGCCCAATGTCTATCAGTTCTTTTTCCCAATCGGCTTTACGGGCTCCGGATATCCGCCGGGGGACGTGTACACCGGTATTCCGTCATCGTCGGAGGTGTATGTGGGTTTTTGGTGGAAGCCCTCGAACCCATGGCAGGGACACGAGAGCAACGTGAATAAGCTCCTGTTTACCTGCACGGGCGGCACGATATCAAACTGTGCCATTCTCAAGATGCTCGGCACGAGTCCGCCGTACAGTACGCAAGTCACATTCGAGGGCCCGCTGCCGCCTCCGGGACATCCCGACATCAACCTTGACGAGAATGTCGGCTCAACGAGCCCCCTCGCGCTTGGCGTGTGGCACCGCATAGAGCTGTACCAGAACTTTACCGGTGGCATTATCAAGTGGTGGGTGGACGGCGTGCTCGTCGGCAGTTATGCAGGTTGCACGTACAGCGGCGGCGGCTTCACGCTCGTATGGGTGAACCCCATTTGGGGCGGGATCGGCACCATCCCGAAGCGGGAGAACGATTACTTCTGGTTTAACCATATTCACGTGAGCGCGCGGTGAGCTGGTACGCAAACCACGTGGACGTCGGCGGGCGGTGACGGTCGCGGCCCTTAGGAAGGAGCACGGGTCTGGGTCTCGGCGTGCCGCTCGGTGCGGATCCACTGCTGGTCGCCCAGCATCGTCAGGGCGGCCAGCGCCGTCCCCGCACGCCAGATCGTGTAGAGTGGAAGGAAGGCGAAGGCGAGCAATGCTCCGCCAGGTTGGGGGTCAACCGCCAGGGCGGCGGCAGTGTAGATGATCCAACGCACGAGCGGCACCGCTAGTGCCAGTGTGATCCACTCCGCCCCGAGAGGCCGAAGCAGGAAGACACAAGAGGCCGCCACCGTCACCATGGCCAGCAGGACCGCCGGGCCGAGCGTGCTGAGCTCCGCCAGGCAGTCGAGCTTCTGCGCGAGTCCGATACTGCCGCTGCGGACAAGCGAGGGTCCATAGCTCAGCAGCACGGCAATCTTGCCCGCGCTCCAGCGCCGGCGCTGGCTCGAGCTCCGGCGCAGCGAACTCGCTTCCTCTGCCAGGATGCGGGCCTCCGGCGCGCTCTCGATGCGCGTGCCCCGCTCCGTCAGGAGTGCGTACATCTCCCAGTCCTCGCAGATTGAGTAGGCACCCCACCCAGTGGCAGCGAGCACGTCGGCCCCGAGGCACATCCCGTTGCTCAGGGGCACATTGAGGCCCGCGCGGTTCTTGAGGCTGAAGGCGAACCGGTGGTTAGCGGTGGAGAGGACAGCGGCCATCCGCGTGAGCGCGTTGTCGGCGCCGTTCCGGACGCCGTTGAACGGCTGGACGACCTTGACACGAAGGGGTCCGGCCGCGGCCAGTGCGGCGGCAAAATCAGGCGCCACCACACTATCAGCATCTATGATCACCACAGCGTCGATCTGTGCTAGTTGTACGTGCTGAAGGGCCCAGGCCAGGGCGTAGGACTTGCCGGGCCGGTTCGGGTCGTGGCGCTCAAGGCACGGCACTCCGAGACGACGCGCAAGCGCTGCTGTGCGGTCCGTGCAGTTATCCGCGATCACCGTGATGGCCCGTCGTTTGACCGGGTAATGCTGCTGCAACAGCGAGCGCAGGCACGATTCGATTAGAAGCTCTTCATTGTGCGCGGGCACGAGAAACAACAGGTCCGGAGGACGGGCTGTGGCCGGACGTCGCGGTACGGCGCCCCCGCGCCGAGCCCGCGCGATGCTGACCGCGTCGGAGAGGCTCGGCAGCAGCAGGACAGCCGCGAGCAGGGCGAGCGCCGTAGTGAGAAAGATCACACCGTGTAGCGTGGGCACCAGAACCTGGCGCTGGCCCGCACCTCCCGAGCGGTGAGGAGGTAAAGCACGATCGACGCAATCCCGGCGACCAGTACCGGCTTGGACGCAGCGAGGATCGGGAGGAGGTGGTAGCTGCCGGGGCGTGCAGGCAGTGGTTGTCTCATCGATTCCCCCGAACTGCTCAACGGGCCTGACCGGACACTATCCCGGCGCCCTCCCAGCGGTGGGTCGGTTCATCTCGTCTCGCGAGCGCTAGAACGTGAGATGCCACAGTGTCATCATACCGCCGGGGGCGGAGAATCTCCCAGGCTGCCAGACGGCTCGGGCGCTCCAGCCGAGTCAGAGCGAGGGCCGTTCGAGCGGCGCTCAGGAGCGCCGCGATCATGCTGATGGGTATCCACATGACTCGGCCGCGCCATCCGTGTTCCCGGTACGCTCGGAGGAGTTCGCCTCGAGTCGTTCGCGTTCCGTCGATGAGGTTCAAGAGAGCCGGGGCGTCCTCGAAGCACTCGGCGCACCAGGCGATTACGCTTCCAGCGACGCTTACCTCGCAGGTCGCCATCGGCAACGCCGGGCGTCCGAGGCCTAGATGCCAGCGCCCGAACAGGTGGCGGCCCATGAGCCCCGGCAGGTCTGGATGGTCGAAATCTACGAGCGCGGCGGGCCTGACGATTCGAGTTGCGATGCCCAGTCGCGGTGCCTCCGCCGCTACGAACTGCTCCGCTTCACACTTGCCCCAGGTGTACGGGCCGAGCTCGCGCGGGCTCTCAGCCAGCGGCGTCTGTTCGTTCTGACGCTCCCACGGGGAGCGTGGGGGGCGGAGCACTGATAGGCTGCTAACGTACACCAACCGACGCACGTCCGCCGCGTCCATCGCGCGAAGTAAGTTGCTGGTGGCGTCAATCGAGTTGCGCTGATGAGCCTGGTACCCTCCGGCCGTCGCGGCGGCTGCGTGTATGACCACTGCGGCGTCCACGAGCGCCGGCGCCGGGACGGCCTCACTGAGGTCGGCCGTGACCCACTGGTGCACGTTTGGGTCATCGACATCCGCAACTCGACCGACGCCGCGCACACGGAAGCCCCGGCGCACGAGGTGGCGAGCGATCTCCTTTCCCAGATAGCCCCGTGCGCCTGTGATGACAGCAACGGGCGCGTTGGCGGGGACATACGCCTCGGTGCGGGCGGGCGTGGCGCCGCGCGCCACGCGCCGCACTTCCCCGGCAATCTGTTCGTAGAGCGCGGTTACACAGCGCAAGTGTGCCGGGGTAAGCGGTGCGGCACCACCCGACGCCACCGCCTGATAGAATTCGCTGAAGATCTCGACGAGACCGGGATAGCCTCCACCGACGGCCAACCGTTTGACGAGGCTGACGGCAGTGCGGGACTGCAGCTGCCACCCTTCGAGCGCGGGGTTGAGGATCTTCTCGATGGGGCTCGTGCCCGGGTTGCCGGCACCCAGCACAATGGAGCGGACGAAATCCACCGTGAGGGCGCCGCCGTCTCCGCTGGCAGTCAGCGTCGATGCGATCGGACGCGCGCAGAGGCTTACGAACAAGCGCCCGGTCAGCTTTCCGGAGCCGAGTGACGCAACGACCTCCGTCGGGCTCACGGCCAACGAGCTGACGACGGGGTCGGATCGGCCGAACCGCTCGAGGGCAGCCACCAACGTGTACAGCGGGTGCGGCAGGATGTCCACTAGCTGCTCCGCCAGCGCACTGGGCCCCGCCCGATCGAGCCGCAGCTGGGGAGGATTGAACGTGAAGTGGCTGTCAACGAGGTGCACGGGGGCGAGATCCGCGACTCCGGCCGTCCATTTGCGGAAGGCAGGGTCCCGGAGCAGCTGGTGTCCGGCGCAGACTAGCCGGCTCCCGTCTGCGGCGAGCCGCAGCAGGATGTCCGCCTCGTACTGCGTCTCGACGAAGGGTTTCTCAACGTAGACGTGCGTCCGCGCCTGCAACGCCTGCCGCGCGGCGTCGAAGTGCTTTCCGGCCGGGGTACAGACGTGAACGATGTCGGGCTTGGCATCGCCCAGCAGCGCGGGCAAGGACGGATACGCCACGGCCCCTGCGAGCGCGGCCAGCTCCCGTGTAGCCGGCGCGGACGAGTCGTAGATAGCGAGTACGCGGTATGGCACGGCCATGCGCCGCAGCGCGTCCAGATGCCTGCGAGCCATCCTTCCCGCGCCGACAAAGGCCACGCGCAGGTCGTGTCGTGGTGTTAGCGATTCTATAGGCGTCATGAGGTGGTCGAAATTCTTGCCTTTCTGATGCCGGAGATGCGTTCCCCCGTCGTCCCCGTGCAAGAGGAAGGCCAGAATCGAGCGCGTTGAGCGGCGCGAGGAGGGCCTTCGTGAGACGAACACGCGTTGCCGCGTGTAGCATCCTCGCCACACTGTCGGAGTGCCATGCCGACCGTCACTGCCGCCGAGCCGCTAATCGCTTGCAAGATAGGTGAATGGGCCGGAAGGCGGATGGGCACCATTCCTGCACTGGTTAGAAGTCGTCGCTATGCTCTGCTCGCTCCCCCGGGCCCCCCTCCTTCGGGGTGGAACGATCACTCGATCTCTCGACACCGGAGGCGGCTGGAGGACACAATACTCGACCGCAAATCGTTGGCGCCGCTGAACGAGCTTCGACCTATCGACATCTGGCGGTTCCTCAGGACCCAACCGGCCTCGTATTGGTTGATCTGCATGTACCTGTTCCTTGAGTACGTCCGACCCCAGAGCATATACGAATCGATTGGGTTTCTTCCCTGGGCGCGTTTCTGCATCGTCTTCTGCGTGGTTGCGTTCTTGCTCGAGGGCAAGTGGCCGCGTCTCCGGAGCCCGGCGACCGCTCCCCTGGTGCTCTATTCGGCGATCGTCCTCGCCTCTTCCGCACTCGCGTACAATCCCACGATCTCCATCCAGTCGTTGTCGCTCTTCTTCTCGTGGGTGCTGATCTACCTACTGATCACGAACATCGTGGTCACGGAGCGGCGGTTTCTGGTGTTCGTTCTCTCGTTTCTCCTCTACAACTTCAAGATGTCGCTGCACGGCACGCGATCATGGGCCGCCATCGGATTTGCGTTCCGTGACTGGGGGGTGACGGGTGCTCCAGGGTGGTTTGAGAACTCGGGCGAGTTCGGAATCGAGATGACGATGTTCTTCCCGATGTCCGTGTGTTTCATCGTGGCTCTGCGGCGCTATTGGAGCAAACGTAAGCTAGCGCTGTTCATGCTGTTGCCGGTCACATCGGCAATTGGGATGGTGGCTTCGTCGTCCCGGGGCGCGCTGCTGGGTGGGGTCGCCGTGCTTTGGTGGTTTGTGCTGAGGAGCCGTTATAAGGTCCGCGCGTTGCTCACTGTGGCCGTCATTGCGGCCGCGGCTGTAGCAATCGTTCCACCGCAGCAGGTGGGGCGCCTGAAGACTGCTGGGGCGGACCCGACCTCACTGCGCCGGCTCACCTATTGGAGAGACGGGGTTCGCATCATGAATGATCACCCGGTCTTTGGGATCGGCTATGCGAACTGGGGAGAGTTCTATCGAAGGTACTACGATCCTCGCGGGCAGCTTCCGCACAACATTTTCGTGCAGGCTGGCTCCGAGCTCGGCTACGCCGGCCTGCTGGCCTTTGTTCTGCTGATTGCCTACACCTTCGTGATTAACCACCGAACCAGGAAGCTTGCGCGACGCCTGCCCAGCGGCGAGTTCCTCAACGGCATGGCTCACGGTCTGGACGGAGCGCTCATTGGGTACCTAGTCAGTGGGTTCTTCGTCACTGTGCTTTACTATCCGTACTTCTGGATTAATCTCGCAATGACCGTTGCGCTTCACCGCGCGGCCACAAACCAGTGTGTCCACGCGGTGGAAGCGGTTGTCCGACAGACGGCGAGCGGACCCGCCGGGTGGACGCCCCGGACGAGCTTGGGCCAAAAGGGATGAAGAACATCCTCCATGTGATCGACACGACTGGCCCCGGTGGGGCCGAGACGGTCTTCGTGCAACTCGCGACCTGCCTGGACGCGCACAAGTGGCAGTCATTCGCGGCGGTTCCTGGCAGGGGATGGGTTTACGACACGGTCGCGGAGACCGGGCTCCAACCGATCGTCACTCCGTGCTCCGGATCGTTCGACCTGCGCTATTTGGTGGCGCTGTGCCGTGCCATAAGGAATCATCGCATCGACCTGGTTCAGACCCACCTATTCACGGCTAGCGTATATGGCAGCCTTGCTGGAACACTCTGTGGCGTCCCTGTCGTCAGCACGTTTCACGGCAGGCCGGATTTAGCGGGAAGCGAACGGTATCGGGCGCTCAAGTTTCGTATCCTGCGGCGAGGGGCGCGCAAAGTGGTCTTCGTCTCCGAAAGCCTGCGAGGATACTTTTCTTCACTAAGCGGGATCGAGAGCGACCGTACGGTAGTTATCTACAACGGCATCGACGTCTCGGCGTTCGCGCCGCGTCGCGACACTTCGCTCCGCCAAGAGCTGGGGATTCGGAACGGTGAAGTGCTGGTTGGAGCCGTCGGAAACTTGCGGCCGGCCAAAGGCTACGACGTCTTTTTGAGGGCTGCGGCTGTATTGGCGCGGCGGCAGTCGCCCGCTTACCGATTTGTCATCGTCGGTGACGCAGATGGATCGCGGTATCAGGACCTGCTGGCTCTGCGCAATGACCTAGCGCTTCAAGACAAGGTTGCGTTCGCTGGCTTTCGGGGAGCGGTGCATCGAGTGATGAACAACCTCGATCTTTATGTCAGCACGTCGAGTTCAGAAGGCTTCTCGCTTACCCTGGCGGAGGCCATGGCGTGCGGCGTCCCCGTAGTCGCGACGCGGAGCGGGGGACCGGAAGAAATCATCACGCACAATGTCGATGGGTTCCTGGTCGACACACACTCCCCAGAGCAAGTCGCGCAAGCGATTCGACGGGTCTGGGAAGAGCCCGCCACGCGAGAACGCCTGGCCCGCGAGGGGCAGAAATCGGTGCGGACAAAGTTTACTCGTGAGGGGATGTTGAGGCGCTACGAGAGTCTCTATGAACTTGTGACGTTAACTGGTGTCAACGGCGATTTGAAACTGCACAAGACGCCCTGAGCGGCTGAGGGCTGGCCTCTGCTGCGCATTGGAACAGTTCACGCCAGGGCCGACGTTCCGACCCCGGCCCTGCTAGCCGCCAGCAGGGTAGACGGCGACGACTTGACGGTGACACTATCCAGCCGATGGGGGCCGTGACGCGTTCGGTACTAGTCACTGATGCCCACGAGCGCGCCGCGCTGGCGGTGGTGCGGTCTCTGGGGCGAGCTGCTTACCGCGTTTCTGTGTGCTCGCCCAGACGCCGGTCGATGGCCGGTGCGTCCCGGTACTGCGTTCGCCAGACAGTGGTGCCGGATCCTCTCGAGGCGGCGGACGGGTTCGTCGCGGCCATTGAGCGACTGGTTAGGGACTGGAGAATCGACGTCCTGGTGCCTATCACCGAGGCGTCCCTGCTGGCCTTGCTGCCGGAGCGGGCTAGGTTCAAAGGGGTTTGCATCCCCTTTCCCTCCTACGAACAATTCCACAGCATCTGCGATAAGACCACCGTGCTGGAGGCGGCCCGCGCTCTGGAGATTCGTGTGCCGAAATCCAGGCGGCTCGCGAGTGCGAACGATCGTGACCAGCTCCTGCCGGAGACGCTGCGGTTCCCCCTCGTCGTCAAACCGGCCCGCTCGGTGACGCCTGCGAACGGTCGCTTCACCAAGTCCGGGGTCGCGCATGCGCACGATTGGGGTTCCCTGCGGTCCGCACTGGAGAAGGTGTCCCCGGCGGCCTATCCCGTACTGCTGCAGCAGCGGGTCGTGGGCCCGGGCGTCGGAGTATTCCTGCTCATCTGGAAAGGGGAGCTGCTCGCCAGCTTTGCGCACCATCGGATTCGCGAGAAGCCGCCCTCGGGCGGCGTCAGCGTCTTTTGTGAGAGCGTTCCGGTCGATCCAGTTCTGTTGGCCAGCTCGCGAACCCTGCTGGAGCGGTTTGCGTGGGAGGGAGTGGCGATGGTCGAGTACAAACTCGACGCAGCGACGGGTGTCCCGTACCTGATGGAGATTAACGGCCGCTTCTGGGGGTCGCTGCAGTTGGCGATCGACGCCGGTGTGGATTTCCCCGCCCTGCTGATGGCTGCGGCGCTGGGCGGTCGCCCGCACCCGGTCCATACGTACCGGGTGACGACGAAGAACCGCTGGTGGTGGGGGGACGTCGACCACTTGCTCGCGCGTCTGCGGCGCTCCAAAGAGGAGTTGGGCCTCCCACCCGAGACCCCGGGCCGCTGGCGAGCCATCGGCGATTTCCTGGCGTCCTGCCGGCCGCCAGGTCGAAACGGCGTCTTGAGGCTCGGCGATCCGATGCCGTTCGTTCGTGAAACACTGGACTGGGTTCGCAGGAGATAGGGCAGAGTGTGGCGCGGACGCCACACCCACTGCGCAGCTCAACCGGCGCTTCCCACGAAGACTCCGTTTTCATGCTGGCGGTCGCGCCCGGGCTGTCAAGGCTTTGGCCCTGGTCTTGCGAGAGGCGTGCAGCGGACCATGGACGAGACCCTCAGCCTCGCATTGCGGGTCAGGCGCTGGCGCTGCCGCCTCATGCGGAAGGGGCGGGGGATGCTGGGCCTCAACCGGACGATCTACGTCGAACAGCGAGTTGGCGAGTACCGCGCGTACTGGGAGCGGGCTGCGCAGACTTTGTCCGCCACCTTCATCCCCCTCTCCGAGACGGTGTGGGAAATTCGGCTCAACGGCTGCAGCACGCGGGTGGCGAGTCACGTCGTCCCCCTAGACGACCCGGTCACGCACCGGCTGGCAGGAGACCGGGCTTTCTGCTACCGAACAGCACAACAGCGGAACATCCCGGTGCCGGCGCATCGGGTCTTCCGCCTCGCGAGTCTGGACAGCGCGCATGCGTTCATGGTGGAACATCCCGGAGCAGCCGTGGTGAAGCCCGTTAGCGGGACGAGCGCTGGCATCGGAGTGACAACTTGCATTCGGACGGCTGCACAGCTGGAGAACGCTGCCGCACTCGCCTCGTTGTTTTGCGAGGATCTGCTGATCGAGTCGATGGTGCCTGCGGAGTCGTGTCGCCTGCTCTATCTCGACGGACAATTGCTCCACGCCGTGCGCCGGCGCGGGGTGCGCGTGACGGGGGACGGCCGGTCGGCCATTGGCCAGTTGCTTGAACGACGCGGTCACCGTCTTCGGTCTGACCTGGTGACGGCGCTTACGTTGAGGGCGCAACGGCTCTCCCTGGATACGGTGCTCGAGCCCGGTCGTGAGGTCGTAGCGCGCAGCCTCCCGGCAGGGGAAACGCGCGCCACGGAACTGCGCACTGTCTACGATGAATCCATCACCGACTTGGTGTGTCCGGCACTTCGCGATGCCCTGGGCGAGGTCGTCCGGGTTGTCGGGAGCAAGCTCGCAGGGGTGGACGTGCTGACCAATAACCCGTCCATGCCCCTGGAGGACAGTGGCGGTGCGTTTCTCGAGATCAACACCACTCCCGGGCTCCACCACCATTACATCACGGCGGAGGAGCAGCGGACGCATCCGGTAACGGTTCGGGTGCTCGAATACCTCTTGCGAGAACAGTCAGGTCGTGACGGCGAGACTGCCCCGGTCACAATCGATCCAGTGCCGAGGGGCAGGGTGCACACGGCGGACTACGTCCGCCGGATCGGTGTTCCTGAGATTCCCCCGTCCACGAGTCCATTCGACCCTGGATACGATCCCGCGACGGTCCAGAGCCATCTGGATCAGAGTGCGCATCTGATGTCGATCCTGAAGATCTCCATGGCGGGCTGGCTGATCGCCAGGGAAAGTGCGACCCGCCGGAAGATCGCCGCCGCGCGGCGCCATCAAGTGCCGACGGTCACAGGTGGTGGCCCGTTCGAGGTGGCAGTGGCCCAGGGCCAGCTGCCCGCCTATCTCGACTTATGCGCGGACTTCGGGGTCACGCGCATCGAGGCTGGCGAGGGGTTTACGGTGATGCCGCTTCGGGCCGGCGAGGTAGTGGCGATGGCCCGCGAGCGCGGGCTGGAGCTCCAGTTTGAACTGGGACAGAAGCGTGGCGGTGCCTTCACGGAGGACGTCGTGGAGGCCTTGATCGAGCAGGGTCGGCGTTGGTTGGACGCCGGCGCGGTCCAGCTCGTAGTAGAAGCGCGCGAGAGCGCGCAGCGGGTTGGCCTCTTCGACGCCGCTGGAGCGCTCAACCGCGAATTTGCTGAGCGCTTCGCAGCGGCGTTTGGTCTTGCGACGGTGACGTTCGAGGCACCTAACAAATCGAGCCAGTTTGCGCTGCTCGAGCACTTCGGGAGAGAGGTCCGCCTCGGCAATGTTCGACTGGAGGAGCTGCTCCGGGTCGAGATCTACCGGCGCGGCCTCCATTCGGACGCGTTCAGCCAGGACCGCTTGCGGCCTCGTGTGCCGTGAAGGGCGTCGATCCGTCGATGCCCGTCGTGGTCCTGGGCTTTCAGCATGGGGCCCTGGGCATCGCCCGGAGCCTGGGCCGACTCGGGATCTCCGTCTACGGGGTCGATCGCGACCTGCGGGCGCCGGGCCTGGCGTCTCGCTATTGCCGCGAGGCGGTTCGCTGGGACCTCGATGGGGCGCCTGCAACGGAGACGGTGGACTTCTTGTGCCGTCTCGCGCAGCGGATTGACCGTCGCTCCCTCCTAGTCCCCACCACGGACCGCTCGGCATCGCTCGTGGCCGGGCATGCCGATGTGCTCGCCGACTACTTCGTCTTTCCGAAAGGGTCCGCCGACCTCGTTCGCTCGTTGCACAACAAGCGAGAGTTGTTCTACCAAGCCCGACGGCTGGGGATCTCGACTCCGGCGGCCGTTTTCCCGCAGTCACGCGACGACGTGCTACGGTTTCTCTCGGACGCCGTCTTTCCCATCATGCTGAAGGCAATCGATGGGACACGCCTGATGGAACGCACCGGCAAGCGGATGGTCATCGTTCACTCGGTGAGCGAGGTGCTGGAGCAGTACACGAAACTGGAGGATCCCGAGGTTCCGAACCTGATGCTCCAGGAGTACATCCCCGGCGGGGACGACACCATTTGGATGTTCAACGGCTACTTCAACGACGTCTCGGAGTGCCTGTGCGCGTTCACGGGCAGGAAGCTGCGGCAGCACCCGGTTCACACCGGCGCCACTACCCTCGGAATCTGTGTGCGCAACGAGACCGTCGAACGGCTGACGACGAGCTTCATGAAGACCGTGGGTTACCACGGGATCCTGGATATCGGATATCGTTACGATGCGCGGGACGGAACCTACAAGCTGCTCGACGCCAACCCGCGAATCGGCTCGACCTTCCGGCTGTTCGTGGCTGAAAACGGCATGGACGTCGCGCGCTGCCTGTATCTCGATATGACCGGACAGCCCGTGCCGCGTGCGGTTCCGATCGATGGGCGGAAGTGGGTAGTGGAGGACCAGGACTTCCTGTCATGTCTCGACTATCGACGGGAAGGTCAGCTGACGCTCCGCCAATGGTTCGGTTCGCTTCGCGGGATCGATGAGGCGGCCTGGTTTGCGCGCGACGACCTCGTCCCGGGTTGCCTGGTGTGCCTCGGGTTTGTGCACCGTCTGTTCCGCCGGGCCGCGAAGAAAAGCATCGAGCTATCGCGCCCGCGGCGGCGGGCCCGGGAGGAGGCGAGGCAGGGTGACCGGGCTGCCCGAGGGGTCGGCGCATCCGGCGCGCCGCAGGGCGTCGCGCCGAGCGCTACCGGCAGAGCTGGAACATCAGCGATGGCGAGCCCGGCGGCTACGGGTTGCGGCGTCGAGCGGCTGAGTCTCACCGATGCGATCAGCCTGGGCCCCGAAGCATGGGATGGCTTGCTCGCGCCCGGTGCGGCGCCTAACCCGTTCATGAGCTGGGCCTGGTACGAAGCCTGGAGCGCCGCCTCCGGGACGGCGGAAGTGGCTGCGAGTGAGGCGATCGTGGTGCGGTCGGCCGCAGGGGCGGTGGAGGCACTCTTTCCGTTTCGCGTCCATCGGGTACGGTTCCGCCGGGCCCCAGTCACGGCGCTGGGATGGGCGACGGGAGACCTCGGCTGCCCGGATCACGTCGACGTTCTGGCGTCGCCCGCCGCCGATCTCGCCCTCCTCGTTCCGGCGCTCGAGGCTCTGTCCTGGGACGTGATCCTGCTGGACAACGTGGCTGGCGACGCACCTAACGGCGACCGGCTGTGTGCGGCATGGGCCGATCGGGGGTGGACGGTGCGACGCATCGCGCTGTGGGACTGCCCGTACTTGCAACTCCCCGACAGTTGGGCTGCTTATCTCTCCGGCCTGAGCGCAAACCGACGACAGACGCTCGGCCGGAAGGAGCGCAAGCTCCGCCGAGAGCATCGCGTCGGAGTCACCTGCTACGGACCAGACCGTCTCGAGGAGGGGTGGGGCCACCTCCTGCGCTTGCACGCCTTGCGGTGGGGCCGGGCGGGCGTGTTTCACGACGCGACGACAGAGCGGCTTCACCGGTGCTTCACCGCGCGGCTGGCCCAGCGCGGCGACCTCTGGCTAACGACTCTCGACCTCGACGACACGCCGGCAGCCGCGTGGTACGGCTTCTCGTTCGGTCGCACGGTCTATTACTACCAGGGCGGATGGGATCCGGCTTGGGAACGGCATAGCGTGGGGACAGTCTTAATGGGCACCATGATCCGTCGAGCGATCGAGGAGGGCTATCAGACCTTCGATTTTCTCCGGGGTGACGAGTCGTACAAGCGCACATGGACGGAGACCGTCCGACCTACCTATCAAATCGCGGTCATCCGTCCTGGCTGGCGCGGGGGCGTGCTGCGCGCGCTCGACTGGGTCGCGCGCCTGCGCGAGGCGAGGCAACGGCGCTCCGTCGCGCACGACCCCCCACTGTCACAGGAGGTCGCTCAATGACGGAGCGGCAGACCGAGCTGCGGGATGTGCTGCTCCTGGTATCGATCGATACCGAGGAGGACAACATGGCCCTGACGCGGGTCGGGGTCAGCGTGGAGAATGTGCGGGAGCTGCCCCGCCTCGCCGGATTCCTGATGGGGTTGGGAGTTCGAGCGACGTACTTCACGACCTACCAGGTTGCCAACTGCCCGTGGGCAGCTGGCATCGTACGAGAGATCAGCCATGCCGGGGGTGCTGAGGTAGCTGCCCACCTCCACCCGTGGAACACCCCTCCAATGGAAGAACCCTGGTCGCCCAGCCACTCGATGATGCGCAATCTGCCTGTCCCGCTGCAGTTGGCAAAACTGCAGCAACTCACAGCCGTCCACCAAGCCGCGTTCGGCGCCGCGCCCACGGCGTTTCGCGCCGGCCGTTTCGGGCTCGGCTCCAACGCGGTGCCCTCTCTTGTTGCGTGCGGCTACCGGGTCGACAGCAGTGTGACCCCATTCTTCAGCTGGGAACAGATGGACAACGGCCCATCGTTCGTGGGCGCCCCGCTGAGCGCCTATCGCATCGGTCAAGACGCGGACGTGACCGTGCCCCAGGCGGATGGTCCCCTCGTCGAGATCCCACTGACCTGTGGGTATACAGGGTTGTCGCCACGGCACTGGCTGTCGACGCAGCGGGTGCTCGCGTCGCCGGCGTCGCGGCTGCTCCACCTGGCGGGCTTGGCCTGCCGACTTGGCTTGCTCAAGCTCACCATTCTGAGCCCGGAGACGGACAAGGTGCGCGACATGCTCGCCCTGTCACGCCGCGTGCTCGACGGTGGTGTGGGTCATCTCCAGCTGTTCTTCCACAGCCCGAGTCTACGTCCAGGACTGGGTCGCTTTTCGACCTCCGCAGACGATGTGGAACGACTCTATCGTTCGATCGAGCGTTTTCTTGAGGGCCTCTCCAGAATGGCGCCCGTGCGATTTGCCACCGTAAGCGAGGCGGCAGAAATCCTCGGGTTCGGACATCCGCCTACGGATCCTCCGATCCGCTCGGACTCTGACCAGCCGCCGAGTGCAGCAGTCCTGCAACAGTAGAACCGGTCACCGGCTTGTCGGCTGGGGTCGGCCAGGGTCGAGCAACCCGCGTTACTGCAACGGGTAACGAAATTCAGCGCGGGCCAGCGCCCTGGTACGCCACTTCCCCAGTAAGTCTCCCTCACGACAGAGGGAAAGGGACTTTGGAAACGGCATTCTCGGGCATCGCCGAATTGTCCCTCGAAGACCGTGCGGCTTGGCGTGAGCTCGCGTCACAGTGCAGCGAGGGTGCGCCGTTTGTGGACGAAGCGTGGCTTTCAGCTTGGAGCGACGCGTTCGGTCCCCGCGAACCGGTGCTGCTATGCAGCCGGCAGGACGGCAGGCTGGTGGGGCTGGCCGCACTGCAGACGCTCCAGGAATCCTGGGCCGGGCGCAAGCTCACGATCGCCCAATCGCTCACCAATACTGAGTCCTGTCGCTTCGGCTTCCTCGCCTCGCCCGGTCGCGAGGACATTCAGGAGGCGCTCTTCAGAGCCCTCATCGAAGCTGGGCGCTGGGACGTCATCCGCCTGGATCATCTCCCCGAAGGCTCGACGACGCTGCTAGCGGGCCTCAAGGCGGCTGCAGCGCTCGGCTGGAGGCCGGCCGTGGGGGAGACGTTCCGCTCGCCGTGGCGGCCACTCTCGCCGCCTCCTGTCCCGTGGGACCACGGGCTGACGAGGAAGTTCAAGTCCAACCTGCGGAACCGTGAGCGCCGCTTGCAAGCCCTGGGCGCTGTCTCATTCGAGGTCGTCACGGCTCACGGGGACCAGCGCCGAGCCGTCGAGGTCTTCTACGAGCTCGAGGCCAGCGGCTGGAAGGGGGAGCGTGGCACGGCCATCGCCAGCCGGCCCAACGCGAGGGCCCTCTACGATCGGCTGATCGAGCGAGCCTCGTGCGAGATGTGGATTCCGCTCCTGTCGCTGTCCGGGAGGCCCGCAGCTGCTCAGCTGGTGCGGGTTCAGGGGCGCACGATGTTCATGCTCAAGACCGCGTATCATCCGGACTTTCACCTCTATGCCCCAGGACAGCTGCTCACCGCTCGGCTGATCCGGTACGGCATTGAGCACAGGATGGACGCGCTGGACTTCCTCGCGGAGAACATGGTCTGGAAGTCCGACTGGGCGCCACGCTTGCGTCCGCACTATCAGCTGTTGCTTTTCTCGCGTTCGGCACGCGCGCGCTACGCGTATTGGATGGGCCGCGGGATCCGTGAGCAGGTCAAGCGGCTCCCCGGTGCAACCCGCTTCGTGCGTTGGCTGAGCAGGGGGACGGAGCCGACGTGAAGCGGCCTGCCTCGGTGCTTCCGGTCTACCCGACCGCGTCCAGTTTCGCTCGCCTCGGCCGCGTGGGTGCGAAGTGGGGAGAGTGGTTCCCGTTCAACACCAGCGGCGGACGCTGGGCGTTCAGCGGTCGCGTCGCTCTGTATCACGGCTTGCCGAGCCTCAGGCTCCCGGCGCGGAGCACCATTCTTGTACCCTCCTACCATCAGGGGGTGGAAATCGAGACGCTGCTCGTCGCTGGCTACCGTCTGCGTTACTACCGGGTCGATCAACACCTGTCGATAGACCTCAGGGACGTCGAGCAGCGGCTCGACGAGACGGTCTCAGCCCTGTACGTGATCCACTATTTCGGCTTCGCACAGCCGCTTGAGCCGCTACGTCGCTTTTGTGAAGCGCACCGGCTGCGGATGATCGAGGATTGCGCGCTCGCGTTGTTCAGCCGCGACGATGGCACCTGGCTAGGATCGGTCGGCGACCTGGCGCTGTTCTCGGTTTACAAGACGCTTCCCGTTCCGCACGGCGGGTTTGTGGTGACCAAGGAGGCGCCGCCGACTGACCCCCTGCGGCGAGCGCCGCTCGCCTCGACGGTGGCGCAAACGCTCGATCTCTTGCATTTCGGTCTCCGAGCATCCGAGTGGGCACGCGTCGAACGATGGGCCGCCCGCGCGACCCGTTGGGTCACGAAAGCGATTCACTGGGACCGAAGCCGGACGATTGGGTCGGGAGGAGCGACCTGGGATCCCCGCATGCTCGGATACGGAGCTTCGGCCTGGACCGTCTGGCTCATGCGGTTCATGGATCGGGATGCGGTGGTCGCGCGGCGGCGCGCCAACTTCGCGCGTCTCGCGTCCTGCCTCAGCGGCCACGTTCCCATTCCGTTTTCGCGCCTCTCGGCCGGAGTCTGCCCGCTCTTCTTCCCCATCATGGTGCCAGATAAGGTCCGGTTCCAGCGCGAGCTGGAGGGTTTCGGCGTGCAGAGCGTGAACCTGTGGGACATCGGCCACCCAACCTGCCCGCCCGACCTCGCGGAAGAGGTAAGCGGCTGGCGGCGTCACTGCCTGGAGATTCCCATCCACCAGGAGTTGACCGCGGATGACATCGATCGGCTTGCGGAGGCGGTCCTGACGGTGTTTGGGAAACAGCCTTGACGCCCCCGTCCTTGCCTGGATGCTCTTCAGCCATAAGCTGTGTCGGTGGCTCGTCCCCTGGGCGGTCGTGGCGGCGATCGCAGCTCTGGGTGTATTGGGGGCAGGTAGCCCTGGGCTACGGGGGTGCTGGGAGGAGTCGGGCTGGCCACGGGGCTGGGCGCCCTGGGTTGGGTGTGGCACGAGGGACGCCGCGCGCCTCGGGCGCTCACCGTCGCCGCGTACGCACTCGCCGGCAACATCGCAGTCCTTCACGCATGGATCAACACCCTCCGTGGCCAACTGTCTCCGACCTGGGAGCCCTCGCGCCGCACCGCAATCCCAGAGTCTCGGTCAGTCGCCTGATGTGGCGACACTGCGACACAGTGGCAGGGGCTCGGAGGTCCGGTCGCCGACGAGCTACGCCCAGGTGGTGGTACGGAATTCGCCGTGTCTGAATCCACTCGGGGGCGGTTAGGCAGCCGATCCGAGCGAGCAGGGGAGAGAGCGACCGTTGATCCGAAACGTCGGAAGCAACTGGATCCTAATCTTGGCCGGTGTCGGGGCCACCTATCTGCTAACCCCTTTTACCATTCACCGGCTTGGGGTCGAAGGCTATGGAACGTGGGCCTTAATCACCTCGCTCACCGGTTACTTGGGGCTGCTGGTGCTGGGCGTGCCGATGGCCGCCGTGAGGTATTTCGCTCAGCACGTGGCCCAGGGGGACCAGGAGGGCCTGAACAAAGCGATCGGAAGCTGCACCGCTCTCTATTTGGCTCTGGGAGCGGCGGCGCTACTCGTAGGAGTCGCCTTGTTTGCCTTTTTCACGGCGACCTACGACGTTCCGCCGGCGATCCGCACGGACGCTCGCCTGGCGTTCGGCCTGATGGCGCTGTACGTGTCCGCGGGCTTCGTCGCCACGGTCAACACCGGCATCTTCAACGCCCACGACGATTTCGTAGTCCGTAATAGGATTGGATTGGCCAGCCTCGTCCTGAGACTGGGGCTGACGGTGGGGCTGCTGACGTTCAGGGCGTGGCTGGTCTTTATGCCTATCATCCTCACGACCTGTCTCGCCTTCGATTTTTCGGTGAGCTGGTATGTAATTCGGCGGCGATATCCGGGTGTCCGCATACGCCTAGCCGACTTCGACTGGTCGGTAGTGCGGCAGATTTTCTCCTTCAGCCTCTACGTGCTGATCCTCGTTGCGGGCGCCCGGCTCTCCTTCGAAACGGACTCTCTGGTCATTGGCAAGTTTCAATCAATCGGCGCGATTCCCTACTTCGCCGTGGCCAACAGCTTCATCATCTACCTCATGGAGTTCATCATCGGCATCTCCCAGGTCATGTTGCCCACGGCCACGAGGCTGAAGACCCAGGGAAGGACGGCGGAACTCAGTGAAGTCTTCCTCAAATGGTCTAAGATCGCGCTGTCCCTGACTCTGATGGCAGGCCTCTTCCTGATCGTCCTCGGGCCGAGGTTCATCGCTTGGTGGATCGATCCCTCCTTTGAAGAGCCAGCGGGAGCGGTGCTCCAGATCCTTATGGTCTCCTACCTCGTGTTCCTTCCGGTAAGGGGCGTGGCGCTGCCCATTCTCATGGGCCTCGGGAAGGCCGGCGTGCCGACCATCGCCTTCCTGATCACGGGCCTGGTCAACCTGGGGCTGAGCATCCTGCTGGTGGGCAAGCTGGGACTGGCGGGGGTTGCCTTGGGCACGGCCATCCCCAACGTGTTCTTTGCGTTCCTGGTTCTGGGCGTCGCCTGCCGGGAGCTGAAGACGTCCCTGAAGCACTACGCGCGATACGTCATACCGCGCGCCGCCCTCGGGGCCTTCCCGGTCTTGGCCTTGTTACTCTGGTTCAAGCTGGGTCTCGAGGTCCGAAGCCTCGCTGGCCTCGCGGGAGCCGGAGTGGCCATGGTGCTGCTCTTCGGGGTGACGTCGGTGTTCTTTGTGTACCGGAACGACCCATACCTCGACCTGCGGGCGCAGCTCGGCCGCCTGCGGGCATGGAACCGGGCGTGAGCCTCCTGCCTTGGACTCTTGGAGTCGCGGTCGGGTTGCCGCTCATGTGGGTCGGGGCAGAGCTCGGCGCCCGCTGGTGGCTGCGCCGCATGCCCTATTGGGTGTGGTCGCCCGGTCTGAGGCTCCGTTGCCACCTGGACCGGGAAGCGCTGCCGGAGTTGGAACCCTTGGTCAGGTTCGAGATTAACTCGGATGGCGAGCGTGGGGACGATGTCCCCCGTTCCCGGCACGGCCTGTACCGAATCCTCACGGCGGGCGGGAGTCCAGTCGAAGCTTTTGCGGCGGACCAGCCCAAGAGCTGGCCCGGAGCCCTCGAGCGCCTGCTCGAGACACCGGAGAGCCTGGCGATGCTCGGAGCCTCCCGGGTACACGTCGGAAACATCGGTCACTCGGGGATCGCGTCGCGACATCTCGATCTCGTTTTCGAGAAAGTGCTGCCGCAATATCGCCGCCTCGATGCCATCATCATCATGGTTGGGGGAAACGACGTCTTCCAGTGGCTCGAGTGCGGCGCTCCGGCTCGCTACGAACCGTCCCCGGCCTTGGTGCGCGAGGTCTTTCACTGTCACCCGGAGGGCTCGTTCGGCTGGAGGCCTCGGGAGCTGGCTCTCGTCGAGCTGCTCCGGTGGCTCAGACACCGATGGTTCCGTCCCGTGACGGTGCGCGAGAATTTCGGTGCGTGGTACCGAGAGGCACGGGCCATGCGGGCACGAGCCACGGAGCTCCGTACGTGCGTCCCGGATCCGACAGCGATGCTGGAGAATTTCGCTTACCACTTCTGCAGGGTAATTCGTCGGGCCGGGGCCACCGCAGATCGTGTGGTAGTCGTGCAGCAGCCTTGGTTTGAGAAGGCCTACACGCCGCAAGAGCTGGCGCACATGTGGCATGGCGGAACGGGGAAGGCCTGGAGAGAGGCGGTCACGGACTTCTATTCGATGGATGTGCTCTGCCGTCTCATGGCCCTCATGGATGCACGCGCAGTCCGAGTTGCCGAGGACCTCGGCGTCGAGCACGTGGACCTGAAGACAGTCCTCGAGCCAAGCCTGAACAACTACTACGATTTCGTGCATTTCACTCCCACCGGCTCGGCAGCGGTGGCGGCGGCTGTCGCCGCCGCGCTACTGCGGGGTCCGGTGCGCCTCGAGCAGCTGCCCAGTCGAGCGCTGGAAAGCCCGCTGGCGAGCTGAGGGCACCGCCGCCGCATGATCGGCTCAGATTATCGGTTCCCGGTCAAGCGCGGGGTCGGATGACCAGCGCCCGATCGGGCTGCCGGGTCCAGGTGCGGACCGGGGCGTGGTATGGCGATCGCCCCCTCACGCTTGAGTTCCCGGCTCAGTGGGACGTCACGGTCCTGTGGCCGCGCACGCCGCCGCGTCTCACAGATGCCGGGATCCGGGCCGGGCTCGAGCAACCCGTCGGTCAGCGCCCGATTCGGGAGCTGTGTCGCGGGAGCGTGCGCCCCCTGGTGATCGTGGACGACCTGAATCGCCCGACGCCTGCCGCGCGCATCATGCCCGCTCTGTTGCGCCAATTGAGCGACGGCGGCATTCCGGCACACCAGGTGACCATCCTCATGGCTGGCGGCTCCCACGGGGCCTCGCCAGCGGAGGCGTGCAAACAGAAGATCGGTCGGGAGGCGGCACGGGCCTGTCGCTTCCTCGTGCACGATCCCCGGCGCGACACCGTCCTAGTGGGTACGACGTCGCTCGGCACGCCGGTCTTGGTGAATCGAGAAGTCCTCGCTGCGGATTTCGTAGTAGGCATCGGCGGGATCTACCCCAACCACACGGCGGGCTTCGGCGGCGGGTCGAAGCTCCTGATAGGCGCACTCGATCTGCGGGTCATCTCGTACCTCCACCACCGGTACGCGAGCGTCGGATGGGGCGGAGCAGGGATGGAGAGCGACTTTCGCCGCGACCTGGACGAGATCGCACGGATGATCCGACTGCAGTGCGTGATCTCCGCGCACGTCGATGCAGACCGGGAGCTGGTGCGCCTCGTGTCGGGCGACCCCCAGGTGTACTACCGCCAGGAGGTCGCGTTCGCCCGCGACGCATTCCGTGCCCCGCCGCCCGACGGGGCGGATGTGGTGATCGCCAACGCCTTCCCCAACGACCTTTCGGTGACCTTCGTTTTCAAGAAGGGGGATTTTCCCTTGCGGTGCTGTGCGCCGGGCTCGTCACGGGTGGCGATCGCTGCCTGCAGTGAAGGCGAGGGGGCGCACGCAATCTACCCGGTGGTGGGCGTCCCCATACTCCATGAGTTGCGTGACCGGCTGGGCCGCCTCTCGCTCTTGCCCCCGCGCGAGATTGCAGCGAAGCTCGCCCGCCGGCTGCGGTGGGTTCCTGCGCCCCCGGCAGGCGCTCCGCCCCAGGCCCGGGCCGTGCTTGCGCCCGCGCTCGCGCTGCGCGAGGCGCGTCCCGTTTGGCTATTCAGGACTTCCCCGGAGCCGGCCGCCCCCACGGTGCCGCGCGAAGCGCGCCTGGTGCATGCCTGGTCGGAAGCGATCCACGCCGTGCGCCGTGAGCAAGGAGCGGGGCACCGGCTTCGTGTGCTAGTCTATCCGTGCGCCCCGCTGCAGGTGCTGGACGAGGGCCACTCGAGCGCAGGGATCGACGCGGATCGGGCCATCAGCCGAGAGACGCGATGACCGGCACGGTGGCGATCGACTGGTTCCCACGGAGCGTGGGTCAGGACTGGGACGGATATGCCGTCGTGGTCGTGGACGTCATCCGGGCGACGACGACGGCAGTGACCGCGGTGTCGCTCGGGCGGCGCTGCTTCCCCGCCGCAACCGTCGAGGAAGCGTTTGCGCATGCGGCCAACCTCGAGCACCCGCTCCTCGTGGGAGAGCTTGGCGGGAATGTGCCGTTCGGTTTCGATCTAACGAACAGTCCCTCCGCAATCGCCCGTCGTACTGATGTGACGCGCCCAATGGTCCTCCTTTCCTCGTCGGGGACAGCTCTGATGCAAGAGACGCGAGGTTCAGACGCTGTCTACCTTGCTTGCTTTCGCAACTACTGCGCACTTCCGGCCCATCTCGCGGACCGTCACGGCCGCATCGCCCTGATCGGGGCGGGTAGCCGCGGCGAGTTTCGCGAGGAGGACCAGATGTGCTGCGCCTGGATTGCGGAAGGGCTGGCCCAGGCCGGTTACATATTCGAAGATGGGCGGACCGAGGAACTCGTCCGGCGCTGGAGCGGGGCGGCCCCTGAAGCCTGCCTCGTCAGCAAGAGCATCGCTTACCTGCGCCGCACCGGTCAGGTCGAGGACTTGGAGTTCATCCTCCGACACGTCAACGATCTATCTGCGGTCTTCATGCTCGAGCGCGATGAGGTCGTGCTCGTGCGGATGGCTGAGTGAACGCCCGGGGCCCAGCATGGCCCCAGCTCTCCGTGACTACCAGGCCCCATCCTTACTCACCATCACCGGCACTGTCCGTAGCATGATCTTCAAGTCCTCCAGCACCGACTGCCGCGCTACGTACTCGAGGTCGTAGGCGACCTTCTTCCGCACGTCGTCGATCGAGCAGTCGTAGTGGTGGTTGATCTGCGCCCAGCCCGTGATTCCTGGCCGCACACGCTGGCGCTCTTGGTAACACTCGATCTGCTGTCGCAGGCGCGCGAAGATCGTGGGTTGTTCCGGTCGGGGACCCACCACGTTCATGTCTCCCTGGAGCACGTTGACGAGCTGCGGCAGCTCGTCGAGCCGATAGAGCCTGAGGATCCGGCCGAGGCGCGTGACCCTGGGGTCGTCGGGCGCCGCCCAGACCTCCGCGCCTTCCAGCGGGCCGTCGTTAGCAGCCATCGTTCGGAACTTGTGGATCTTGAAGGGCCTGCCCCCGTAGTCGTTACGGCGCCGCGTGTTCCCCGCTGGCGCTCCTCGGCTGCGGCGGTCAAGGCCAACTCGGGTCTGCGTGTAGAGGACCGGCCCGCGCGACGTGAGCTTGATCAGGAGCGCGATCGCGGCCATCAACGGTGTCGCGAGCACGAGGCCCAGGACAGCGACGCTGACGTTTAGGGCGCGGCGCAGTCGTTCGGAGCGCTCTGGTTGAGCCGTCCCGGGGAAGCGGAAATCCACGCGAGACCGGTGATTGGCAGTGTATCTGACGCTCGTCATGACGGGTGCGGCTCGGCGGTCGGTTGCGTGACCGACGGTGCAGACGCTGTGCCCCCGGTGCCAGAGCGAAAGTGGTGCTCAGATCAACGGATTGATGCGGTTTAGGGGCGACGTTTGTCGCGATGCAGCGACATGTCGGTTGTTGGTGGACTGCTACAAACAGCGGCGCCGTCAGTCGTCCGAAGAAGTCAACAGCTTCCGGTGCAGCCCGTGCCGGTCCATGAGGCGATACAGCGTCGTCCGATCGACACCAGCCGCCCGCGCGGCTCTCGACATGTTGCCTCCCGCCTCGGTGACGAGCTGGGTGAGGTAGTGGAGCTCGAACTCGGCGAGCAGGCGATCCCGCACGGCGTAGTAGGGCCCTTCGGTCGAGACCTCGGGCGGCGTCCACGTCGGCCCTTCACCCGCTTGGGACTCACCCAGCGCGGGAATGTCGTCAGGGCAGATGTCGGCGCCCGCCTCGAGGAGGACCACCAGGTGCTCAACGACGTTCTGGAGCTCGCGCACGTTGCCCGGCCACGGTCGCGCACGCAGCGCCCGCGCGGCGGCGTCGGTGAACTTAGGCAAGGGGGTCGTCGTGCCCCGGTGGCGCGTCCAATAATGGGCGAGAAAGTACTCCGCGAGCAGCGAGATATCCGCTGGCCGGTCCCGCAGTGGCGGCACATGGATGGGCACGACGCGCAGGCGGTAATAGAGATCCTCGCGCAGGGTCGCGGCCTTGACGGCCTCCTCTGGATTGCGGTTGGTGCACGCGATGAATCGCACGTTGACCACGGCGTCTGTGGTCTCGCTGCCGACCCGTCGCACCACGCCGTCCTGGATCACCCGCAGCAACTTGGCCTGAATCGGCTTGGACATCTCGACCAACTCGTCGAGGAGCAGCGTTCCCCCGTTTGCGGCTTCGAGCAGGCCTGGCTTGTCGCGCACCGCACCCGTGAAGGCGCCTTTGCAGTGCCCGAACATCTCCGACTCGAGCAGCGGCTCCGGTAGCGCCGCGCAGTTGATGGCCACGAGCGGTCGGCTGCTGCGCCGGCTGTTGTGGTGAATGAACTGCGCGATGAGCTCCTTGCCGGAGCCACTCTCGCCGGTGATAAAGACCGACGCGTCCGTCGGCGCCACGCGGCGGGCGAGATCGATCGCCCGACGGAACGCGGGCGCCGAGCCCAGCACGGTGACCAGCTCGCTGTTCCCGTGCTCGCGCTCGAACTCGGTCCGGGCCGTGTGGGACTCCCGCGCCACGATCACGGTGTGGGCCGCGCGGCCAAGCAGGATCTGCAGGTGGGTTGCCGAGAACGGCTTGGGGAGATAGTCCCAGGCACCCGCCCGGAGCATATCGAGGCTCGAGTCGAGGCTCGGATTGCCGGTAATGACGATAACGATCGTGTTCGGGTGGGCTTCGAGGCACGCACGTAGGAGCCGGGGGCCCGGGACCTCAGGCATGTAGAGATCCAGCAAGACGATGTCGAACTGATTCCGCTTAAGTGTCTCGCGTGCCTCCTCGCCCCGGCTGCACGTGCTCACCTGATAGCCTTCGTACTGGAGGACGCTCGCGCAGCTCTCACGCAGCGAGCGCTCGTCGTCCACGATCAGCACCCGGATGCTCGCCTTGAGCTCCGGGGTGAGCTGGCGCGGGTTCGTCAACGGCGGCGTCTGAGCGAGCCTGCTGTCGCTAGCGCGCGAGGCGTGTTTCTCTGACGAGGCAGGGCGCATCCCCACTGCAGTACCTCCGTGCCCAACGTGGACGCTGACACTGACCAATGCGCTGGCTATTGGGCACGGATCGGGCCGGGTCTAGCAGCGCTTAAGGCCTTCAGCAAGCGCTGCATTTACCGGAGGTTGGACCGCGTGTCAAGGACCCTGTTGCGACGCCGCGACACGTCTCCGGCCCCGGAAATCCGTATGTTGCGATCGTGCCACAGTATACGGCGATCTGGACCGGCGATCGGTGATGGCCAACACGGCGGGCTGCTCCGGTCCAGCTACGCCACTGCGGCCCAAGCGGTATCAGCCTTGCGGTACGAAGCTCCGTGCCTGATTACCTCCCCGCCGAAACAGCACCGCCTCCCTTCCACGGCGGGCCGCTGGTCTCGGACATACGGCGCGATGCCGCGTTCGAGCCGCTCCAGCTTGCAGCCGAGGATGCGCCGGACTGGCGACGCTACGGATCGGCGGTGCTGCGGTATCGCTGGTGGATCGTCGGGCTCACGGCGCTCGGTGTCCTGGGCGGCGCCGCAGCCTCCCGCCTGCTGCGGCCCCGCTACCTCGCGCAAGCGACGGTCTGGATGCAAACCAGCGAACGACGGGGCGTCGAGCGGGGTCCGATTGGCGCCGATCAACTGTTGGAGGCTTCCGCGTGGGTCGACCTGCTGAAATCCTACGTCGTGCTGGATCAGGTGGTCCGAGAGCGGCGGCTCTACCTCAGGATCGATACGCGTCATCGCGACGCCTTCGCGCAATTCACCGTCCGCGACGCGTTTCGCCCCGGCAGGTATCGGCTCGTGGTGGATCGGGTGGGGGGCACGTTTCGCCTTGTGGGTCAGGGTGGAGTGGTGCTGCAACACGGCGCGGTCGGGGACTCAATCGGCCCCGCGCTTGGCTTCCGGTGGGCCCCCTCCGCGGCGGTCCTGCCTCCGGGAAGCGACGTGGTTTTCGTCCTCACCGCGCTGCGCGACGCCGCCAATCGGCTCGCGGACGGGGTCGGCGTGACGATCAACCCGAGCGGTAGCTTCCTCCGCCTGGCCCTCACTGGCGCGGACGCGGCCGGCGCCGCCGCGATCGTGAATGCCGTGGCAACGCGCTATGTCGCAGTAGCAGCGGAATTGAAGCGCGCCAAGCTCACAGAGCTGAGGAAGCTCCTGAACGAGCAGTTGCAGTCGGCGGATGGCAACTTGCGGCGCGCCGAGGGCGCCCTGGAGGAGTTCCGCGTCCGCACGATCACGCTGCCTCCGGACCCGGGGGCGCCGCTGGCCGCGGGGCGCCCGGGCTCGCCGCTGGGTGATTTCTTCAGTCTCAAGGTCGAGCAGGACCAACTGCGCCGTGACCGGGAGGCGATCGAGCTGGTCGTGGCCCAGCTGCGAGACTCCGGCGGGAGCAGCGAGGGTCTCGCGGTCATCGGGGCCGTGCAGCGCTCCGCGGATCTGACGGCAGCGCTGCGGGAGCTGACCGCCAAGCAGGCAGAGCTGCGCGCCCTGCGGTATCGCTACACCGACGATTATCCTCCGGTGCGGCGGCTGACGGATGAGATCAACGCGCTCGGGCGGCGAACGATTCCGACCCTCGCCGAGACTTTAGTCACCGAGTTGAGCGCGCGCCAGCGCGTCCTCGCGTCCCAGATTGACGCGGGCGGCCGGGAGCTTCAAGCGGTCCCGCAGCGCGCTATCGAAGAGGCGCGGCTCCGCCGTGACGTCGTAATCGCCGCAGACCTGTACTCGACAGTGCAGCAGCGATACAATGAGGCCCGGTTGGCGGAAGCCAGCAGCGTCGCCGATGTGCGGGTTCTCGACCCCGCGATCGCGCCGCAGGAACCGGTGAAGGACCTCGCATCGCGCCTCATCGTGCTCGGACTTTTCGCGGGACTAGGGCTGGGTCTCGTGGGCGCGGTGCTCGCTGACCGCCACGACCCGCGGGTGCGGTATCCCAGCCAAGTGACGCGGCAGATGGGGCTCCCAATCCTCGGGGTCTTGCCCCACGTAAGGGATCGCAAGGCGGGGCCCGATGACGAGCAAGTCGCCCACGCGATCGAGGCGATGCGCGGCGTGCGGCTCAGCCTTTCGCACGCCTACGGAGCGAACGGTCCCATGCTCCTCACCGTGTCAAGCCCAGGGGTCAGCGACGGCAAGTCCTTCGTGTCGGCGAACCTCGCCCTCGCGTTTGCCGAGGCAGGCCGGTGCACGCTGCTCATCGACGGCGACGTCCGCCGCGGGGCGCTGCACCGTGGCATGCAGGCTCACCGCAAGCCCGGCCTCACCGACTTCCTTGCCAATCGCGCGCCGCTCGACGCCGTCACTCAAGCGACGGCGTACTCGGACCTCCATTTCATCGGCGCCGGTACTCGCTTCCGCGACTCGCCTGAGCTGTTAGGATCCGCCGCCATGGTGGAGCTTCTCACGCGGCTGCGCACTAGGTACAGCGTGATCCTCGTTGACAGCCCGCCGCTCGGATCGGGCGTCGACCCCTACACGCTCGGAACGCTCACGGGGAACCTCCTGCTCGTGCTGCGCACTGATGCCACGAACTTGGATCTCGCCCGAACCAAGCTCGCCATGCTGGACCGGCTGCCGATTCGCCTCTTGGGTGTCGTCGTGAACGACGTGCGCCCCGGGGGGGTATATCAGCACTACAGCTACCTGTCCGGTTACGAAACAGAGGACGAGGGGACTGCCCTACCCACCCACCGGCTGCGTGGGGTGCTCTAACTCACGCTGGTCGCAGGCTCGTCGTCGTCGAACCCACGGAGCCAGCCCCGGGCCGGATTGGTTCGCACCTTCTGCAGCGCGGCCGTCGCTCGCAACATAAGGTCGACCGCGTCGATGGCTGCCGCGTGAAAATCGGGTACACCGTGCCAGCCGGCCTGCAAGCGGAATGCGGGAGCTGGCTCGCCGGACCGATCTGGGGCAGCGAGGATCGCGCTCCCAAGCCGCTCCGCGAGCCGTCGCGCCTGCACGGCATCCGTGCCCACCGCCACCACGGCGAACGCGCTGGGCCCCAGTCGGCCGATCGCGTCGGAGCCCCGCCCGGCGGACTTCAGCGCCCGGGTGATGCGGTTTAGCACGGCCGGGTGGCTCTCCCCCATCGCACCTTCCACCGGTTCGAAACTCGAGTCCGGGGCGAACAGCACGCAGGAAAGAGCGGCGTGATGGCGGGAAGCATGCGACGCCAATTCCCTGGCGCGCCGCGTGAGCCCTCGCACGTTGTACAGCCCCGTCGCCTCGTCCACCAGCCCCCCGGCGCGCACCTGATCGGCGTCGAGCTTTGCGGGCAAGAACACTCCGAGAACGGCGAGCACGTCTTCGGCATCCAGCGGCTCGCCGAGGCAATCCCAGGCGCCAGCGTGCAAGGCGGCGAGCCGGTCATGGCGCGTCGGCGGGCTCGGGAGGGTGAGGAGGATGGGGGTGCTAGGGGTGACCAGCTCCTGCGCGCGCAGTTGGCGGCACACCTCGTGTCCGCTTCCGTCTGGCAGCTGGACGTCGATGATGATCGCGTCGGGCTCATCGCGCTGGGCCCGTTCCAGTGCCCGCCGAGCGGTGTAGCTCTTGAGGACTACGTACCCCTCGGGCGCCAGGATGCTCTCGAGCGATCGGCTCGCCCACTCTTGCTTGCTCACGATGAGGACGATGGGCCGGCGAGCGAAAGCGGGCTTGGTGCTCATGGGCCCCCGGTCGGATTGCAGCGTGAAGACGTCGGCGAGAAGGGGTAAGCGCTCGCCCGTGCCGTTGTGGGTTCCGCAGGTCTGCTCGATGCGGCGATTTGCGCTGCAGGACTCGTGCGCGACCGGCGCGCCCACAATCCCCCGCCGCTCAAGAGGTTACCCGCGCGCTGGCGAGCGTGGTCGGGCCAAACTGATGCGCCGCGACCACAGCTCCAACCGTGGTTGACACGAACTGGCAACGCAGGAGGTGCCACCCTCAGATCTAAGTCTCGCGCCGCCATGGTTTCTCCGCTGGAGCTACCCCAATGCCCGGCCCAAAACTTGAAGTGCTGTATCGCGCCGGCAGAAAGGAGCGATCCCCCATGCTCTGTGGACCGTGTGAAACCCGTCTCGCGAAGGCGCTATGGCTGCGCGCGGCCTCCTCTCCCGCCCGCGTGTGGGGCCCGCACCGTCTCGGCGACCTGCTCTGCGCTGCGTGCGGGTCCATCCTCCCGGGGGAGGACATCGCTGACCGACTGCTGCATAAGCAATCGCAGCTTGCCCAGTTCGGTCTCGCCGGCGCCGCGGGTCCGTTGCTCGAGGCGACCCGCCGAAAGGTCGGATGACATGTGCGGAATTGTCGGCTACACCGGGCAGCGCGAGGCAGTCCCCATTCTGCTCGGCGGGCTGAGTCGCCTGGAGTACCGCGGGTACGACTCGGCGGGTCTCGCCGTCCAGACCAATCGCGGGGTGGTCACTCGGAAGCTCGCCGGCCGCGTAGGTGCGCTGCAGGATCTAGTCGAGCGACTGCCCGTGCACGGGGCCAGCGGCATCGCCCACACGCGCTGGGCGACGCACGGGGCTCCCACAGAGCGCAACGCTCACCCGCACGAGGACTGTCGCGGGCGCATCGCAGTGGTTCACAACGGGATCATCGAGAATGCGGCTGCGCTGCGAGTGGCGATGGAGCGCAACGGGCACAGCTTCCGCACAGAGACCGACACGGAGGCGCTCGTCCACCTGATCGAGGACGCGTCCGGTGACACGCTTGAGCTCCGGGTGATCCAGGCGCTGGAGCAAGTCGTGGGCACCTATGGGCTCGCTGTGATCTCGGCCGACGAGCCCGGCAAGATCGTGGTCGCCCGGCAGGGCTCGCCCGTGGTGCTCGGCGTGGGGGAGGGCGAGTATTTCGTCGCATCGGACGCCTCGGCGATTCTCGAACACACCCGCTCGGTGGTGTACCTCGACGACGGTGACGTCGCCGTCCTTAGGCCGGACCGGTATTACGTGATCGACTGGGAGTCGCATGTGCAGCTCCGCGCGGTGGACGACCTCGCCTGGGACCTCGACGCGATCGAGCTCGGCGGCTACCCACACTTCATGCTCAAAGAGATCTGCGAGCAGCCGGAGACGGTGCGGAGCACGCTTCGCGGCCGACTAGTGTTCGAGGAAGGAGTAGCACGCCTCAATGGGCTGAACCTGAAGCCCGAGGCCTGCGCTGCCGTCCGCCGGATCGTGGTCATCGCGTGCGGCACATCGTGGCACGCGGGCCTGGTCGGGCGCCACATCATCGAGGAGCTGGCGCAGGTCCCTGTCACTGTCGAGTACGCCTCGGAATACCGCTACCGACACCAGCTATCTCTCCCGGGCACGCTCACGGTGGCGATCTCCCAGTCCGGCGAGACCGCAGACACGCTCGAGGCAATGCGCGTGGCGCGCGGGGCCGGCTCGCAGGTTGTCGGCATCGTGAACGTGGTCGGGAGCACTATTGCCCGGGAGGCGGACGGCGGCATCTACCTGCACGCCGGCCCTGAAATTGGCGTGGCGTCCACCAAGGCGTTCACGTCGCAGATCGTGGCGCTAGCGCTGCTTGGCTTGCATCTCGGACGCCACCGTGGCCTGTCGCCAGAGGCAGGGCAGGATTTCCTCTGCCGGTTGGCGCAGCTGCCGGGCCTCGTCGCCCAAACCCTAGCGCTTGAGCCCGAGATCAAGACCCTGGCGCAGACGTACGCGGAAGCACCCAACGTCCTGTATCTCGGGCGGGGTGTGAGTTTCCCGGTCGCGCTCGAGGGCGCTTTGAAGCTGAAGGAGATCAGCTACGTGCACGCGGAGGGCTATCCCGCCGCCGAGTTGAAGCACGGGCCGATCGCGCTGATCGATCAGAACATGCCCGTGGTCTTCGTCGCCCCCCGGGACGAGGTCTACAACAAGGTCTTGTCGAACATGCAGGAAGTGAAAGCGCGAGGCGGGAGTATCGTGTGCGTCACGACTGAAGGAAACGGCGACCTTGGCGCCCTGGTCGATCATCAGCTCCGGGTTCCTTCCACCGCCCCGCTGCTCTCACCGATCGTCACCGTGATTCCCCTGCAGCTCCTCGCGTATCACATCGCCGTGTTGCGGAGGTGCGACGTGGACCGGCCCCGAAACCTCGCCAAGAGCGTGACTGTGGAGTAAGGATGCCCAATCCCACGCCGTGTCGTCCGCACCCCACGCCGACTCTGCGCGCTACGTTGCGAGCCGCCGCCTTCCTGTGTCTCGTAGCGTCGGCGCTCCCCGCCGCGGCGCAGCAACAGGCACGGGGGCGCGACGTGGGGCCGGCCCTGGCCACTCGCGAGTATCTCCAGGGCACGCTGGCCCGGCTCCAGCAGGAGGGTCACTCCTCGGCGGAAGCCGCGCTCATCCGCAGCCGTCTCGAGACCGGAGATTTCCAAGCTGGTGACCGGATCCTCGTCCGGGTCGAGGGCGAGCAGCAGCTTTCCGACACGTTCACCGTCGGGCTGGGGCCCGTGCTCCTGCTCCCCCAGATCGGCAACGTCCCGCTGAGCGGGGTGTTGCGCTCTGAATTGTTGGCCCGGCTTGAGGAGCATCTCGCGCACTACATCCGTAACCCAGTTGTCCAGGCGCGACCCCTAATCCGCATCCTGATCGAGGGCGAGGTGGCAAAGCCAGGTTTTTACGCCGTGCCGCCGGAGCTGCCGCTCGTGGACCTGGTGACCACGGCAGGCGGGCTGACCCAACGGGCCAAGGCGACCGGGATGCGGGTCGAGCGGGGCAGCGAAGTGATCTGGCGCGGGGGGCTGCTGCAGGAAGCGCTAGGGCGCGGTACAACGCTGGATCAGTTGAGCCTCCGGGCAGCCGACCGGCTGTTCGTGCCCGCCCGCGGCGACGCCGAGCGCACGATGCGGATTCTAGGCCTCCTCGTCACCATTCCCGTCGCGGTGTACACGATCACCCGCCTCCGCAGATGAGCTCGCGTCGTCGCCCCGCACGATTCTCTCGGTCGTCGGGGCGCGACCCAACTACTTGAACCTGGTCCCGCTCCCCCACGAGTTCGCTTCGGGTCGACGTCAGCGCGGCATAGTCCTCGATATCCGCGCTCAAACTGCAACCTTAAAGTCGGGTTGGCGTCGCGCCAGCAACAGACCGTGGCGATCATGCTGCCCTGCGAGGTGATCCGCCTCCGCGTCCGACCGTCGTGCTCGTCTGCGGCGACGCGAACTTGTCCCTCGCAGTAGCTCTCAGCGAGGTGCGGCGGCGGCGGGGGCACGGCGAGGGCGGATTGCTCAGGCGCGATTGGTCGATACGGAGGAGATGAGTCGCGCAGTGGCGGACCGACGCCCACCGCATGGTTGACCTGCTATACGCGATCCGGGAGGTCTCCCGGGTCGGACCTTACGTGAGTCCCGAAGTCTCTCAAGCCGTGGGTGACGCCGCGAAGGCCAGCGAGTCGCGACGGTGCCGAGCGGCTGAGCCAGCGGGAACACCACGTCGTTCAAATCGTTGCGAGGGGGAGTCGAGCAAGCAGATCGCCGAACTCCTCAAGCTCAGCGTGAAGACCGCCGAGCTCCTCCGCAGGAAGGTGGAAGGGTCGGACATCCACCACCGCGCCCTTAACCATTGTATATTGGACCATCCCTACCGCAGTCGCCAGGCATTGGAGTCTCCAACGGCGGTCGGGGCGCGCCCATTTGCTCGGATCACTATCACCGACGCACTCTGGAGGAGCGCCTCTGACCGCTTCCGCCAGATCCCAGATCGGACTGGCGCTCGTGACCAGCGCGGACGCGTTGGCGGCGCGCGCGCTAGCGAGCGTCCTGCAGCCGGCCGGATACCGTGTTCTCCGGGTGGCGAGCGGCGTCGAGGCTCGCGAACGGGCGCGGACCGCCCGCCCCGACCTGATCTTGATTGCCACCCCCCTACCTGATATGAACGGCGAGGAGCTGTGTCGCGAGCTGCGACAGGATCCCGCGATGACCCTGGATACGGCTATCATCGGCATCACCGCGACGGGGACGACGCGAGAGCAGCGCCTGCGCTGGCTGCGGGCGGGGGCGTGGGACTGCTTCGGCTTCCCGCTCGATGCCGAGGAGCTGCGGCTGAAGCTCGCCGGCTACGTGGGCGCCAAGCGGGATGCGGACGACGCTCGGGCAGCGGCTCTAGTGGACCAGGCGACCGGACTGTACAACGGGCCGGGGCTCAAGCGCCGTGCGCAAGAGCTCGTGGCCGAGGCCCTGCGCCTGCACACCGCCCTGGCGTGCGCCCTGTTCGGCCCCAATCCGCGTCCGGGAGACCGCGGCGACGGGCCCGACGCTGCGGCGCGCACGGCCATTCGGAATCAGGTCGGACGAGTGCTGCGAACCCACGCGCGACTGTCCGACACGATCGGGTGGTGGAATGGGACCGACTTTGCGGTGCTCGCCCCGGCGACCGACGCCGACGGCGCGGACCAGCTCGGCCGGCGACTGGCCGACGCCATCGAGGCGACTCCGCCGGAACCGGGCGCGTCTCTTCCGGCGCTCGACGTGCGCGTCGGCTATCATACGGTGACTGACGTTCATGCGACGCCGGTGGAGCCAGCAGACCTGTTCGAACGAGCGAGTAGGGCCCTGGCGCTCGCGCGCACGGGGAGCCGCGAGGCGCGGATACGCCGGTTCGAGGCGGGGCGCTAGCCGCAGGCCTGCGTTCCGGCCCGTCGTGTTGGGGTCTCCTCGCGTCTAGCGGCACCGCGCCGCCGTGTGCAATTTAGAGGCAGCCCTTGCGCCGGTTGTGCGGATGCCTTCACATCGCCTCACCGCTTCGCTCACTCCCCCTGCGGACTCTGGGCACCGAGGAGATCGATTCCAGCGTACGGTGAGCGGAACGGGCATGTTCCCCTTATTCAAGGAGGCGATCCGCGGATGTGTTCGTTACACAGTCGTGGCGATCCGCTCTCGGACTCGTGGTCGCAACGTTCCAGCTTCTAGGGGGTCCACTTCTCCCGTACCCGCTTGCGGCGGAGGCACCATGGTACGCTCTGGAACCGATGCGCCGCGAGTCGTGCCTTCACACGTCTTCGCGAGCCGACGCCCCGATCGACGCGTTGGTCCGGTCCGCTCTCGGCCAGCGCCCGCTCGAATCGCTCCGCACCGAGATAATCCCAGAGTTGGTCAAAGAACGCCGTGAATCCCCCCGACGCGCTCCCCATGCGCATGGCGACTGAGCCCGTGCGCGACGCGATCGAGCGAGATCGGCTGCGGGATTTCGCATCGCGGCTCTCAGCTCCGGATGGGTTGCAGGTCCTGGTGGATATCGCTCACGACCTGCGCTCCCCCCTAACCTCCATACTTTTCCTCGCCGAAACGCTCTCGCGAGGGCAAAGCGGCCCGGTCAACGAGGTTCAGCACCGCCAGCTCGGACTCATTTATGGCGCGGCCCTGGGGTTGAGCTCAGTCGCGAGCGACATCATCGAATTGGCGCGGGGCGGCGACCAACTCGTTGAGAAGCAGCCGGTCCCGTTCTCGGTCTCGGCCGCGCTCGAGTCGGTGCGGGACATCGTCCGACCGATTGCGGAGGAAAGGGGGCTCGCTGTGCGGCTCCTGCCTCCCCCCAGCGATCATCGCCTGGGACATCCGGTCGCGCTGAGCCGGGTGCTCCTCAACCTCACCACAAATGCGCTCAAGTTCACCGAGGACGGGTTCGTCGAGATTGTCGCGCAGGATCTCGGGTCAGACCGGGTCGAGTTCGCCGTTCGGGACAGCGGCAAGGGCATTGACCACCAGGTCGTCGACAGCCTCTACCAACCGCTGCGGCCGGCTATCGGCCGCAGCGGGCACTCGTTCTCCCAGACCGGGCTCGGGCTCGTGATCTGCCGGAGATTGATCGAGGCGATGGGCTCCGAGCTGCAGGTCGAAACGCGAGCGGGGTGGGGGACCCGCTTCTACTTCGAACTGAGTCTCCCGCCGTGCCCTGAGCCGCATGCGCTGCAGCTTTCGGCGAGGGTCGCTCGGGCTCGGCCGGCGCGGCCGAAGCGGTCCAGCCGCAGTTGACCGAATCCAGAAGCCTGATCTCTGGAGGGTGGCGTGAGTGCGGGGACGCTCCCGTGTCGGGCTGGCCGACCGTGGCTCCCGTGACGTCCCGCGGCGCCGTGCCCTACCGTTACTCCCAGTCGCGTCGCGGTCCCTTCTTGGGCCGGAACTCATCGTCCTCTCCATCGTCGAACTCGTCGTCCAGATCGTCGTAGTCGTCGAGGTCGTCCAGCTCCTCCTCCTCCATCTCGTC
>Ga0099828_10000209_pt1 | contig 34367 bp, 26 predicted proteins | sample CZO8metaG_2_FD_79338 | JGI IMG/M metagenome (GOLD analysis project Ga0099828, IMG submission 79338) | Vadose zone soil microbial communities from the Eel River Critical Zone Observatory, Northern California, USA - CZOApr15con2H1.8 metaG | ecosystem: Environmental > Terrestrial > Soil > Vadose... | reverse complement strand
TTGTGCTTATCTGCCTCCTTCTGCTTTCAGGCTACACCTGCTGTCAACCCATCTTTGCCATTCAGCGGGAAAAAAATTGTCAGATGTAAAAGTTATCAAAACAAAGTATTTTGATAGCCTTAGCATACATGGCCTTCTTTCGCTCCATTTTCGCGGCCGTTTCGCAAACAGGTTATTTGGGCTGTTTAAAAAGTTGAGAACTTGTTGGGCTGCATTGGCTAAGAATCCCAGCATGGAGGGAAAGCCCTCCAGTTTCATAAGAGGAAAGAGGATGGTTCCTTTCTACCCACATTCACTATACTAGTGGGTCACGCCGCAATTAAGTTGCAGGGGGGGCGAAAAGTGAGAGACTGAAGAGAGAAAAAGGAGTATGAGTGGAGGAGACGGAGGATGGGAACCCCTCAGAAAGAGCCATTACGAGCGTTCACGCGGCAAGAACAGCAGGAACTGCAGCGAGTGGTCAAAGCGACGAGTGAGCGGGTGGATGTGGTGAAGCGAGCGACATTTCTGCTGGGAGTGGCAGCGGGGCAGAGCTGGAGCAAGGCCAGCAGGCAAGCCGGAATGAGTCGACAGGCCGTGGGTGAGCTGGTCAAGCGGTTCAATGCACGGGGTCTGACAGCCCTGGAGATAGCGCCGGGGCGAGGGCGGAAAGTGATGTACCCGACCGCCCAACGGGCGCGTATGCTGGCCGAGGTGCAGCGAGTACCCGACCGCCAGGAAGATGGCACAGCCGCCTGGGCGATGATGAGAGTCTTCTCTACCTATTTCCCTGGCTACTTATAACAGTTTGACTTTCTCTCTTCCAATGTTGGTAAGGCTTAGGTAAGGCCAACGATCCAGTATTAGGAGCAGAAGGTTTCATGACTACAGGTCGCGGGCTTCTGGAATGACACAGCCTTGTCGTCTCCAGGTGTACTCGCTAATTGGAATATCAGTTCTAGTGGCACGGGTAGTCATCTTACCCAAGCCATACATAAGGAAGGAATGCCGCTTTCATCCCCGGGGATTCAACCCTGATTCTTACCCACATCTTTTTTAGGAAGCTTGTAGAGCGGATCGGGATTGCAGAGTTTATCCGACGCTCTGCCATACTGTTTGGCTTGAGAGGCCGATTCACAAAATCCATTTGTAAAATGTGGGTAAGAATCAGGGATTAACCAGGGGCTTTCAGCGGTAGCAACCGGTAAGGAGGTCCCTTGATGGGTGATGTATTCGATCGTATTGCTGCGCTTCCGGCAGAAAAGCGAGCACTGCTCCTTCGACAGTTACAAGAGCAAAGAACTACAGCGAACGCTTCATCAAATCAATCTGCCGACGCTTCGACCGATCAGTATGATGTGGCCATCCTGGGTGGCGGGATGGCTGGCCTGACCCTGGCCTTGCAGCTCAAAAAGACCCGTCCCACTGCCAGGATCCTCGTTCTCGAGAAGCAGAAGCATCCCGTGCCAGAGGCAGCCCACAAAGTGGGGGAGTCCACCGTCGAGATTGCCGCCCATTATCTACGGGATATCCTGGGGTTGGAGGAGCACCTGCAAACGCAGCAATTGCGCAAGTTCGGCCTGCGCATGTTCTTCAGCTTCAATGGCAACCAGGATATCACCCGGCGCGTGGAACTAGGCTCAACGGTCTTCCCTCCCCTCCCCACCTACCAGCTTGACCGGGGTCGTCTGGAGAATACCCTGGGCCAGGAGTTGCAACGCCAGGGGATTTTTCTGGATGGCTGCAAAGTGCAGCAGGTAGACCTGCTGCCGGAGCAGGATGCTCATCGCCTGCGTATCCTGCATGAGGATACCGAGCGGGAGATCACCGCCCGTTGGGTCGTGGACACCACTGGCCGATCGTCACTCTTGAAACGCCAGCTCGGACTGGCCAAAAAGGGCGGTCACCACGCCAACGCCGTCTGGTTTCGCATAGGCTATCCCATCGATATCAACCAATGGTCCCCTGATCCCACCTGGCGCACTCGCATCACCCAGGGCGATCGCTCGATCAGTACCAACCATCTGATGGGGCAGGGTTACTGGGTCTGGTTGATCCGCCTGGCATCAGACTCGATCAGCATTGGCATCGTCACCGACGCCAATACCCACTCCTTTGAGGGGATGAATCGCTTTGAGCGGGCCATGGCCTGGTTGCATGAGCACGAACCCCAATGCGCCGTGGTGATCGAGCAGCACCGCGACCAGGTACAGGATTTCCGCGTGATGAAGGACTATTCCTATAGTTGCGAGCAGGCCTTTTCTAGCGGGCGCTGGTGCCTCACCGGGGAGGCCGCGGTCGCTTTAGACCCGCTCTATTCGCCCGGTAGCGACCTGATCGCTATTGGCAACGGACTGACCACCGATCTGATCAATCGCGACCTCAATGGTGAAGATATCCGGGGCCGGGCGATGGTCCATGACAAGCTTTTCCTCAACTTAACGACTATCTGGCTCGCTATCTATGAACAGCAATATTCCCTCATGGACAATGCCCAGATCATGGTTGCCAAGATCATCTGGGATACCGCTTTCTATTGGGGCGTCTTTGGCCTGCTCTACTTCCACGACGCATTTCGCGTCCTGGCGGAGAGCCCCGGCATTGCCGCTAGTTTAACGCAGGTCGCGCTTCTGAGCAATCGTGTTCAGGCTTTCTTCCGCGAATGGCACGCGATTGCTCACCCTGTCGCGTCCGATGCGTTTGTGGATCTGTATTCGCCCTTCGAGTTTATGCAGAAACTGCATACCGGCATGGCGGCAGGATTATCTCATCCTGAGCTAGAGGCCCAGTTCGCGGCTAATGTCCGCCTGTTTGAGCAGCTCGCCGGTCAGATGGTGAGTACCGTGATTGAAACACACGCCGACCAGCTCCAGGATGAGGCCATCTTTCGCCAGATCCAGCGCTGGCAAACGGAACCATATCTGGCGAAACTGATCGCTATCCATCGGCGAGAAAGCAGAACGAATCCGACCGACGAGGGCTGGATTACGCTAGGACACCAACGTCGGGAGCGGTTGGAGATTGCCAGATAAATGACCAGCGCATCTATCTGTTGCAGAGCACCTCTTTGGAAAGGAGTGTACTACATGAGTGATACAGTAGAGCATCCATTACAGGAACCTGGGACTACAGCCTCCCTCGATCAGTATGATGTGGCCATTTTGGGCGGCGGGATGGCTGGCCTGACTCTGGCCTTACAACTCAAAAAGGCCCGTCCCGCTATCAGCGTCATCGTCATCGAGAAGCAGAAGCATCCCGTGCCGGAGACTGCTCACAAAGTCGGAGAGTCCACCGTTGAGATTGCCGCTTACTATCTGCGGGATGTCCTGGGACTGCAAAAGCATCTACAAACGCAACAATTGCGCAAGTTCGGCCTGCGCATGTTCTTCAGCTTCGATGGCAACTGGGATATCACCCGCCGCGTGGAATACGGCCAGACTGATCATGCACCCCTGCCTGCCTACCAGCTCGATCGCGGTCGCTTAGAAAATACTTTGGGCCAGGAGGTGCAACACCAGGGGATGACCTTTGTGGATGGCTGCAAGGTGCAGCAGGTCCGTCTGCTGCCGGAGCAGGACGCTCATCGCTTGCACCTCCTGCATGTGAACACTGAGCGGGAGATCACCGCTCGTTGGGTCGTGGACGCCACTGGCCGCTCGTCGCTTTTGAAACGCCAGCTCGGACTGGCCAAAAAGGTCGACCACCACGCCAACGCTGTCTGGTTCCGTATCGGCCATCCCATTGACATCGATCAGTGGTCAGCCGATCCCAACTGGCGGGCGCGTATCCTGGAAGGTCAGCAGCGCTCACTCTCGACCAATCATCTGATGGGCCCCGGCTATTGGGTCTGGCTCATCCCTCTGGCATCAGGCTCGACGAGCATTGGCATTGTGACGGATGCCAGTATGCACTCCTTTGAGGAGATGAATCGCTTTGAGCGCGCTATGGCCTGGTTGCATGAGCACGAACCCCAATGCGCCGCGAAGATTGAAGAGCATCGCGACCAGGTGCAGGATTTCCGCGTGATGAAGGACTATTCCTATAGCTGCCAGCAGGTCTTTTCCGGCGAGCGCTGGGGCCTAGTCGGCGAGGCTGCAGTGGCGGTTGACCCGCTCTATTCTTCTGGTGGAGATCTGATTGCCATTGGCAACGGCCTGATCACCGATTTGATCACCAGGGATCTAGCTGGAGAGGATATCACAGAGCGAGCGATCAGCCATAACCAGATCTTTCTGATCTTCTCCGATGTCTGGCTGGTGGCCTATGAGCAGCAATATACCCTCATGGGCAATGCCAGAATCATGGTTGCCAAGGTCGTCTGGGATACCATCATCTATTGGGCTTTCCCTGGCTTGCTCTACTTCCATGACAAACTCTCTCGACTCGCCGAGAGCCCGGGTGCGGTGGTGAACTTATATAGCTGCTGCAACCTGCACAGCCGCGTCCAGGCCTTCTTCCGCGAATGGCACGCCATCGAGCAAGAGGCGGCCTCTGATACGTTTACTGATCCCTACAGGCTGCTCCCTGTTCTGTTGGATCTGCATACTGGCATGGCGGCGGGCCTACCCGATGATGAGCTTGAACTCCAGTTTGCCACCAATACCCGCTTACTGGAGCAGGTTGCAGGCCAGCTCGTCAGTACCGTGATCGAAGCACAGGCCGACCGGCTTGAGAATGAGACCGTCCGCAGCCAGGTCCAGCGTTGGCAAACGGACCCTTTCCTCAGCGAACTGATCGACATCTACCGGCAGGATGACAAAGAGCGCCCGATCGACAGCCGTTGGATCACACTGGGAAGTCACCTGAGTCGGGAGAAGCAGGAGGTCGCCGGATGAATGATCAGCAGCACAGCATTTCAGGCGAGGCCACCCCATCATTATCCAACTCATCCAATCAGTATGATGTGGCCATCCTGGGCGGCGGGATCGCTGGCCTGACATTGGCCTTGCAACTCAAGAAGGCTCGCCCAACTATCAGCATCTTTATCGCCGAGAAGCAACCGCATCCCGTGCCGGAGGCTGCCCACAAGGTCGGGGAGTCCACCGTCGAGATTGCCGCCCATTATCTACGGGATATCCTGGGGCTGGGAGAGCATCTCAAGACGCAGCAATTGCCCAAGTTCGGCCTGCGCTTCTTCTTCAGTAGCGATGGCAATCAGGATATCACCCGGCGCGTGGAGCTTGGGCACGCGCTTCCCCCGCCGGATCGCGTCGAGACCTACCAGCTTGACCGGGGTCGCTTAGAGAATGCTCTGGGCAAGGAACTGCAACAGCAGGGTATTCCCTTCATGAATGGCTGCAAGGTCCAACAGATCGCCTTGCACCACCAGGGCCACGCTCATCGTGTGCAGGTACAGCGCGAGGGCAGCCCATGGGAGATCAGCGCTCGTTGGATAGTGGACGCCAGTGGCCGGTCGTCGCTGCTGAAACGGCAGTTGGGGCTGGCCAAAAAGGTCGACCACCATGCCAACGCCGCCTGGTTCCGTATCGGCTACCCCATCGATATCAATCAATGGTCTGCCGATCCCGATTGGCTGGCGCGCATCAGCGAGGGCGAGCGCTCGCTCTCCACCAACCATCTAATGGGTCCGGGCTACTGGGTCTGGCTGATCCCCCTGGCGTCGCGCTCGATCAGTATTGGCATCGTGACCGATGCGCATATGCATCCCTTTGAGGAGATCAACCGCTTTGAGCGGGCCATGGCCTGGTTGCATGCGCACGAGCCGCAATGCGCCGCGGTGATCGAGCAGCACCGCGATCAGGTACAGGATTTCCGCGTGATGAAGGACTATTGCTTCAGCAGCGAGCAGGTGTATTCCAGCGAGCGCTGGTGTCTCACCGGCGAAGCGGGCGTTTTCTTAGACCCCTTCTATTCACCCGGCAGCGATATGATTGCCATCAGCAACGGCCTGATCAGTGATTTGATCACCAGGGATCTGGCTGGAGAGGATATTGAGGAGCGAGCGGCAATCCATAATCGGCTGCTGCTCATCATCAACGATAACTGGCGCGTGACCTATGAGCACCAGTATCCCATCATGGGCAATGCTCAGGTGATGACCGCTAAGATCATCTGGGATACGGCCATCTACTGGGCCATCCCTGGCCTGCTCTACTACCACGACAAATTTCTGAGCTTCGGAGAAAGCCCCACCATTGCGATCAATCTCTTGCGCTTCTCGCTGCTGAGCGAGCATGTCCAGGCATTCCTGCGCGAGTGGCACGCCATTGATCAACCGGTCGTCTCCGACGCGTTTATCCGATACTATGATTTCGATTTCATGGCAAGACTCCAGATTGGGTTGACAGCTCAATTGCCTGATGGCGAGCTGGAAGCCCAGCTTTCAGCCAACTTGCGCTTCGTTGAAGAGCTCGCCGGCCAGCTCGTCAGTACCGTGATCGCAGCCTACGCCTCCTCTGAGAATGAGATTATCCAGAGCCAGCTCCAACGCTGGCAAACGGACCCTTTCCTGAGTGAACTGGTCGATATCTACCGGCAGGAGGAGAAACCGATCAACGGCGGCTGGATCACGCTGGGAGGACGCCAGAGTCGGGCAAGACAGGAGGCTACTCGATGAATACCCATCGACAGGGAGAAGAGCAAGAGACGATGGCTCAAGCTTGGACCGATCAGTATGATGTGGCCATCCTGGGTGGCGGGATCGCTGGCCTGACCCTGGCCTTACAGCTCAAAAAGATCCGTCCGACCATCCGGATCCTTGTCGTCGAGAAGCAGAAGCATCCGGTGCCAGAGGCCACCCACAAGGTCGGGGAGTCTACCGTCGAGATTGCCGCCCATTACCTGCGCGATGTCCTGGGGTTGGGAGAGCATCTCAAGACGCAGCAGTTGAACAAGTTCGGCCTGCGCATGTTCTTCAGCAACAATGGCAACCAGGATATCGCCCGGCGCGTGGAGCTTGGTCACGCGACCCTCCCACCCCAGGGTGTTGGCACCTACCAGCTTGACCGAGGCCGCCTGGAGAATGCCCTGGGCAAAGAACTGCGACAGCGGGGCATTCTCTTTCTGGATGGCTGCAAGGTACAGCAGATTGTCCTGCAGCCGCAGGACGACGCTCATTGCCTGCGCCTCCAGGCTGAGGGCGGCGAGCGGGAGGTCGCCGCTCGCTGGGTGGTGGACGCCAGTGGGCGCAATACCCTCCTGCAACGCCAGCTAGGGCTGGCCAAAAAAGTGGGTCATCATGCCAACTCCGCCTGGTTCCGCGTCGGCTACCCCATCGATATCAACGATTGGTCCTCTGATCCCGCCTGGCATGCGCGCATCAGCGAAGGCGACCGTTCGCTCTCTACCAACCATCTGATGGGGCAGGGCTACTGGGTCTGGATGATCCGCCTGGCATCAGACTCCATCAGCATTGGCATTGTGACCGATGCGCATATACATCCTTTTGAGGAGATCAATCGCTTTGAGCGGGCCATGGCCTGGTTGTATGAGCACGAACCCCAATGCGCCGCGGTGATCGAGCAACACCGCGACCAGCTACAGGATTTCCGCGTGATGAAGGACTATTCCTATAGCTGCCAGCAGGTCTTTTCCAGCGAGCGCTGGTGTCTCACCGGAGAGGCTGGTATTTCCCTGGACCCGCTCTATTCGCCCGGCTCTGATCTGATCGCCATCAGCAACGGCATGATCAGCGATTTGATCACCAGGGATCTGGCTGGAGAGGATATCACGGAGCAAGCGGCGATCCATAACCAGATCTTTCTGATCTTAACCGAGTCCTGGATCGGTATCTATCAACAGCAGTATGCCCTCATGGACAATGCCCAGATCATGGCTGCCAAGGTCATGTGGGATACGGCTGTTTACTGGGCCATCCCTGGCCTGCTCTACTTCCACGACAAGCTGCGTCGTCTGGCGGAGAGTCCCGCAGTGGTGACGAATTTAGCCCGCTTCTCGCTGCTGAGCGACCGCATCCAGCCATTCTTCCGCGAATGGTACGCGATTGCGCAGCCGGACGCAGCGGATGCGTTTATCCGATACTATGACTTCGATTTCATGACGAAACTACAGATTGGCATGACAGCGGGATTGTCTGATGCAGAGCTAGAGATGCAGTTTGCAGCCAATGTCCTCTTCCTTGAGCAGCTCGCCGGTCAGCTCGTGAGTGTGGTGATCGAATCGTACGCTGATTCTGTGGATGAGGCGATTCAGCGACAGATCCAGCGCTGGCAAGCCGAGCCATTCCTCAACGAACTGGTCGCTGCCTATCGGCAGGCGGAGGCAACAAACCCGATCAATAGTCGCTGGATCACGCTGGGTCGCCAGAGTCGGCAGAGGCAGGAGGTCGCCGGATGAAAAATGTCAGCGAACGTATTGCTGCACTGCCCCCGGACAAGCAGGCCATGCTGTTGCAACGGCTGCAACAAAAGACGGATCAGCCAACGACCGGGCCACTCCTCCCTCAGGTTTCCCCTCAAGGCTGGATCGTGCGCTATCGGCAGAATGCGCGAGCGTGTATGCGTTTGTTCTGTTTCTCGTATGCGGGAGGTGGGGCATCGGTGTTCAGACAGTGGCCGGACCTCCTGCCGCAGGACGTAGAGGTCTGCGCTATTCAACTTCCTGGCCGTGAATACCGCCTCGCAGAGCCAGCCTATACCCGCCTGACTCCCCTGGTTGAGGCGCTCGCGGACGCGATTGATCCGTACTTAGATAAGCCATTTGCCTTCTTTGGCCACAGCATGGGATCTCTGGTCGGCTTCGAGTTGGCCCGACAACTGCGCAGGACACATGAGAAACACCCCGTTCGCCTCTATCTTGGAGCGTATCGGGCTCCTCATCTTCCCAACCCTAATGTCAAAATCTATCACCTACCCCTGGAGGTGTTCAAAGTGATCCTGCGTGCGGATGGCATCCCGGAAAGGATTTTACAGAATGAGGAGTTGATGCAGGCCATGCTGCCAACGCTACGAGCGGACTTTGAGCTCTGTGATACTCACATCTATAAAGAAGAAGCGCCTTTACAGTGTCCATTCTCGATCTTTGGCGGACAGGAGGATAACAGAATCAGCGCCGCTGAGCTTGCTGCCTGGCGCATACACAGCAGCGCAGAATGTAACCTGTCTCTGCTTCCTGGCTCTCATTTCTTTCTCCACGGTGCTCAGGATCTCTTGCTCGCTGCTCTTTCCCAGGACCTGGAAGCGCAACTGAACGCAATTGCGCGGACACGGGTCTGTGAATGCTAACCCATTAGCAAGATGAAAGGATAACTCTTATGCTTGATGAAAACTCTATTGCTCAAGATATCGGGAAGCCTCACCCTACGCAAGCAGATGGCCTGGAGCGAGAGCCGCTGGCCATTATTGGCATCGGCTGCCACTTCCCCGGCGGGGCCATCAGTCCGCAGACCTTCTGGGAACTTCTGTCTTCAGGAACCGACGCGACCAGAGAGATTCCAGCCGATCGCTGGGATGTGCGGAAATTTTACGATCCCGATCCCCAAAAATCTGGCAAAATGTATACCTCTCACGGTGGCTACTTAGAGCGTATCGATCAATTTGACGCTCACTTCTTTGGCATTGCTCCGCGCGAAGCCATGTGGCTCGACCCACAGCAGCGGCTCCTGCTCCAGGTCACCTGGGAGGCACTGGAGGATGCAGGGCTGCCCGCTGAAGCACTGATAGGAAGCGACACCGGCGTCTTTATGGGTGGCTTCACCCTGGATTACCAGCTCACGCAGAATTTCGGCCCGTTGAGCCGCTATGAACTGCAAGCGCATTCCGCAACCGGGATGATGATGACCATGCTGGCCAACCGCATCTCCTATGTGTTTGGCTTTCATGGGCCAAGTATGTCTATTGATACGGCCTGTTCCTCATCCCTGGTGGCCCTGCACCTCGCCTGTCAGAGTATCTGGAATGGCGAGTGTTCTCTGGCGCTGGCCGGAGGGGTCAATGCCATGATGGCCCCTGCCATGACTGTCGCTGAGTCGAAAAGCGGCTTTCTGGCCCCGGATGGGCGCAGCAAAACCTTTGATGCGGCAGCCAATGGCTACGCGCGCGGCGAAGGCGCGGGCGTTGTGCTCGTGAAACCGCTCGCTCGCGCTCAGGCCGATGGCGATCCTATCTATGCCCTGATCCGTGGCACAGCTGTGACTCAGGATGGGCATACCAATGGAATCACGGTTCCCAACCAGATAGCACAAGAAGAGGCCATGCGCGCAGCCTATCAACGCGCCGGCATCTCGCCTGAACAGGTTCAGTATGTGGAGGCCCATGGCACAGGTACTCCCGTGGGCGACCCCATCGAGGCGCGTGCCATTGGAACGGTGCTCTCGGCCAGTCGGCCTGCCAGCGAGCGCTGTATCGTCGGTTCCGTGAAAACCAACATCGGCCACCTGGAGGCGGCGGCCGGTGTGGCGGGTGTGGTGAAGGTAGCGTTGGCCTTGAAACATCGGCAGATCCCTCCCCACCTGCATTTTCACCAGCCCAGCCCTGATATTCCCTTTGATGAGCTGCAATTACGCGTTCCCACTACGCTGGAAGCATGGCCGGAGACGGATGGGCCGCGCTACGCGGGGGTCAATAGTTTCGGCTTTGGCGGCACCAATGCCCACGTGGTGTTGCAGGAAGCTCCCCCCGTCGCGGCCAGAGAGACGCACGCAGAGGAACGACCGTACCTTTTGCCTCTCTCCGCCCGTAGCTTCGAAGCTCTCCAGGCATCGGCTCAGTCCTATCGCGATTTTCTGGTCAGCGCGGACTCCCCGGCTCACCTCTATGATATCGCCTATTCAGCCGCGCTGCGCCGCAGTCATCACGACCACCGGCTGGCGCTGGTGGTCCACTCGAAGGCAGAAGCCATCGCCCACCTTGACGCCTTTCTCGCTGATGAGCCGAGGGCTGGCACCTCGACCGGCCGTGTCCCGCTGAACGCGCAACCCAAAGTCGCCTTCGTCTGTTCGGGGATGGGGCCGCAGTGGTGGGCGATGGGACGCGACCTCCTGGCACATGAGCCGGTCTTTCGCGCCAGCATCGAGCACTGTGCCGCCGAACTCCAGCGCTATACCGGCTGGTCGTTACTGGAGGCTTTCGCCGCTCCTGAAGAGGAGGCGCGTATGGAGAACGCTGAAGTTGCTGAACCAGCCAGTTTCGCCATACAGATCGCCCTGGCGGAACTCTGGCGCTCCTGGGGCGTCCAGCCCGATGCCATTGTCGGCCACAGCACCGGAGAATTTGCCGCTCACTACCTGGCGGGCTCGCTCAGCTTTGAGGATGCAGTGTGCCTGGTTTACCACCATAGTCGTTTGCTGCAGCGCATCAGCGGCAGCGGCCGCATGCTGGCCGTTGGCATGTCCTATGAAGCCATCAGTAAAGCCGAGCTGAACTCGGCTCAGCACGCCTCGATCGCCGCCGTCAACGGCCCCAATGCAGTCACTTTTGCTGGTAGCGCCGAGATTCTGGAAGAGATTGCGCAACAGTTCGAGGCCTTTCAGGTCTTCCACCGTTTCTTAGCTGTCAGTATTCCTTACCATAGTGAGTTTGTCGATCCATTGCACGACGAGTTGCTTGCCTCGCTTGCCGATCTGCATCCCCGGAGTGCCTCGCTGCCCCTCTATTCGACGGTCACGGGCACGCGCATTGATGGGCGTGGCAGTGATGCACGCTACTGGTGGCAAAACGCCCGTGCCACGGTCCTGTTCTCGTCGGCTCTCACGCAGATGATTCAAGATGGCTATACTGTCTTTCTTGAACTGAGTCCGCATCCCGTGCTGGCCGGCTCGATCAGCGAGTTGCTCGCCGAACAGGAACAGGCAGGAACCATGCTGCCATCGCTACGGCGCAAGGAAGAAGACCGCGCGGCCATGCTGGGTTCGCTGGGTTCGTTCTATGCCCTGGGCTATCCTGTGGCCTGGCAGACGCTCTATAAGCACGCGGGCAACTTCATCCGCCTGCCAGCCTATCCCTGGCAGTTCAAAACCTACTGGACAGAGTCGGCCGAGTCGCGCGAGGATCGCCTCTTCTTCCCGGTGCATCCGCTACTGGGGCAACGCATACGCGCGGCTCATCCTTCGTGGGAACTTGAGGTCAACCTGCACTTGCTGCCCTACCTCGCCGATCATCGCATTCAGGAGAAGGTGCTGCTTCCTGGGGCGGCTTTCGCGGAAATGGCCCTGGCCGCGGCTCGCGAGGTCTTTGGAGAGGGAGACTACCTGGTAGAAGAACTGACATTTCACAAGGCCCTCTTCCTCACCGAAGCAGCTGACCCCAGGCTGCACACCGTCCTCCATCCGAAACAGGCCACCGTTGAAATATACAGCTATATCCCCAGCGGGGAAGTCCACTGGACCTTGCATGCCAGCGCCCGGCTGCGCGAACTTCAGCCCAACGAGACGGCCACCCGCCTTGACCTTGACGCCATCACGCGTCGTTGCGTCGCCGAAACGTCCAGGGAGGAGTTTTACCAGCACTCTCAGCAGATGGGCTTCCAGTATGGCCCGGCCTTTCAGACGATCCAGCACGTTGATACCGGCGAGGGGATCGCTCTCGGTCAACTGCATATTCCTGCCGCATTAGAGGCGGATCTTGATGCCTACTCCTTCCATCCCGCGCTGATTGACGCCGCGTTCCAGGTGCTGCTAACTGCCGCCCGGTCGGTGGAGACGACGGATCCTCAGCAGATGACGCCGCCGTATCTTCCCGTGAGTGTGGACCGCATTCGCATCCTGGGTCGTCCAGACAGCCAGATGTTCGCGTCTGCCCGGATTCTCAAGGCAGACGACCGCCTCGTGGTGGGTTCTATTCAGGTGGTTGACGCAGAGGGGAACCTGCTGGCTGAGATAGAGGGGTTCCGCGCTCAGTCCCTGGAAGCTTCCATGAGCCTGACACCAGAGCGTCTTGATAAGGGGCTTTACGAACTGGAGTGGCAGCCTCAAGAACGCTCAGAAGAGGCAAATAATATAAATAATGTGGACGAGACAGAGGAGGCAGGGGAGAGCGAGGCCGAGGACACCACTCAGCAGGGGGGCTGGCTCATCTTTACTGATCACAGCGGTGTCGGAGAGGCACTGACCAGGCAACTGGAAGCACAGGGAGAGCCCTACGTGACCATCTCGCGCATAGATGCGCCCGAGCTGATCAGGCAGGGAGGGCATTATGCGCTCAACCCCACGCGGCCAGAACACTTCCAACATCTGTTTGCCGCGCTCACTGATCAGGTGCCGTTCTCCAGGGTCGTGTATCTGTGGAGCCTGGATTCCACGTTTAGCGAAACAGCACCCCTGGCGGCCCTGGAGCAGGAGCAGGCCACAGGCTCTCTGGCGATTGTGTACCTGATCCAGGCGCTGTCGCAAAGTGGCTGGCCGCAGCTGCCTCGCATCTGGCTGGTGACCCGACGTGCGCAGGCCGTGGACGCGAAACCTGGGCCAGTCGCGGTCGAGCAAGCCCCCATCTGGGGCCTGGGGCGAGTCATCGGCCATCAAGAGTTCGCGAGCATCTGGGGTGGTCTGGTCGACCTGGACACGGCTCCTGCCGAGGAGCAGGCCGCCCTGCTGCTGGGTGAAATACAGCACGCCAGCGGCGAAGACCAGATCGCCTTCCGCGACGGCCAGCGTTACGTCGTTCGCCTGGTACCCAGTCAGCATCTCACGCCGGCGTTGCCCGCTTCGTTCCGCCCCGATGGAAGTTACCTGATTACCGGCGGGCTGGGAACATTGGGGCTACTGGTTGCCCGCTGGATGGCCACGCAGGGAGCCAGGCGACTGATTCTTATGGGACGTACCCGGTTGCCACTACGCTCAACCTGGCAGCAATTGGAAGCGGATCATCCACAAAAAGCTCTGGTCCAGGCCATTCAAGAGCTGGAAAGACTGGGCGCGACCATTCACCTGGCCGCGGTTGATGCAGCGGATGAAGAACAGCTTGCCACCTTCCTGGCGGAGTATGAGCGCGAGGGGTGGCCTCCCATCAGGGGAGTCATTCACACAGCCGGCGTCGTGCAAGACGAGCTGCTGCTGCGCATGACAACAGAGACCTTCCAGCGCGTCCTGCGCCCCAAGGTGAGCGGCGGTTGGCTCCTGCATCGCCTGCTGAAAGATTACCCGCTGGATTTCTTCGTCCTGTTCTCTTCCACGGGGTCGGTGATCGCTTCCCTGGGGCAAGGCAATTACGCAGCGGGGAACGCATTTCTGGACGCGCTGGCCCACCATCGACGTTCCCTGGGGCTTCCTGCTCTCAGTATTGGCTGGGGTCCCTGGTCGGTGGGGATGGTGGAGCAGCTCAAGCTGGAACAGTTCTATACCCAACGCGGCATCGAGTTGATTACGCCAGAGGCCGGTATGCAGATTCTCGGCCGTGTGCTGGGTCAGCGGCCCGCCCACCTGACGGCAATTACCGCTAATTGGGCGCTCGCTCGCGAGACAGCACCGGTGGGAGTGCTGCCGCCGATGTTTGCTCTACTGGGAGAACAGGCAGAGGATGGAGCAGCCGACGCCAACCACGACGATGGCGCGTTCTTGCAGCAGTTGAGCGAGACGCCGACCGCCGAGCGCCATCCGCTGGTAGTATCCTACCTGCAAGAGCTGGTGGGGCGTGTCCTGCAGCTGGACGCGGCGCAGTTTGGCAGTCAAGAATCGCTGACCAGCCTGGGCCTGGACTCGATGATGGCCATTGAGATCAAGCACCGCATTGATGCCAGCCTGAAGGTAGATGTCTCCGTGCTCGAATTGTTGCAAGAGATTACGATCGTGCAGCTGGCCACTCGTATTCTCGCCTCGCTCCAGCCTGGTGCAGCATCCACACCCGCCGAGGCCGCGCCGTCAATCACGGAAATCCAGCACTTGATTGATCAGGCGGATAGCGCGGATCTGGAGAAGTTGCTCGCCGAACTGGAGCAAACGTCGGGGAGCGATGAGCTGGAAAGTCTGCTCGCTGAACTGGAGCAAACGTTGGACAACGAAGCAGCAGTGTAAGGAGGTACAACCGTGGCCTTTTCTCTCGGAACACTCGCCCGCTCCCTTATCGGGGTGTCACATCAGGAAGCGACCTCCTTTAGTGAGGGAAACAGCAAGACATGGCACCATCTGGAAGCCGCCGTCCTCACGGCGGTAGAAGGCTACCACGCCACACTCGATAGTAGCAAGTTTGAGCGGCTCATCCCGCGACTGGAGGCGATTGAACCCAGCATGCGCGGCTTTGCCTATGAGGGGGCGGCTATGGGGCTTACGGGGATGGATTGCTTTTTGCCCTGGAAGAAGCGCCTCCAGGCTTACATAGCCGGGCCTGGGTCGGCTCACATTTATATGGTACATATAGGGGCCGGCGAGGCCCTGGCCAGGCTGCGCAGAAAGCCCGAACCGTTTATCGCGCGCCTGGAGGATCGCGTGCTGTGCTGGTTGGTGATGGATGGCTATGGCTTCCATGAAGGCTTCTTTTCTCGACATCGCTATGTCGACGAACAGATAGTTCCGGCGCATCTTTCCAGCTACGCTCGTCGCATTTTTGACCAGGGGGTGGGGCGCAGCCTCTGGTTCTCAACCGGTGCGAATGTGGACCGCATTGCTGCGACTATTGCCACGTTTCCGCAAGCCAGGCAGGCCGATCTGTGGGTTGGGGTAGGGGTAGCCTGCACCTATGTCGGTGGGGTAGACTTCGCGGCTATTGAGGCCTTACAGAGAGCAGCTGGCCGATATGAACCACAAATGGTCATGGGAGCGGCCTTTGTGGCGAAGGGACGCCAGCGAGCTGGCAACCCGGTGCTCCATACTGATCTGGCATGTGAGGTCTTATGCGGTATCTCCAGCGAGGCGGCGGCTCACATCCTTGATGTCGCCTTTGAGAGCCTCCCTATCGACGGTGTGGAACCGGCGTATGAGATTTTACAGCAGCGACTTTTGGCACAATTTGCTGCACCAGCAGAGAGTGCGTACCGGCGAAAGGAGGCAAAGCGGTGACCTTTTTAGGAAAGATCCTCAAGCCATTGTTTGAAGTTTCACCGAAGGATGTTCCCACATTTACTGAGGACAACCGGACAACGCAGCGTTTAAAAAAGGTTGTCTTCACGGTTACCGAATGCTGCCATATAACATTCGTAAATAGCCGGTTTGAGGTGCTCGTGCCTCGCCTGGATGCGTACGAGGATGAATTGCGCGGCTTTGCCTATGAAGGTGCCGGGACGGGACTGGCAGCTCTGGATTGCTTTCTGCCCTGGAAGAATCGTACTAGAGCCTTCATCAATGGACCCGGATCCCATTACCTGTACGCGGTGCTGCTAGGCGCGGGCATGGGTCTGGCCAGAATCAAGAGGCGGCCCGAACCGTTTATCGCGCGCCTGGACAATGCGTTTAGTTGGGTCGTGATGGATGGATATGGTTTCCACGAAGGCTTCTTCGCCTGGCGGCGTACGGTCGGGGAGCAAGTGGTCCCGGCATATCTTTCCAGCTACGCTCGCCGCGTCTTTGACCAGGGGTTGGGTCGCAGCATCTGGTTCTCCGCCGGTGCCAATGTCGATCGTGTGGTTGCCACGATTGCCTCCTTTCCACCGGAGAGACAGGTTGATCTGTGGGGTGGGGTGGGCCTGGCCTGTGGCTATACCGGAGGGGTGGAACGCGCAACAGTCGAGACCCTGCGTAGCGCCGTGGGCACCCACCGCTCTCAACTGGCCTTGGGAGTAGTCATCGCGGCGAGGGCGCGCCAGCACGTCAGCAACCCGGTGCCGCATAACGAGATGGCCTGCGAGGTCCTGTGTGGTCTTTCGAGCGAGGAAGCGGCCCGTCTGACGAACGCCGCTTTGCAGAATCTTCCCACAGACGGCGTAGAACCAGCGTATGAGATCTGGCGACAGCGCATTAAAGCGCAGCTTGCGCTGCGCACAGAGAGTGTCTATCAGCACAAGGAGGTATAGTCATGAGCTTTTCATTAGGACAACTGCGAAAGTCCATTCTGGGGTCCGTATCTCAGAATATTACCGCTCTTAGTCAAGGTGACAGCGAAACAACACATCATCTGGGGAAAATCGTCAGCATCGTTGTACAAGGTTTTCACACAGCGCTCGAAGATAGCCGCTTTGAGGTGCTTGTGCCTCGCCTGAACGCGATTGAGCCCGAATTTCGCGGCTTTGGCTATGAAGGCGCTGGCATGGGACTGCTGGTGCTCGATAGCGTTTTTCCCTGGAAAAAGCGTCTCCGGGCTTTCCTGGCCGGACCAGGAACACCTTACATTTACCCGATATACGTGGGCGTGGGGCTGGCCCTGGCTAAGATTGGGAAGCAGCCCGAACAGTATCTTTCACAACTGGACCCTGTGGTCGGCTGGTTTCTGATAGATGGCTATGCCTTTCGCTGGGCGATCCTTTCGCTGGGTCAACCTATCCAGGAGCAACCGATCCCAGAACATCTTTCCAGTTCCGCTGGCCACCTCTTTGATCAGGGGTTTGGACGCGGCATCTGGTTCACTACTGGCGCAAGTATTGATCGTATCGCCGCAACCGTTGCAGCCTTTTCGCCAACCAGACAGGCTGATCTGTGGAGTGGTGTAGGATTTGCCTGCGCCTATGCAGGAGGTGTGGACCGCATTACTATCGAGACCCTACGGAAAGAGGCAAACTTGTATAGACCTCAACTGGCGCGAGGAGCGGCAGTTGCAGCGAAGGCACGCCAGCGATCTGGTAACCTGGCGCCTCATACGAATCTGGCATGTGAGGTCCTGTGTGGCCTCTCGAGCGAGATGGCGGCTCAAGTAACTGACGTCGCGCTGCAGAATATCCCAGTTGATGGTGTAGAACCAGCGTATGAGATCTGGCGGAAGCGAATTGAGGCGCAATTTGCTGTGCTGGCAGAGAGTGAAATATGTAGCGAGCCTCGTTTCGTGCGGTAATAAAAAGAAAGGATGGCATACAACATGAAACAGAAGATACCTCATACGAACCCTGACGCTGTCTCCCGATCCCTGACAGCAACGTTTCGTTGGTCCAATTTCTACAAAATCTTGCTGCTCGTGATTTTTCTGGGAACGGCCTTCGACAACATGGACCAGGTCACCTGCTCGTTTATCCTGCCCATGATGCGTATGGAGTGGAACTTGAACTACATCCAGGGTTCCTACATGCCCACAGCAGCGCTGTTTGGCACCTGTGTCGGAGCCATCTTTTGGGGCATGATCGGCGATCGCATTGGGCGACGACGGGCATTGATGTATACCATCCTGCTTTTTTCGATCACGAACCTGATCCAGACCCACTCCTGGAACTATGTACAGTTCACCATCACCTGCTTCTTCATGGGCGTCGGCGTGGGTGGAGAAATTCCTCTGGCCTTTACACTGCTTTCGGAGTTCCTGCCCGCCCACCTGCGCACGCGCACCGAACTGGTGCTGGGCATCCTGGCCATCGTGCTCGGCTACGCTTTTTCTGCGATCAGCGCCCATTTTCTCTTACCTGTCGCTGGCTGGAAATCGTTGTTCTATGTACAGGCGCTGCCCGCTTTGCTGGTGGTCGTGGTACGGTTCAGATTTCCTGAGTCTCCTCGCTACCTGCTGGCCGCTGGCAAGGAAGATGAGGCCTGGCGCGTGGCTGCCAAGATTAAAGAACACACGGGAGGAAACTACGATCCCTTGGACGATGGAGAGGCAAGCCTCTCCATAGAGGATAAGCGCCAATCGCCCATTAAGAGCTTGCGTATGCTCTGGCACAACATCTACCGGCAGCGCACGATTGCGAACTGGCTGTTCGGGTTCTGTGTCGGCTTTTTCGAGTTTGCCTTCATCATCTGGCTGCCAACCACGCTCAAGAACCTGGGCTACTCCGATGCGCAGAGTGTAAACTATCCTTTGCTGATCAACTTTTTTGCCATTCCCTCGGTTTTCGTAGCCCTCTACTTACTGCGTAAAGGCGGATCCAAACTTGTGTTGACGCTTTACCCGCTGGTGGCTGGAGTCTTCATGCTTATCCTGGGAGGCTTCCTACCTCAAATTGCTGCGCAGCCGGTGCTCCTGGTGCTGGTTGGAGGGGTCATCTTCTTTTTCGGCACCACTCTACTGGGCATCTTCCCACCGTACAGTTCGGAGGTCTACCCAACCGAGGTGCGCGGCACGGGTTCCGGCTGGGCCGCTGGCTTCACGCGCATAGGCTCCTTCCTCGGTCCGTTGGTTGGCGGTGTATTGCTCAGCCTGGGCGTCTCTGCGCAAATCGCGCTCATGATCTTTGGAGCACCACTACTCATCGGTGCCCTCGTCATGCTGCTCTACGGCGTCCAAACCCATAACCAGGCACTGGAACATATCTCCCCCTCGTATGTGGGTAATGCATCTGCGAGAAAAGAGGAAGTTTATGGCAGAAAATAGTGATTGTACTTCATTTGCTGGTGAGCAGAAAATGAGTAAATGAGTATAGGTGGCGAAATTCGTTTCGCGTAAGACAAGGAGTAATGGAGTGTCAAATACAGAACTGGCAATACTCTTCTTCCTTCAATTAGCGGTCATTTTGGGCGTATGCCGAATGGTTGGCTTTTTGGCCAAAAAGATTGGGCAACCTCAAGTCGTCGGCGAGATGATCGCAGGGGTTCTGATGGGTCCCTCGCTCTTTGGGCTGCTGTTGCCTGGTTTGCAACACCATCTGTTTCCAAACGGTGCTCCTATGAGTATCCTCTATGCTTCCAGCCAGGTCGGTCTGGTGTTGTACATGTTTCTGATCGGCGTTGAATTTGATAGCGATCTGATCCGTCGGCGTCTGCGTAGTGCTGCATCGGTCTCCCTGGCTGGTATTGTGACGCCTCTTGTGCTGGGGAGCCTGCTCGCGTTGTTGCTGATTAGGCAACCCGGGTTATTCGGCCACCAGATAGTCACCTGGCAAGCCATGCTCTTTCTGGGAGCAGCGATCTCTATCACGGCATTCCCTATGCTTGCGCGAATTATCTTTGAACGCGGCCTGACAGGTACATCGCTGGGGACGTTGGCTCTGGCTGCCGGTTCTATGGATGATGCCGCTGCCTGGTGCATTCTTGCTGTGGTGCTCGCAGTCGTGAAGCAGAACGCCTTGATCGCCATACTTGCCATTGCGGGAGGAGCACTCTATGCCGCCATCGTCTTGCTCATTGGCAAGCCGTTACTGCGTGGCCTGGGGAGAACGGTGGCTCATCAGGGTGGAATAAGCTCACCAATGTTGGCCTTTGTCTTGATGCTGGTGATGCTCTGTGCCTGGACTACTGATTCGATCGGGATATATGCCATCTTTGGTGGGTTTATTCTCGGCATAGCCATGCCCCGTGGCTCTTTCGCAAGGCATCTGAAGAACAAACTGGAACCCATCGTCACAAACTTCATGCTCCCCCTGTTCTTTGTATATTCGGGCCTGAACACCAGCCTGGGCCTGGTGAATAGCTGGCTGTTGTGGGGAATTGCCGGGCTGGTCTTTCTGGCCGCGCTGGGCGGCAAAGGCATCGCCTGCTGGCTGGCCGCACTGCTCAATAAAGAGCCCAACCGTGAAGCGCTGGCGATTGGCAGCTTGATGAACGCCCGCGGGTTGATGGAACTCATTCTGCTCAACATCGGGCTCCAGCAAGGGATCATCAAACCCACCCTCTTTACCGTGCTGGTCATTATGGCCGTGCTGACCACCTTGATGGCCTCGCCCATTTTTGAGCTGGTCTATGGCCGTTACAAAGCAAAGATTGACGCTACCCAGCGTCTACAGCTGGCCGAGTATGATCCCATCTATGCGACAAAAGCGGAATTGTAATGGAAGAAGATCGTGATAGGAAGATATAAGGAGGTACAGCGGTGGCCTTTTCGTTAGGAAAGCTCCTCAAACCCTTCTTCCGTATCTCAACCGATGCCTTTCGGGACATGGCTGCGAAGCGGTATGGAGCGCAAGAGGACATGTACAGGACATGGCAACAGTTTGAACCGGTGGCTGGCGCACTGGTGCAAGGCCTTTCCATCACTCTCGATGACAACCGCGTTGAGGTACTCATGCCTCGCATAAACGCGCTGGATATTGAGGTGCGCGGGGTGGCCTATGAGGGAGTGGGGATGGGGCTCACGCTACTGGATAACTTCTTCCCCTGGAAGAATCGTCTCCAGGCGTTTGTGGAGGGGCCTGGGGCCTCCTACATTTGCCTGATCTACATCGGCGCGGGCCTGGTGTTGCCCAGGATTCCCGGGCGGCCAGAGCGCTTTCTGGCGCGACTTGACCCTCTGCTGCGCTGGTTTGTGATGGATGGCTATGGTTTCTACGAAGGTTTTTTCTCCTTGCAGCGCTCGGTTGAGGAGCATGTCATCCCCAGCCGCCTTTTCGGGTATGCTCGCCGCGCCTTTGACCACGGCCTGGGGCGCAGCATCTGGTTCTCAACGGGAGCAAATGTGGAGCGTATTTGCGCGGCTCTCGCTACCTTTCCGCAGGCGCGCCAGGCTGACCTGTGGGGTGGGATAGGCATGGCCTGCGCTTATGCAGCCGGTGTGGTGGACCGGGCGACGATCGAGACGTTGCTGACAATCGCAGGCCCTTCTAGCCCTCAGTTCGCGGTAGGGGTGGCTCTGGCGGCGAAGTTCCGCCAACAGGCGGGCACTTCAGCACCCCATACAGAGCTGGCCTGTGAGGTCGTGTACGGCCTCTCTGGTGGAGAAGTCGCTCACCTCACGGATGTGACCCGCGAGAACCTGCCAGTTGATGCGGCGGAACCGGCGTATGAGATCTGGCGGCAGCGGATCGCGGCGCACTATACTGCGTCTGTCGCCTCTGTCGGATCTGCCAGTGGAGAGTCTGAGCCCAGGAAGGTACGACAATGACAGTATTAGGAAAAATCCGCAGGAGGCTCTTCGGCATTCCCTCTGAGCGAGCGGTCTTTAGTCGGCCTGGTTTTGCCAAGGAGGCCTGGGAACGCTTTCAGCCGGTGGCTCACTCGCTGGTGGAAGGCTACCATGCCTCGCTGGAGGATAGCCGCTTTGAGGTACTTGTACCACGCCTGGATGCAATTGAGCCCCAATTGCGTGGCTTTGCCTATGAAGGGGCTGGCATGGGGCTGGCGGCCCTGGATTGCATTGCTCCCTGGAAGAATCGTGTGAAGCTGTTCGTCGAGGGGCCGGGGGCCCCTCACATCTACCCGACCTACGTAGGAGTGGGACTGGTCCTGGCCAAACTTGGGAGGCAGCCCGAACGCTTTCTCCCTCGTCTGGACCCGGTTCTGGGCTGGGTCGTAGTGGATGGCTATGGCTTTCACGAAGGGTTTTTCTCCTGGCGGCGTTTCGTCAAAGAGCGAGCCGTCCCGACGCACCTTTCCAGCTACGCTCGCCGCATTTTTGACCAGGGATTGGGGCGCAGCATCTGGTTTTCCAGTGGCGCGGTGGCCGACCGTATTATCGCGACGATTGCTCCCTTTCCGCCAGAGCGCCAGGCCGAACTGTGGAGTGGGATAGGGATGGCCTGTACCTTCGCGGGAGGCGCAGATCGCGCCTCTATCGAGATGTTGCGAGCCGCAGCAGGCCCGTACAAATCTCAACTGGCGCAGGGGGCGGCCATCGCGGCCAAGGGATGCAAGGAAGCAGGCACCCCGGCACCCCATGCGGAGCTGGCCTGCGAGATTCTCTGCGGCTCGACGAGTGAGCGGGTGGCTTACCTGGCTACCATCGCCCGCCAGGACCTGCCAACCAACGCCCTGGAGTCGGCCTACGAGATCTGGCGACGAAGGACCCAGGCGCAATTTGCCGCATTTGCCGCTGAGGAAGGAAAAGAAAACCCTTCGCGCTTGCCCGAAGGGTCATTGCCGGGTAATTCAGGAAAGGTATATCTGTAGTGCTCTTGTAGAGAGATTACTGCAAGTTGGTGACTAACCTGCTAATCCCGAGAAAGGAAATTCGCTATGTACGATGTAATTGTTGTTGGAGCCCGCGTCGCTGGTTCGCCGACAGCTATGCTACTGGCCCGTGAGGGCTACCGGGTGCTCCTTCTAGATAAAGCAACGTTCCCCAGCGAGACGCTCTCGACCCACATGATCACCGTCGCGGGTAGCGCTCAGCTCAGGCGTTGGGGCTTGCTTGATCAGGTCGAGGCCACGAACTGCCCGCCGGTCAAAAATATCGTGCTCGATCTTGAGTTCGACGACTACGGAAGAGTGATACTGACCGGCTTTCCTCCGCCCATTGATGGCGATTTTGCTGCCATCTACGCTCCCAAGCGCACAGTGCTCGACAAGATCCTGGTTGATGCGGCTGTAGCGGCGGGCGCGGAGATGCGCGAGAATTTCACAGTCAAGGAAATCCTGATGGAGGGTGAGCGGGTCACCGGGATTCGTGGCAACACCCCCGGCGGTCAGACGGTGACAGAGACCGCTCGCCTCGTCGTCGGGGCCGATGGCATGCGCTCACTGGTCGCGCGCTCAGTTGACGCCCCGATGTATGCCACGACGCCCCCTGAAGCCTGCGGCTATTATACCTATTGGAGCGGCGTCCCCCTCAAGGGCCTGGAGTTCTACACGCGACCCCAGCGGACGGTGATTGCGTTTCCTACCAATGATCAGCACTCGGCGATCTTCATGGAGTGGCCGAATCGGGAGTTCCGCACCTTCAGAGCCAATCTCGAAGCGAACTACCTGAAGACGCTCGATGACATCGCCCCAGACCTGGCCGAGCGCGTGCATGCCGGAAAACTGGCCCATCGCTTTATGGGCACCGCCGATCTGCCGAACTTCTTCCGCAAGCCGTATGGTCCCGGCTGGGCACTGGTAGGGGACGCTGGCGTCCACAAGGACCCCATTACGGCCCAGGGCATCACCGACGCCTTCCGCGATTCCGAACTGCTGGCCCGGGCGATTGATGCTGGCTTCGCGGGACGCCAGCCGCTTGATGAGGCACTCGCTGGCTACGAGCAGAAGCGCAATGAAATACTGATGCCCATTTACGAGTTCATCGTCGAGCACGCCACGCTTGAACCATTTGCCCCGGAGTTTCAGCAGGTCATGGCGGCCCTGCGTGGCAACCAGGATGGGATCAATCGCTTCTTTGGAGTCATCCAGAACACCATATCCTGGGGAGAGTTTTTCACACCAGAGAACCTCATGCAGATTCTGGGTTCCGCCAGCCTGGCAGAGCCAACTGCGGCTCACTAGTGAAAAGTGTATCATCGTTCACGCGTTCCTGGCAGGAGCTTCTCCTGCATTAAGTAAGTTAAGAAGGAGCATAGCACAATGACAATGAGCGAGCTTTTTGAGTCCATGGCAGACCGACTGAACCCCGCGGCAGCAGCGGGTATGAGCAAAATCCTGCAATGGAATATTACAGGAGAAGATGCCGGGGTATGGGCCTTTCAGATCGATAAGGGCCTGGGTTACCTTATTCCTGGTGGTGTTGAGCAGCCTGATATTACCTTTACGCTCACTGATGTCGACTGGCTTGCCATCGCGGAAGGCAGACAGGATGCCATGAAAGCCTTTATGACCGGCAAGCTGAAAGTGGCCGGGAATATGATGCTAGCCATGAAAGTGCCTCAGCTTTTCCCGGTAGGACAATAGCTAGCCTGTGCATGGAAGGTGGGGGGGCTTCTACAGACGTTCTGCGCAGACTCACCAGAACAGTGGGCGCGGAGATATATGCATTTGATGCATGGGAAGGAAGTCCCTTCTTTCTTGCGCTCTATTAACGTGTGTGATATATATGGTAGAATAGTGATTCGTAGTGTATATGGCTAGAAGGCTCTCTCTGACAGAGAACAGCAATGCCCGCCCTAACGGCTTGCTTGATCGGGCAGGAAGCCAATACAGTCGGATACTATGCGGTGTACGAGGGTGTTCACCGCGACGAAGATGTTTGAATATATGGAAGAAAGAAGAACCAATCACATGAGTAATCCAAACACAGGTATCGGTGGCCCAGGTTTTGTCGCTCTTCAGGTCCGTGATGTCGCGGCTGCGGCAGACTTCTATGAGCATAAGGTCGGGCTCAAGCGTGATCCGCTGGTATTCCCAGGAGCGGTCGCCTTCCAGAGCCCCCCCATCCCCTTCGCGGTGATATCGGCCGCGGCTCCACCGAGATTGGACCTGGATAGCCTTCCTACCCCTGGGGCCGGCATCTCCCTCTGGTTCAAGGCGGCTGACGGGCAGGCGGCTTACAATGCCTTGAGTGAGGCTGGCGTTACCATCATCAAGCCACCCTTCGATGGGCCGTTTGGCAGGACGTTCGTGTTCGCCGACCTCGACGGCTACCCCATCACCGTCTACGAGCAGGACACACCCATCGCCGACCGTCTCCCACCACCACGCTAACCCAGGGTTTTTGAGAGAGATTGGTAGAGAAAGGCCTACAAGCGGCTGAGCCGCTTGTAGGCCTTTCTCTACCAATAAGCGGCAAGAGTGCACCTGGCTTTAGACATGGGGGTGAATTGCCGCCCGTCCGCAGACGGAAACTTGACACGTTCTAATGAACTTAATAGAATACGCCTATGAGAACGTTTGAATACCGCTTGTACCCACATAAAGAACAGTCTCACTTGCTCATGCAGTGCTTGAGCGAGTCCCGGCATGTCTATAACGAGATGCTTGAGACGGTCAAAACACAGTATGAAGAAAAGGGTACATTCCCTGGTAAGTATGATCTCACCGCTCGTTTCAAAGGACGTGGTGGAGAGCATGTCCCGGCCACAACCGTACAATGTCTTGCAGATCGCCTCTCCAAATCGCTCAAGCGTTTTCTTGCACGCAAAGAGCTTGCCATGAAAGGAGGTTTCCCTCGCTTCAAGAAGGGCAACCAATGGCACTCCATCCAACTCAGGCAGTATGGTAAAGATGTCTACTTGCACGAGGATAAGAAACAGCTCATCATTCCTGCCAAGATGGGGAAGTCCATCAAAATCAAGTTGCACCGCCCGATAGAGGGCAAACCCAAAGCAGTCCATCTGGTCTTGCGTGCTGATGGACACTGGTACGCTCTGATCGTCTGCGAGACAATTCCTCAAACTGAGCATCTCCCCTCCACCTGTGAGCATCCTGACATCGGTCTTGATGTTGGATTGAAATCTTTCCTGACTGATAGTGAAGGCAACACGGTTGACAATCCCCGCTTCTATCGCAGCTCGCAGAGAACCTTGAGACGCAAACAACGCCAGTTGAGTAGACGTAAGAAAGGCTCTCACAGACGCCGTAAAGCCGCGAAGAACGTGGCTAAGACGCACCTGAAGATCGATAGGCAGCGCCGCGATCACCATTTCAAGACAGCTAAACCTTACGCCGAAGGCTATCAACGGATTGCCGTTGAAGACCTTCAAATCACCAACATGGTGAAAAATCACCATCTCGCTAAGAGCATCATGGACGCCAGTTGGAGCGCATTTCTCACCATCCTCAGTGACAAGGCTGCAAGAGCCGGGCATTGTGTGAGACGAGTCAATCCGCGCTTCACCTCGCAGAACTGTCACAACTGTGGAGAGATCGTGCAGAAGTCTTTGTCTGTACGGACTCATATCTGTCCTTTCTGTGGCTCTGTGGCAGACCGTGATGTCAATGCCGCGAAAAACATTTTGTCCAAGGCTGGGGCACAGCCTTCAGGCGTTAAGCATCCCGATGGGGATGTTAGTCTGAGAAGCCCCCGACTTTAGCCGTGGGGAGTTGTCACCAATCTCTTTTTCGTACGTCAGGCGATGAATCATGTGTTATCACTTACGCAATATGTAAGACCGAGGTTATCAATGTCTGATACCGTTCCCCTATTAGCTAGTAGTCAGTTAATTTTGATTTTGACAAATTATCATCTGTCATATGGCCTTCCAGGAGATAAAAGATGTGTCAATTTGACAAAATCAAGCTGGATTAATCACTAGCAGAAAGAAAAACGCTTGAACAGCTACCTAGAAAGGTGATGCCCATGGAAGCCATTTCCGTTGACCAGCAGAGTCAACAATCTCTTGACAATTTCTCTGAGTGTGTGCAGCATGAGAGCTGGACACGCCAGCAGTTGGAGGATTACCAGGCGCGTGCCCTGCGCGCCTGTCGGGAATACGCCTATGCCCATTCCCCCTTTTATCAGCGCTTCCATCAGGGGCTGATGGACCGTCCCTTGCAGGAACTGCCGGTGTTGACCAAGGCCATGATGATGGAACATTTCGACGAACTGGTTACCGATAGCGCTGTTCGTTTGCACGATGTCCAGCAGTACCTGGCTCACGGGGATAGAACGAAACGCTTTCTAGACCGCTACATGACAACAGGGACTTCAGGCAGCACTGGGCAGCGGGGAATCTTTCTCTACCATCCTGCAGAGGGGCCCGTTATGATAAACTCCTTTATGCGTGCCGTAATCTGGAGTGGGATCATGCCTGAAAGTAAAGTGGCTCTTGTGACCACCACGGACCCTTCCCAACTGACGGTGCAGGTCCCCATCATCATCAATGGGCAGCATGTGCCACGCTTACAATTATCTGCTAATGATCCGCTGGAGACGCTGGTCCAATGTCTTAACGAGTGGCAGCCAGACGCGCTGATGTGGTATCCCTCAATTGCCTCTGTTATGGTCGATGAGCAGCGGCAGGGACGGTTGCACATCGCTCCCCGCATGATCGGATGCGCAGCAGAAACATTGACAAACGAAACGCGGCGGCGCATTGAAGAGACCTGGCAGACAAAACTCTTCCAGGCGTACGGGACAACCGAGAGCGGTATCCTGGCAGCGGAGTGCTCGTTCCATCAAGGTTTGCACCTCTTCGAGGATTTCTTGGTTGTCGAGGTCGTGGACCAGGACAACCGTCCAGTCCAGCCTGGCGAGCAAGGGAGCAAAGTGCTTCTCACCGTGCTGTTTCGCCGCGCGCAGCCGCTCATCCGCTACGAGGTGACTGACCTGGTGCGTACTTCTACCATCGAGCGCTGCTCCTGTGGACGCCCCTTCGCCCTGATTGAGGCCATCGAGGGAAGGACACCAGAGGTGCTCTATCTCCTGTCTCCCACAGGAGGTGAAGAGAGGGTTAATGCTTTCCTGTTTGAGTTCATCATTGATACGCTGCCGGTGAGCGGGTGGCAGGTGATTCAGGAGCAGGATGGGTTGCATATCTTCCTGACCGGGGTCTCGGAGGAGTTGCGCGATGAACAACTGCTCGACCCGTTGCGACAGGCGCTGATCAAGCGAGGAGTGCTCGTGCCCTCCATCGAGATCCACCGGGTGACGGCTCTCAACAGAAATGCGGGCGGCAAAGCTCTCCGGGTGATCTCTCATGTGCCTCGCCGCGCGTCCTAACGTTGCCAGCCATCGTCATGACAGGTGAGACCATCACTGAGACTGCCCTCTTCGAGTGTGGGCAACACACTGACTTACTGGCTATCCCCTGGTTTGTCTTGCAAACTACGGGCAGCGTCACGCTAACAGGGATTGTGGGCTTTTTCTCCCTTCTGTCCACTATCGTTTCAGGTGCTCTCAGCGGCGTCCTGGTCGAGCGGCTGGGCTACAGGCGCACCAGCGTGACTGCTGATATTCTCAGCGGCTTGTCGGTTCTGCTCGTTCCGCTACTGTATCACACCATTGGGCTGGCCTTCTGGGAATTGCTGATCCTGGTGTTTCTCGGCGGCCTGCTCAGAGCGCCAGGTTCCACCGCACGCGCCACGCTGGTGCCCAACCTTGCCGAGCTTGCCGGTATGCGCCTGGAGCGCGCTAACGCCTTCGATAATGGAGTATTGCGCGTTTCGGCTTTCCTGGGCGCACCACTGGCGGGGATATTGATCGCCAGCATCGGCACGAGTAATCTGCTCTGGCTCGACGCCGTTTCGTTTGTCTTCTCCGCGCTCGTCAGTGGACTCTTTGTACCGGCACACATGCCAGTAGAAAAACAAGCACAGGCAAAGAGAAAGGCGACAACGGCTGCGAAGGAGAGCTATTTCGCAGCCCTGCGCGAAGGTCCGAGCTTTACGAAACTGGTCACAATGGGAGTGATCTATCTGCTGGCTACCCTCTCTGTCCTGGTGAATCCAAAGCTCACAAAGATGGAGAAAACTGCTGTGTAGGCTGATTCATACAGACCCGGCCCAGCAGGGACCTCTGCTGGGCCGGGTCTGTATGGTCGATGTTTCACATATTCCGCTTTCTTTTTTTGAACCTTCGGCATGAGAGTGATGTGCTCTTGCTAGCGACAGCATACATCTCAATGAACCAGAGAAACTCGGCACACGAATCCTGCTCGCGTGCCAAGTTGTGTCTCAAGGTCGCGTCCTGCACACCGCCTCAAGAAGCTCGGCGCGGTACGCGAGAGATAACCATGCGAGCTTTGTCGCCGCGCGCGTTTTTGGTGAGAGCCGTCACGCGGTGGATCTCGATGGATGGCGCGATCACTCCCCGCTCGGTCAATGCCCGCCGCAGCCTGTTGAGCACTCGTTCATCACGTAACTCCTCCGAGACACCGGTCAGGAAGACATGCAACCCGTCGTGCTCGTGGATCACCTGCCACCCACCCACTGGCAGTGCGTCGAATACGTTAAGAAACAGGTAAGGATAGATTTTCTCTTCATTTCCCGCGGGAGACGGGAGATAGAGCGCATCTGCCGTTCTTCCTTGGATGGATTCAAGCAGAGCGAAGGGGCGTTCGCAAGGACAGCGCTCAATGGTGGAAGCACGCACCAGGTCGGTCAACTCATAGCGGATCAACGGCTGCGCGCGGCGAAACAGCACGGTGAGGAGTGCTTTGTCCCCTTGTTCACCAGGTGGAACCGGGTGGTTGTCCTGGTCCACGACCTCGAGAATCGAGAAATCCTCAAAGAGGTGCAAACCTTGATGGAACGTGCATTCCGCTGCCAGGACGCCACCTTCGGTGGTCGCGTAAGCATCAAAGACTTTCATCTGCCAGACCTCTTCAATGCGCCGCCGTACGTCGCTCGTTAGTGTCTCTGCCCCGCAGAAGATCGAGCGGGGAGCAATGTGCAACCGTCCCTGGCGCTGTTCTTCGGCCAGAACAGAGGCGGTAGAAGAATACCACATCAGCGCATCTGGCTGCCACTCGTTGAGGCTCTGGACAAGCTTATCTACCGGATGACTGGCAGACAATCGTAATAGTGGCGTGGGTTGCCCATCAATCATCATGGTGATCTGTGATGAAGCATGGCCATGGGCCAAAGAGGCCACAACGGCTATCTTACTTTTAGGTCTTAGTCCACCCCAGAGCTGGAAACGCGTAAAGGAATTCGTCGTAATGATTCCCTCTGCAGCATCGCTGAGAAAGATCCCCGGCTGCCCGACGCTGCCCGAGGTCGCCATGACCTGGTAGCGATCAAGAAAGCGTTTCGTTGCATCCCCGTGAGCCAGGTACTGCTGGACATCGTGCAAACGAACGGTGCGATCAGTAACCAGTTCGTCGAAATGCTCCATCATCATAGCCTTGGTCAACACCGGCAGTTCCTGCAAGGGACGGTCCATCAGCCCCTGATGGAAGCGCTGATAAAAGGGGGAATGGGCATAGGCGTACTCCCGACAGGCGCGCAGGGCACGCGCCTGGTAATCCTCCAACTGCTGGCGTGTCCAGCTCTCATGCTGCACACACTCAGAGAAATTGTCAAGCGTTTCTTGATCAAGAGAATTCACACGAGTATTCATAGGAATTGTTTCCATAGGCATCACCTTTCTGATTGACTATCAACTATGTTGGACTCTGTACGATTTGTATCAGACAGTGATAACATCCTACTTACACCTTGCGTAAGAAGGAAAAACGACATCATCCCGACTTTGAAACGTGGCATAACAGATGCACTGCTCTCTTTGATGCTGGTTCTGCCCATACTGCCAGTGACCGCAATCACGACTGTTATGATGCCCATTTGCTTCCGTTCCTATAGCAGTTCCGTGTTAGCGTGTCCCTGGTAATGCGTTTCAACCAGTACGCCTGCTGCTTCACGCCTGGCGACATCCAGCACAAATTCGTGCCCATCGTCATTTCAAAAGATGCCTATACCTTCTTTTCTCGGCATATCTCGTCTGTTTATCACTTTCCCAGTGGGTAAGCAGGAGGTCATCTCTGTCAGATACCATTTCTCCGGGACCCTCTAATGAGGAGTACTCAAATGAAGGTACAGATATCTGGAAAAGGAAGGCCTATGGAAACCATTTCGGTTGATCGGCAGGATCACCAACACCGTGACGATTTCTCTGTGTATTTCCAACATGAGAGGTGGACTCGCCAGCAGGTGCAGGATTACCAGGCTCGCGCCATGCACGCCTGCCGGTACTGGCACCCATCTACGCCCTCATAGGAGGTATGACCATGGAGACAATGGCTCTACAAGACGCTTACCGACGGCTGATGGCATCAGTCGCGCACGCCAAGTTCCGCCGCCGACCGACTCGAACCAATGGTCGGTTGAGCTTGTACTCGCTCACGTGATCGCCACCAATCGAACTCTCAGCATGGTGGGAGTCCAGATCCTTGACGGCCGCGAGGCGACCTACGAGGGGGGGGACACTCAGCGTCACTCCTCATTGGCTCAGATCGGTCGTCGAGGCGTCGGAAGACATGGATGGCCTGCTGGCAGCCCTCCACCAAAGTAGTGGAGAGCTACTGGCGTTGACACGCAGGTTTGACGATGACGCAGCTAGCAAAATGTTCCCCGCGACGATCTATGACGGGCATGGCAGGGTCCTCTGGGACGGTCCGGTCTCGTTCAGTGATTTGCTGACCAAAAAGCTGGTCTACCATCTGTCCCTGCATACCGAGCAGATCCGGGCTCTGGGAGGCGGCGATGGCCAGTAGAAGGTAAGCACCGCAGCCCTCATTGGCTCAGCGCTATGAAGTAGGCCGCTGGCGAGGTACCATTGCTGGCCCTTCTCTATCGACCCTTCCCGAACCACACAGAACCGTTTCCGTGTCATGTGGCTCTCCAGTGGCGGCATTCCGTTGGTTCAGAATAACGCACATCTCATGCTCTTTCCCATAGAAATGCAACCACCTGCGCTGCTTTCGCCAGTGGTGGCCTTCCCATGCTCCCTGGCAGGGCGTGACTCCTGCGAGTACTATCAGCGCTCTGTCACCATAGGCTCGCGCCGGTAGGTGATCCCGCGTTTCGTCAAGATTGAGCCGTTGCTGCTGATGTAGAATGGGACGAGCCATCTCCTTGACAGGGAGTGCAGGGAGTGAGTCTTTTTCAAGTTTGCGCAAATAGAATGGGACTCAGCAGTTCGGACCGATTGCCACTTAAATGAGAACGAAGCCGCTCCCAGACTGCTATCATCAAGCGTCTTTCGCAAACGCTCATTTTTGAGCTTATCTCACTTTAGATGTGCAATTGTCAAAAAGGCTCACTCCCTGGAGTGAAGCTTTTTTGCAATCGACACGGCTAAACTGAGATGAGGTCGGCGGCTTCGCCAGACAGAAGATGGTTGATAGCAGCACAGGAGCGGCTTCGTTTTTGATGGGCAGCTGGCGTGAACCACTTCGTCTCACTCTACATGTATCAACGCGAAAAAAAGCTTCACTCCCTGCTTGAGGGAAAAGAGAAGCAGACGACCATCGGGCAAATGGAGTTGCTTCTCATTGACACGTTGACACAGGAGCAAGAGATCACGGTTGTATTGTCGATCGTGAAACGGACGCAGTTGCACCGACACTGTATGCTGACTAGTACGAGTAGGCGGTGCGAAATGGATAAGAGGGCCTGAGAAGCCGATGGAGGCTCAACCATTCCTCGCTTAACTGCTGAGTTTCCCTCTTGCTGAGCTTGATGTGACAGTCGCCTGGGCGAGATGGCGCAGATGACTGGCCATCACCCCCAGGCCGAGCCACCGTTCCATCCCGTTCTGCTCGTGATAGCGGCACATGCGCCACCCATCGTCGCGTCGGAGACGCGCGCTTCTGCCCTCGATGCCCGCACGCCAGCGAGACCCGCGCCGCCAGGGGCGCGGGTGTTCCAGCGCGCGGCGTTCCTCGGAGAGCTTGCCTGAGGCGCGAATGGCCACCCGCTTGACGCCCGCTTGCTTGAGGATGACCTCCGTTTCCGGTGCAGGGACCCCCCGCTCTCCGGCGACCGTGCCGGGAGGATGGTCACAGCGCGCGACGTGGTGTGCCACCGCAAGGGTGGCCTGTCCATGCTCGTTGGGATGCTCCAAGATCTGCTAGCGGGTGACGATGCCACCTTCGACTGCATCCAGCATCACGTGCCGCCCGCACTCGAGCAGGGCACCGCCTTGGTGGCGCGCAATGGCCCGCGTCTGCGGCTCAAAGAGGCTGAGCACCTTCTGCTCGGAGGGGACTTGCTGGCCCTCGCGCACCCGGCGGCGCGTGTGCGCGATCCCCTGCTTCAGCAGAGGGAGCATCTCCTGGGCCTGGGTGCGCAGGCGCGTGGCCTGTCGCTCCGTCTGCTGGCCCAGCGCCGCCACCACCCGGCTCGCCTGCTGCACCAGGTGCTCGCTGAGCTCCACGAGCTTGTGCTACCGCGGTGTCTGCTCGGCCTCTTGGTCTTCCCCTTGGCGTCGCACCTGGCGATGCCGTGGTGGTGCCACCCGTGTGGCGGAGCGCAGCCGCGCGCGACACCGCTGCTCCAGCGAGCGCACCGGCTCGCTGAGCAGCCCTGTGGCGCGCTTGACCAAGCGCGAGAGCACACGCACCCCGTCCACGAGTCACCCACGGTCGGTGGGATGGGGGATCTCGGTCTGGACACAAGTGGCATCCCGCCCCAGCTTGCGTCCCTGCGTCACCCTGGCCTGCCGGGCCAACGCGACGACGCGGTCGCCCGGCGCATGCCGCGTTGCGGGTGGCAGGGTGGTGGCCCAACGCATCCGTGTGCTATCATCGGGTGGTGCTTCCCAGACCAGGCGAGAGAACCAGCGCAAGACCAGGCTCTCGTCTCCTCGATCTGCGCTCTCCTGGTCCCTCCACCCGAACCAGTGCTTGAGCAGCAGCATGCGCAGCAGCACTTCCACCGGCGTGCAATGGCCTCCATGCACCAGGGTGGAGCGATGCCGTGTGCCAAAGTCGCGGCGCACCTGCTGCTCCACCGCGTCATCGTCGCGCAACGCATCCAGTGGCTGCAGCACCGCGTCGATGCGGTCTGCCATGCGCGGTACACGCGCCAAGATAGCTTCTTTGGGGTCGTGATCCATCAGCATGCAAGAACACCTCCTCGCGCTTGTTTCTTCTGCTACCCCTCTGCTACCACCTTTCCCGCTCTTGCTTCACACCGTCACCTTTCCCTCCCTGCTTCATATGGTCTCAAGCCGCTCCACAGGCCCCATTTCGCACCGCATACTCGTACTAGTATCCATTGCGAAATGGGCCTGTAAAGCGGCCTGGGAGGCCGATCAGCCTTCCTGAAACGTGACCGAGCGATGCGTGTACTCCTCAAGCGGGGAGGAGAAAGCGGTGAGAGTACGTGAGAGGATCCCCCAAGCAGGTCGTTGATTGCTGGCTCTGACTGAGCTTGGATGTCTCTCCTGTTGGTGGTACAATCGGACCGAGTGAGAGAGGAGGAGCACGAGTTATGAAAAGAAAACCTTCCC
>Ga0099828_10000208_pt1 | contig 34410 bp, 29 predicted proteins | sample CZO8metaG_2_FD_79338 | JGI IMG/M metagenome (GOLD analysis project Ga0099828, IMG submission 79338) | Vadose zone soil microbial communities from the Eel River Critical Zone Observatory, Northern California, USA - CZOApr15con2H1.8 metaG | ecosystem: Environmental > Terrestrial > Soil > Vadose... | reverse complement strand
TCCCCACCCGCTCTACCAGTTCTGGGTCCTGGCCCCCGGCTCGCACACCTGGCAGGTCGTGCAGGCCTACTCCAGCAGCGCCACCTTCAGCTGGAACACGACCGGCCTGGCGGCCGGCTCCTATCTCTACACGGTGTGGGCCCGCGACGCCAGCAGCACGGGCACCTCATGCGGCAGCCTGGGCTGCCAGGACACCTACTTCCCGGCCACCGCCTACACCCTGAGCTAAGGCCGAGGTCGCTGGCGTTGTTGGCTGAGCTGACGTGGCTGCCGCCGTCGCTACTTTGGAGCTGTCAGTACGAAGCAGGCCATCCAGCCCATCTTGCGCAAGCCCGGGCGCGCGCAGCGCCAACCGGTCAACTCGGTCCAGGACCGCGAGCGCAGGTTTGAAGAAGCGCGTCTTGCGCATCGGCACCGCAGCCAGGGCGGCGAGGTGGAAGGTCCTCACTTCGATGTTGGTGAAGTATTTGCGCATCCGTTCCGTGTCTTCGTAACGGAGGATGTGGTTCGTTTCCCAGACAGTACGCAAGTGCGGCGTCCGTTTGCGGTAGGCGTGAATGATCGGATTGTTGGCCAGCGCCTCCAGGAAGATCGCCTTGCCATCAGGCGTGAGCACCTTGCGGATCTGCGCCAGCGCGAGGTCCAGGTCCATGTGATGCAGAACGCCGCGGACGCAGACGACGTCGAATGAGCCTGGCTCGAACGTGAGATTCTCGGCGTCCATGACCACGAAGGTGGTTCGGCTTTCGAATCCCACGCTCTTGGAGTATTCGGAACCAAGCCTTATTGCTTCCGGCGAGATGTCAACCCCTGTCACGTGCTCCGCGAACCTGGCCAGCTCAGTCGTCGCGTAGCCGCTCCCGCATCCGAAATCCAGGACACGCTTGCCGGTTGCGTTGCGCCGCAGCCAGTCGTAGTAGAAGTCGTCGCTCGACCTGACCACGGCGTAGAACTTCTTGTTCGACGTGTAGTAGCCGTACCGCTCCGGGTCGGTTTCGTAGAGGCCGCGGAGCTTGTCGTGGAACTCGGCTTCTTCGAGCTTCCTCGCCTCAGGCGCGGTCGACACTGAAGCGCGATCTTAACATTCGCTTACCGCGACGAGGCGACGCCCACGGCGTAGAGATTCTTGTAGCGATTGTCGGATGCAGCCGAGCCATCCAGCTCGACCGGTGCCACGTAATCCGCCATACCGTCGTGCACCGCGCCGAGCGCCGGCAGCCTGCCGTAGAGGACGCGCTTGATCAGCGATTTGGCCCGCATCGAGCCCGGAATGAGGTTGCGGCTGACCGCCACGTGGCGAATCGGCCCGAGGATTCGGTCGCGCAACGACTCTTCTTCGACCGAGAAGTTCCCGTACAAGCGCACCTCGAAGCCCGAGCGCGTGAAGAGCTCGGTCATCTCGCCGAGGCCTGGATACCGCGTGCTGAACGGACTTGGGTTGAAGTCGCGACGGTCGCGGTTGGGGAGGCACACCATGAGCGTGCCTCCCGGGCTCAAGACGCGCCTGGCTTCGGCGAAGGCGGCCGGCTGGTCGGCGACGTAATAGATCATCTCGAGCATCAACACCGCGTCGAAGGTGTGGTCGCGAAACGGCAGGTGCTGCGCGTCCATCCGCACCAGGTTGGCGTCGGGAAGGTGCCTGCGCGCCTCCTCGAGCAGCCCCATCGTGTAGTCGCCTCCCACGACCATTCGGGCGTGAGCGGACAGGTAGGGGAGGCCCATGCCGCTCCCGCAGCCGATCTCGAGCACCACGCCGCCCTGGCCGACCTCCGCGGCCATGCGATAGCGGAAGTACTGCATCGCGAGCTGTTCGGGAGACGCACCGAGGCCCCAGGTCTCGGTCACGCTCGAGAAGTCGCCGCTCACCTTCGAAATGGGACGAGGAAGGTCTTCGCCAGGATCGACAAATCGTCCCGGAAGGTCGCGCGCCGCGCGTACTCGATGCCGAGCCGCATCTTCTCGGGACGGATCAGCTCGTTGTAGGCCTTGCTCGGATCTGGGTGACCGGCGAGAATCTCGCCCTCGTTGTGGAATCGCAGCGACGACCAGTCGGTGATGCCCGGCCTCACGCTCAGGATCTCGCGCTCTTCGGCGGTGTAGTTGGCGACCTCTTGCGGAACCTGTGGGCGGGGCCCGACCATGCTCATGTCACCTTTCAGGACGTTGACCAGCTGGGGCAGCTCATCCAGCTTGTAGCGCCGCAGGAAACGGCCCGTCCTGGTCAGTCGCGGATCGTCGTCCGGGGTGTCGGGCCCTCCGATCTTCTCCGCGTTGGTGACCATGCTGCGGAACTTGTACATGCGGAACTCGCGCCCGCCGACGCCGACCCTTCGTCCCGCATAGAGGACGGGACCGTCTCGGTCGACGAGCGTGACCCTGGCCCAGACGGCGAGGATCACCGGCGAGGTGACCACCAGCCCGACCGACGCCAGCGCGATGTCGAATGCGCGCTTGGCGGCCCTCGATCGCGTCAGGAGTAGAAGTCCTTGATCGCGCCGGCGACCTCGAGCACCTGGTCCTCGCCGAGCTCGTTGTTGAGCGGCAGCGACAGAACGTGCGCACACAGGTCCTCGGTCTTGGGCAGGTGGAAGTGGTCGAGCCCAACCGGCTGGTTGTGGTTAGGAATGGGCCCGGGAGAGACGAGCGTCTCGATCCCCTTCGCCGCGAGGTATGCCGCAAGCCCATCGCGGCGTTCGGCCTCGACCACGTAGTTCTGATAGATGTCGAAGAAGGGGCCTCCGTCCGGCGCCGGCGGCCGCTTCACCGCCCCGAGGTCGGCCAGTTCCTCGTCGTAGATCGCGGCGAGCCTGCGCCGCTGATTGATCCAGTCGGGCACTTTCTTCAGCTTGAGGTCGAGGATGGCGGCCTGCAGGTTGTCCAGCCGGCAGTTCCAACCCCAACCCGAAAAGCCGGTCTTCGAGACGCGCCCGTGGTCGCGGAGCTCGCGCACACGGGCCGCGAGGTCTGGATCGCTCGTCACGATGGCCCCGGCGTCGCCGTACGCGCCGAGCAGCTTGGCTGGGTAGAAGCTGAACGCCCCCGCCACCCCCCAGGCGCCCCCCCGGACGCCGAGGTAGGCGCCTCCGAGCGCCTGCGCAGTGTCTTCGATCACAAGCAGGTTGTGCGAACGCGCGATCTCCATCAGCCGGTCCATCTGGACGAGCCTGCCGTTGAGGTAAACCGGCATGATCGCCTTCGTCCGTGGCGTGATCGCGGCCTCGACCAGGTCGACGTTCATGTTGTGGTCGTCACCGACGTCGACCAGCACGGGGGTGGCCCCGACGTGATGGATCACGGCCATCGTGGCCATGAAGGTGTGCGACACGGTGATGACCTCGTCACCCGGCCCGATGCCGAGCGCCTCGAGGAGGAGCCGCATGCCGTCCGTGCAGTTGCTCACGCCGACCGCATCCGAGACGCCGACGAAAGCCGCCAGGTTCCGCTCGAAGTCGAGCATCTGGTCGCGCATGATGAGGTCGCCCTTCGCGAGGACGTCACGCATCGTCTCCATGACCTCGGTCTCGATGCGCTGAAACTCTTTGCCTGGTTCCCAGAATCTAACCGACACGTCCGTATCTCCTGGCGATGCTCTTCTGGATCGTCTTCAAGACGGACTCCTCATCGAGCCCATGCAGCAGCTTCAGGTAATTCTGATCGCCGACTGTCTTGTTGAACTCCGGCCGCAGGCCGATCCGCTTAAGCGGCGCATGCCCGGGATCGAGCTCGGCCATCACCTCGGCCACCGCTCCGCCAAGCCCGCCCTCCACGCTGTGCTCTTCGAGCGTGAACAGGAAGCCCGTCTCGGTGGCGGCCAGCACGACGGCCTGCCGGTCCAGCGGCTTCACGGTGTGCATGCTCAGGAGGCGCGCGTCGAGGTCCTGCGCGACAAGAGTGCGCGCGACCTTGTCCGCGGTGGCGAGCATGCCACCTGATGCGATCAGGGTCAGGTCCTTGCCCTCCCGCAGCGTCACGGCCCGGCCGATTTCGAATTGCGGTTCCTTCTCGTACACGACAGGTTCTCCGGCCTTGCCGAGCCGGAGGTAGCAGGGACCGTCGAGTGCGACCACCGCCCCGGTGGCGAGCCGCGCTTCTATCGGATCCCCTGGCGCCACGACCACCATGTTCGGCAGCGCCCGCATGATGGCCACGTCTTCCGACGCGTGGTGAGTGACGCCGAGGTTGCCATAGGCGAGCCCTCCGCCGACGGCCACCACCTTGACGTTCGCGCGGTGATAGCAGACGTCGTTGCGGATCTGCTCGAGGCAGCGCAACGTCGCGAAGTTGCCGATCGAGTACGTGAACACGATCTTGCCCGTCAGCGCCATTCCAGCCGCGAGGCCGATCATGTTTTGCTCCGAGACACCCGCGTTGACGAACTGGTCGGGATGTTTGTTCGCGAACTCCTCGATCACGGAGAAACCAAGGTCCCCGACGACGAGGCAGACTCGGTCGTCCTTGTCGGCGAGCTCGTTGAGCGCCTGGATGAAGGCGGTCCTCAACTCGCCTCCACCTCGGCAAGGGCGGTGACGAGCTCTTCGGCGGTCGGCGGCCGGTAGTGCCAGAGGACCTTGCCCTCCATCCAGCTCACGCCTTTGCCTTTCACCGTGTGGGCGATGATCGCGTTCGGTTTTCCAGCCTCCAGCGGCAGCGCGTCGAATGCCTCGCTGAGCGCCGTCACGTCGTGCCCGTCGACCTCGCGCACCGACCAGCCGAACGCGCGGAACTTGTCCGCGAGTGGCTCGAGCCTCAGCGTTTTCTCGACCCAGTCGAGGCTCTGGATCTTGTTGTAGTCGATGACGATCGTCAGGTTGTGCAGCTGGTGGTGGCCGGCAAACAGGATCGCCTCCCAGTTGGAGCCTTCGTCGCACTCGCCGTCGCTCATGACGACGAAAACACGCCAGGATGCGCCGCCGCGCTTGCCCGCCAATGCCATGCCGGCGCCCACCGGGAGTCCGTGCCCCAGCGATCCACTCGAGAACTCGATGCCCGGCACGCCGACGTGGGTGACGTGGCCGTAGAGCTGCCCGCCATTGCGCGCGTACTCGGCCAGCCGGTCTTCGCTAATGAAGCCCGCCTCGGCGATGGCGGCATAGGCGACGGCCGCCGCGTGTCCCTTGGACATGATCAGGCGATCGCGCTCCGGCCACGCGGGCCGTTTCGGGTCGAATCGCATCACCCGCCCGTACAGCACCGCGAGGATGTCGGCGACCGATAGGCATGACCCGATGTGGGAGGTCTTGGCCTGGCTGATCATGCGAAGCGAATGTGAGCGCAGCCGCCTGGCAAGCGCCCTCAGCTCCTCGTCCTTCAAGGAATCCTCGCGAACGAGATGTAGGGGTCGAAGTCGAGCCGCTCCAGCTTGAGCTTGTTGATGCCCAGCGTCTCGAGCAGCGCCAGCGTCTCGCCGGGCCACAGAGGGTTGTCCAGCTCGTCGAAGGCGAGGATCGCGCCCCGCGGCATGCGCGGCACGAAGGCCTGCAGGGCGACCTTGGTCGGCTCGTGAAGGTCGAAATCCATGAACAGGAGGCTCACCACGAGGTGTGGGTGGTCGGCGATGAAGCGCGGGATCGTCTGCGCGGCGTCGCCCTTGATGAGCTCCACCTTCGGTATGTGGCCGAGAAAACGGTCCTTGTCGTAAACGTCGATGAGCCTCAGCAGCTCCTCGTAGGAGTCGGCGTGCAGGCCGCCCGCCCGCGCCGTCTCCCACGCCGGCCCCGCCCTGTCCTTGTCGCCCACGGACGGGAAGCCCGCGAAGCTGTCGAAGCCATACACGCGCCGGGTCAGGTTCACCGGCTCGAGGACCGCGCTGAGCTTGGCCCACGCCATGAGTCCGTAGCCGCGGTTGACGCCGCACTCGACGATCGAACCTTTCACGGTGACGATTCGCTTGAAGATCTCGTAGAGGGCCAGGAACCTGGTGATGTGCTGGCGCCGGACGTATTTGGGGAAATTCTCGAGCCGGACCTCGACGGGGTCGGCGCTCGCGTTGAAAATCCTCTCGACCTCGGGGCCGACCTTCCTCTCCTGCTCCGTACGAAGTGGTTTGGAATCCGTGTCAGGAGTCATCGGCGACCCGCCGGCCTTCACGCGTGCGCTCGATCCTGGGCTCTTCAGGGCGCCGAGGCGGATGATCCGCCGCCGCGGTTTTCAGCGTGCGGACCAGCTCGTCGGCGCGGCCTTCGCGGGCGAGCTGGTCGAGACGCCCGATGGTCCAGTCCAGGTCTTCGGGACTGAAGCTGTTGGGCGAGACGACCTCCATGATGGCCGGATGCTCGGTCGGCCGCGACCCCTCGTCGGGGCCGAGGAGCTCCTCATGCAGCCGCTCGCCGGGACGCAATCCCGTGTAGACGATCTCGATGTCGGCGCCTGGGCGCAGGCCACGCGCGCGAACCAGCGCCTCGGCGAGGTTGACGATCTTCATCGGTTCGCCCATGTCGAGCATGTAAACGTGGCCAGCCTTCGCGACAGTAAGGGTCTTGATGATGAGCGATACGGCCTCGCGGATCGTCATCATGTAGCGCGTCATCTCGGGGTGGGTGATGGTCACGGGACCGCCCATCTCGATCTGTCTTTCGAAAAGCGGCACGACGCTGCCCCGGCTGCCCACGACGTTGCCGAAGCGGACCGCCCAGCACGTCATCTCGCCCTGCCAGCCCAGGATCATCTGCTCGCACAGCCGCTTGGTGCATCCCATCACCGAGTGGCGCGCAACGGCCTTGTCGGTAGAGATGAGCACGAAGATCTTCACGGCCGCGGCCTCGGCGCAGCGAAGCATGTTGTAGGTGCCGATCACGTTGGTCATCACCGCCTGTGCGGGATGCATCTCCATCATCGGCACGTGCTTGTAGGCGGCGGCATGGAACACGACGTCCGGCCGCTCCTCGGCCAGGACCTGAAGCAGCGGTTCGCGCTCGGTGATCGAGATGAGCGCCTCGCGGACATCGATCGACATCCCCATCCGCAGCTCCTCGGCAATGTCGAAGAGCCCGCTTTCGTTGTTGTCGAGGAGGATCAGCCTCTGTGGCGCAAGGCCCGACAGGAGGCGGCTCAGCTCGGACCCGATCGAGCCCGCCGCGCCGGTCACCAGCACCGTCTTGCCGGCGACCTGCTCGCGAGCCTGCTCGACCTCCAGCTCGCGATGCGTGCGTCCGACCAGGTCGTCCGCCGACAGCTGGCGCAGCTTCGTTCCGCCGTGGCGGCGGAACCAGTGGTCGGCGCCCGGCACGATGAAGAGCGGAAGGCCGGCCTGCAAACAAGCGTTGAACATCTCCTTGTCGCGGGGTTGCGTGTCGCGGTCCAGGACGAACGCCACCCCATCGGCTCCGCTCGATCTCAGCAGCCGCGCCAGGTCGTCGGAGTGACCGATCACCGGCACCCCGAGCACGGTGTGGTTCAGCTGCCGGGGATCCAGGCTCACGATGGCCACCGCCTGCCATTCCGGGCCAGGCGACTGCACCAGCTCCTTCACCGCGGGATGGGAAGCCGACGAGGCGACGATCAGGAGCCGGCTGCCGCTGGCGGGCGCTCGCGAAAGCAGGCGCGGCAGCAGCCGGAAGACGCCGATCCCCATCAGAGCGGCCGGCGCGGCGAGCAGCGGGACGGCCAGACGAAACACCCTGTAGTCGCCCGGCATCGCCCAGTTGGCGAGCGTGATAAGGAGCGAGGCTTCGGTCACCGCAAACCCGGTGGCGATCGCATCGTGGATGCCGGCCACCTTCCAGATCCGGCGGTAGAGGCCGAAGCGGGCTTCGGCGGCGCCCAGGGCGAGCACGACGAAGACGACCGAGAGCAGAAGGATCGTCCGCGACTGCGGGCTCGTGATGATGCGGCCGCCGTAGTTCAGCTGCTGGAAGGCTTCGAGCGCCGCCCAGAAGATCGTCACTTCGATCGCGAAACCAGGTCCATAACGGACCGCGGCGCGGGTCTTGCGCCAGAGCCAGGTGCTCATCCGGTAAGAGTGTCGCAAATCGACCCCCCGGTCGAGGCGCCCTTGCAGCCCCGGCCCTCTTTCAGACGGGCGCCGGTTCCTTCTCGAATACCTCCAGCAAGCGGTCGGCGAGTCGCGGGATGTTGTGGTGCTCGAGCAGGTACAGCCGGCCGCGTTCGCCCATCTCGATCCTTTCTTGTGGTGTCAACGCGGCGAGCGTCTCGATGGCCCCGGCCAGGATGTCGGCGTCCCCCGGCGGCACGCTGACGCCGGCCCCTGCATCGCGAACCGGGTCGTAGCTCGACCTGCCGAAAAAGACGATCGGGCGTCCCGCAGCCAGATAGTCCGTGAGCTTGTTGAGGCTGATCCCGAATCTGTAGAGGGGAAGGTCGCGCAGGCCGTAGATGAAGGCGTCGGCTTCGCCCAGCGTCCGGGCCACCTCGCGCTTGGGCACGGCCGGCCGGAACTCCACGTTCGTCAGATTCATGGACCTCCCGCGCTCGATCAGCGACTCACGCTCCTGGCCGGCGCCGACCATCAGGAACTTGATGTCCTGGCGACCGCGTTTCTGGACGACGGCCGCGGCGTCCAGGATGCTCTCGATCGAGTTGGCGGCCACGAAGCCGCCGAGGAACATGACTCGAAACGGTCGCTCCGGCGCGCCGTCGTAAGGCTGGAGCTCGTCGTAGCGCTCCATCTCCACGCCGTGAGGGATCCACAGGATCTTGGATGGCGATACGCCCTGGGATTCGACGTAAGAGTCGGTGTGCCGCCACAACATCACGATTCGCTCCGCCCTCCGGAAGAGATGCCGCTCGAGGGCGCGCATGACGCGCGCGACGCGCCCGTCCGGCCGCAGCCTCCCGAAATCAATCAGCGTCTGTGGCCAGAGGTCCGTCACCTCGAAGAAGAACCGGGCTCCCTTGATCCGAGCGAGGAGGTCTCCGCCGAGCGCCGCCAGCGGATGCACGGAGACGCCGATAACGATGTCTGGCCGCTCGCGGCGCAGCAAGCCGGCCACGAACGCCAGCAAGCTGAAGACCACCATGTTCAGCATTCGTCGCCAGTCGTTGCCCCGATAGGAGTTCCCTGCGATCCAGATGAACAGCACCCCGTCGATGTTCTCCTCACGCCAGAGGTGCCAGCCGAGCTTGCGCAGCGGGGTCATGTGGTAGTGGCTGAAGGCGCAGATGAAAATCGTCGTCTGGTGGCCGCGCTCGACCATCCGCTTCGCGATGTCGAAGCTTCGCGTGGCCAGGCCGTCGGGCGGATCAGCGTAGTGATTGACGATCCAGATCCGCATGGCGCGGACGTCCGGCTGCCTAGCGATTTTGGCTCGTGATGGATTCCGTCGCCTCGACGGCCCCGCGCACGAGGTCCATCAGGATCGGACTCAGCGGCCGCAGCGCCGCCACATCGGTATCGCGGTGCTTGAGCGCGATGACCACGGCGTCGAATCGCTGGCCTCGGGGCAGCTCACGGACGAGCGCCAGGTCTTTCGGAAACCCGGCGTCATCGACGATCGGGTCGTACACGACCACGTCATGGTGACGCTGGAGCCCTCGGGCGAAGGCCAGCGCGGCGGAAGCGCGCGCGTCCGGATAGTCCGGTTTGTAGGTCGCCCCGACGACCAGCACCCTGGCCCGCCTGTCGGCTTCGACCGCGAGCATTTGCCGAACGTGCTCGGCGACCCGATTCACGATCTGCTCGTTGCCGCTCACCGCGTCGCGCAGGATCGGCATCTCGATTCCGTTTTGCTTCGCGGCATCGAGAAGGAATCGGGGCATGGTGGGAATGCATGTCCCGCCCGCGCCGACACCAGGTTGGTGCGCCATGAACGCGAACGGCTTGGTCGCGGCGGCATCGATCACGTCGGCGGCGACGAGCCCCATCCGCCTGCACAGCTCAGCGAATTCGTTGATGAACGAGATGTTGACCAGGCGGAAGGAGTTCTCCAGCAGCTTCGAAGCCTCCGCCACCTCCACCGGCTCGACTCGATGCGTCGAAACCTTCGCCCGTGCGTACAGGCCTATCGTCGCGTCCAGCGCCTCTTTGCTCAACCCTCCGACGACGCGCGGAATCTCGCCGAGGTCGATGCCCCGGCCCGGGTCGAAGCGCTCCGGTGCGTGGGACACGATGCGGCCGTGGTCGCCGAGGCGCTGTGCGAGCTGGCGCGTGAACCCGATGGGCACGGTGCTCGCAAGGACGACCAAGCGGTCCCTCGGGCTCAGTCGCTTTGCCACGTCGACGAAGCGGTCGAACGCCACCATGGTGTTCTCGCCGGATGGGCCGAGGTTGGGGAGGCACAGGATGAGCGCGTCAGCCTTCTCCAGGTCTTCGATCCGGGACGAGCCGCCAAGCGATCGGGCTAGCGGCTCGGAGATGTCATATCCGATCGGGTGCAGGCCGGCCCGCTGCCAGAGGGCGAGCTCCTGGGCGCCGATCGTGCCGAGGCCGACGACTCCGACCCGTGAGATCGTGTTCAAGTGCTGCGTCACTACGGTAACAGTGCGTTGACGCGCCCGGCGGCGTCCCCAAGTAACATAACGCCCCTGGTATGAAGCGCCCAACGGCTCCCGTGGTCGGGAGTGGCGACCCGGCGAACGGGGGCGAATGGGTCGTCGAATCCTCTACAAGCATCCTCAGCCGCGAACCCTGGCTCGAGGTCTTTGAGGAGCACATCCGCCTTCCCGGAGGCCGGCTGATCGACGACTTCTACACCATCCGCCTGCGTGACTTCGTGGTCGTCGCGCCGCTGACCGGGGACGGTCACGTGATCATGGTGCGACACTATCGCCATGGTCCTCGCCGCTTCACGAGCTCGCTTCCGTCTGGCTTCATCGAGGGCGACGAGACCCCGGCCGACGCGGCGAAGCGGGAGCTGCTCGAAGAAACAGGCTACGTGGCAGAAACCTGGTCGGGGCTCGGCAGCTACGTGGTGGACGGAAACCGCCGGTGTGGCACAGAGCACGTCTTCATTGCGACCGGCGCCCGGCGGGTCGCCGAGCCGACGTCAGACGACCTCGCGGAGGCTGCCGTTCAGCTGCTGACCCTCGAAGAGGCCTCCGAAGCGTTGCGGAACGGCGATATCAGCGAGCTCGCCACGGCGGCCGGTCTCGCTCTTGCGTTATTGAGTCGAAACGACACCGACAAATTCATTCCTGGAGCGTAGGTACTTGACACCGAGCAAGAATCAACACGGCAACCAAACCTTCAACTGGTCAGGCAAGAGCGTGCTGGTCACGGGCGGCGCCTCCTTCATCGGCTCACACGTGGTGGAACGGCTGGTCGACCGGGGCGCCCGACATATAAGGGTCGTGGATGACCTTTCTAGCGGAACGCTCGAAAACATCCAGGACCACATCGACAGCGGCGTGGTCGAGTTCGTCCAGACCGACCTCCTGGCTCCCGGCGCGACCGATGCGGCGTGCCGAGGCGTCGACTACGTGTTCCACCTGGCCGCCATCCACGGTGGTCGCGGATACGTCGAGATGCACGACGCGGAATGCGGCCGAAACCTGGTGATGGACGGCTTGATGGTGAAGTCGGCCATCGACGCGGACGTGGACAAGTTCGTTTTCGCGTCCTCAGGCTGCGTCTATCCGAACTACATCCAGCAGGACATCTCGAAGGAGCTGTATCTCACCGAGGAGATGGTCGGTCCGCCATACGACTCCGACCACCTGTACGGCTGGGCGAAGCTCATGTGCGAGCTGTCGCTGCAGTCCTGGTACCGCCAGATAGGCCTGCGGTCCGTTTCCTGCCGGCTGTTCACGGTGTACGGCGAGAGGGGCGTCGAGAACCACGCGGTGATCGCGATGATCGCCCGGGCGTTCATTGACCAGGACCCGTTCGAGGTGTGGGGCGACGGGACGCAGATCCGCAACTGGACCTACGTAGGCGACATCGCCGACGGCATGGTCGCCGCGGCCGAGAGCTACGTCGTCGACGGGACGCCGATCAACCTTGGCACGATGGAGCGGACACGCGTCATCGACGCGGTGCGCGAGGTGCTGCGCTACACGGGCAAGAAGGCGGAGATCAAGTTCCTCAAGCACATGCCGACGGGACCCTTGAACCGAGTGGCAAGCAACCAGCGCGCCAAAGACCTCATCGGCTGGAGCCCGAAGATGAAATTCTTCGACGGACTGCACCGGACGATCGACTGGTACTTCTCGACCAAGGACCCTGCCGTGGTGCGCTCGTACTTCGCCCGCATGCTCACGGAGCGTGGCGAAAGCAAGCCCGAACCGGCCGGCGCCGCAAAGGCTGCGGGGAAGCGGGCATGACGAAAAAGCCACGGGTCTCCGTCATCGGTCTCGGCAAGCTTGGCGCCTGCATCGCCGCTTGCTTCGCGGACAAGGGCTTCATGGTGGTCGGCGCGGATGTCTCGGCCAAGACGGTCGACATGATCAACAAGGGGCAAGCGCCCGTGACGGAGCCGGGCCTGAGCGAGATGATCGCGAGGGCGCGAGAAAGGCTCCGCGCGACGCAGGACATCGCCGACGCGGTGCATTCGACTGAAGCGACGCTCATCGTGGTCCCAACCCCCAGCACGGACGAGGGCGGCTTCTCGATCAGCTACGTGCTCGAGGCCGGGCGATCGATCGGCCGCGCCCTGCGCGACAAGTCCGCCTACCACCTGGTGGTGCTGACGAGCACCGTCCTTCCAGGATCGACCGAGTACGGGATGGTCCGCGTCCTCGAGCACGAATCGGGCAAGCGATGCGGCAAAGACTTCGGTGTTTGCTACAGCCCGGAGTTCATCGCGCTCGGACAGGTCATCAAAGATTTTCTGAGCCCTGAGTTCCTTCTGATCGGCGAGTACGACGAGCGCTCGGGTGACCTTTTGACAGCGATCTACAAGGCGGTCTGCGACAACGACCCGGCCGTCGCTCGGATGAGCCTGGTCAACGCGGAGCTGACCAAGATCTCGGTCAACGCGTACGTGACGATGAGGATCTCGTTCGCAAACATGGTCGCGGCCCTGAGCGAGCAGCTTCCGGGCGGGGACGTCGACGTTGTGACATCCGCGCTGGGCCTGGACACCAGGATCGGGCGCCGCTACCTGAAGGGCGCGGTGGCCTACGGCGGCCCGTGCTTCCCGCGCGACAACCAGGCGCTCGCTTACCTGGCCCGACAGCTGGGACAGAGGGCGTCGCTCGCGGAGGCGGTGCACGCTTTCAACGGCTCGACGAATGAACGGCTCGCGGGCCGCGTGCTCGAGATGGTGCCGGACGGAGGGTCGGTGGCCGTGCTCGGCCTGTCGTACAAGCCGGACAGTAACGTGATCGAGCAGAGCGCCGGCTTCTTGCTGGCCAAGAGCCTGGTCGGGTCCGGTGCCAGCGTCACAGTGCACGACCCGATGGCGATGGATGCGGCACGAGGCGTCCTGGGCGACCAGGTCGTTTACGCGTCGAGCGTGGAGGAGGCGATCCACGAAAAGGACGTGATCGTGATCATGAACCCCGACCGCGCTTACGCGGACCTCAAGCTGTCCTCGATTCCACACTCGACGACGGTGATCGACGCCTGGCGCCTGCTCCGGGAGCAGGCCGGCGATCATCCCAACTACGTAGGGCTTGGACTCGGCGACGACAACCAGCGTCTGGCGCGCGCGCTGGCCGGCATGTGGATCGACCAGGCTGGTGCCAGGACCTGACGCGATGTCGGTGAGCGCTGAGACGATCTCGGTCATCGATCAGGTTCGCGCCTACTGGAATCGCCGCCCGTGCAACATCCGCCACTCGACCAAGCCTGTCGGCACGCGTGAATACTTCGACGAGGTCGAGGAGCGCAAATACTTCGTCGAGCCGCACATCCCGGCGTTCGCCGATTTCGAACGCTGGCGCGGCAAGAAAGTGCTCGAGATCGGATGCGGCATCGGCACCGACTCGATCAACTTCGCGCGGGCAGGCGCCGACATCACGGTCGTCGACCTCTCCGAGGAGAGCATCGCCCTGTGCAAGAAGCGGTTCGACACCTTCGGGCTCAAGGCAAGGTTCTTCCACGGCGATGCAGAGCACCTCAGCGAGTTCGTGCCGGTCGAGAAGTACGACCTCATCTACTCGTTTGGAGTGATTCATCACACGCCGCATCCCGACCGGGTCTTCGATCAGATCAAGCAGTTCTGCAAGCCGGACACCGAGCTGCGGATCATGCTGTACTCGAAGTGGTCGTGGAAGGTCTTCTGGATCATCCTGGGGTACGGCAGGGGCCAGTTCTGGAAGGCTGACGAGCTGGTGCGCACCTACTCGGAAGCGCAGACCGGAAGCCCGGTCACGTACTACTACTCGTTCAACGGTGTTCGGCGTCTGATGCACGCCTATGACGTCGTGAAGCTCGCCAAGGATCACATCTTTCCGTACCAGATCGACAAGTACGTCAAATACGAATACGAGTGGGTGTGGTACTTCCGCTGGATGCCGATGCCGTTGTTCAGGTGGTTCGAGCACAGGCTCGGGTGGCACACCCTGATCTGGGCCCGGCCGCGCGGGGGTGTTGCCGGCGCTTGACCAGGGCGCCGGCGTGTCAGCCGACCTGGCGGTGCTCGAAGCCTGAGACCGGGAGGTCGGCGGAAGCGAGCCCCCAGTCCGGCCCGTTGACGGGCTGCGCCTTCCGGCCGGCCCGGACGATCCTGGCGGCCCAGCTCCGATAGCCGTTCGTGCTCATATAGGGCACGCCCTGCTCATCGAGGCGGGTGAAGAGCGCCCGCGCTCCCTCAGGCGTCCACCCGGATCCGGTTCCGTGCTCCAGGTGGATGGCGGCCATCGGCGGCTGGAGGTTGACCATCTCGACGCCGAGCGCGTAGGCCTGGTACAGCACGATGCCGTCGATGTGCCACGAGAAGATGGGCCACTCCGGGTAGCCGCGGATCGCCGACCAGGCTTCGCGGCTGGTCAAAGTGAAATCGCCGCACCCGCTCGTGTGCAGCCGGGGCAGCACCATCCGGTACCAGGCGCCCATCGCCAACCGCGAGAAGTCCGCCGGTGCGATGCGCCTTCTCAGAACCTGGTTTGATGCGCCGTTGCGATAGTGGAGGCCGTCGAGCCGGTGCTCTCGAATCGGCGGAAGGAGCCGGCACTCGGCCGGCGTCGGACGAGCCGGCCCATCCAGTGTGGCGACAACGTCGTAGCGGTCGGCGCGGTACATCGCGTTCGGCTTAAGGCCGTCCTGCAGGAACACGAAGAGCGCGTCCGTCAGGAGGATGTCGATGTTCGTCGCCAGCACATAGGGCGCGCGTGCCCGGCGGATGCCGACGTTCTTGGCGATCATCTGATAGATCGGCAGCCGGTCGGCGTTGGGCAGTGTCACGTGGACGCTGTGAGGAACGGTGATCACCCGAGGCTGGAAATGCGGCGACTCGTTCCAGCGCAGCGCATCGTGAAGCGACGGTCGGCCGGCCGGCGGGTTCCACTCGACGACGATCAGCTCGATCGGCACCGCGAACCGTTCCGCCTGTTCCGCCAGCCCGTCGATGAAGAGCTGCATGCGGGCCAGCAGGTTTCCTCCGTGGTCGTCGTTGCGCGAGGTCGCGACGACGCTCAGGAGCGGCGCCGTCACGTCGCCACCGCCCGGCGCAGGCGACGGGCGAGCGAACGCGCCTCTCCCACCGAGAACGTATTCGTCGCGACGAGCCACGCGCCGAGGAGCCCCAGCGACCAGAGCGGACTCAGCACCGTGAGTGGCGACATTCCGGAGCGCTGCGCAAGGGTGATCGCGAGCTGGACGCCGATTCCGCCGACGACGATGAGCAGCAGTTTGCGGTACTCGTATTCGATCCGCATCACCCTGCGCGACACCACCACCGTGATCAGCGCCGTGACCACGTAGGTGACGACCGTCGACCACGCCGCGCCGAGCATGCCGAAAGTTGGGATGAGCGCGAAGTTCAGGGCGATGTTCACCCCGGCCCCCAGCCCTCGGAACATCGTGCCAAGTTCAGGACGAAGCCGGATATTGGTCGGCGCGCTCAGCATGTGCTGCAGCGTGGCGAAGAAGTTGGCGAACGCGATCAGGAAGACCACCGAAGTTGCCGCGAAATATTCCTGCCGGGCATGGATGATCGTCAGCAAGACTGGCGCGGACGCCGAGATGAAAACGACAAGGGCCATCCCGATCATGGCGAAGTAAGTGGCGACCCTGCCGATGGTCCTGGTTCCGTCCGGGTTGCGGTACTCGCTCAGAACGAACGGGTCCCACGCCGCCGACGTCGCCGTGCCCAGCACCTGCTGCTCGATCAGCCCGATGCGATAGCCGAGGCTGTAGACCCCCGCCTGGGCGAGGCTCGCGAACCTGGTGATGAACAGCCGGTCCGAGAACTGCATGATCCAGTCGGCCAGAAGCGCGGGCACGCCGGGGATGCCGAATCTCAGGGCCTGGCGGAGCTCAGTCCGGGAGAAGGCATCGAGCTTGAGATGCTGCCTTACAAGCCAGATCCCAGCGCCGCTCATCAACGTGTTCGCGATGACGGCGCTGGCGAAAACCGCCACGGCGCCGGCGTGAAAGAAGATCGCCAGTCCGGCGGTCAACGCGGTGGTGAGGACCGTCGTGGTCGAGGTGAAGATCACATACGGACGAGACTGCTGCTTGGCCCGCACCGCGAACTCGGCCATCTCGCGCGGGGCGGACAGGACCACGTTGAGAGCGATCAACGTGCCGCTGACCTGGATGTCGGTCGACGTCCCGCGCCCGAAGACGGCCCAGCCGGCCAGCATGACGATGGTCACGAACAGGGAGCTCAGGAACGCGGTCGTCATCGACGTCGTCACGGCCTTGTTCGCGGAGTCCGTCTCGCCCGCTGCGTTGTACTCGGCGAGAAAACGGAACATCCCACTGTTGAGGCCGAGGCGCGCCACCACCGTGGCGGCGAGTGCGATCACCTGTCCGGTTGCGGCGACGCCGAACTGCCGAGGCGAGAACTGCGTGGCGTAGACCGGCAGAAGGGAAAACGAGCAGAGCAGCGAGATTGCCGATCCGACGCTGTACACGCCCAGGTGGCGCGCGACGCGCCAGAGGGGACCCTCCGCGACCGCGATCGGTTCCTGCATTCGCTTCGGCCTAGGCGCCGCGGTGAACGGACCGCCGTGCCGCGCGCAGCCTCGCTTCGGGAAGGGCGCGCTCCGGCATGCCCCACCCGTCGAGGTTGAGCCGCCACTCGCCGCGCCGGCGACCTTTCCAGATCATGTGGTTGACCTCCAGCGCGGCCGTGTCCGTCAGAACGGGTATGCCTTCATGGCTCAAGCGGTCGAACAGCGCCTGCTGAGACTCGAGAGAGAAACCCGACGAGTGCTCGAGGTGGTACGCCGGATCGGGGAGCTCGTTGAATGCATACCTCGCGGCGGCTGCCTGGTACAGCAGGACGCTGTCCAGGTTCCAGCTGAACATCTCCCACTCGGGATACCCCTTCAGCTCGTGCCAGGCGCGGCGCGTCATCAAGGTGAAATCGCCGCACGCATTGAGATGGAGGCGGGGCAAGAGGAAGATCGAGATGAAGGCCCTCCGGTATCGCGTGAGCTGTGAGGTGCCCTTCGGTGGCGGGCGCAGGAGGCGCTCGAAGAAAGTGATTGGATTCGCGAGCGCAAGCTTTGACAGCGCAGCGCCACCCCGCACGTAGCGCTGCGCCACGCCGGCGTTGGCATCGTAGATCCCTGTCTTCTTGTTGACCCTTATCGGCTCGCTGCGGCGCAGCGCCTCGGGATCGGTGGTGACATCCGGATTGAATGGGATGTCGTACCGATCGGCTCGATACACCGCGCGATCCTGCAGCGGTCGTGTGCTCGCGCGGTACAGGTCGTCGGACAGCAGGATGTCGATGTTGGTCGCGAGCACCGCGTCACCCTCGGCGCGCCTGATCCCGACGTTCTTGGCGATCATCTGGAAGAAGCTGAGCTTGCCGGCGCCGGAGAGCCTGGCGTGGACCTCGCGTGGCACTGTCACCGCCCGCGCGATGAAGCCGCCGACTTCTCTTGCGCTCAGCACCTCGGACAGCGGCGGCCGGTCGGCCGGCGGGTTCCAATCGACGAGGATGAGCTCGACGTCGCCGCCGAGACGCTCCACCTGGTCGGCGAGACCGTCGACGAACGTCTGCATGCGAGGCACGAGGTTCAGGCCGTGACCGTCGTTGCGCGACGCGGCCACCACTGTGAGCATGCTCAGGGCCCGTACCGGAGGGCGGACCGCCATGTCTTGAGGCGGGTGCGGAGGTGGCGCGTGGAACGAAGGGCATGGCTCAGCACCTGCCGTGGCCGGGCCGTCCGGTATTTCCACGCGGTCGCCGGCACCACGCGGCCGTCGGCGGTGAGCTTCCAGTTCGCATTCACGATCGTGTAGTAGTTGCTCCAGTGCTTGATCCACCGCCTGTTCTCCCGCGCCTCGACGCCGTTCCAGACGTCGACCGTGGGCGCGTGCAGATAGTCGTGGTTCTGGTGCAGCAGCGTCACGTAGTCGGTCCCGTCGACCAGCGGGACGCCTGAATCCATCGTGTTCCAGAGCAGCCAGTTGTCATACGACGTCCGGCCGATGGCGAATGGCGGCATTGCCGCGTACTGGCCACGCCGGTAAACGAAGAGGTCGATCGCGCCCGGGGAATGGAGTCGCCCCCTGGCGGAGATCCTGCCGAGGGTGCTGTCGCGGTCCGCGTCGAAGTCGAGCGATTCGCGCACGTCCACGTCTCGACGCTGAGCGACGAGCAGGAAGTTGTTCGACCACGACGCGACGATGCGCGTGGCTTCGATCAAGCTCTGGCCAAGGATGATGTCGGCGCTCACAAAGGCGAGCACATGGCCAGCGGCCATGCTGTCTGCGCGGCTGAACATGTCCGACAACAGTGGTGTGCCGTGGGTATTCTTCGCGACGTCCGGCACCAGGTCGACCTGCACGTGTTGAGCCAGCTCGCCCGTCTCCGACTCGGCGCCGAACAGGATGATCTTCGGCGCGGGTCTCAGGCGCGACCAGCTCCGGATGGCGTTGTCTTGGATAATGCCCACATGTCCAAGGAAGGCCTTGGGTGCTGAGAAGATCGTGAGTAGCGGCGGATCGCCTGACGCACCGAGTCGTTGGGGTGAGTTCTCCACCTTCATGCGCAGAGTGCAGCGCCGCACGCTGCGCGAGATGGTGAAGCGGGCGAGATCTCGTACATATCGCCGCATCTGGATCGACGTGGGCGCGCATGAAGGAGAGACGACCTTCCCGTTCGCAGTGCTTGACAGGTCGCTATTGGTATTCGCATTCGAGCCGAATCTTCATGCCGCGAGTCGCATCATGGGGCGCCTGCGCAACTTCGTGGTTTTGCCAATCGCCATCGCCGAGAGGAACGGCAGCGCCGAGCTTCATCTCAATGCTTACGAAGCGTCGAGCTCGCTCCTGCGTGCCGACGAAGCCGGTGTCAAGAGTTGGGTCACGGAACAGGAGTTCAAGGTTATCGGCTCGGTTGTCGTGCCGACGATGCGGCTCGATACGTTCATGGATGAAGCGGGCCTCGAATCCGTCGATTACTTGAAGGTTGACGCTCAAGGCCTCGATCTGGAGGTGGTCAGGTCCGCAGGCGACCGGATTTCCGACATTGCGAAGATCCAACTCGAGGCGACGACAGTTTCCTACCGGCAGTATGAGGGCGCTCCAGGGAAGTCGGAAATCGTGGATTTCATGGAGTCTAAGGGCTTCCGCCTGAGGCGGGAAGAGAGCCAGTCCCATGGCCAAGAGGCGAATCTTACGTTCTTGCGAAGCTGAGTCCAACCGTCTCGGCGCCTGGTCGGGTTCACGGAGTGCGGAGGTAGAAGTCCACGGTCAGGGACACGCCTTGGTAGCCGCCGAGCGTATGCGGGCCGCGCGGAGCGAGATCGGCAAGGGACCATGTTCGATCGAGGACATACCCGCTGTCGGGACGTCGCACCCACTCCGCCAGCGCCCGGAGATATGGCTGCCGAACCGCCGGCGCGAAGAACACCTGTGCCACCTGAGCGATGTCCTCCTTGTAGACGATGAACGCCGCGCACTGCCTTGCGGCAAGTAAATAGTCGTCGACGCTCGTTGTGGTCGGGTCAACGTCAATCGATGTGCTTGCAGGGGTCTTGCCGTTGGAGTCCATCAACAGATATTGAATTGAGGCAGGCCACCCTGGGCCGGGCACGTAAGTGAAGCAACCGTTGACTCCGATGTGGCGACCCAACTCTTGGGCAAGCTGAGTGGTTACCGTCCGCAGCTGCGTGTTGGTGTTCGACTCGTTGGCCGGCCAGTTCGCGAGCGCGACCAGACCGAGCGAATAGGCCAACAAGGCGTACATGCCGACGGCGGCGAGCAACGCAGGCGAGGCGCGTCTGACCTTCACTGGCCACCTGGCTGACAGGTAGCGCGATGCACCGGCAAGGAAGAAGATCCAGACCGACAGAGAGATCCACTCGCCGATGTTGGGGTCCTTGTTGGCTGGTATCGAGAAGGTTACGTAGAAGAACCCGACGAGCGCGGCGTATGTCAATTCGCCGCGATCCAGGTGCCGGCGCAGCATCATGACCGTCAAAAGCAGCGATCCAATGATTACGATCCCGACCTCGACCTGGCCAAGTTGGGTAGGCAGTCGGGCTAAGTAGTAGCTGAGCCTCTCAGGGAGGGTGCCGCCGGCGGAATATGCGCCGCCGTAGGTCACCGCGGCCCCGTAAAGCCGGGTGATCGCCGCCACAAGTCCGCCGCCCACGATCGCCCATGGAACGAGCAAAACAACCAGGAAGGTCATGGCCAGCGCCGTCATGCGTAGAGTAGCGGCGTCTCGGCCCCAGATCCACAGTAGGCCAAGCACCATCGCCCACGCGGCCAGGTTGAAAGCTGCTGTGGAGGGCTTGGTGAGCACTGCGGCAGCGGCGAATGCAGCCGAAATCAAGTAGGCCGATCGGCGTGGAGCTCGGTGGTGCTCGGCGAGTGATGCGACCGACCACAGGATCAGCACGGCCGCGAGAAAATCAGGCCGGAGGTCGTCCAGGCCCCAGTCTTCGAAGTAGTCCGCCCGTCCGCTCAGGAACTCCCAAGAGCTCGACCGAACACTGGCGCTGACCATGGGTAGAAGTGCGGTAAGAGCGACCGCGGCCATCGCCATCTCACGAGTTGCCCGTGCGCGAACGATCCAGTAAACGAGGATCAGGAGGAGGGCAACAGGCCAGAACCTGACCGTGAACGCCTGCCACGTGCCATCGCCGATGATGAAGTACTGGAGCGTTTGCAGATAGGTCCACAGCGGCGCGATGCTGTTCAACTCGGTGAGCGCCGTCCTCACGTGAAGGTGGCGAAGCAACAGGTAGACCGTTCGCGCAGATCGCAGATACCCGATCCCTTCGTAGTCGGGAGCCCGCGCGAGATAGCCCTCCTGGGCGCTGAAGTAGGTATCGACGGCGACCGCAATGGCCGCGACTGCCGAGCATCCGAGGATGACTCGAAAACCAGGCCAGCGCCCAACGTTTGATGCGTCGGTCGTCAACGCGGCGAGCTTACCCGAGTCTTTGCGGGTGGAGGTTTTCGAACCAGCCGCCACGTCCTCCGACAGCGGACGACCAACACCGATCTCATGGCTCTGGGTTGGGGTTGGCTACGCTGGGGCCTGACGTGCAGTACCAATGCAGGGTCCGATGCTGACCGACTTCCTTCACCGCGTCGTCTCGAATCCCACCATTTACGACACGGTCCAGGTTGTGATCGGCGTCAGTCCCCACCTCGACCGTCGCCTGGCCGCGAACCTGGGCGTCACGGCGGAGCGACTGACCATCCTGGACGTCGGCGGAGGCACCGGCCTGCCACCCTCGCTGCGGCCGGCCGGTGCCACATACGTGTGCATGGACATCGATCCTGTCAAGCTCGAAGGCTTCCAGCGCAAAGACCGCCTTGGTGTTGCGCTGCGCGGCGACGCGACCCACCTCCCGGTTGGCACCGGCAGCGTTGACGTGGTCGTTTGCAAGAACGTCACGCATCACTTGAAGGATGCGCAGCTCCCGCCGTTGTTCCAAGAGAGCGCACGTGTGCTCAAGCCGGGCGGCCGCATGCTGTTCATGGATGCGGTTCGGGCCCCCGAGCGCTGGCGCAGTCGCGCGCTGTGGCGCTTCGACCGCGGCGCGCACCCACGTTTGGTGGAGACGCTCCGGCAGGCGATGGCCAGCACGTTCGACATCGCGCATTGGGAGGTCTTCGCGTACTACCACCGCTACGTCTTCGGGGTGGGCCTCCCTCTTTAGTTCAGCTGCGGCGGCGCGACGCACCCACCACCGGCGGCTCCTGCGCGTGGTGTTGAGTGGGCTGCGTCATCTCAAGCACCGAGTAGGTGGGGTGCTGCATGGTCCGCGCATGCATGCGCGCCAGGTATTCGCCAATGATGCCTAGCGAGAAGAGCTGCGCGCCGGAGAAGATCGCGACCATCGCAGCCAGAAATGAGAACCCTGGAACAGTGCCGCCCTGGATCAGGTAACGAACGACGACGAAGAGCAGGGCGAAGGTGCCGATCACCGTGAAGAAGAAGCCAATCAGGCTGGAAACCTGCAGAGGCCATGTGCTGAAACCGGTGATCATGTTGAGCGCGTGAACGACCAGCTTGCGAAACGTGTAGTTGGAGGTGCCCAGGGTGCGCTGTGCGTGGCGGACCTCCACGGCGTCGAACCGGGTTGTGCCCCACGTCAACAGCACGTCGATCGACACGTACGGCCCGTCGTAGTCGGCGAACGCGTCGCGGATCCGGGTGCGGAACACCTTGAACGGTCCCGCCTTGCGAGCGATTGGCGCGCCCATGGCCGACTGCAGGGCGATCTTCGTCACCTGGCTGGCAAGGTCGCGCCAAAGTCCATGCGTTTCTTGTGCGGGGGTCCCATAAACGACGTCCTTGTCCGGAGTGAGCTTTTCCACCAGCTTCGGGATCTCTTCGGGTGGATGCTGAAGGTCGTCGTCGAGCGTGACCACAAGCTCATGGCGGGCGAGGCGAATTCCACAGAGCACTGCGTTGAACTGGCCGTAGTTGCGCCGGAGACGAACGCCTCGAACCCACTCGTTGTCGCGCGCGAGATCCTCGATCACCTGCTAAGTGCCGTCACGGCTGCCGTCGTCGATGAGGATGAGCTCATAGTCGCGGGCCGCCGAGGCGAACACCACCTGCAGCCGGCGGACAAGCTCGGGAAGTGAGAGCTCGCTGTTGTATGCGGGCACGACCGCGGAGATGCTGGGGCGAGGTGACGTCAAGTCCACAGAGAATAACAAAGGAAACTTTGGCGATTCACCAGCCCCTGAGCCTTGACTCCCAGAGAAGATGAACTGGCCTTTGGTCGGCACCTCAGTTCAGCGTGTATGCGGTGCCGGGGAAGTAGGCGTCTTCCCAGCCCAGGCTGCCGCAAGAGGTGCCCGGGCTGCTGGCGTCCCAAGCCCAGACGGTGTAGAGGTAGCTGCCGCGGGCCGAGCCAGGCTCTGTCACGGTGCCGACCATGCGGCTCGACACTTTCATTACACCGCGGTGCGGAGGTAGAGGTCCACGGTCAAAGACACTCCCTGATAGTGGCCAAGTTGGTGTGGGCCGCTCGGCGGAAGATTTGAAAAGCGCCACGTTCGGTCGAGAGAGAATCCACTGTCGGGAGATCGCACCCATTGGGCGACGGCTCGAAGATAGGGCTGGCGGACGAGAGGCGCAAAGAACACCCTCGCTACGTCTCCGATGTCTTCCCGGTACGCCATGACTGCCGCGCACATGCTTGCGGAGCCAACGTAATCGCTGATCGTGGTCGCCGTCGGGTCCACGTCAATCGCCGTGGACGACGGGGCATTTCCCTTCGCGTCCATCAACATGTAAGTAAGCGAACTGGGCCAACCCGGACCTGGCACGTAAGCGAAGCACTGATCGACCGAGATGTGACGCCCCAGCTCATTCGCAACTTCCTTGGTGACCATCAACATCTGCGCATCTGGTCTCTGCTCGCTCGTGGGCCAGTTGGCCAGGGCGAATGCTCCGCCGCCGTACACGATCAGGGCGTAAGTACTCACGGCGAAAAGCGGTAAAGGCGCCGCGCGTTTGATCGGCTGAGGCCATGTGGCGGCTGCCAGGCGTGTCGCGCCGGCCAGAAAGAAAATCCATATTGATAATGAAATCCATATTCCGAGCTGGATGCTCTTGCTGGGCGGCAGCGAGAACGCCATGTAAAACAGAGGCACGAGCGCGGCATAAATCAGTTCCGCGGAGGTCAGCTGCCGGCGGAGCAAAGCAACCGTCACGAACACTGCTCCACCGATCACGACCCATCCCTCGATCGGGCCCAACTGGGTCGGGATGCGGACGGGGAAGAAGGTGAACCCACCAATGAGGCCGCCGCTCGAGGCGTACGCGCCCTGGAACGCCGTTATCGCCTTCAGGTACGCCACCACCGTCTCAACACCGCCTCCGAAGACAGCCCACGGCACAAGCAGTACCGCCAGGAGGGCGGCGGCGAGCAGTGTCATTCGAGTAGCGTCCTTGCTCCGCCGATTCCGGAACCAGGTAATGCCGAGCGCGATCGCCCACGCCACCAGCGCCACCGGCGCTGTGGACGACTTCGCCAACACCGCGGCTGCAGCGAACGCCGCAGACACCACGTATGCCGATCGGCGTGGCGGCTGGCTGTGCTCCGCAAGGGCCGCCACCGACCACAGGATCAGCACGATCGCAAAAAAGTCTGGGCGGAGGTCATCCAGGTACCAGTGCTCGAAGTAGTTCGTTTGTCCGGTCACGTATTCCCATGAGCTGGCCCTCAGTCCGGCGCTGACCACAGGGAGGAGAGCGGTCACGACCACCGCCGCAATCGCCAGTGAGCGAGTCGCCCGCCGGCTCACGATCCAGTACACGAGGATCAGGAGCAGCGCCACTGCCCAGAATCGGGCGGAAAACGCCTGCCATGTTCCGTCACCGAGAATGAGCTGTTGCGTGGTCAGCGTTGAAATCCAGAGCGGCGAGATGCTGTGAAGCAGATCGTGAAGCGCGGTCCTCACGTGCAGCGAACGAAGCAATAGATATGGCGTCCGCGCGGAGATGAGGTAACTGATCCCGTCGTAGTCAGGGGGCCTCGCCAGGTAACCCTCTTGAGCGCTGAAATATGCGTCGGTCGCGACCGCGACCGCTCCCGCCAAGCAGCACAGAACCACGGCCCGAAAGCTGGGCCACCTGCTGAGGCTTGACGGTTGAGCCTCCTGAGCCGGGTGTTCAACCGCTCGAGGCTGCGACCGAATCGACGTCAAGGTTTCAAGCCTGGGGTTTTCGAGCCAGCGCCAGGACCGACACGCCGATGGGTATGTCTACGTGCCGCAGCACCGATCCCTCGGCGCCGAACACGTGGCCGAGCACGAAATTCAGAGGCGCAGGCGCGGGATACCTGAAGTCCGACTGGTGCGGGATCTTGGGCCGGACGCGGCGCTCCAGGCGGCGCAGGAACCTGATCGTTGCAATGGGTGCAAACAAAAGCGCGTTCATGTACGAGAGTCGCACCAGTTCGAAGCCGCTTGCCACCAGGCGGTCGTGGAGCTCACCCGCCCCATAACGGCGTTTGTGGAGGTTCACCTCATCCTGGTCTCCCCATAAGAACTTGTGGGCTGGAACCGTCACCAGCAGGTGACCCCCAGGCCGGAGCACTCTTCGCATCTCGCGGAACGCGGCTGCGTCGTCATCGAGATGTTCGACCACGTCAAGTGCGGTCACCAGGTCAAACGAGCCGTCATCGAATGGCAGCTTTCCGGCTTCGCCAAGCCGGACGTTCTGCAGGCCGCGCTCGCGGCAGTAGCCGAGCGCTTCCTCGTCGATGTCGACCCCTTCGGCCTTTCCGAATGCGGCGAGGTAGGTGAGCATGGTCCCGGTTCCGCAGCCGACGTCGAGGATTCGCCGCTCGTGCGATCCGTTCGATCCCAGGTATCGGTCCAGGACTTGCAGCAGGATGCGGCGCCGCCCAACGAACCACCAGTGGACGTCCTCCACCTGGCGATATTCGCGGTAGTACTCTCGCTTCACGCCGGCAAGCCCGGGTCGAGCTCCTGCGCGAAATTCATCTCGGAGTACCGGCGGATGACGTCTTCGATCCCAGCCTCGAGCGGAATCGCCGCCGTCCAACCGAGACGCTCCTTGATCAGTGACGTGTCAGCGATGAAGTCACCGGTTTCGACGATCGCGGCGTCGGAGGGCCATTCGACGTGCTGGATCGAACCTCTCCCGGCCGCCTTGACGATGTGCTGCGCCATCTGCAGGAAGGAGACGCCGCGACCACTCCCGACATTGAAGATCATGCCGTCGGCCTGCGGCGAGGCACTCGCCACGATCAAAGCCTGTACGACGTCGTCGACGTGTATGTAATCCCTGAGCTGTGCGCCGTGGCCATATACGGTGAGGTCGCGGTTGTGCATCGCCTCGTGAATGAACCAGTTGATGATGCCGTAGCGGTTCTGCTCGGGGCGCTGGAACGGACCGTAGGGGTTTGTGATGCGCAGGATCGCGACACGAAGACCGTACAACCGTTGATACAGCAGGAAGTACTGCTCGGCGGCCCATTTGTGGATGCCGTAGACCGACAACGGGGCGGTTGGCGCCGATTCAGCGGTGGGCTGCGTGTCGCTCGCCTCATAGACGAGACGTGAGCTCGGGAACACGATCTTGACACCGGGGTTCAAGCGGCGGCAGGCCTCGAGCAGCGTCAGGGTTCCCCGCGAGTTCACGTCGAGGTCTTCGAGCGGCGAGAGGTTGCTCGCGGCCGGGCCAGACTTGCCGGCGAGATGGAAGATGACCTCGCAACCGTGGACCGCCTCGTCGACCACTGCAGGGTCCCTGATGTCGCCGTGGAAGAAGGCCACTCCACCAAGCATGGTTTCCACGGTCCCCGGCAGGGGTGGCCATGACCGGCTTAAGACGCTGACGCGGGCGCGTGCTGCTTTCAGCGCGCGTACCAGGTTGAAGCCCATGAAGCCCAATCCGCCCGTGACCAACACCCGCCTCCCGGCGAAAGCTTCGGGGTGACGGGGACTCATCGGGCTCAGCTGTGACGCCGTCGCGTCGCAACGACCGGCTCGTTGTTTTCCTGGCGCTGGGCTGCGCGCGTCATGGTGCGCACCGAATACGTGGGCTGCTGCATCGTCCGCGCGTGCATGCGCGCGAGATACTCGCCGATGATGCCCAGCGAGAAGAGTTGGGCGCCGGAGAAGATCGCGATCATCGATGCGAGGAAGGAAAAACCCGGGACGGTGCCCCCCTGGATCAGGTAGTTGATCACGACGTAGAGCAGCGCGATCGTGCCCATCACGGTGAACGAGAAGCCGATCAGGCTCGAGATCTGGAGGGGCAACGTGCTGAAGCCGGTGATCATGTTCAGGGCGTGCACCACGAGCTTGCGAAAGGTGTAGTTCGAGGTGCCGAGCGTCCGCGGCGCGTGGCGGACGTTGACCGCGGTAAACCGGGTCGTCCCCCATGTCAACAGCACGTCGATCGAAACGTAAGGCCCGTCGTAACCGGCGAACGCGTCCCGGATCGACGTTCGAAAGACGCGGAACGGCCCCGCCTTTCTGGCTATGGGCGCGCCCATCGCTGACTGAAGCGCGACTTTCGTGACCTGGCTCGCGATGTCGCGCCAGAGGCCGTGCGTCTCCTGTTCGGGTGACCCGTACACGACGTCCATCGCAGGCGACAGCTTCTCGAGCAGCTTGGGGATCTCTTCGGGGGGATGCTGAAGGTCGTCGTCGAGCGTGACCACAAGCTCATGGTGGGCGAGGCGAATTCCACAGAGCACTGCGTTGAACTGGCCGTAGTTGCGCCGGAGACGAACGCCTCGAACCCACTCGTTGTCGCGCGCGAGATCCTCGATCACTTGCCATGTGCCGTCACGGCTGCCGTCGTCGATGAGGATGAGCTCATAGTCGCGGGCCGCCGAGGCGAACACCACTTGCAGCCGGCGGACAAGCTCGGGAAGTGAGAGCTCGCTGTTGTAGGCGGGCACGACCGCCGAGATGCTGGGGCGAGGTGACGTCAAGTCCACAGAGAATAACAAAGGAAACTTTGGCGATTCACCACCGCCTGACCCTTGACGGCGAGAGAAGATGAACGGGCCTTTGGTCGGCGCCTCAGTTCAGCGTGTATGCGGTGCCGGGGAAGTAAGCGTCTTCGCAGCCCAGGCTGCCACAGGAGGTGCCAGGGCTGCTTGAGTCACGGGCCCAGACCGTGTAGAGGTAGCTGCCCGGGGCCAGGCCGGTGGTGGTCCAGCTGAAGGTGGCGGTGCTGGAGTAGGCCTGGACGACCTGCCAGGCATGGCCGGGCGCCAGGATCCAGAACTGGTAGAGCGGGTGAGGGCAGCCAGAGGCGGCCGCGGTGAGAGTGACCGTGGTCCCCGGATGCTGCGGCGAGCCTGGTGCGGCGGACTCGGTGACGGAGCTGCACGCCTGGCCGGTCAGGCTGTAGGCAGTGCCGGGGAAATAGGCGTCCTCGCAGCCCAGGCTGCCGCAGGAGGTGCCCGGGCTGCTGGCGTCACGGGCCCAGACCGTGTAGAGGTAGCTGCCGGGAGCCAGGCCGGTCGTGTTCCAGCTGAAGGTGGCGCTGCCGGAGTAGGCCTGGACGATCTGCCAGGCATGGCCGGGAGCAAGGATCCAGAACTGGTAGAGCGGTTGGGGGCAGCCGGTGGAGGCGGCGGTGAAGGTGACCGTGGTCCCCGAGAGCTGGGGTGACGCCGGCGCGGCTGACTCTGTCGCCGAAGCGCAGGGCGAGGTCAGGTTGTACGCGGTGCCGGGGAAGTAGGCGTCCTCGCAGCCCAGGCTGCCGCAGGAGGTGCCCGGGCTGCTCGAGTCGCGGGCCCAGACCGTGTAGAGGTAGCTGCCGGGGGCCAGGCCCGTCGTACTCCAGCTGAAGGTGGCGGTGCTGGAGTAGGCTTGCCCGACCTTCCACTGGTAGCCGGGGGCCAGGATCCAGAACTGGTAAAGCGGTTGGGGGCAACCGGAGGCGCTGGCCGTGAAGGTGACCGTGGTCCCCGCGAGCTGAGGTGACGCGGGCGCAGCGGATTCGGTGACCGACGTGCAAGCCTGGCTGGTCAGGCTGAAGGCGGTGCCTGGGAAGTACGTGTCTTCGCAGCCCAGGCTGCCGCATGAGGTGCCCGGGCTGCCCGCGTCGCGGGCCCAGACCGTGTAGAGGTAGGTGCCGCCGGCCAGGCCCGTAGTGTTCCAGCTAAAGGTGCGGCTGCTCGAGTAGGACTGCACGATCTGCCACTGCGAGCCGGGGCGGAGAATCCAAAACTCATAGAGCGGGTTGGCGCACCCTGATGCGCTGGCCGTGAAAGTGACCGTTATGCCGGCTGCCTGCGGCGAGGCGGGGGCGGCCGTGTCTGTCACAGAAGAGCATGGCGCAGATCCGAGCGTGTAGACGGTTCCGGGGAAGTAAGCGTCCTGGCAGCCCAGCCTGCCGCAACTTCCCGGGCTGCTCGAGTCGCGGGCCCAGACCGTGTAGAGGTAGTTGCCGGTGGGCAGGCCAGTGGTGTTCCACATGAAAGTCGCAGCGCTGGAGTAGGGCTGCACGATCTGCCAGGCGTGGCCGGGCGCCAGGATCCAGAACTGGTACAGCGGGTGTGTGCAGCCCGAGGCGCTGGCGGTGAAGGTGACCGAGGTTCCCGGCATGGATGAGGGCGGCGGCGCGGCGGACTCGCTCACCGACGTGCAGGCCGTGAAATTCCCCACGGTGAATGTCCACGTGTACGGCGTGCCATTGACTGTGAGCGCAACCACGTACTTGACGCCGGCCTGCAGCGGCTGCTGCGGGACAAGAATCACGCCCCCCCGCGTGTAAAGGTAACTGGCGACTGCCGAGTTGGACGAGTCGATGACGCAATGACTGAGTGGGGTTCCATTTCCAGTAAAGGAATGGACCGAACCGACACTCGTATTGACGTTTCCACCGACCTCGATGAAGACGGGCAACCCGGTGGGCGCCGAGTATCCGGGACAGGCTTGAAGCGGATCGGGAAACTCGCCGCCGCGATAAGTGGTCAGAGGCTCGGTGGTGCCGTTTCCGGGGAAGTACACGGGGTAGGTGCCACCCGTGAACGAATTACCTCGGATCGTGTCCAGCGTGGCCCCTTCATCCCAACCTGATTTCACCTCTCGGTACGAGCCGAAACCGGTCTGCGTGAGTCGCGGGTCCATCATCCCCATCGCGTGAAAGGGAGCAGCCATCCACCAATCGATCACCTGTGGGTCGGTAGTGCTCGTGGTGGAGCTGACCTGGATGTTGCCATTGCGAGCGGCGGTGTCTCCGTCGGTCGTGTAGTAAGGAACCCCGGGGGTCTCGTAGTGCGTGACGAGGTCGTTCTTGACCATGTAGACGGCATGGTTGTAGTCGCCATTGCTCCACGTCGTGTTCTCAGCCAGCGTGGGCAGGCCGGTGCTGACTCGCCACTGGTTCAGCCGGTCCAGCCAGGGGCCACTCGCAGCAGGTGTGGTCTGAAGACTTAATGGAGACGAAGCAGGAGCCGAAACGTTCGGCACGACCGCGATCAACAGAGTGGCGCTCAAAATGGAGATGGCAAGGCGGCCCCTGGCCGGCGATCCCAGTGAAGCAGCCGCGAGCGCAACAGCGCGCCTGGAGCTGGTCAACACCCTCGGAACAACGAAGGGGTGTGGTGCAATCTTGCTCCACGCGACGGCGACCGCGGCGATCAATGGAGCAGCCAATCGTATTCGGCCAATCAGAGCCCGCGGATTCTTGCCGACCGCCGCCGACGACCTGGGCGCCGTGGGGTTAACAGTGGTTAATTCGAGTTCAGTCTTTGGTCAGACGAGCATGTATGTCGTGCCGGGGAAGTAAGCGTCCTCGCAGCCGAGGCTGCCGCAGGAGGTGCCGGTGCTGCTGGAGTCGCGAGCCCAGACCGTGTAGAGGTAGCTGCCCGGGGCCAGGCCGGTCGTGCTCCAGCTGAAGGTGGCGGTGCTGGAGTAGGCCTGCCCGACCTGCCAGGCATGGCCGGGGGCCAGGATCCAGAACTGGTAGAGCGGGTGGGGACAGCCGGAGGCGGCGGCGGTGAAGGTGACAGTTGTGCCGGCTGCTTGAGGTGAGCCGGGCGAGGCCGACTCGCTGACTGAGCTGCAGGGCTGGCTGGTCAGGCTGTAGACGGTGCCGGGGAAGTAGGCGTCCTCGCAGCCCAGGCTGCCGCAGGAGGTGCCGGTGCTGCTGGCGTCCCTGACCCAGACCGTGTAGAGGTAGGTGCCCGCAGCCAGGCCAGTCGTTTTCCAGCTGAAGGTGGCGGTGCCGGAGTAGGCCTGGACGACCTGCCAGGCATGGCCGGGCGCCAGGATCCAGAACTGGTAGAGAGGGTTGGCGCAGCCTGCGGCGCTGGCGCTGAAGGTGACAGTCGTCCCCGAAAGCTGCGGCGAGCCAGGCGCGGCGGACTCGGTGACCGAGCTGCAGGGCTGGGTGGTCAGGCTGTAGGCGGTGCCCGAGAAGTAGGCGTCCTCGCAGCCCAGGCTGCCGCAGGAGGTGCCCGGACTGCCCGAGTCGCGGGCCCAGACGGTGTAGAGGTAGTTGCCGGCGGTCAGGCCGCTGGTGTTCCACTTGAAGCTGTTCGAGGCGGAGTAGGCCTGGACGACCTGCCAGGCATGGCCAGGGGCCAGGAGCCAGAACTGGTAGAGCGGGTGAGGGCAGCCTGCGGCGCTGGCGCTGAAGGTGACCGTGGTCCCCGTGGCCTGGGGCGGGCCGGGCGCGGCCGACTCGCTGACCGAGCTGCAGCGCAGGGTGGTCAGGGTGTAGGTGGTGCCGGGGAAGAAGGCGTCGGTGCAGCCCAGCGAGCTGCAGGAGGCGCCGCCGCTGCTGGCGTCGCGGGCCCAGACCGTATACATGTAGTTGCCCGCGGCCAGGCCGCTGGTGTTCCAGCTGAAGGTGGCGCTGCTGGAGTAGGGCTGCACCACCTGCCAGGTGCTGGAGTTGGGGGGCAGGAGCCAGAACTGGTAGACAGGGTGGGGGCAGCCCAACGCGCTGGCGGTGAAGGTGATTGAGCTGCCGGAGCCCTGTGGGGAACCCGGCGCCGCGGTCTCGGTGACCGAAGTGCACTCCCAGTTTGCCGTCAAGGTGTCCTGCCCGTCGGCATTGCCGGCGGTCACGGTGAACGTGTACGTGACCCCCGGCTGCAGGTTGTTGAACGTGCCCGACGTCGCGGACGGTCCCACGTTCATGACCAGGTTGCCAGGCTGACCGGTCACGGTATATCCGGTGATCGGCAGATGGCATGACTGAGCCGGCAGCCACGTGATCGTCGCGCTGCTCCCGCTGATCGTCGCCACGGGGTCCGGCATCATGTGCGGCGGACTGGGCAGCGCGTTCGCGTACTGCGTCGCCAGGCCCATGTAGTAAGTCCAGTCCCAGTACGGACCCGGATCGGTGTGGTGGTCGCTGCCGCCATACAGCCCGGGATTGTTCGGGTCAGGGACTTCGCTGTGTCCAATGACGTGCGTGCGATCCATCGGCACGCCCCATCGCGAGCAGATCGACGCCGCCAGGTGCGCGCTGGCCTGGTACATCGTGGGCGTATACCACGTGGGCTGCGCGTACGCGTAGCCCTCGTGCTCGATGCCGATCGCGCGTGTGTTGTAGTCCCAGTTGCCCGCGTGCCACGCGATGTCTTTCTCGTGCACCATCTGCGTGATCTGGCCGGCGTCCGAGACCACGTAGTGGGCGGACGCCTGGGTCGCCGGATCCTGGAACAGCTGGATCGCAGCGCCGTAGCTGCCTTCCGTGTCGTGGATGATGATCATCTGCACCGGGTAGTCGTGCGGCCGGTCCGCGACCGTGTAGTTGGCCGGGCTCGCCGGGACCCATGTCGCGGCGGGGTAGTCAGGGGTCGTGCTCGTCGTGGCCGCGCCGGCGGGCGCCGCTGTATGGGTGGGCGCCCCGGGCGAGCCGGATGCCGAGCTGGACAGCGATTGGGGTGCGAGAACGATTTGCTCGCCAGTGCTCGCGGTCCCGCTGACCCCGAGACGCAGCACATCGAAGATCTGAGCCGCTACTTGCGGTCCTTGCGTCGCGGCAACCGCCGGGTGCCACGACGAAAGATCCGTGCCGCTCGTTTGCGCGTGAGCGAGGAGCGCGGCGCCGGCGTCGACGTTGGCGCTGAGATCGCCGGCGACCTGCGCCTGGCTGTGGCCGCTCAATGCGGCGGCTGACGCCATCTGCGAGGGCATGACGTGCATCGGACCTCCGCCGCCGTCCCCTGCGGGTGTCGCGATCCACTCCCAGCGGCTGTTCACGTACGTCGTTGCCTCGATCAATGGCAGCGGTACGTTCCTTTTCTCAGAGGCGGCCTGCATCGCCGAGCTGAAGGTCACGCTCGCCGCAACAGGTTGGATTTGAATGAGGGAGGCCAGCGCGGGCAAGATGCACAGCGACCCAAGCTGCCTGCGCATTTTTCCACCGTACCGCACGCCCACCCCTCTTTGCCAGTTCGCTGGCCGCGCCGCCGGCGAGGCTAGTTCAGTGCGTATGCAGTGCCGGGGAAGTAAGCGTCCTCGCAGCCGAGGCTGCCGCAGGAGGTGCCGGTGCTGCTGGCGTCCCTGGCCCAGACGGTGTAGAGGTAGCTGCCCGGGGTTAGGCCGGAGGTGGTCCAGCTGAAGGTGGCGGTGCTGGAGTAGGCCTGCACGACCTGCCAGGCATGGCCGGGGGCCAGGATCCAGAACTGGTAGAGCGGGTGGGGACAGCCGGAGGCGGCGGCGGTGAAGGTGACAGTCGTGCCGGCTGCTTGAGGTGAGCCAGGCGAGGCCGACTCGGTGACCGAGGTGCAAGGCTGGCTGGTCAGGCTGTAGGCGGTGCCGGGGAAGTAGGCGTCTTCGCAGCCCAGGCTGCCGCAGGAGGTGCCCGGGCTGCCCGAGTCGCGGGCCCAGACCGTGTAGAGGTAGCTGCCGGGGGCCAGGCCAGTTGTGTTCCAGCTGAAGGTGGCGCTGCTGGAGTAGGCCTGGACGACCTGCCAGGCATGGCCGGGGGCCAGGATCCAGAACTGGTAGAGCGGGTTGGCGCAGCCGGCGGCGCTGGCGCTGAAGGTGACAGTCGTCCCCGAAAGCTGCGACGAGCCTGGCGCGGCGGACTCGGTGACCGAGCTGCAGGGTTGGGTGCCCAGGGTGTAGGCGGTGCCCGGGAAGTAGGCGTCCTCGCAGCCCAGGCTGCCGCAGGAGGTGCCCGGACTGCTTGAGTCGCGGGCCCAGACCGTGTAGAGGTAGCTGCCGGGGGCCAGCCCAGTCGTGCTCCAGCTGAATGTGGCGGTGCTGGAGTAGGCCTGCAGGATCTGCCACGGAGAGCCGGGGCGCAGGATCCAGAACTGGTAGAGCGGGTTGGGGCAGCCGGAGGCGCTGGCGGTAAATGTGACCGGCGTGCCTGGCGGGTGCGGTGAGGCGGGTGCAGCCGACTCGGCGACCGAGCTGCAGGGCTGGCTGGTCAGGCTGTAGGCGGTGCCGGGGAAGTAGGCGTCCTCGCAGCCCAGGCTGCCGCAGGAGGTGCCCGGGCTGCTGGCGTC
>Ga0099828_10000206_pt1 | contig 34472 bp, 28 predicted proteins | sample CZO8metaG_2_FD_79338 | JGI IMG/M metagenome (GOLD analysis project Ga0099828, IMG submission 79338) | Vadose zone soil microbial communities from the Eel River Critical Zone Observatory, Northern California, USA - CZOApr15con2H1.8 metaG | ecosystem: Environmental > Terrestrial > Soil > Vadose... | reverse complement strand
GCTGGCCGCCGGTCCTTGCGTTGTCGCTGGCCTGCGCCTCCGCCGCAGCGCTCTGGCTGACGGTGACCACGGCGCGCAGCCGGGGGTTGAGCCGCTCGATCCGGGCCAGGTAGAAGGCGGTGAACTCCGCCGAGGTCAGCGCGCCGGACGTCAGGGCCTGCTGAAGCTCGCCGATCGTGGCGGCCGCCGCATCGATGCCCGTGCCGCGGATGTTCTCGCTGAGGGACTCAGTCTCCGACATGATCGCAGAATAGAGGAGCCTGCGCGGCGGTCGCTGAATCGGTCATTTCCTGGCACTGGCAGCCGCTGGCGAATCCTGCGAGTACTCATGCGTTTGCAGCCGCAAGCGGGGGCAGGCCTTGTCGACTTCGGACGACGGGGCGTAGATAACCACGGACGCCGCCCGCCACGGTCCGGGAGGGCCTGGAGGGCAACTTCTGCCGCTGCACTGGCTACCAAAACATCGTCCCGCGCAGTCCTGGCGGCAGCCGAAGCCATGTCCGCCGCTCCGATCACGCCCGCCACTGTCGCTTCGAAGGTGGGCGAATGATCCCCGCCCAGTTCGACTACGTGGCCGCGGACTACTGCCGGTGGCTCTGTGCGGAGCCGCGCGGCCTGTCCCTTAGGGCGTTTCCAGTACCTCGGCGCCGAGGTAAGCGGCGATGACCGCGGGATCTGCCTGTACCTCTCGTGGCGTGCCATCGCTGATCACGCGGCCAGCGTCGAGCACCACAATGCGATCACAGACGTTCATCACAAGGTCCACGTCGTGCTCTGCGATGAGGATGCCCATGCCCATTCCCCCCACGAGCTGCCGGATCAGCACGCGAAGCTCGCCGCTCTCGTCCTCGCCGAGTCCGGCCGCAGGTTCGTCGAGCAGCAGGATCGATGGCTCTGTAGCCACAGCCCGCGCGACCGCCAGGAGGCGACGCCGGCTGTAAGGCAGGTCCTTGGCGAGGTGGTCCAGCTCATCCGCGAGCTCGAAGTCCTCGATCGCTGCCGACACCTCGTGCGCGAACCTCGGGGTGGCGGGGCGGACGAGGTCAGTGACGTAGGCGAGCAGATCACGACGGTCGGCAGCCGTGCGAAGGTTGTCGTGCACGGTCAGCTCGTCGAACAACTCGAGTGATTGAAACGAACGGCTGATGCCAGCGCGGCTGCGCCGTGCCGCCGACCATCGGTTGATCAGCTGTCCATCCAGGAGCACCTGCCCACCGGTCGGGCGCGTGAAGCCCGTGATTGCATCAATGATGGTCGTCTTGCCCGACCCGTTGGATCCGATGAGACCAACGACCTCTCCCGGCGCCACCGTGAATGACACACCATCCACAGCGACAACCCCGGAGTATCGCACGCGGAGGTCATGCACCTCGAGTGGGCGAGAGGGCAACCGCTCATGGCTGGCTCGGCTGCCATCCGGCGTCGGCTGCACCCGGGCGGCATCTGGCGTCGGCTGCGCCCGGTCGGCATCCGGTGTAGCGAGCGGTCGTTCACGTGTGGGTTGCGATCGTTCGCGCACCAGCCGCCTGGAGAGGTTGGCAAACCTCCGGCCGCTCGAGCGTGCCGCCGACGTGAGCGCGGGCGCAACGCCGTCCGGGTGAATCAACAGAATGATGATGAGCACGCCACCCGCGATGAAAGGGAGCCACTCGCTCGGAAAGGCAAGTACCATCGCGCCGAGCGAGCCCGGCACGAACATCGAGCCGATGAGCGGCCCCATGACGAAGCCGATCCCACCGATCAGCGCCTGGCCCATGGCCGTGATCGACTGGAAGCTGACGAAACCGCTGTACACGATGTTGTCCGACGAAAACGAGATCAGGATCCCGCCCAGCGCAGCGATGGCCGCCGCCAGGCCGAAGGCGTAGAGCTTGACGCTCCACGGGCTGATGCCAAGAGCCGCCGCGGCACTCTCGTTAGTCCGCACTGCGATGAGCCGCCGTCCGGCCCGGCCACGACGAAGATTGGTGACCGCGACCGCGGCCAGCACGAAGAGAACAAAGACGAAAGCGGCGTACCGCTCGGGGTACGTCACCCCGTCGATGTTGAGGCCGAAGAGGTGACGCACCCCCACGCTTGTCCCAATGAGGCCACCGGTGTAGTTGGGATTCTGGAAGACCATCTGGTCGACCGCGGCTCCCAGACCGAGTGTGATGATGGCCAGCTTCACCCCCCGGGTTCGCACGGCCGGGAGCGCGAACAGCAGTCCGATCGGCACCGTACCCGCCATCCCGATCACAAGAGCTGCCTCGAACGGCACGCTCGTGGTCGCAACAAGGCGTCCCGCGATCAAGGCCCCGATGCCTGCGAACGCGTACTGCGCGAGTGAGATCTGTCCGGCGTACCCGGTGACCACGACGATCGACAGCAAGATCGTGGCCACGCCGAATGTCGTGGTGACCGCATCCGCCCAGGTCGCTGAGCGGATCTGGGTGATGAGCACGAAGGTGACGACTGCGGCCGGGGCGATCAGTGCTGGACGGAGGCGCCCGGTGCCGAGCTTCGGGAGACGATCGAAGATAAAGCCGCGGATCGGCAGCGCGCGACCGCTGATCACGACCATCGCGACGATGACGAAGAACGGGACCGTGTCGGCGAGGCCAGGGGTCGTCGAGAACCGGGTTAGCTCGCTCGTGATGACGCCGATGAGCAAACCTGCGGCCAGCGTCTTGGGGAACGACGAGAAACCGCCGACCAGCGCCGCCGCCAGTGCGGCCAGCACGAGGCTCGTGAACGCCGCGACCTCGAGGCTGATGACCGGTGCGACCAGGATCCCCGCCGCGCCAGCAAGCGCGCAGCCCAGCCCCCAGTTGGCGGTCGCGATGAGGTCGGGCGACCAGCCCAACGACGAGGCGGCCCGCTGGTTCTCCGCCACCGCCGTCGTCGCTCGCCCGAAGTTGGTCCAGCGGTAGCCGAACCACAGCAGCACCGTCACGAGGATCGCGATCGCGAACAGCCACAGGCGATCCTCATTGATCACCACGTCCCCTCTGAACGGGCGCAGCAGCGTCGTCGGCAGCGGGCCCGTGACCAGTGTGACGTTGTCGTCGTAGCGGAGCGTCAAAAGTGCTTGCAGCAGCACCAGGACGCCGAGGGTCGCCACGAGCCGGACCAGTGACGAGGCGCGCCGCAACGGCCGCATCACCATGATCTGCATGGCCACCCCGAGGACTGCCGACAGTGCCACTCCGGCGACGAACGCCAAGCCGAAGGGCCACCCCGCCTTCTGGAGCTCCCAGGCGAGATAGGCAGCGGCGGTGCCGATCGCCCCCTGTGCGAAGTTGATGACCCCCGATCCCCGGTAGATCACTACAATCCCCTGGCCGGCCAAGGCATACATCGCGCCCAGGCCCAGGCCCAGCACGGCGAAGCGGATGACATCAGTCACGCGTTAGGACTCCTCGCTGACCTCGGCGACCAACGACTTCAACCGGCACACTGACACAGCATCCTGTGTGGAACGCCGGGACCCGCAACGTGATCGCGCCCGCTGATTCCTATTGCACCGGCCCGACGAGCTCGGCGTACTTTTCGCGCATGCCGAAGAAGTCCTGCTCCGCGAAGCGCGGGATCGGCTCACCTGCGAGGGTCGCCGGAAGCGCGTCGAGGTGGAGATGCCACGCCCCGAGCATGGCGTGCACATGCCACGCGGTGTCGGCAGGCAGGGAGTGGATGAGGATCAGCTTGGACCCGTCGCCGTCCGGACGGACCTCCCACCGCATGATGGTGCCGAAGAAGTCGGGCACGTTCCGCCATGCCGGCACGTCCCAGGTCAGCTCGAGCACCTTGAGCGGCTCGACGCGAAGGACCTTCCCGTACACGGTGGCGGGCCCCGCTGGGTGGATCTGGATCACGACGTTGCCGCCCTCGGCCAGCTCCAGCTCATCGACAGGCCCGCCGAGCCACCCCTCAAGCAACTCCGGCTCGCTCACCGCTGCCCACAGTCGCTCCAGCGGCGCGTCGAAGTGTCGCTCGAAGTACACGTCGAAGCGCCCACCGACCGCCCGGACGGTTCCGTCCAGGATCGTCTCCATTCCCTCTCCTTCCTCCGGGGAGCAACGGGGTTCCGGGGGGAGCAACGGGCGGGCCGCCTCAAGGCGGCGGATTGCGGCCCACCTGCGCGCTCACAGCAGCTTCTGCAGGTTTATGAAGCCCGGAGTAAGAGCCGTGTAGCTGCCGTTCTTGATTGTGAGCTGCGTGACGTAGGGGTTGAAGATCCGGTTGTAGAACGGGGCCGCGGGTCCGGTGACCACCGGGGTGTGGAAATTCATGGGTGGGACCAGGCCGCCCGTGTTGAAGCTCTTTGCCCGGTCCAGCGCAGCGCGCAAGCTGGGCCCGTCGATTGTCTTCAGATGCTCACTCTTGATGACCGACGTAAAGACCAGGTATGCCTCCCAGGTGAGCTGGTCGATCTCCGTGAAGCTGTTGAAGTTGTTGACCACGCTCGGATTCGGTGCGTACATCCTCACCGCCTGCTTGGCCTGGTTCCACTTGGGATTGCTGGGCCTCAGGTAAAACGTGGTAGTCAGGCCGCCCTCGGCCAGAGAGTGAGCGCCCCCGGTCTGCGTGATGGCCGACGCCGGTAGCTCGTCGGGGTAGAACAGGATCCGTACCTTCGCCCCCGTTTGCGCGAGCGCTTGGACGGCCAGCGGTCCCTGCGTGGGAGACAGGAGCATCGCCACGCACTGGACACCACCCCCGGTCACGGCGGCCGCGGCCGGGGCAAGGTCAGTGGCGCTCGTGCCGACCAGCGTGACGGGGCCGACCTTCCCGCCAGCGGCATTGAAGCCCCGCTCGAACCACTGCAGGCCGAAGATGCCAACGGGGTTGTTCCACTCCATCACGCCGGCCTTCTTGCACCCTCGCTGCGCAGCGAGCTGGCCAATGCCCAACCACTGGGTCGCGAGGCTGCCAATGATCGGGTAGGAATCCGGGCTGGTGTTCTCGGCGTTGGAGAACTGCTCCTCGCCGATCCACGGGATGTTCGCCTTACTCAGCACCGGCAGGATGCGGGAGCCGCCGCTGATGCTGCCCCAGCCCACGACGGCGACCACCCCGTCGCTGACGGCCTGACGCGCGCACTGCTCAGCGCCGCTTGGATTGTCGTGGTCGTCGCAGAAGATCACCGCGAGCGGACGGCCGTTAATGCCGCCGTGGTGGTTGATGAACCCTTCGTAGGCGATGGCCACCTGCGCCATTGCCGGTGTGCTTCCTCCCTCTTCGGCGCCGGCCGTGCCGATCGTCATCACCTTGATCGGCTTGCCCTTGAGGTTCGTGCTCTGCGGGCTCTGCGCGGTGCTTCCCCCGCTGCATCCAGCTGCCGCGAGCAGGGCTGCCGTAACCAGAGCGACGCCGGCTGTCGTGGACCGCTTGCTGTGTCTGATCCTCCTCATCGTGCACCCAACCTCCTGTCAGGCCACTGATGCGAACAACCCAGCGCGACCCTGGGCCTACGGTGAAGAAGTGTATGCACCCTGCGTTTCTCCGTCAACGGCGACCGCCGCCGACCTTACCTCGAAGACGATGACCAGTGGCTCGGGCCGCGCCAGCAGCCAATCGACTCCTTACGCCGACGCCTCGAGCCGCAGCGCGGACGCGCATCACAACCCCCGCCGAGACGCTCCCCAGCTCATCGAACTCGCCATGAATGTTGTCGCCTGCACACACCTCGACGGCTCCGGACCAGGTCGAAGCCTGCTGCCGACCGGGAGGTGGCACACTTGGGTGATGCGGACGGGCAAGGGCCGCTGGGGGCCGCGCGCGCTCATGCTGATGGGATTCATCATCTTCGCCGCCGCCGCCGCCGCCATCGCCTACCCGCTCTGGTGGAACCACCGGTACGAGACGACCGGCAACGGTCTCCTGCGCGAGCACCTCCTCATGCGCCACCAAACCTCCGACACCTCCCGCTGCACGCCGTCGCTCCCATCGAGATACAGCCGCAGCATGCACCTTGACGGCATTCTCGAGATCCCGTCGCTCGGCGTGAGGGCGCCGGTCCTGCAGGGTCTCTCCGACTCGGTCCTGAACGTGGCGGCCGGGCACGACTCGATCTCGCCCTGGCCGGGCGGCCTGGGCGAAAGCATCATCGAGGCGCACGACGTGAGCTACTTCACCCGGATCTCGGCCTTGCGGCGAGGCGACCGTGTGATCTGGGTGGACGCCTGTACCGAGCAGACCTTCCGGGTAGTCGCCACGGAGATCTCGGCGCCTGGCGCCGAGATCCTCCCCCCGCCAGACGGTCGGGGTCTCGCGCTGATCACCTGTCATCCGACGAACGCCCTCTTCTGGACGCCGTACCGTTTCGTCGTCGAGACCGAGATGGTGTCCTCCGGGTTCCTGACCACACCCCAGCCAAGGCTGACCGTCCTCATCCCGCACCTGCGCGTCCCCGCGCCGCCCGCCCTCGTCGCCGAGGGCCTCACCTTGCAGAGCAACTTCATACTGCTTGGTCACCTGTCGACAACCGGGCACCCGTCGGCAGCCTTTCTCGAGAGTCCAGCAGGCCTCGAGGCCGAGAAGGCTGCGCTCGAGTCCTACTTCGGCGCTGAGAAGGCGACCGCCGCCGGCAACTCCGCCTGGTGGCACGATCTAGCCGTCCCTGAACTGCCTATGCCGCCGGCCTGGTCGGTAAACGACCCGGTGAGCGTCACCCTCGACGTCGCCGGCAACAGCGTCCGATCGGTGACACTATGGTCAGCGGCGTTCACGATGCGGCTCGTCGTCCGGCACGGCACCCTTCTCATCGCCTCGGTGGCTCCCGGGTAGCATCGCTGTGTCGTCGGCATGCCGCCGGCCGGTCGAACGATACGACGTGCAGCCAGAAAGTGCTGATGCCGGGAAAGCGTGCGGCCAGCGTCACATGGCGTTCAGCCAGTACTCGCAGAAGTCGGTCAGGGGCGTCGTATCCTTAGCGAGGAGCGGGATGACCAGCGTCATGTCGTCAGGAGGCTCTCCCGCGGTTCGTCGGGAGGCTCTCCCGCGGTGCTCACCGCGGGCGGCAGTGCGGCTTCAGCTGCGTTCCGCGGCTGGCGGCTCCGCATCGAGCGCGGAGTTCAGCTGGCGGGTTCGTGGTTGGCAAGGAAGGCGTTGGGTGGCGGCGCGCCCCACAGATGCGGCGGGACGTCCCAGTCGCCTGCTACCCAGTGGTCGTCGATCTGGTCGATGTCGGAGAACCATTCGATCCAGGAGCCCCAGGGGTCCGGGTTGTAGTGGAAGAAGTTCGAGCCGATGGTGTGACGGCCCAGGCCCCAGCCGGCCTCGCGACCCTTGGCGCGCATCCGGTCGGCCCCCAGCGCGATCGCGTCGATGGACGGCACCTCGAAGCTGGCGTGATGGAAGCCGCGGTGGGTGCTGGTGATGAATCCGAAGATGTGGTGGTCGCCGGGCCCGGCGTTGAGGAAGGTCACCAGGCCGCGGATCCGGTCACTGACCCGCAGTCCGAGCACCTGGGTGTAGAAGTCGGTCATCTGCTGTGGCTGCGCGGTGAACAGCAACGAGTGTCCCAGCCTGCGCGGCGCCACATCCTCGGTGGCCTGCTGCCACTGCGCGGCACCGATCCGCTGCCGGCTCGCGCCCATGTTGACCAGTACCTCCGCGGCCGGCCGGGCGGGTGCTGGCGCCTCGTCGAGCAGCTGCACGGCGGTCCCGTCAGGGTCGCGTATCCACAGGCCGTCTCCCGTCGCGCCAACGGGGGGTTCGATGACTGGCGCGCCGGCCCGCTCCAGCGCTTCCCGGACCGAGTCCAGCGTGCCGGGGCGCAGCGTGAACGAGACATGGTGGAGCCGCTTGGCCCGCGCCTGCACGAGCCGGACCTGCTCCTGGTTGCGGCCGGGACACTGCGCGACCAGCGACCCGTCCTTCTCCCCGGTCTCCAGGCCGAAGTCCTGCAAGAACCCGTCTGCCACGTCCAGGTCCGGTACTTCCAGCGCATAGTGGTGCAGCCCTGAGATCACGGCTCTGCCCTTCTTGTAAACTGCATACAGTTTAGGCTGCGTCGGGCCATCTGGGAAGAGGGAGAGCTCGAGTATTCCGGGGCCCGCGCGGCGCGAGCTTGCCCAGGCAGCGCACGTGCTGTCCTGTCTCGGGCTGGTCACCGCCCGGGGAAGGTATCCGCCCCGGCCGGTACTGCAGCGGGCCTCCTGATCCGAGCGGTACTCGCCGCGACGAAACGCCGGGACGTTCATTCCGGTCGGGGTCCGCCCGCAAGCGCGGGGAGGTCAGCGAGAGGGGTCGTCGCGGAGAGCTCTCAGGGCGGCGGCGTGCTCTGCCGTTATCCCTTTCGCCCGCTGACCCGCCGCCTCCTTGGGTGTCAGCCCGGCGCCAATCCAGTCAGCCACCTCGCCGATCGGGATGCCCGCCCGCCACCAGTCCCGTACCGTGCCAGCAAGGGTGACGCCGTTGCGGACGAGGCGCCTGGCTTCGTGCGGGCGAAGCGCGAGGGCCTTCCAGACCCGCGCCTCAGCGCCGTCGATCCCTTGTTTGGCCCAGGCGACAGCTTCATCGTCGAACACCTGCCTGGTCACGCAGCTGGGGAGCATCTGCGGCGGTGCGCCGGCTTCGACGAACGTCTGAACAGGGGCCAGGCCTCGTCCGCCACGCATCACGCGAGCGGTAGCGACACTGCGTCCAGACCGCCTCCAGAGCGCCGCCTCGGGTGTCAGCCCGGCGCCAATCCAGTCAGCCACCTCCCCGATCGGGATGCCCGCCTGCCACCAGTCCCGTACCGTGCCAGCGAGCGCGGCGCCGTTGCGGACGAGGCGCCTGGCTTCGTGCGGGCGAAGCCCGAGGGCCTTCCAGACCGGCGCCTCGCCGGCGTCAATCCCTTCTTTGGCCCAGGCGACAGCCTCATCGTCGAACCACTGCCTCGCCATGTAGCTGTAGAGCATCTGGGGCGGCACGCCGGCCTCGACAAACGTCTGAACAGGACCGCCGCCCCACTGCCCGTACCATTTGAAACCAGTGCCCATCGTTGCCCCCTACCCGCTACCAGCCGCCGGCACCGGGGCTTGGGGCTGGACCATGACGGCCGTCGCCCAGTCAGGGACCGTGCCAGCCGGGTCCATGAGCCCGACGATCACCCGCACTCCGCGTGGCGCAGCCGGTGGCCATGGGGTGTGACCGTCGGTCAGCACGATGACGAGGTCAGGGCGGGGCTTCAGGGCGCTTGCCGCCTCCAGCCCTGCCCCCATGTCCGTATCGCCCCCGCCGAGTAGGCGCACCTCACGGGCATTCAGTACGCGCTGTGCCTCGTAGGCGGAAGCGTCGCAGCACACAACCCGCAGTCGGCGACGGCCGACGCCGAGACCGCGAAGCACACCGGACACTTCCGCCAGGGCCTGGCCGAGCATCTGGTCGCTCATGCTCCCGGAGGTGTCAAGCACCATCGCCACCTGCGGGAGCGGCTGGCGCAGGCTGGGCAGAACCACGTCCGGCGCGGCTGAGGCACGGCGGGACGGTCGATGGTAGGTGAAGTCGACCCTTCCGGCGACATCGGCGATTCCCCGGCGAACCGCCGAGGACAGGACGCGCTGCCAGCTCACTGCCGGCTCGAGCAGGTCGTCGGCCCAGCGCTGCCAGCCGGCTGGGACGTCACCTCGCTGCTGACGGTGCTCGCGTACGCGTCGAGCCACCTCGCGCGCGACCAGCTTCTGGCCGATGCCACTGAGCCCCGGGCGCCCGCAATCCCATGGTCGGGCGCGGCCGTCACACCCGCTGCCACAGTCGCGGCTGCTCGAGACGACACCCGTACCGCCGCGGGCATCGCGGGACGGTCGGGCCGCGCTATCGCCGAGTGCGTCCCAGTACTGTTCGGCGAGCCACCCGGTTTGACACTGGATGTCGGCGGGTGTAAGTGCGGTCGCGGGCAACGCGAGCTCGCCCGCGAGAAGGTCGTCATTGATCTCGGCGTCGCTGGCGATGTTCCAGCGCCGCTGCTGCGGGGTCGGGGCACCGACGGGCGGACTCTGGTCTTCCTCGGCAGGCATCGGGTACCGATCGGCGTGGCGGCGCAGGAGGTGGGAGACCTGGTGCACGAGCCAGAAGCCGAGCGTGGGTACGTCGGTCCTCTCAAGCACTGCGGGGTCGAGGTACACGTGCCAGTTGCGGTCAACCGGGTAGGCGGAGAGGTCCCTGCCTGCAGCGTCGTCGGGTCCGGCGATCACCGGTTCGAGGGCGAGCAAGGCCGTCGCCAGGTAGGGCGCCTGCCGGGCCGCCCAGACGCGGCTGGCAGCCCACCTTTGGCGCAGCTCGACGGTGAGGTCGCCGAGCCCGGATGTCCGCACCGCTCCTCACCCCTCTGCTCGCATCAGGCCGGCCGCACGGAGGACAGGTGCCAGCGCCAGCACCTCTGACGGCAGGTCGGCGCCAGCTGGGCGAGCGTCGGCCAGAGTGCGAGCGACTAGTGCTGCGACGTCGGGCGCGGCGTCAGCGGCTCTGGCGACCACGCGCCAGGCGGCGCTCCAGGACGCAGCGTCGCCGTGTGCTACCGCCACCGATGCCACTGCGGTCAAAGCCGCAAAGGCGCGGTCGCTCCGTTGCGGAAGCACGAAGCCGTCCGGATCCGCCAGCACGGCCTCCGGATCGGGGAGGTCGGCGTTTGCCAGCCACGACAGGAACTCGACTGCTGGCCCCTCGCCGACGGCGCCGATCACGAGCGCCGCCCTGGCCTCCTCGCTGGCCCGGGACGCCTCGCACGCGGCGAGGAGAACGGCGACCGCCTCCCAGCTCCGCGGGCTCGGCCAGCCGCGGCTCGCCAGGGCAGCGACCTTCGGGACCTGCAGGACGAGGGCAGGCCGCACCTGCAGGAAAGCGGCAACGGCCGCCCGGGCGGCAACCTGGTGGGTCAGCGAGGGCTCCTCGGAGAGAAGCAGGGTGGGTGCCGGAAAGCCGACGGCCAGCCCGTTGGCGACGGCTCTCGCATCGACCGGCCAGTCGAGGTGGATGAGGCGGTTGGCGAGCGGTGGCGCCAGCTCCCAGCCTTCGGCCGCCTCTTCGGGGGGATTGGCGGCAGCCACCACCCGCACTCCCGGTGGCAGCGCCAGGTCGCCGACCACCCGTTCGAGTACCACTCGCAACATGGCGGCCTGGACAGCGGGCGGCGAGGTCGTCAGCTCGTCGAGAAACAGGAGGCCGACGCCGCTCTCGGCCAGCCTCGTCGCCCAGGCTGGCGGAGCCATGCGTACGCCACCGTTGACGACAACGGGCATTCCTGCGAAGTCGGCCGGCTCCCTGATGGAGCCGATCACGACCTCCAGCGGCCAATCCAGATCCTCGGCCAAGGCTCGGATAACCGACGTCTTGCCGGTACCGGGACTTCCCCAGAGGACCACGGGCACCCCGGCCGTGATGGCAAGGGCCAGTGCTTCAGTGACGACCGTCGTCTCGATGACCGACCTCCTGGCGAGAGCGGATCAGTCGCCTCCATTCTCGCGGGTCCAGCACGAATGAGGAACAGTCAAGCTTTGCGGACGAGTTGTCCTGATTGATCACGCGGCGACCTTCTGCCCGGCTTCGTCGTGCCGCTCGGTGAGCGCTTCCGGCTGCATCCTGGCGCCTGGTCGCGCGAGGGCGCGACCGGGTGGGGCCCTGACACACCGCCGCAAGCTCGTCGTCATCGGGTTCGGAGCGTTCAGTCGTGGCGTACATGTATCTCCAGACAGCCGCCGCCCCGGCCATGGAACAGCGTGTTGCGACTTGGGTACGGCGGGGCCAGCTGGGCGTAGTACGCGATGCCCTCGAACATGGTGGCGCCGAGGATGTCGGCTCGGCTCCCGATCTCGAGGAGCAGCCGGTGGCCGGCCCGGAACAGGTTGGCTGTGGGGATCAGCGAGATGTCGAGCTCGACTGGCTCACCAGGGACGAGAGGGACCGATGCGGTGTAGTCGTGCGCGATCTCATCGTCGCTTGTCCGCGCGGGATCGACCCTACGGTGAGCGGCCTGGAGCCAGCCCCACGACAGCTTCCGATGGAGATTCCCGTTGGGCGCGAGGTCCGAGACGCGAGCGACCACGTGGGTGTCGCAGGCGGTTGCGGCAAGGCGCAGATGCAGCGTGACCGGACCGACAACCTCGGTATCGGTCTCGAAGGCATCCGTCGCGTAACGGAGAACCTGGGTTTCGTAACGCTCCAGCTCGGGCGAGTACCGCATCCCGCGAGGAATTGCGAGGAACGAGAGCTGGGTCTGCTCGGCTGGAGTGCCTTGGGCGAGAAGGTGCTCGCTGGTCGGATCGGCGCCACGCGCTACGAGCTGCAAGTGGAGCTTCTCGGTCCCGGGTACCGGCCAGTTCGTCGCCTCGCGCCACCGGCCGGCCCCCTGCAGCCAATAGCGAACGGGCGGAAGCCCGTCGACGCCGGTATCGAGCCCCTTCAGGTGATAGTCGTACCAAGCGAGCAGCTCCTGCTGATAGTCCTGCCAGGGCCAGCGCACCGCCGGTGGACCGACGAAGAGCAGCTTCGGCGACGTGAGGCGCCGCCAGGCCTCAAACGCGCCGCGCGTGTGCAGCGCCGGGTTGCCCCAGTTCGTGCCAATCAGCACCGGGACCTGGACGCGAGCGAGGCTCTCCGATGCTGACCGCTCACGGTAGAACGGGCCGTCCTCACGCTCATCGAACAGGAGCGTCGCGAAATGCCGCGTCCACAACTCCGACGGGCGCATTCGCTTGACCATTCCCGAATCACCGAGTCGCAAGAACACCTGCTTGCAAAGCCATTGGAACCACGCGCGATCGAGGCCGTGGCTCATTGCGTGGCGCACCCGGGGGGCGAGCCGCTTGTTGGCCCACGTGCCGGCACCCGAGAAGAAAGTGCTGAGGAAATCGGCCTGGGGTGCGCCGCCGTGATAGATGGCGTGACGGTAGAGGTCGGTCCACCCGAGGTAGGGGAAGATCGCGCGCAAATGCGGCGGTTGCTGCGCAGCTGCAAGGTACTGGATGAGCGCGAAGTAGCTCATGCCGATCATGCCCGACGTTGCCGTCGCACCAGGGCTGCCCCGCGGTCCATTCGATCGTGTCGGCGACGTCGCGCTGCTCCTGGGGTGACAGGAGCCCGTTGAATTCGCCGTCGGATCGGCCGGTACCCCGCGCGTTCACGTTGAAGTGGCAGTAGCCGCGGGCAACGAGATTGGTCACCGGACCAGACTCGTTGATTGGCATCGGGATGCCAGTGTGCTGGAGATCCTTCGGGTAGTACGACCAGGCGAGCAGCGTCGGGAACGCTCCCGTCGCCTTCGGTCGGTACAGATCGCCGCGCAGGATGGTCCCGTCGGGAAGAGTTACCTCGACGTCAGCGTCGAGGACGACCCGGTATCGCTTCGGTGACGACGCCTTCGGAACCCACCCCGCCAGCTGGATCCCTGCGACGCGGCTGTGGGGCCTTGCGAGTAGCCCGCGAACGGGACGTCCCGCCGCGAGTTCGCGCCGGCCCCCGGTAGCGATCGAGCGATCTGCCTCTCCCATGCCGTTGACCTCCATCGTGCGCGACTGCCTGGCTGTCGGCGAAGCTGGGCCCTGCGCCGACCATGCACCATCAGCTCTCGCACCTGGTAAAACTGTACACACATCATCGAAACGCTGGCCCGGCCGGAGTCGGCGCGGTGCCTCGCGGCACGGTGCTAGATTCAACTGTGTACAGTAGGCGGAAGGAAGAACTATGCGACTGATCGCCATCGAGGAGCACTTCAACCTGCCGGAGATTGAGAAAGCCCCGGAGCAAGGAGGGCGGATCAACCCGGCGGGCGACCTCCTCTACGACCTGGATGACGGGCGGCTGGCGAGCATGGACGCCGCCGGCATCGACGTCCAGGTGCTCTCGTCATCGACCACGTCGGTGCAGTACTTCGAGCCGGCCCGGTCCGTGGAGCTGGCCAGGAAGGCCAACGACCACCTGGCGGCGGCCATCGAACGGCATCCCGACCGCTTCTACGGCTTCGCCACCTTGCCGACGCCCGATCCGGCGGCAGCGGTGGTCGAGCTCGAGCGGACGGTGCGCGAGTATGACTTCAAGGGGGCGATGATCCACGGTCATACCAACGGCAAGTTCCTCGACCACAAGGACTTCTGGCCGATTCTCGAAGCGGCCGAGGCGCTCGGCGTCCCCATCTATCTGCACCCGACCTACCCGCCCCGTGCGGTCTTCGACGCGTACTACGGTGACCTTGAGCCGCCGATTGCGCTCACCCTTTCGGCGCCCGGGTGGGGATGGCACGTCGACGCCGGCATGCACACCCTCAGACTCGTCCTGGCCGGCGTGTTCGACCGGTTCCCGGGTCTGCAGCTGATCATCGGCCACATGGGCGAGGCGATCCCCTTCAACCTGGCCCGCGCCGAGAGCGTGATGGCCAGGCCAGCGGCTCGCCTGCAACGGCGGATCAGCGAGTACTTCCTGGCGAACATCTTCATCACCACTAGCGGGTATTTCACGTTCCCGCCGCTGCTGTGCGCCATCATGGTGCTCGGTGCCGACCGGATCATCTTCTCGGTGGACTACCCCTTTTCGGACAACCAGGAGGCTCGGACCTTCTTCGACGCCATACCGCTCAGTGCGGTGGACAAGGAGAAGATCGCCCACGGCAACGTCGAGGCGCTGCTCGGAATCTAGCTGGAGCGAGCGGGAGCCGGCCGACATCGTACCGCGCGTCCCGGGCTGCCTGTCCCGGGGAAGCGCATGCGTCGCCGCCGTGAGCGCACACGATTCTGGATCAGCTACAGGTCTTCATCAGCTACAGGTCTTCGCGGATCTGAGTGTCTTGGCCGATGCTGTCTTGCACCGTCGAGCGCCGCCCGAGATAGATGTCCCGCAGGTGGCCCAGATCTCTCGCCACCTCCTTGGCGATTCCCTCGAGTGCGATCTTCCCGCGCTGCATGACGTAGACGCGGTCCGCAACCGACAGCGCCCGTGGAACGTGCTGCTCGACGAAGAGAACGCCGATGCCGCGATCGCTGGCCGCGTGACGCACTGCGCGGAGCAAGCGCTGGACGATCAGCGGCGCGAGCCCGAGCGAGAGCTCGTCGACAAGGAGCAGTTTCGGGTCTCGAGCCAGCGCGCGCGCGATAGCTAGCATCTGCTGTTCCCCGCCGGATAGCAGCCCCGCACGGCTCCGCATCAGCGCCCCGAGCTCAGGGAACACCGCCAGTGCCCGAGCGTGCGGTATCCGCCCCAGACGGATGTTGTCGGCCGTCGACAGCCCCATGAACACCGACCGGTCCTCTGTGACCAAGCCGAGACCTTGCCTCGCCCGCTTGTACAAGGGAGCCTTCGTCCCCACGCCTTGCCAGATGACCTCGCCGGCGATCGGAGAAAGCTCACCGCTCAGGGTGAGGAGGGTGGTGGTCTTGCCTACACCGTTCGGACCGAGGAGAGCGACCACCTCGCCGCGATCGACTCGCAAGTCGACGTCGCGGACAACGGGTACGCCGTTGTAGCCGGCGGCCAAGCCGCGAGCTTCGAGCAGAGGCGGCGTAAGCACTCACCTTCCCCCGTCGACATCGTCAGCTCGCACGCTGCATAACCATCCTGCGGATCGCGCCCAGCGTCGCAACGACTGCGCCGAGGTACGCATCCCGCATGCTCGCTTCGTAGTCGCGCTCTTCGCGACTGCCCGGCTCGGTGCCTTCGATTTCGAGGGCGAACGAGAACTTGAGCTCGAGCTCTCCGTTCGAGTTTTCAAGGATCTCGTTCGTGATCACCCCCAGCACCCGGCCCTGGACGCGACGGAACTCCACGCTGGTCTTCGGTGTGAGGGTGACTGCTTCACGAAGATCATCGCCCCCGAAGCGAATATCCCGCAGGATGAAGTTCTCACGCCGCTCCACGACATCGCACTTCTCCATCGTCGGAACGAACGGCAGCGCATTCTCGGCCTTCATCACCAGGCCGTCCCAGACATCGTCACGAGTGAGCACCGGGGCCTCCGGATCGCCCCGGTCGTTGACGAGAACGGAGTGGCTTAGTTCGATCATCGGATCTCACCTTCTGCTGAAGCCGCACCAGAGGCATATGCGCGTGATCGTAGTGAAATGATCCGAGCTGTCAGCGGGGAGGCTCCGTGGCGTTGCCCGACGGGTCGGCTAGATCCTGCTCGTCCGTCCGCCACGCTGGCCGGGTGCCAAGCCCTGCGTCGCCCAGGCTCAGCGGACGCGGTCATGCCAGGTTGGCCTCCACGTCGAGGGTGAGCCCGACCCGATTGCCGACGAGCCAGCCGCCACCGGGCAGGGGGATATTCGAATCAAGGCCGAAGTCCCGCCGGTCGAACTCGGTCCTGGCCTCGAACGCCATCTTGGCCCGCCCCCCGAGCATTGGTGGTGAGGGGAGCACACCCTCGAAGCTGGCATCGAGGATGACCTCACGGCTGCAGTCCTTGATGGTCAGGTCGCCAGCGACCTGCCAGAGGCTCGCCTCGACCCACTTGACCCGGGTGCTCCGGAAGTGCAGCGTGCTGAACTTGTCGGCCTGCAGGTAGTGCTCGCCCTTCACGGCGGCCATTGCGACTGGGTTGGGCATCTGGAGGCTGTCCGCGTCGATGGTCACCTCGACCCAGGACTCTTCCGGTTTCTCAGCGATGTGGAGGTCGCCCGAGAACGTGGCGAACCAGCCTCGCAGGCGCGTCAGCATCATGTGCCGGCAGTCGAACGCCAGGATGGAGTGGCCCGGGTCGATGGTCCACACGCCCGGCACCGGAAGGGCCAGGTGCTCGAACTCGCGCATAATGGGCGCTACGGCCGCATCGCTCGTTGCTTCGGCGCTGTCGCTCATCACTTGCCCCCAGCCTCGCCGAGCACGTAACGGTCAACGACGCGCTCGTAGAAGCGGTTGTTGTGCTCCTGACGGTTGAGTCGGCTCCCAGGGAACGACCGTTGGTGCAAGCCCTGCTGGATGCGCGGGTACATGGTGAAGTCCTGGAGGAACTCGACGGGGATGCGATCCTGATTGCTCCGCCAGTCGGCGATGAATTCACGCTGGGGCGGCGGCGCCTTGCCGTCCGCGAAGAGGAAGAGGGACCTGATCTCGAAGAGGCAGGTGTCGGGGTCCATCCCGTTCGGCCGGATCCGCAGGTTGAGGTAGCTGTTGCCCGCGACCGGGCCGGTCATGTTCGGGAAGTAGAGGAACTCGAACGGGAACCCGAACAGCTCGTGATCACCGAGATGGGACAGGTCCAGGCCCTGGGCGGCGCAGGCCTCTCGGCGGAGTTGCAGCATGAAATCTGGGCCCTCCATGTCCAAGGGCAGCTGGTCCATGGTCTCGAAGTACTCGATCTCGTAGGGGGCGACGCGGCGGTTGTGGTTCATGTACTGCAGGGCTTGGCGCACGAACGCACGGGGATCGGGACCGAGGTCGCGGAGCTTCACCGGGGGCATGCCCGCGGTCGGGTGCCAGTCCAGCTGGTAGAACAAGGTGTGCGTGTCGAAGTGGTCGTACGCGAACATGTTCATGATCGCCGCAGCCGGCACGCCACCTCCGCGGCCTGCACCCTCCTGGCCGGCCTGTCGGCCACCCGGACCGGTCGCCGGCGCTCCGACCTCGTTGAGATCCATGATGTGGGTCGCCCAGGCGTGGTAGGACTCGTTGAACTGCTCGATGGCCATCTTCCAGTTGGCGTCCACGATCACGCTCAGGTGCTGGACGGTGCGCATCTTCTCGAGCTCGAACCGCGCCAGCCGCTCGGGAATGGGCCCAAGCCAGTCGCGCAGCGGCTCTGCGGCAGGGTCCATGTTGATGAACACGAAACCGCCCCAGGTGTCCATCCGCACCTCGCGGAGACGGATCTCCTCCTGCTGCACACAGCTGACCGCGAAGTCGGACCCGCCGGGCAGGAAGTGGATCGAACCGTCGAGGTTGTATGCCCACCCGTGGAAGGTGCACTGGAGCTTGTCTTCGTTCCCCGGTGTGCACGGCCGGTCGCGGACGTTGCCCTGGCCCTCCACGAGCAGCGTCCCGCGGTGCATGCACGAGTTGTGGAAAGCCTTGATCGTGTCGGGCGTCGCTCGCACCAACAGGATCGACTGGTCCCCGATCGTGTACTCCAGATAGTCCCCGACCTCGGGGATGTCCTCTTCGCGCCCGGCCATCTGCCAGACCCGCGGCCATAGCCGTTCGTACTCGAGCTTCAGCCACTCCCGCGAGGTGTAGCGCTCGCTCGGGATCAGCTCCGTCTCGCCGTACCTCTCGTACTTCTTCGGCGGCGGCGCCGCTACCTCGACCATGCCCAGAACCTCCCGAACGTCGTTCGGAGCAGCCTCCGCGTTGATACAACCGAAGCCCGCTCGCGCTAGCCAGCCTCGCGGCACTAGTGTATACAGATGCCGGGGGGTGTCAACCGACGCTGGTCGCGCACCCAGCGGGCACGGCAGCATCGCCATCCACTGGGCAACGTCCGCCTGACACCGAGGACGCGACGCCGGGGACGGGGACGACCGGCTCGGCGCCAGGCGGCTTGCCGTCACCGTCGGCAGCTGGTGAGACACGTCAGGGCTCGGCGACGCGGTTGAAAACGCGAAACGCAGACCCCGGAGCGCCCCTTGCCGAAGCGCGATCGGCAAGTTGCGCCAAATTCATGCTCCCGTTTCGTGTCAACCTCGATGACTACCGCGTTGGGTTCGGCGAAGAACCCGCGGCTGATGATGCGCCCACCCTCGCGGCCGAGGCCAGAAACGCCTGCAAAGGGCTGTCGACGGCCCGTGAGAACGGATCCCCGGAGTGGCATCTTAATCTTGACCCCTTGCCCGGTCACCCTGGCTCCAGCCGAGCCAGGGAGGTCGGCCGCCATGGCCGAGCCAGGGAGGCATGGTGCCATCTGTGGGGAACCTGGCCGCGGATCCGGGAGCCGCTCCAGGCGCATCAAGGCCGAATGCTTCGTGCCAGTTCACGAGCACTTTGCAGGTGGCGGCGCTGGTCACGCACGGACCCCAAAGATAGCCAGGGGCTAGGATGGCACCGTGACGAAGGTTACGAGCCTCGCTTCTCGTCGTGCGCCGCGTCGGACCGGGATCCCCTTGTCGGGCATCGAGCCGTTGAAGATCCCTGACAGGCGGCAGTCCCGGGTGGCGGTTCATGCGCGGCTTCGGCAGCTCATCCTTGATGGGACACTCCCCCCCGGCAGCGTGCTCTCACAGGTCCCGCTGTCCCGGGCCCTCGGGGTCAGTCGCACTCCGCTGCGCGAGGCACTGCGCATGCTGCAAGAAGAAGGGCTAGTCGCCGCCGAGCCGAACCAACGAACGCGCGTCACGGGCTTCGATTCGGGCGACCTCGAATTCATCTACTCGACCCGAATCCTGCTCGAGTCCTTCGCCGTGGCACTCACCATTCCAACGCTGACGGCCGATGATATCCGGACTGCCGAAAAGGCACTCCACCGAATGCGCACCGCGACTGTGCGAGAGGACTTCGCAGAATGGCGGCGCGCACATCGCGACTTCCATCGCAAGCTCGTGCAGGGCGCGGGCGAGCAACTGGTCCAGCTCATCGAGGTCCAGGCTGAGAGAGCCGAGCGCTATCTCCGCTTCTACCAACTTCGTGACACCAGCTTGTGGTGGAGCCGTGATACCGAGGCGGAACATCGCGAGCTACTCGAGACGATCACACGAGACCACGTGGTCAGTCGGGACAGCGTCGCAGTGATCGCCCGCCATCTGGCGCGGACCGCACTGTGGGTGATCGCTGAAGCCGATCCAGAGCGCGACCCTCTCCCCATCCGGCTCGCCCTTCAGACGGCTCTCTCTGCCCCTGTCCGTCAGGCTGACGTGGCACGCCTGCAGTAGCCCGCCATCCCTCAACCGTGTCGCCGAGCTGCTGAGGTGTGTCGCACCAGTTGCCGACGTGACGGCAGGCGGCCCTGTCGCCTAGCCGGTCGTCCCCGTCTTCGGCGTCGCGTCCTGGGTGGTGTCAGGCCGAGGTGGCTCCTGTGGACAGCGATACTGCCGTGCCCGCTGGGTGCAAGATCAGCGTCGGTTGACACGCCCCGGCATCTGGATACACTTACCAGTTGCACTAGTGGTCGTCGGCGGGATGATCACGGCGTTGCTCTTGCTCGCTGTGAGGAGTTCGACTATGCGGAAGAGGGTCCGGCGTCCGGCTTTTATGGGGAAGAGGGTCCGGTTTCTGGCGTTGGCCAGCGCAGTCATTGTGGTGACCGTGCTCCCGGGAGCAGGTGTGGCTGGGGCGGACGTGGCTGGGGCGCACACCGGGGGATACCGGCAGATTGCCAACCTCACGGGCCCGAACGTTCCGTTTTTTAAGGCACCGCCCGGCTCGCTCGTCGCGGACATTGTGTTCGTGGATCCCGCTTTGCATCGGGTGTATCTGGCCGATCAAAGCAACGTGAAGCCCGGCACCCACGGGCATGTGGTCGGTGCAGTGGACGCGTGGGATACCCGGACCTTCAAGTTCGTGGGGGCAATGTTTGGTAATTTCACCGGCCTCGCCGGCTTCCCCCAGTCCTTCGACACGGAGGGGCCCGACGGTGTCTTGGTCGACAATCTGGGTCACATCTGGGTCGGCAACGGAAACGATCGTGTGGTAGTGGGCGACGCGCGCACGATGAAGGAGATAAAGGTCATCACGACCGGGGGCAGCGGGCGAGCCGATGAGCTGGCGTATGACCCTAACAACCAGACGATCCTGGTGACCAACCCTGGGGCCTCGCCTCCGGGTTGGACCCTGATCGACGCCAGGACCTTCCGGATCCTCGGTCGGGCGACGCTGGGCGCCGGTGTACCGACGGGCTCGATTGAACAGCCCAAATTCGATCCGCTGCTCGGCGAGTTCGTCTCGTCGGTGAGCCAGCTGTCGTCGCACGACACCCATGGCGCTTTGGCGGTCGTGGACACGCAGGTGGTTCCTCACAGCCACACGGTGCCCGCCAGGGCGTTTCGGCTTTCGGCCAGGTGCAACCCACTTGGCCTGGCGATCGGCCCGGGCCGCGACCTGTTCCTCAGTTGCCTCAACTACGGCCCGCTGGTCGCCACCGCCATGCAGGGTCAGGCTGGCTTCGAGGTTGTTAAGCAGTTCACACAGGCTTGCTGCGGCGACGAGGCGTGGTACGACCCGCACCTTGGCCGCTACTACGTAGCGGACTTCCTCAACCCCCATACCACCGGCAAGCACCCTGTGGTGACAGTCGTGGATGCGAAGAATGATTCGTTCATCACCAACATCCCGATCCTCACACCCAACCTCGCTCCGAACGGCAGCGTTGCCCTTGAACCCGACATGTCATTTCATACCGTCGCAGTGGATCCGGTCACCGGCTACGTGTACGTACCAGCCGCGACCGGTATCAGGGTCTTCGCCGCCACCACGGCCGCCGCGGTCCCGTCGGCTCACACCGGCGAGCCATGGTCGGGCTGGCTGTACTGGGTGCTCGTAGCAGGCGCTGCAGCGCTCGGCTACGGCGTGTTCGAGGTCGGCCGTCGCCGTCGCAGGGCGCACGGGCACGGTCTAACCGCTCGACCGGCCAGGTCGCCGCCCTGGTGACAGACGACCTGGACGAGACGGTTGAGGGAAATCACTCGCATCGTCTGGTTGGGGAGGTGGAGGTCTCCTGATCGGTCGGGATTGTGATCGTTCCACGGGGAGCAACCCGGGAGCAACCGTTGTGCGATGTGAACTCGAGCTGAGCCCTTCGGGCGGGCAGGGCAGCCGGACGAATCACATTCGGATACGGCGCGCCCGATCGGAGGTCGCGCCGTTCGTTAGTGGAAGGGTCGATTCGGGACGCTGCTGAGTGAAGGTCGAGGAATGATGCGAGCGATCGTGATCCGCCAGCATGGTGGCCCAGAGGTCCTTCAGCCTGCTGACCTGCCCATTCCCGAGCCCTCGCGAGGTGAAGCGCTTGTTCGGGTCAAAGCGGTGTCGGTGAACGGCTTCCTCGATGTCTCGAACCGCATGGGTCAGGTGGCCTTCGCCCGGTACTCCTTTCCTCATGTGCTGGGGTCTGAGCACGCCGGGGAGGTCGCGGCGTTCGGCCCCGGCACGGACATTGCGCTGTCGGTGGGAGATCAGGTGGCCGTCTCGAATCGGATCGCGTGCGGGAGTTGTGCCAACTGCCGCGCCGGGCGGGAGGAGGCTTGCCTCGAGCTGGGTGTCATCGGTGTGACCATGCCGGGCGCGTACGCCGAGTACTCGTTGGTCCCTGTCGGGAACCTCCGGCGCTTGCCAGCGGGCATGAGCCACGTCGAGGCTTCAGCGATGATCGTGAACGGACCGCTCGCTCAACACCAGCTCGATCTCGCAGGCGCCAAGCAGGGCGACTGGGTCCTCATTCAGGCCGCGGCATCTGCTTCCGGTTCGATGGCTCTGCGCAGCGCCCAGCACCGGGGGTGCCGTGTGATCGCAACGTCGCGGCAGGCCTGGAAGCGCAAGCGTCTGGCTGAACTCGGCGCAGATGTTGTGCTGGATCCAGGAAAGGAAGACTTCGCCACCGCGGTCAAGAACGCGGTCGGCGCAAACGGCGCTGACGTCGCTATCATCAACATCGGTGACCCGCACCTGTGGGAGCAGACCATCGAGTCCGTTGGCAATCGAGGGCGGATCGTTACATCAGGGGCAAAGTTCGGCGAACGCGCTGCGTTCAACGCTCGAACCTTCTACGAGAGGAACCAGACCATCATTGGCGTCCGGACCGCCAACCGTGAGAGCACGGAGCGGTGCTGGGCGCAGATCGAACGAGGCCTTCGGCCGGTTGTGGACGAGATCTTCCCGCTTCAGCAGGTCGCACAGGCGCATCGTCGAGTAGAGGCAGGCATGAACGTCGGCCGGGTCGTGCTCACCGTGGGTTGACGGAGGTCACCGCAGTGCATCGCGTCGACTTACGCTCGAAGGCTACCGGCAGTTAATACACGTAGCGCCAAGCCATACCGAAAGGGGGGTGCGCGATAGCCACTGCCCGAGCAGAAGGGGAATCCGCTGTCGGCCTCGCACGCCGCGTTCGAATGGCCGGGCGAGCGCTCGCCCGGGCAGGCCTGGTCAGCGCGTACGGCCACTGCAGCGCGCGGATCGACGACGACCACTTCGTTGTCTCTCCAATGCGGCCGCTCGGGCTCGTGGCCCGCGAGGACCCCTGCATAAAGGTCGCGACGGATCGACCGCTGCCTCCGGGAGCTGCGGGTGAGGTTCGGATCCATCAGGCTATCTACCGTAGGCGTCCTGACGTGGGTGGAGTCTGCCGGGCCCAGCCACCGGCCACCATGACGCTCTCCGTAGCCCGGATCACGCCGCGCGCATGGCATGGGTTCTCGAGCTACTTCGCGCCTGCGCCTCCGCTCTGGGACGACCCCGCGCTCGTGCGCGACGAGGCATCCGCATCCGGAGTCGCCGAGGCGCTCCGGGATGGGCCGGCCATCGTGCTGCGAGGGAACGGCGCGCTGACGGTAGGCGCGACGATCGAAGAAGCCACGGTCTTGTGCTGGTTCCTCGAGGATTCGGCCCGCCTCGAACTCGACCTACGCAAGATCGCAAACTCCGGTGCGGCGGGCAGCGAGCTCTCCGCTGCCGAGGCAAGCCGTCGAGCAACATGGGACGGCGCCCTCCTCGACCGGATGTGGGCCTACCTCACCCAGGACGACCCTGAACTCGGATCCACCGGTTAGGACTCGGACCGAGCCCTAACCGCGACGTCACCGCGCGCGTCACGGAGCGCGTGGTGGCCTGGCAGAGACGGCCGTTCACGCCGTGTGCTGGCCGGCGTCGGCAGCAATCGCCTCGGCGGCCAGGAAGCCGGACGTCATCGCCTCGGCGATCGTCACGCTGGGAGCCCGGATACGCGCGACCCATCGCGGTTGCGGTGGAGTTGTCGGCCGCGTACAGGCCGGGGATCGGCTGGTCCGCATCGTTGAGCACCCGTCCGCCGTCGTCGGTCACGAGACCCGACTTCGTCCCGAGATCGCTCGGGTACACCGGCACTGCGTAGAACGGCGACGTCTCGACCGGGCCGAGCGAGGGGTGGCCCAGTGCGTGGCCGACACCTCGCGACGGCCCGCGGCCGGAGTGCTAGTCGGCACTGAGGCGGCGGTAACGGCCGCCGTAGTAGAGCAGTGGGCTGCCGCCGGGGCGCGGCTCGCTGACGCCGATGACCTGCCCGACCACGATGCTGTGGTCGCCGCCCTGATGCACGGCGGTGGTGCGGCATTCCATCGCGGCGAGTGCATCGCTCCAGATCGGAGCGCCGGTCAGCGGTCCCGGATGGTGCGGCTGCGCGTCCAGCTGCCCTTCGAGCGGGCGGCCGCGGGTGGCGAGCCATCGCGCGGTCTTCTCTGATTCCTCGTCGAGGACGGAGACTGCCCAGCTGCCCACGGCAAGGACCGCGTCGTGGAAGCGAGCGATCTTCTCCGCGCAGAACAGTACGAGCAGCGGATCCAGCGAAACCGAGGTGAACGCGCTGACAGTCATCGCGTGATCGACACCGTTGAGGCTGGTGGACACCACCACGATGCCCGTCGGAAGTCGGCCCGCCGCACGCCGGAAGGCGCCGACGTCGACCGCGGTCACATTCCGGCCAGCCATCTCGGCAGGCCTGCATGGCAGCCTGCCGCAGTCGGGGCCCGGCCGAACTCGGCCAGCTCGGTGTTGGCACCGGTGACCACCGCGACGCGCCCGATCAGTCGCCCGGTCACGCCGACACCGCGTTCTGGCTCATTGCCGTGTCTACGGCCAGCCGTCCGCAGCGCGCTCAGGGTGGCCGCCACCGCCTTGAGGTAGTCACCGGTCATGGAATCGGCGTACGCCCGCTCGGCGGGGAGGCCGCCATCGCCGCCCGCGACGACCATGATGATCCTCCCGCTGGATCGATCACGGTATTCTCCAAGGTGCCTAGGCCGTCGATGGTGGCGCGGACGACATCGCCGGCGCGCAGGAACAGCCCGCGGCCGGCTCCCACCCCGGACGGGGTCCCGGTCGGGATGACGTCGCCCGGCTCGAGCGTGACGACTTCGCTCGCGGCCGAGACCAGCTCGGCCACCGTGCAGACCATGTCGGACGTGGACGCGTCCTGCTGGAGCTCGCCGTTCACCCACAGCCGCAGCCGCAGGTCCTGCGGGTTGGGCACCTGGAACGCGGGAGTGATACCCGGTCCAAGGGGGAGGGTGCCATCCATGGACTTGGCGGCGAACCAGTCGTAGATGAAGGCGTCGGACGGCACGGCCTGCCGCCTGTGGTACCCCCGGGCGGTCACGTCGTTGGCCACGCAGTAGCCGGCCACGTGGGCGAGCGCGTCCTCGGGCGGTATGTCCCGCCCGCCGACGCCGATGACGACGGCGAGCTCAGCCTCCCAGTCGTAGCGGGCCGTCTCCGGGGAGCGGACGGTGATCGGGTCGTAGGGGCCGATGACGGTCGTGGTCGGGGGCTTGAGAAAGAAGAACGGCCGCCAGCCCTGCGCGGGAATCTCACCGCCCATCTCCCGCGTGTGACTGCGGTAGTTCACGCCCGCGCAGATCACCTTGCGCGGCCACCGCAGCGGGGGGAGAAGCGCGTCGTAGTCGATGACGGGAGCATCGTATATCTCCAGGCCGCGCAGGACGCCCTCGGCCAGCCTCCAGTCGGAGACCAGGTCCAGCATGGTGCCCCATCGTTTGAGGTCCATGGGCGCGACGAGTGTCCGGTCCTCGCGCAGCACCGCCACGCCGACGATTTCGTTGTGCTGGTAGGTGGCCAGCGACCAATTCATGAGGCCTCTCCCGGGCTGAGGGCGGACACGCCGGAAACCTGGTCGCGGGCACACACGGTGTCGAAGTCGCCCCAGCCTCCGGCGAGCGCCTTGGCGAAGGCCAGCTGGCCAGAGGCGAATACCCCGGCGGCCGGGTCGGCCTTGGCGGCGCAGCCCTCAATCTGCTCGAGGATGGGATGCAGGGTGCGCACGGGCCCGGGAGCGGGCGACCACGCGCGGTCGGCCATCCGCGGGCCGCGCTGCTTCCAGTTCGCTGAGTCAGCGCTGCAGCCCTCGAGAGTGCCCGGCACGAACTCCAGGTCCAGGCCGCTCCAGCGGGCCAGCGCTTCCCCATCCGTGACGGCGTGCACCGCGAGCAGAAGGTTCGCCATGCACTTCATGTGCGCGCCCGTGCCGAACGGGCCCGTGTACACCCAGAGCCCCGAGACGGTGGCGCGCATTGGCCGGACCGTGTCGATGCGGGCCAGGTCGCCAGAGACGAACATGATGGCCAGCCGTGCAGCGACCATACCAGGGCTGCCACTGATCGGGCAGGCCAGCAGGTCTCCGCCCTTGTCCAGCGGCGGGTCCCGGATGCGGCCAGTTGCTCCACGTCGATGGTGCTCATCTCGATGTGGATCGGGCCGGCCGGTGAGGCGGTGAGCGTGCTGGCCTTACCGCAGCGAACTTCCTGCAAGGAGCGGGCGTCCGGACCGATCGACACCAGCACGTCGGCCCTCGGGGCGACGTCGGCCGCTGAATCGACCACGGCGCGGCCGGCGGTGGCTAGTTCGCGTGAACCCTGGCGCCGATAACCGATGATCGGGCAGCTGCGCTCCATCAGGTTGCGCGCGACCGGCATCCCCATCTGGCCGAGGCCGACCATCCCGCTTCGATTCATAGCCGCTCCGCCGGCGCCGCTAGCTCCTGACCTCTCACCTCATGAACTGTATGCAGTTCTGCCCGGGCTTTCAAGCGCTCACTCCCGGGAAATATATGCACGTCGGCGGCGGGCCGTCCCGCTCGTGCCTGTCTAGCCGCGGGAGTGCATCCTCGATCGCATGCTGACGCCGGGCGTGAAGCTGTCCCGGAAGCGCCTGGCCCTCCGCGGTGACGCCGACATCGCGTCGGCCAGAATTCGGCGCGCGGCGATCACATGGCGGCTGCTGCGGTCTCGGGCGCGTCGCGGCCGGCCGCCGCGAGTTGACCCGATGACTCGCTGATCCGGCGACCAGGCCGCCGGGGCTGGGTGCGAGGTTTTCAGGCCGCGAGGAATGGCTGGACGGCGGCCAGGAAGTCGGCCGTTTTCTCGATCATGGTCCAGTGCCCGCAGCCCGACAGCACGTACAGCCGCGAGTCCGGGAGCAGGTCCACCAGCTGGGCCGACGAGACCCGCCAGGGCACCACGCGGTCGTCGCGTCCGTGCACCAGCAAGACCGGGATCCGGATGGCCGCGAGCTCGGCTCCGGACAGCGCCAGGTCGTCCACCCAGCGCTGCCGCGGCTCGGGAAACATTGCCCGCCATGAATCCCGGACCGGCGGGCTGAGGCTCGCCCGGTACCGCATCTCGATCAGCTCGTCGGTGATGAGCCCGCGGTCATCCGCGAACAGGCCGATGACCTGGCGCATCTGCTCGACTCCGGGGGTGTATCCCCACACCGTGTCCAGTCCAGGGGGAAGGGCCATCGCCACGCCCATCGAGCCCATCAGCACGATGCGACGTACCGCGGCCGGCCGGGCGGCCGCGACCGACAGGGCGATCGCTCCGCCCATCGAGTTGCCGATGATGTCGACGCGGCCTGCGCCGAGCGTGTCGAGCAGCGCTAGGGCGTGCTCGGTCCAGGCGGCGCGGCCGTAGCTCCGCCGCTCGCCCGTGGCAGTGCCGCCGAAGCCGAGCTGATCAGGCGCGATCACGCGGCGGTCCGCGCTGAGCGCCGGGATCACCGGACGCCAGTTGGCCGCGGCGGTGACCCCCGGGCCGGACCCGTGCAGCAGCAGCACCGGCGGCGCGGAGGCTGCCGCCGGCGTGCCGGTGTCGATGATCGTGGTGGAGACGCCCGCCACGTCGAGCTGGTCGGCGGGCAGAGCGGTCGCAGTCACTGCGCGGCGCTCCCGGTTCTGGCCGGCTGTAGCTGAGGCTGAGAGGAGGGACGGCTGACCGGGCCGAGCCACATGTCGATGGAGCCGGCCTCGTCTGGGTCGAAGGTGCGGGGGATCCAGGTCGCCTCATCCTCGATGCGGCGCACGCCGAAGGAGTACTCGTAGGTGAATCCCTCCGGGCCGAGGAAATACAGGAAGATCGCCGTGGACTGGGGATGCCGTCCCGGGCCCATCTCGATCTCGACGTCGTGCTCGACCAGGAAATGCCAACTGCGGAAGACGTCGTCGATGGATGCCACCTGGAAGTTCATGTGGCATAGTCCCGGCCCCTCGCCCCGGAAGACGGCGAGCTTATGGTGGACCGGATCGATCCGCAGCAGGCAGGCGGCGTCACCGATCCAATCCGACACCCGGGCGTTGAAGCGCGTGCTCCAGAACCGGTAAGCCTCGTGCACGTCCGGCGCGTCCAGGCACAGGTGACCGAACTCGGTGATGCCAGCCGGCCGGGTGAACGCGACCGGTCTGGTGATGTTCTCTTGCTGGCTCACGAGCTCGACTTGGTTCCCGAACGGGTCATCGAAGGCGATGAACTCACGGACGCGGCGGGACCGTGCCTCGCCGGCCGAGCCACGGCGCACGGCGAAGCCGGACCGCTCGAGCTCGGTCTCGGCGGCCGCGAGGGCGTCCGGGCCGGCCACGCTGAAGCCGGAGCAGATGACCCCGGAAGGCCCCTCGACGAGCGCGAGGCAGTGGTGGCGGTGGTCTGCGCGCAGGTGGGAGACGCCGCCCTCGGTGGGCGCCGCCAGTTCCAGGCCGACGATGTCGGTGGCGAACCGGGTGGCAGCGTCAAGGTCGGCGACACCGGACCGGACGTACGCGATGTCGATGAGCGTGATCATCGGCTCTGGGCAAGGTCTCGGCTCATGATGCTCTCCCTCAATCGGAGGCGGCGAGTGATGCACCCGCCAAAAGTATATGCAGTTAGTGTGGACGAGGCCACCTCCCAGCAAGGCGGCGGATCTCCGTCGGCCAGGGCGGCCGTGGCCGTCCCTGTCGGAACCAGTGGATGCACTCCGTCCGCCTCCGCGGTCCGCGGTGCTCCTAAGGGTCGTTCCCGGCCAGTGCGGACTGACCGACCGGTCGGGCATCTCCCGCGGAGCGGGGGGAGGATGGCAATGTGGAGTCGCTGACCGGGCTGCCGCGCAGGAACTCTTCCGCCTCATCCAGCGTCAGCAGCGCCGGGTCCGGCGTCAGGCGGCACTCGAACATTCGCCGCTCCCGCAGGCAGCAGCCCGCTCGAACAACTCCTGGCCGAAATGGGCAAGCACGCGCCCCGCGTTTCGGGTATTGAATTCGATCAGCTCGGCAAGGCTCGCCGGGTGGTCTCCGGCACTGGCGGCCGCTGGCGAATCCTGCGAGCGCTCATGCGTTTGCAGCCGCAAGCGGGGGCAGGCCTTGTCGACTTCGGACGACGGGGCGTAGATAATCACGGACGAGTTCTCGAACGCGCGGCGGTACCGCGCCGGGTCGGTCCGGAACCCGGCCAGGTCGGCGGTATGCCCGAACCGGTACAGAACGACGAACCTGACGTCCTGGCGGGCGATGATATCGGCAGTGCTGCAGGTGGCCGGGTGCAGCAGCACCTCCAGGGAATCAAGCAGCGGAGCCCGGCCGGCCGTCGGCAGCGACCGCGGATGCGCGATCCGGAACGCGCTGTAGGACTGCAGGCCGGTGTACCCGCCCATGGCCAGCACGGCGCGGTTGGTGATGCCGGAATTCATGGCCGGGGTCGAGATGACCGTGCCGCCGGTGTTGTGCTGCCGCAGCCAGGCGCCCGCGGCCGCCACCTCCGGATCCAGGATGCCGGTGTGCACCGGCTGGGTGTCCGCGCTAGCGGCGCGGACGGCCTGCAGTCCCGTGATCGCGATGACGGCGGCCGCGGCCGCCGCGGCCAGTGCGGCCACGGTCCGCCTGGGTGCCTGCCAGCGCACCAGCGACTGCAGGATTAGCCCGGCGCCGAGCGCGCCGAGTACCGAGAGCGCGCCGCCGAGGTCGCGCTCGAACCGCTGCGGGAAGCCGTCCGCCGCGGTCCGGCTGCCGGCATACATCAGGCCGCACCACAGCACCAGCGTCAGCGCGGCGAGTACCTGCCCGGGCTGGCGCAGGTACCTGATTCCCGCCACCAGCGCGGCCAGGCCGAGCACGCCGAGCCAGACCACCGAGGACGACAGGGCCGTCAGCACGTGCGGCACGCTGAGCACGGGCTGGCTCCCCAGCGCGATGCTCACCGCGGTGGACGTTCCGGACGCGCCGGCCCCGGACTTCCCGGCCAGATAGGTATACCCGGCGTACGCGACCGAGAGCACCCCCAGCGATGCCAGCGCGAGCGACAGGGCCCTGGCCAGCCGCGGTGTGTCCTCGGTGCGACGACGCGGCAGCAGGTAGGGCAGGCTCACCAGCGCCACCGCAGCGAGCAGCACCGCGAGATACAGGCTGGCCACCGAGTGGTAGAGCACCACGGACGCGCCGATGACGGCGACCATCACGCCGGACCGCACCGACGGGGCCGCCAGCAGCGTGATCAGCGCTGCGACCAGCATGACGAGGAGAAAGTAGGCGGCCGTCAGGTCGGGATAGCGGCCCTCGGCGAAGCTCGCGTACGGGCCGCGCAGCACAAGACCGGACAACGCCGCCGCGGCGAGGCCGTACTCCCAGCCCCAGAGCCTGGTCGCCAGCGCGTAGGTAGCCAGCGTGGTCAGCAGGAGGAGGGCAGGTGCGAGGACCGGAAAAAGGGCCAGCGGCGTCAGGCCGGACACCCGGCAGACGACCGCGGTCAGCGCCGAGAATCCCGGCGGGTAGATCAGGTAGGTGCCGTAGGAGCCGTGGGCCAGCATCTGCTCGGCCATCACGGCATGCGAGAACTGGTCGCTGCCGCGCAGGTAGGGCCAGTCGTGGCGGACCGGCCCGGCGTACGCGCGCAATGCCGTCAGCGCCAGGATGGCGGCCAGCACCGGCTCGCGCAGTACCGCCCCCAGCGGCCGGGCGGCCCCGGTCCCGGCAGTCCCGGTCCCGGCAGCCCCCGTCCCGGCAGCCCCCGTCCCGGCAGCCCCCGTCCCGGCAGCCCCCGTCCCGGCAGCCCCCGTCCCGGCAGTCCCCGTCCCGGCGGCCATAGCCCCGGCAGTCCCCGTCCCGGCGGCCATAGCCCCGGCCCCCCGGGTAGCTGCCAGCACCCCGGCAGCCAGCAGCGCGGCCAGTGTCGCCAGCAGCGTCCACCACTGGGCAGGCAGGCCAAGCGCCGAGGCAAGCGCCAGGCCGAAACCCGCCGCGATCAGCGCCAGCGTGCGCCAGTCGCCGATGGCGGCCGGCCGCGGCAGCACCGGGTCCCCCGGCTCGCCAGGCGGCCCTCGCAGCACGACGGCCACCGCGCCCGAGGCAAGCACGACCACGATCGAGGCGATGGCCACCCAGAGCGTGACGCCGGTCCCGAAGAGGCGCGCCTGGACCACGGCGAGCACCGGCACGGATGCCATCGAGATGGCTGCCGAGTAAGCCAGCCGCTCCCCCAGGCCGCCCGCCGGGCGCAGGAAGCCGGCCCAGAAGTATCCGGGCAGCACGCCCGCGGCCAGCGCCCCGAGCAAGGCGCGCGCCAGTTCCGCAAGCAATTGCCACCGCCGGTAACGGATTGAACCGTGAACTCAAGACCGGGCTTGCCGGCCGAGTTGATGGTGCTAGGTCATCCGGACCTTACACCCGCCCGGGCCTAGACTTCCTGGGTGACTATGAGCATCGGCAATCTTGACACCGTGGCCGCCCTCGGCCGGCCCGACCTGCTGGCCCCGAACGTGGCCGCCGCGCTCGCGGCGGCCGATGGCACGCTGCCGGCGGACGCCATCGGCGTTGCCGAGATCGACCCGGGCCTCGCCGACACCGCCGCGTTCTGCGAGCGGTACGACGTGGCACTCGGCGAGTCGGCGAACTGCGTGGTCGTCACCGGGCGGCGCGATGGCGAGGCTAGGTTCGCCGCCTGCGTGATCCTGGCTACCACCAGGGCCGACGTCAACGGTGTCGTCCGCCGTCAGCTGGACGTCCGCAAGGCATCCTTCGCCGCCGTCGAGCTTGCCGTCGAGGAAACTCAGATGGAGTACGGCGGCATCACCCCGATCGGGCTGCCAGCGCACTGGCCGGTCTTCGTGGACGCGGCGGTCGCGGCCGCGCCCCGGGTGATCGTCGGCAGCGGCGTGCGGCGCTCCAAATTGTCGCTGCCCGGCGAGTTGCTCGGCCGCCTGCCCGGCGCGCTGGTCCTCGACGGTCTCGGACGCTAACGGACAGCGGTTACGCAGCTCGCGACCGCCAGCCGCCACCCAGTCCCGCGGGTGCCAGCACAGCGGAGCAAGGACCCCCAGCGGCCGGCTCTTGCTAAGGCAGCCAGGACACCCGGCCGTGCAATGCCGCATAGCCGACGAACGCGACCGCGTCGATCAGGGTGTGCGCGACGACCAGCGGCGTGACCCGTCCCCACCGCCGGTACAGGTATCCGAAGATCAGGCCCATCGCCGCGTTGCCAACAAAGCCGCCGAAGCCCTGGTAGAGGTGGTACGAGCCGCGCAGGACCGAGCTGAACGCGATCGCCCGCCACGGTGTCCAGCCGAGCTGGTCCAGCCTGCGCAGCAGATACCCGATGGCCAGGACTTCCTCGAGAATGCCGTTCTGCGCCGCCTTCAGGATCAGCACCGGAATCCGCCACCAGACCGCAGGCAGGCTCTCCGGCACGACGGTCAGGCTGATCCCGAGCTTGAACGCGGTCAGGTACAGGGCAAGCCCGGTGCCGCCGATGACAGCGGCGAGCACCGCGCCCCTGGCGGCGTCCTGGGCCGGGTTGCCCGCGTCCAGGCCCATGTCCGATGGCGTCTCACCGGACCGGGCCAGCAGGTAGATGACCAGGGCGACCGGGGCAAGCCCGTCGGCAACGCCGACGAGCTGCAGGACCAGGTCAAGGAGAGGCCTGCCAGGGGCCAGGGTCCCGACAAGCAGTGCCTGCTGCTGACGCAGCGCCTGCAGCGCGGTCAGCGATCCGATCAGCGAGATCAGCGCGTTCAGGCCACTGGCGCCTAGCGAAACGGCAAAGACTACGAAGATCTCCCAGCCGATCAGCCGCCTGGGCGGCAAGCTGAGGCCAGTTTCCTCCCGCAGAGCCACGTCAGGACTCTAGCCGGTGCCCAAAGGCAGGCCGACCTGGCGCAGGAGATGGCGGGAATGAGGCGGCAGACCGGTGGGCAGGGCGTGGCGCGGCAGACCACAGCGGGAGCCGGTCTGCACGGGAGGAAACGGGCGAGGTGAGCAAGTGGATCACGTCGGCCATGGCCGTGGTGGCCAGCCGGCGCCCGGCGAGGCAGGGGTCATCCAGCGCTGCCGCGTGCCGGAAGCGAGGGCCGCAGAGATCGTCGTCCCGGTGCCAGGCGAGGCGCGGAGCGCAGGGACGGCGGATCCAGCCCAGGCAGCGGACCCCGGGGCAGCCGCCTCCGAGACGGCGGATCCTGGGGCGGCGAACTCCGGGGCACCGCTCCCACGGGCAGCGGACCCCCAGGCAGCGAACCCCGAGACGGCGGATCCCCAGGCAGCGGGCCCACGGGCAGCGGACCCCGGGGCAGCGGACCCCGGGGCAGCGGACCCCGGGGCAGCGGACCCCCGGGCAGCAGACCCCCGGGCAGCGGACCCCCGGGCAGCGGACACCAAGGCGCCAGGCCCGGCGACGGCAGACCCCGGGGCGACGGACTCGCGGGCGGCAGATCTTGCTAATGCGAGCCCAAGAGACGCGCGCCACTGGCCGCGCCTGCTGGCCGCGCACCCAGCCGTTCGTCACCTGGTCCTGCTGGGGTGCTACCTGGCCGCCGGGGTCGCCGCGACCTGGCCCCGGGCAGCGTACCTGACCGGCAGGGTGCCGGCCGTCCCTGATGTGGGCAGCTATGTCTGGGACCTGTGGTGGGTGGCGCATCAGGCTGCGCACCTCGGCAACCCGTGGTTCACCAATCTGATGGCGGCGCCGGCCGGGATTCAGCTCGGATACGACACCACCATGCCGCTGGCCGGGCTGGTGATGGCGCCGGTCACGCTGGCATCCGGCCCGGCGGCATCGTTCTTCCTGCTGACGGTCGCCATGCCCGGCCTGCTGTGCTACGTCATGTACCGGGCGGCGCGCCTGTGGCTGCGGCCGGCTGGCGCGATCGCGGCCGGCGCGCTGTTCGGGCTATCGTCCATGCTCACCTGGCAGGACTGGTATCACCTCAACATCGCAGCGGGCACCCTGGCGCTGCCGTTGACAATGGAGACCGCCATCCGGCTGCGGCGCCGCCCTGGCCTGCGCCAGGGCATCATCCTGGGCGTTGTCCTCGGCGCATCGGTGCTGGTCAACCAGGAATCCGCAGTCATGGCCGCCGTCCTTGCCGCGCTGATCATTGTTCCCTGGCTAGCCCGCCTGGCCTGGCCAGCCCGCCTGCCCGGGCTAGCACGCCGACCCCAGGTGCCCCGTCCGCCCTGGCCGCCCCGGCTAGCCCGACCGACCCGGCCGCTCTATCCGACCCGGCCAAGCCATCGGCCCCAGATAACCCGTCCGCCCTGGCTGCCCCGGCTAGCCCGGCCACCCCGGCCGCTCTATCCGACCCGGCCAAGCCATCGGCCCCAGATAACCCGTCCGCCCTGGCTGCCCCGGCTAGCCCGGCCACCCCGGCCAGTCCATCCGGTCTGG
>Ga0099828_10000205_pt1 | contig 34587 bp, 34 predicted proteins | sample CZO8metaG_2_FD_79338 | JGI IMG/M metagenome (GOLD analysis project Ga0099828, IMG submission 79338) | Vadose zone soil microbial communities from the Eel River Critical Zone Observatory, Northern California, USA - CZOApr15con2H1.8 metaG | ecosystem: Environmental > Terrestrial > Soil > Vadose... | reverse complement strand
GAGGTACCTCCGGGCCCTCGGGCCCGGCCTGGTCACCGGGGCGTCCGACGACGATCCATCGGGGATCGCAACCTACTCGCAGGCCGGCGCGAAGTTCGGGTTCGGGCTCCTCTGGGTCGCCTTCCTCACCTTGCCGCTCATGGCTGCGGTGCAGGAGATCTGCGACCGCACCGCGCGTGCCACCGCCAAGAGCCTGGGAGAGCTGGCGGCGGAGCGCTTCGCCAAGCGTGCCCGGGTCGTCATCGCGGTGCTGCTGGTCGCCCTCATCGGGGCCAACGCCCTCAACATCGCCGCCGACCTCGCCGCCGTCGGGGAGGGCACGCACCTGCTGCATGCCGGGCCTTCCTGGCTGTGGGCGCTCGCCTCAGGTGGCGGCATCACCGCCCTCGTGATGAGCGGCCATCCACAGCATCGCCCGGGTCTTCAAGATCCTCTGCCTGGCTCTGTTGACCTACCTCGGGGTCCTCTTCGTCGTGAAGGTCGACTGGGCCTCCGTGGCCCTTCACGCGATCGTGCCCCACGTCACGTTCTCCGTCGATTACCTGACCCTTCTGGTGGCCGTGCTGGGAACGACCATCAGTCCCTACCTCTTCTTCTGGCAGTCCGCGCACCGCATCGAGGAGTTGCGGGACGAGCCTGAGGGGGGCGACGATGCCATGGCCCTCGACCGGCGGTCGAAGCCGGACGAGCAGCAGAAGGTCCGCACCAGCCGGGCGGATGTCTTCGCGGGCATGGCGTTGTCGAACGTGGTGATGTTCGCCATCATCGTCGCGACGGCGGTGACGCTCGGGAGCCACGGCACCCACGACGTCGCCTCGGCCGCCGAAGCGGCCCGGGCGCTCCGGCCGGTCGCCGGCCACCTTTCGACGATCCTGTTCGCAGCGGGATTCATCGGGGCCGGTTTCCTCGCGATCCCGGTGCTTGCGGGCGCGGGCTCGGCAGGCCTGTCGGGCCTGCTCGGGCGGCAGTGGGGGTTCTCGCGCGCCCCCCGGGATGCACCCGTCTTCTACGGCCTCGTCGCGGCCGGAACCCTCGGCGGCACCGCGCTCACGCTGCTGGGCATCAACACGATCAAGCTGCTGGTGGTTGTCGCCCTCATCAACGGCCTGGCGGCGGCGCCGTTTCTCGTCGTCGTGATGCTCATCTCCGGTAACCGCGAGGTGATGGGCGAGCATCGCAACGGCAAGCTGGCCCGGACGTTGGGTTGGTTGACCGCGGGCCTGATGGGGCTGGCGGCGATTGCCCTCGTCGCGACCGGGGGCGGCCTGTGAACCGCTCCACACATGGAGAATTCATCTTCTAGTTACGCCCCCGTAACGGGCGAGCCGTAGGTTGCTGTCAGCCAAGTCCTCGATGGTGCGGAGGGCTCCCACCCGAGTGATCTGGCTGCCACCCCTCGTTCGCCGAATTCGGCGTCGAGCCGGCAGCGAACCTTCCCGTGAGAAGGAGGTGAACCATGGGACACGTCGAGGAGTTCTACCTTTCCCTGGAGCCGGTCTGTAAGTGCCGGTGTTCCATCCGGGACCACATGTACGCCGAGAACGGTGTCTGCGCCTGCGGGTGCCCCGAGTTCCGGGCCACGATGGACGACGACCTGATCGCCCAGGACCCCGGGGCTTCGATGGCTTCGTAGAAGTCCGTCCGACACCGTCGCCTTCCGGGAGGGGGCCTATCACGGGATGATGCCGACGACCACCCTCCCGGCGGGGACGCTCGAGCCGTAGTAGGCGGCGTTGCCGAAGGCGAAGATCCCGCCGTCCGACGCCACCATCCAGTAGCCCTGACCGCTCGGCGTCTCGGCTCCGCCCACGAGCGGCTTGTTCGGATGGGCCACGCCGCCGAGGGGAAGTTCGGTGCCGAAGGTCGAGACTTCACCGGTCGCGGCAACGGTTCGGTAGCTCATCCCCGGCGTGGCCGAGGACGACGCGGGAGCGGACTCGCCGAAGTCGTTGATCGCCGTGACGAGGATCGAGTAGGTGACCCCGTTGCGCAGGTTCGGCACCGTGACGCTCCGGGTGTCCGGGCCCGTGAGGATCGTCCGGCTATCCGGTGAGATGGACACCGCCGGTGGCAACGGACCCGGCCGGTGTGCTATCGGGTCGGGCCGAAGCGCTCGACGCGGATCCTGTCCGCCGGGGTTCCGGCATCGGCGAGGAGCCCGGTCGCGGCGTCGGCGAAGCCGGGCGTCCCGCACACGTACGCGGTCGCATCCGGTGCGATAGGGGCCGGCAGGTCCCCACGGTTCAGCCGGCCGACCGGCCGCGGCCACGACGGAGGAGTTGCCCGGGTGTAGACGATCGTGGTCTCGGGACCGGGGAGCTCAGCTGCGTAGTAGAGGTCGGCAGGGCTGCGGGCCGAGACGACGAGTCGGAGGAGATCCGACCGTCCAGACCTGCGGGCGAGGCGGAGCATCGCCATGAGCGGCACGACCCCCGACCCGCCCCCGACGAGGAGGGCCGGGGCGTCACCCCGCCAGACGAACCAGCCGCCGATGGGCCCCCGTACCTCGATGGCGTCGCCCGGCACGACCACCTCGTGCAGGAAGCTGGAGACCTCACCGTCGGGGAGGTGCTCCACGGTCAGCTCGATCTCGGCCGACCCGTCGGGCGGGCTGGCAACCGAATAGGAGCGGGAGGCCGTGTACCCGTCGGGGGCGGTGAGGCGAACGATGTAGTGCTGCCCGGCTAGGTGTATGGACGGGTGAGGCAGGGCCAGGCGGAAGGTCTTGGCGTTGGCGGTCTCGGCCCGGACCTCGACCACGGTGGCCATCTCCCACGGCCCCCGACGGGGTACGGGGGGGTGATCAGTCACCCTGGTAACGCTGCTCGAGCCACGGGTCGCCGTGATCGTGGTAGCCGTTGCGTTCCCAGAACCCCGGCTCGTTGTGGTCCTGGAACTCGAGGCCGGAGACCCATTTCGCGCTCTTCCAGAAGTACAGGTGGGGCACGATCATCCGGGCAGGGCCCCCGTGCTCGACCGGCAGTGGGTTCCCCTCGTAGTCCCAGACAACCCAAGCCTTGCCGCTGGTCACGTCGTCCAACGGGAGGTTCGTCGTGTAGCCGGTGTGGCCCAGGGCGAGGACGTGCGTGGCGGCGGGAAGTGGACGAGCCGCAGCGAGCAGCGCGTCCACCGACACGCCGGTGAATTTCACGCCGAGCTTGGACCAGGTGGTGACGCAGTGGATGTCGCCCTCGAAGCTCGACGTCGGGAGGGCATGGATCTCGTCCCAGCTCCAGGTGGTCGGCTGCTCGACGAGCCCGCTGACCTTGAACGTCCACGTCTCGGTCGACAGCTTCGGGGTCGCCTCGGCGGTCAACACCGGCCACGTCGAGCCGACGTCGTACTGGCCGGGGGGGAGCCGGCTGTCACGAGCCCCTTGCCCCCGACCGCGGAAGCCCCTCGTGAACCTCATGCCGCGCCTCCTTTTCGTTTCACTGTCGCATCGCCGGGCAGCGATAGCAAGGCTTCGGGGCACAGCTCCGCCGCCCTCCAGCAATACCAGGCAACGACGGTGCGGAAGGGGTGGAAGCGGTCGCCCTCGGGTTCGAGGGCCTTGGGTGTGGGGATCTCGGCCAGACCCTGCACCACCGCCCACCCCTTGCGGACCCCGTAGTCGAGGACCGGCCAGACATCCATCCGCCGGAGCTCGAAGATGAGGAACATCTCCGCGGTCCATGGGCCGATCCCCCGGACCTCGGAAAGCCGCCGGACGATCTCGTCGTCGGGCATGCGCCGAAGCCGGCCAAGCGGCACCGTCCCGTCCAGCACCTTGGCTGCGAGATCCTTGATCGAGAGGGTCTTGTTCGACGAGAGACCCGCAGCCCGGAAGGCGGCGTCCGGGGTGGCGAGGACGCCGTCGGGGACGAGCCCGCCGGGGACGAGGGCGGCCACCCGGGACCAGATCGCGGCGGCGGCCCGCCCGGCGAGCTGCTGGTAGACGATGGCCTGGGCAAGGGCAAGGAACGGATCGGGCTGGCGGGACTTCGGGAGCCGTACGGGGCCGGCTCGCAGGATCATCCGAGCCAGTGCCGGATCCCGCCCGGCCACGTCCGCCGTGGCTGCGGCGAGGCTGACCCTGGCTCCCATGGTGGCCCAATATACAGAGGGCTCGGAGGTGGGAGGCCTGTGGACCAGCGCCTCGTTTCAAGCCGGTCACGGTGGCACGACGGCTATTGCGGCGGGGACTCCTTGGAACGCAGTTCGGCGACCCACTCCCGGAGGCGGGGCAGATGCTCGGCATAGTGCCGGGGTCCGGCCTTGCGCAGGGAGGCAACGGCGGAGGGCGGGATGTCGGTGAGGTCATGGAGGTGATGGAGCAGGCGGCGATGGGTCATCTTTGCCTCGAAGAGAACGATCGACAGGGGCTGGTCCCGGTTCGCGTCGACGAAGGTGTCGTTTCGGGCATCCACATCGACGTCGCCGCCCGTGTAGGTGCCCGCCTTGATCTGCTCGAGCGCCAGGCTGGCCTCGGAGAGCCAGCCGGCGACATGCGCAAGGAAATCCTTGACGGACCACCCCGGCAGGTACCCGGTCGTCTCGGCCTGTTCGGGGCTCAGCGATTCAACGAGTCCCTCCAGTTCGTCCCATCCCGCCTTCTCGGCCTGGAGGAAGGTCGGCAACGAGTTCTGCTCGTCCGGGCTCATGTCTCAAACCTTACCCGGGTGTGCCGGGTGAGTCCGAGAACGCCCTGACGTGATCGGCGAACAGCTCCGGTACTGATCGAGGAACCCGTGATGCGCGGATGAGTTCGCCGTGGCCGACGCGGTGGCCGAGGCCGTCGGGCTGGGAACCGTGGCCGCCGGGCCGCTGACCCTGGTGCTACGGGCAGTTGTGGATGTCGCTCGTCGCAGAGCCTACGATGTCGTCCACGCTGGTGCGCGCGCCCAAGGCGAGCGTTAGGAGGGGGACGCGACCTTCCAGAGGTGGCCGTCCGGGTCGCTGAAGTAGCCGAAGTACCCGCCCCACTGGGACGCCGCCGCTTCCTTCACGACGCCGCCCCCGGCGGCCACGGCGGCGCTCATGACCTCGTCCACAGCTTGGCTCGACGGGACGATGTAATGGAACGACACGCCCCGGAAGCCCGAACCCTCAGGGGAGACGCCGGCGTCCTGGGCCGCTGCCTCCCACTCGTAGAGCGCGAGCGACGACGATCCGTCCCCCAGGTTGAACGACACGAAGTTAGGATAGTCCTGGTCGATCGTGCAGCCCAGGCCTTCCCCGTAGAACTTCTTCGAGCGGGCCAGGTCCTCGACACCGATCATGATCGCGGTCACCTTCAGAGGCACGGCTGTCTCCCTTCCTGTGCGTTGCGTTTGAACACGTCAACCCCTATGACGAACCGGAACGGCAAGGTGTGACTGGGTGCACCGTCGCCCGCCCCTGACCCAGCCGAACGTGGTGGAGTTGGTCAGCTGGCTGCGGTCGTCGGTGCCGGTCCAATTTGAAGCTCTGCGATGCGACCGTCGAGGAGACCAAAACGGTATTTCAGGTCCACGGTGCCGCCAGGAAAGTTGCCCTCCAGGTGGGTGAGGAGGTCGTACCAGTCAAGGCCGCGCCGCTGGCCAGCAGGTTCGTTGCCGAGGACCTGGAGTGTGTACTCGTAGGCGGCGGCGACATCCTCCCGCCATTGACGGATCTCGGCGTGACCGTGCCGGGACGTGCCCTCGTCGGTGACGACGGCGTCGGGGGTGAAGCAGCCGATCAGCGCGTCGATGTCCCGGTCCTCGGCGGCTGTGAAGTACTCGGCGATGATCGGTGACAGCGTAAGACAGCCTCCTGGGTCAGCGGCGCCTTCGGTGGGGATGGCCGACCATCCCAACGGCCAGCTCGACCAGCAGGCCCCCGCTGACCAAGGCTATGGCAACCGCGATCCAGGGCGTGGTGTTGTCTCCCGTCACGGGGAGTGCCTTGCCAGAGAGGGCGGGGGTTGGGAGCGGTGGGGACGGCGTGGGCACCAGCGTCGGCGTCGGCGTCGGGCTGGGGCAGAGGATTGACAGGAGACCGAGCAGCGGCGAGCACGTGGGGGTGGGGGTCGGTGTGAGAGTGGCTGTCGGGGTTGGCGACGGAGCGGCGGTCAACTCACCCTTCACGCAGAGGCCCACGAGCCGGTCCTGGGCGCTGCTCCCGATGTTGATGGGGCCAAGCTCCTTCGCCCCCGTCGCAATGTTGAAACGGTAGAAGTTGTCCGTGGTGGCGCTGCCGGACCAGAACGACGTCCCGTTGGGGTCGAGGTTGACCGCAAACCACTTCGTTTCCCCTGGGGCGTTGTAGGTCTGGACGATGTTTCCCGATCCGTCCAAGCGCTGGACCGCGTTGCTGGTCGCGACCAGGAGGCCACCCGTCCCATCGCCGGGCGGGAGGAGGCGCAGGGCGAAGGTATTGGGGCCCGGCAGGCCGGTGGCGAAGACCGGGAGGGCGGTGCGTGCGGACACGTCGAAACGATGCACGGCGTGCGACACCTCGTCGCTGTAGAACATCGTCGTCTGGTTCTTGGCGAGGTCCATCCAGTCGGTGCGGACGCCGGGAGCGAGATTGGCGATGAGGTTGCCAGCGGCGTCGTAGTGATCGATGGAGCCACCCAACGAGTGCGAGACATAGAAGGTCGTATCCGCCGTAAAGACCAGGGACTCATTCCTCCCAGAGTTCGTCGAGATGGTCTGGAGGATCGGGTGGGGGTCGGCGTTGTCGTAGACCACGACTTTGTTGTTGCTCCAGTTGGTGGTGTAGAGCTTGTCACCTGCAGCGTTGAACGAGCAGCCGGTGGTCGTACCGCTCAGGGGGCTGGTGATGGTCTGTTTGAAGACGCCGGCGTTGTCGTAGACGTTGTACGACCCATTGGCGACAGCGACGAATACATCGCCCGTGTTCCATGTGGTTGCCGCAGAGGCCGATGGCCCGGCATGGAACAGCACAACCACCAGGACGAGCATCGCTCCCACCGAGATCGCCGCGACGCTGCGTCTGCGCGTCAGACCCACGTTCCCCCCGTTGTTCCATGTGACGAGATCGGTTGGGCGGGATTATACGGTTTTTCAGCAAGGACGGGTTTTGCCGGGCGGAGTTTTGAAAGCGGTCGTGAATGCGTGGTCGCCAGCCATCAAGAGGGCGAGGAGGTTTTGTCAGCTATAACAACACGTTTCCTCCTCGGTTCTCCGTCGAGCGCTGTGGGAGGGCGGCGGAGAGGCGGCGCCACCCTCCTGGCGCCCTTCGCCCTCTGCTCATCGGTCGTCTGGGTGGTCCACGCCCCCCGGCGCCCTCTCTCGGATCGTCATCGCCGCTTCCTCGGGCGAGACGAAGGGGTCGTGCTCCAGGGAGGCCTCGCCGACCAGTTCCGCCTCGTCGTCCGGGGCGGCGTCCTCTGGTATGGCCAGCTGGAGGTCGGAGGTAGGCCTGTCTGGTCGCTCCTCCGCCAGCCGCTCGTCGAGGGATTCCCCCTCCTCCTCTTCCTCCGCCGTCGTGCCGAACGATTCAGCCGCAAACGGCCGGTCGGCGTGCTCGATCATCGCTTCGAGTTCCACTCCCGGGTCCTCTTCGGGATCGCCGCCACCCTCGGCGTCCCAGGATGGCAGGTCGCTGTCGCCGGACGTATGCATCGTCGAGTCTCCTTCCCTTGGGGCGAAGCCTGTACCCACCGACCCCGGCCCGGGCAACGATAATACGGTTCTTTGTGTGACTAGCCGCCACTATAGCGGTGTTTCACACAAAGAAGAGTCACGCGGCCGGGTTTGCCCGCGGGTACCATCGGCCTCTTCATGCTTTCGATCGCTCGACCGATCCGATAGACAAGGGATGTGACCGAGCAACTGCCCACGCCCCCGCTGCCGGAGGGGGTTGACAATGAGGGGTACACGCGGATTCGGAGGCTCATGCGACTGTCTGTGCTACGCGTCTGGAGGAGTGATCATGTGATCGCCGGCATGGATCCCTGGGTCGTCGTCGATGAGGCTTGGAGCTCGATGGCACAGGCCGGCTTTCGATCGGAAGGCCCGTTCCTTCAGTTCGCAATCCGGGTTGCCAGGAACAAGGCCCTGGACGCGCTGGGTCGGGCCGAGGCCAGGCGGCGGGACCGCTCCCTCGACAAGCCGATCTCAACGTCGGATGACGCCGAGCATCGGGTGCTCGCGGACGTCACGGTCGGCTCGCCCGGGGCGGATGCCGATTACTTCTCGCGCATGGAGCATCTCGACGCCATCCAGCGGCTGGCGCTGGCGGAGGAAGCCATCTACCGCGTCCTCTCCGACACGGAGCGGAGCGCATTCCTGGCGGTGAGAGTCGCCGGGAAAAGCCGCGCGGCGGTGGGTCGTGAGCTCGACCCCCCCATCACCGGTCAGCGGGTCGGCCAGGTCATTGCGGCGGCGACGGTCAGGATCAAGGCGTACGTCGAGGAACACGAAGCTAGGGTTGGAGCGATATGAGCGAATCAGACGAGCGAATCCAGGAGGCACTGGCGGCGCATCTCGAGCATCTCGAGCTGGGCGGGCCCGACCCGGACGTATCGCACCTCACCCATGCGGAGGTGGAGGCCCTGAACGACCTGATCGGCCTCCTCGACCAAACCGAGGGCGTGGCGTTCGGACGCGGCATCGACGAGCCGCGGGTTGAGCGGGGGGCGTCGACGGAGGCAGGCGAGCGGCTCCTTGCCCTCCTGCGCGACGCCCTGCCCGCCGCGGCCCGCATCACCGGCGATCCCGCCGCGTCGACGATCGGCATCCCCGGCATGGCCGTGGCCGAAGGCTGGGTCGTCGGGACGTTCGGGGGCCGCATCCGGGTCTGGCTGCTGGCGACCGAGGGTACCCTCGATGCGAACGAGGCGTGGCTTCGTGGCCTCGACCGGGTCTTCCGCCTGTTCCCGGACACCGTGGCCGTCGCGCTGGTCGAGCCGCACCTGCAGTGCCTGCTCGTCCAGCCCGAAGACTGCGCGCCGGCCATCGAGGTCCCGCGTGGGTCGCTCGCCCCGCGCCGGTACCGGCGCCCCGTTCAGCCTGCCGGGGAGGCACTGGCGGTCTTCCTTCACGAGCTGATTCCCCACTGGGAGCCCCTGCCGGGCTTCACCGCGGACCGGGGCCTCACCATCGACGTCCCGACCATCGCCCACGAGCGGGCGAGCCTGGCGATCGAGGACCAGGCCGCGGCCGGCGGGCGGGCACGCAAGACGAACCCGAAGCGCAAGGCGTTGACCGAGCTCGGCGAGAAGGAAGCCGGAACGCTCGGAGCGCTGGCGGTGGGCGTCTATGAAGGTCGGGTGGCACCGGACGACCTCGAACCGGCACTGAGGGGGCTGGCGACCAGACGATGATCCGACGGCTGCAGCTTCAGAACTGGCGGGCGTACGACCGGCTCGACCTCGAGCTCGGTCCGGGAGCCACGTTCGTCGTGGCCTCGAATGGCATCGGGAAGACGTCGCTCATCATGGCGGCTGCATGGGGAATCTTCGGCGACGTCGCGGGGGTACGGGGCGTCGACGAGATCCGCGGCGATGCCGAGATGGCAACCGTGACGGTCGAGCTTCGCCTGCCGTCGTCGGGGGCGATGGTGATCACGCGATCGGTCGACCAGCGGGGCCGCTCCCGAGTCGAGGCGAGCCTGGGCGATCGAACGCTCGACTCCCAGGCGGAGCTGGAGCAGGTGCTCAGCACGGAGTTTGGTGCCGAGGCCCACGTGCTCGCCCAGCTCACGTTCATGATCCACGGGGGGCTTCACGAGACCCAGGGCGAGTTCAAGCTGCAGGATCACCTTGCCGGCCTGTTCGGGGTGCGGCCGCTGTTTGAGGCAGCGGCACGGGCACAGGCCCTGTCGGCCGATGCGGCGGGCACGCTGCGCAGGACGAAGGTGGTGGAGCGCAAGGATCAGCGACAGGCCGAGGAGCTCGTCGCCGACATGGCCTCCGCAGAGCAGGACCTCCTCGCCGTACAGGCGGCCCGCGAGCGAGCCGTTGCGGCGCTCAACGACGCCGCCGAGCGCCTCCGTAGCTCGCTCGAGTGGGCGAGCTACCGCAGCGCCCTTGCGGAACGCGGCGCCAAGCTGCTCGCGTATGCGGAATCGGCGGGCTCGCTGCTTGGCCGCCCCCTCGACCCGGACGGCGTCGTCGATGCGATGACCCGGTGGGAGGCCGAGGTGGAGGCGGCGGTCTCGGGGGCGGAGACCGACGCGGCGACGGCGCGTGGGAAGGCCGACTTCATCCGGGACTCAATCGCCCACCTGGAGACGTCCGATGCCGTCTGCCCCATGTGCCTGCGCCCCTTCGGCGAGCACGAGGCCGAGCGAGCCACCCGGGAGCAGGCGACGCACCTCGACGCACTACAGGCCGTCATCGCCGACGCCCAGGAGCGCGCGGCGACGCAGCGTGCCCTCCTCATGACCCTGAAGCGGGTGCTCGCCGACATCCGGTCGGTCCCGGTTCCGGTGGAGCCCTCGTCGGACGATGTCGGGGGAGTGCTCGGCGCGCACTCGCACGCGGACACGGACGAGGTCCGGCGGGCGCACGACGCCGCGAGGGACGAGGTGCAGCGGCTGGATCAGGACATCGCCATGCGGTCCGCGTCGATCAAAGCCACCCGGGACGCACTCGCCGCGATCGAACGGGACCGGGAGGGGGCGAGCCGGCTCGAGGAGCTGTTCCGCCTGGAGGGCATCGCCAGCGCCGCCGCGCTGACGTTCCGGGACACGGCCGACCGGATCATGACCCAGCAGATCGAGCCGCTCGTCGCGGAGGTCGCCCGGCGCTGGAAGGAGACGTTCGGGCGGGGGGGGTTGCAGCTCAGCGCGGACGGTCGCATCACCCGGACGATGGGGGGGCGGACCCTGAGCTTCGGGGCCCTCAGCGGCGGCGAGCGGGTGTGGGCCCTGCTGGTCACCCGCCTCCTCGTGGCAGGCGCATCCACCCGGGCACCATTCGTCTGGCTCGACGAGCCCCTGGAGCATCTCGACCCCAGGTTGCGCAGGATCGTGGCAGGAACGCTGGCCATGGCGGCGTCCCGGTCGGGGCTGCGTCAGGTCATCGTCACCACCTACGAGGCGCCGATCGCCCAGCAGCTCATGGAAGACGTGCCCTCGGCCTCGCTCGTGTACGTCACCAGCTCCCAGTAGCGCACTGACCGCCCCCTTTCGATTCTGCGGCCGCGTCGATAACGCCCTAGAACGCCTTTAGGGGCAAAGGACTCGGCGAAAGGGGGGTTGCGGTGACAGACATGATCTACACATCCGGCCTCGTCAAGCGCTTCGGCGATGTGACCGCGCTGGACGGGCTTGATCTGGTGGTGCCACAGGGAACCGTCCTGGGCATGCTCGGTCCCAACGGCGCAGGCAAGACCACCGCCGTACGTATCCTCACCACGTTGCTCAAGCCGGATGAGGGCACGGCGAGCGTCGCAGGGATCGATCTGCTTGCCGAGCCCGAGCGCGTGCGCGAGCAGATCGGCCTCTCAGGGCAGACGGCTGCCGTCGACGAGCATCTCACCGGCTACGAGAATCTGGAGATGGTCGGCCGCCTCTATCACCTGGGGCGGCGGACCGCCCGGGAGCGTGCCCGCTCGCTGCTCGAGCGGTTCGGCTTGGACGACGCGGGGGGCCGGCCGGCCAGGACGTATTCGGGTGGCATGCGCCGGCGGCTCGACCTGGCGGCTGCGCTCGTCGCAGCGCCCCAGGTGCTGTTCCTCGACGAGCCGACCACCGGTCTCGACCCCCGCAGCCGTGCCGGGCTGTGGGAGACGATCCGAGAGCTCGTGCGCAACGGGAGCACGCTGCTGCTGACGACGCAGTACATGGAGGAGGCCGACCGGCTCGCCGACAACATCGTCGTGATCGACCACGGGCGGGTGATCGCCGAGGGAACCGCCGACCAGCTCAAGACGGAGATCGGCGGCGAGCGGGTGGAGATCATCGTGGAGGACCACTCGGATCTCGCCCAGGCCTACGGGGTGCTCGCCCTCTTTGCCATCGGCGAGGTGCAGGTCGACCCCGAGACCCGGCGTCTCACCGCGGCGGTGGACGGCGGCGCGGACTCCCTGCGTGAGGCCCTGCATGCGCTGTACCTTTCCGAGGTCGCCGTCGTCGATGTCGGCCTGCGCCGGCCGACGCTGGACGACGTCTTTCTGTCACTGACCGGCCACGCGGCTGCCAACGGATCGTCCCGGGGCGACCACGTCGGTCCCACGGGGCCTGGAGAGGAGGAGACGCGATGAGCACCCTTGCCTATGCCCTTGCCGATGGAGCAGTCATCGTGAAGCGCAACCTGATCAAGACGAGGCGGATGCCCGACGTCCTGGTGTGGACCACGACGGCGCCGATCATGTTCGTGCTGCTGTTCGCGTACGTGTTCGGCGGATCGATCAAGGTCCCCGGCACGAACTACCGTGAGTTCCTGATCGCTGGCATCTTCGCCCAGAACATCATCTTCGGCGCCTCGTTCACCGGCGTCGGCCTGGCCGACGACATGACGAAGGGGATCATCGACCGGTTCCGGTCGCTGCCCATGGCCCGGTCGGCAGTGCTGATTGGGCGGACCGTCAGCGACATGGCCAACAACTCGATCGCCATCGCCGTCATGTCGATCACGGGTCTCATCGTCGGCTGGCGGATCCGCACCTCGATCCCCGAGGCGGCGGGGGGATTCCTCCTCCTCCTGCTCTTCTCCTACGCCATCTCCTGGATCATGGCGTTCGTCGGGCTCAAGGTCCGCCGGGTCGAGGTCGTCAACAACGCGGCGTTCATGTTCATCTTCCCGCTGACGTTCATCGCGAACACGTTCGTGCCGAGCCAGAACCTCCCGGGGGGCCTGCGAACGTTCGCCGAGTGGAATCCGGTGTCCTCACTCGCCCAGGCCGCCCGAGAGGCGTTCGGCAACGCCGTGCCGTACACGTCGGCGTCGCACGCGTGGTCGCTCAACCACCCGGTCGCCTACGTGCTGCTGTGGGTTGCCGTGATCCTGGCGATCTTCGTGCCACTGTCGGTCCGCCAGTACGCACGGTCCACGAGCGTGTGACCTCGAATGGTCGTCATGCCGGGCGGGCCTCCGGGGCGAAGGGCTCGAAGAGCTCGATGGGATTCCCGGAGGGATCGTCGAGGACGATCTGCCTGCCCCCGACGCCCGTTACGATGTCGTTGCGGAACTGGACGCCTTGGGCGCGCAGGGCTTCGACGGTCCCGGCGAGGTCGGACACCTCCGCTGCGTGCCGAGGGCTATCCGGTGCGCGACGAAGACGTCGCCCGTTGTCCAGCAGCGAGTGCTTCCTGGAGCGCCCGGCCTGGCGTGGGGGCGAGATCTTCGACCAGAACCCAAGCCGGTTTTCACATGACTGTTCCCCATGGGCCTCCATGTAGTTGCAGGGGCTCGAGGTGGCTCCGTCGGGCTGGACGCTCTTGTCGGGGCCGGCACGGCGCAGGCGGTTCTGGTTGACCTCTCCACCGCCTCGGGGGCCGCACGACCTTGTCGCGGCGGCCCTCGAGCATGGTCGGCTCGACATCCTCGTCAACAATGTTGGCGCGGTTACGCCGCGCCTCGGCGGTTTTCTCAGTGTCACCGACGACGACTGGTTGTTCTCGCTCATGCTCAACCTGCTGGCTGCGGTGAGGACAACCCGGGCCGCGTTGGCCACAATGCTGGCTGCCGGCCACGGCAACATCGTGACGACCAGCTCGGTCAACGCCTTCCTCCCCGACCCGGCGGTCATCGACTACAGCGCCACCAAGGCCGCCCTGGCCAACTTCTGCAAGTCACTGTCCAAAGAGCGCGTCCCACAACATCCGCGTAAATACGGCAGCCCCTGGCCCGGTCTCGACAGCGCTCTGGCTCGGCGAGGACGGCGTCGCCGAAACCGTTGCCCGCGCCACCGGTGGTGACGCAGGTACCGTGGCCAAGCAGGCACCCGGCGACGCAGCCACCGGACGGTTCACCACTCCGGAGGAAGTCGCGGACCTGATCGTGTTCCTTGCCAGCGACCGTGCCGGGAACATCACCGGGGCAGACTTCACCATCGACGGGGGACTCATCAAGACGCTGTGACCCGGGGGCCGGCCTATCCAGGCGTGACTCTGGGGGTCATTGAGTAGGGCCGGGCGGACTCCCCCCAAGCCGCCCAGCCCTACACCGTCGGAAGCGGAGGGCCTCCAGCCCGGGGCGACGGGTTCCAGTCCTGTGGCGGCGGGAGGGACGGTTCACTGCCGCCGACAGGAAGTGGCCGGGATGGCCTCGGAACCTGCGCTCGCCCCGGGCCCGGGGCTCTCGCGGTCCGTACGCCGCTCGCGAACCAGCAGAAGCCGCAATGGCCGGGAAGCAGGTCGTGCTTGCAGCGTTCGTCCATGTCTTGGAACCCTACGGAGCCCCTGAGTCCCTGGGACCATCACTCGGTAGGCTCTCGGTGACAACAGCTTGAGGCCGTCGGGACGGGTGCGTAGGATCGCTACAAGGTCCTCGTCCTGAAGGTGAACGTTGTGGCAAACGAGCGTCTACGAGCGCAACGGCTGGCACGGGGCTGGTCCCAGGAGGACGTGGCCCAGGGGCTGGTCCGGGTCGGTATCGAGGTGGGGGAACGCCAACTCGGCGTCACCCGCAACCAGGTCAGCCGCTGGGAGCGGGAGGGAAGCATTCCCCGGGCTCCGTACCCGAAGCTGCTGTGCCTGTTATTCCAGACTTCGGCCGAGGGACTGGGGTTGCTTACCTCTTCTGTCCCGCCCCCGCCTCCAGTGTCAATCGCATCCAAAGATGGCACCATTGAGGACGACGTGGAACGACGGGAGCTGCTCCGCCTACTCGGAGGCGGTCTCGGAGCCGCCCTTCTCACGCCTGGCCTGCGCCGCCTTGGGGCGGTCCGGTCTTTCCCGTTGAAGGACCACGCCCTTCCGTTGGAAGCGGCGATGTCCATCACTGACCACTACCGTCTCGTGCTTGACTCCCACCCTGCGAACGATCTGATGGCCCCGGTGCTTGGCCACCTCCAGTTCGTCTCGCAGCTTCTCGACTCCAGTCTCCCCGGGGTGACGTACAACAAGCTTGCCACGGCCGTCAGCGAGGCAGCGGGGTTCGTGAGCCGGCTGGCGTTCGACCTGAACGACGACGACGGAGGCTGGAGCCATCACCACATTGCTGTGGCCCATGCCGAGCGGGCTGAGAACCGCGTGCTTCAGGCGTATCACTTCGCAGGCATGAGCCTGCGGGCGGGAATTCAGCACGACGGGCAGCAGGCAGTTCAGCTGGCCGAGCGCGCGAACAGCCTTGTCCCGCAAAAGGTATCGCCCGGCCTGCGAGCCTGGTTCGCTGCCCGGGAGGCGTCGGCGTATTCCAGGCTTGGCGACCAGTCGGCAGCCCTCCACGCATTGGATCAGGCTGAGGGTTTCGCTGGCCGAGCGGACTCAGGCGAAACCCCATGGCCCTGGACCCATCCCTTTGGTCACGGCGGATTGGACGGCTATCGGGGTGCCATCGCCGCCAGATTGAAGCTCCCCGAGATGGCGCTGCCTGCGCTGCAGGCGGCGTTGGGCACGCAGAACCCAGGGCACGTGGACAAGTACCGTGCACTCGTCCTGGGGGACCTGGCAATGAGCCACCTTCCCGCAGGGGAGGTGGAGGAGGCAGTCAGGCTCACGGGCGAAGCATTCGACATTGGAGCCCGGCTTGGGTCCTACCCGCGTGGTGCAGCGGGTCCGGGAAGTGCGCTCCTTCCTTCGTCCTTACCGAGACGTTGCTGCTGTCCGGGATCTGGACGAGCGGATGGCGGCCGCGTTGGGTGGGCAGGCTTGGTGGTCCGGCCCGGAAGTACGTTGATGGATCTGGCATGGACGCGGGCGTTAGCTGCCTCGCCACCCTCAGTCACGGGATGCCATGCGGGGTTCCGATCCGGCACTCCGGACCACTCATCCTCGGAGTGCAGAGTCCAAAACCTTCTTTATCCGCCAGGCGGCGTTGGAACGGCTGGTTACGGACAAAGAAGAGTCTGTATATTGCGGGCCTTGAGAGGGGCGATAGGGGCCGGAATTCCTGTTGAAGATGTGAAGCGTGATGGATTTTTGTTGCCAGACAACAATTTGTTCACACGCTTCACAACACCAACACCCTTTGCTGTCATACGCGGGGCCGGCCGGGCCTGACCTCGCATCAACATACTTCCGCGCACAACAATGACATGGTCAACCAGCCCCCAGGGGACCGGGGATCCCGGGCCCTCGCTCGCCAAATTCCGCGTCAGGCCGCAGAGGGATCGGCAAGACCGGACCGCCGGTCGACCGCAAGGTTGCGGCGTCGGTACAGGTCGGTCACCATCCCGATCACGAGCGCCAAGGCCACGGCGAAGAGGCCCCACCGCGTCCCTGCGAAGGCCCAACCAGCGGCGTGATCGAGGCTGTAGGCGCCGGGGCCGGTGAAGCCGAGCCCCGCTGCGACGCCCCCGAGGACCAGGGTGTATTCGTAGCCGCCGTTGGTGAGCCAGAGGCCGTTTTTGACGTGGGCGGACAGGGCCGCGTTGAGCATCGTGCCCATGATCGCCGCAGCGGCCAGCGGCGTCAGCAGCCCGAGGGCGAGCAGCAACCCGCCGCCCGCCTCGGTGGCGCCGGCGACAAATGCGAAGAAGGTGCCGGGCCGGTAGCCAAGGGCTCCGAGCCCCTTGCCAGTGGTGGTCAGCCCGTGGCCACCGAACCATCCGAACAACTTCTGAGCGCCGTGACCGACCAGGAGCAGGCCGATCACTGCCCGCACGACGAGAAGACCGATGTCCATGTGAGACCTCCTTTTTCGGGTCCAGTGCTTGCGACTGCTTGCGACGAACGTCTTCTGCGACGATCATAGTGTTTACAGAACATCTTGTCAACAGATCATCTTGCCCAACGCTTAGCCGAGTAGAATGGGAACATGACCAAGCCCATCCCCGCCCCAGCCGCCGCGGCAGCAAGATCGGCGTGCGACGACGCCCTGGCTGAAGACCTCGGATGGGCGCTCGGGGTTGTTTTCCGGGGCTATGTCGCCGCCGCCACGACCGCGCTCGCCGACGTTCCCGGCGGCCCGCGCGGCTACCAGGTGATCGCTGCCGCAGCCCGCTCAGAGGTAGGCAGTCAACTCGCGTTGGCACACCACCTCGGCATCGACCGCACGGTCATGACCTACATGCTCGACGACCTCGAAGCTGCGGGGCTCATCGAACGCCAGCCTGACCCCGCCGACCGACGAGCCCGCCGGGTCATCGTCACTGCCCAGGGGACCAAGCTCCTTGCCACGCTCGACAGCCGTCTCCAGGCGGCTGAAGCCGACCTCCTGGCCCCGCTGAATGCTGCCGAACGGATGAACTTCCGTTCCCAACTCCAAGCCGTTGCCGCCCACGTCAATGCCCTCGACCCGCCGGAAAGCCTCTGCTCCCTCGCCGAGCAGGTGAACGCGGAGGTAACGGCTCCCAACCCTCTCACCCCCGCCGGCCCTCGGCCCTAGCAGCTATTCGGGGAAGGCGCCGTTCGGCACCCGATGTCGGTATCGATGGCAGACTCTCGACCATGACCATGCGGGTGTTGATCACGAGTCCCGCGATGCTGGGACACATCCACCCGATGGTCCCCCTGGCACGTGCGATCGCCGAGCGCGGCCACGATGTACGTTGGGCGCTCCCGGCCGACGGCGTCGGAGAGGTCGAGCGCAGAGGAATCCGAGCTGTGGCTGCAGCCCCGTCCCTCCCGATCGGGCCCGCACTGGCCAAGCAGCGCTACCCCGAGCTCAACGAGCTTCCTCCTGCCGACGTGCCCGCTGTCATGTTCGGGAAGCTCTGGGGTGCCATCGCCGCCCCCGAGATGCTCCACGGGCTCGTACCACTGACGCTTGCGTGGCGGCCCCATCTCGTGATCACCGACGCCGCCGAATTCGCCGGCCACATCGTCGCCGCGGAGGTGGGCGTGCCGAGCGTCACGAAGGGCTTCGGGCCGCTCCTGCCGGCCAGCCGCGTGGCGTCCGCCGCCCGTGAGGTGGCGCACCTGTGGCGTTCCCGTGGGCTGGAACCGCGCCCGTTCGGCGGGGCGTACGACACGTTGTACCTCGACAGCTACCCCCCGGTGCTGCAGCCGCAGCCCGCCGAGCACATTGCCCATCGCCAGCTTGTGCGCCCTCACCGGGACGACGGCGAATTCGATAGTTCCGCAGCTCTCCCATTTCCGGAAGGACCCGCGGGCACACCGTTGGTCTACGTGACGATGGGCACCGTCTTCAACGATGTGAACCCCCTCCGGGTGACGATAGGGGCGCTGCGAGACCTTCCCGTGCGCATCCTGGTCACCGTGGGGCCGGGAGGCGACCCAGCGATGCTCGGGGAGCAGCCGACGCACGTGCGTGTCGAGCGCTACGTGCCCCAGAGCGCCGTGCTGGGGCATTGCGACGTCGTCGTATCCCATGGCGGGTCGGGCACTGCGTTGGGCGCCTTGGCGCTCGGACTACCTCAGCTCTGCCTGCCCCAGGGGGCGGACCAGTTCCTCAACGCGGCGGCCATCGCGTCGGCGGGCGCAGGGCTCGCCATCCTGCCCGGCGAGTTCACACCGGAGGCCGTGACCGATGCGGTCGAACGATTGCTCTCCGACCACTCATTCCGCGATGCAGCAGCCCGGGTCAGAGCGTCGATCGCCGCGATGCCCCCGGTCGAGGAGGTCGCTGCGTTCCTCGAGACGTTGACCCAGGTGCCCGGACCCGGCTGAACCCTCCTGAGACGCGCGCCCTACAGCACGTCTGCGGCGGCACGGCATCGTGCCTCGTCGACCGAGCGCTGGGCCTGGGCGAAGCCGTCGGCCGCCTCGCGGAGGAATGCTACTGCCAGTGAAGGCTCCCCCTCGGCCAGGCGGACCCTCGCGCGTGCCTCCCAGACCGCCGCCGACCATGGGCCGCCTTGCCACATCCCCGCGACCCGCTCAGCGTCGCCGAGGTGTCGGCGAGCCCTGACGAGATCGCCGGCGCGCGCCGACGCCGACGCCGCCTGAAGGCGGAAGTTGATCGAGCAGGGGTCGCAGACCCTCGTGGCGTCGGCGAGCAGCCGCTCCGCCTGCGCGACGGCGGCAAAGGGCCCCCAGCGGCTCCGACGGGACCTGGACGCCGATCCCCAGTAGCCGCACCAGCAGGTGCGAACGGAGTGCAGAGCCTGCGGCGACGGGCTGGGCCTCCTGCAGCAGTGCGCCCGCCGCCCCCGCGTCGCCCAGGGCGAGCTCGACCTGTGCCAGGCGCTCCAGCGCCACGGAACGGAGGCAGCCGAATCCCGCCTCAGTTGCGAGCTCCAGTGCTCGCTGCAACTCGTCGCGGGCCCCCTCGAAGTCTCCCGAGAACAGGAATGCCTCACCGAGCATGAGCTGGGCGAGGCCACGTCCCGGTACCGAGCCGGCTTCCGCGGCGAGGTTAACCAGTTCGCGGGCATAGGCCGCCGCACCCGCGGGGCCGTCGGTGCCCGAGACGTAGTACTCCGCACAGCACACGTTGGCGTCGTACGGGCCAGGGCCGGCTCGTGGGCCAGGGAGGCCGTGAACTCCTCGCGGAAGACATCGTTCCAGCGGCCGGTCCAGAACGAGACCACGGCCAGGAGTGTGGCTGCGTCCCCGAGTTCGTGACCAAGGCCGGCGTCGATCGCCATCGCCTTTGCCTCCCGTGCCAGACGTTCGGCCTCGCTCAGTTCCCCGCGGTTCAAATGCACGAGGCCGGTTGCGATCAGCGCCGCGGCTCGCTCCGCTGGCGACGTGGGCTCCTCGCACTCGATGTCGAGGATCCGCTCGTACAGGGCGATGGTGTCGGGGTCGGGGCGGACGCCGATGAATTCGCGCAGGCGGAGGCGCTCGAACTGCCGTATGGCTTCGCATCCGTCTTCGTAGTACCGGCGCATTAGTTCCCGGTGGGACACCTCGTCCGTCGGGTCGAGCTGGAGGACACGCTGCCATCGCCGGGCCCCCTTGAGCACGGCCAAGTGGCGCTCCGTCAGGTGGGCCCGCGGTTCGGCGGCCCAGGCTTCGTAACGATCGGCCGGCATCGGTTCCCCGATGAACATGTCCGCGGCCAGGGCACAGCCCTCCTCGTCGGCAGCGGCGAGCGCTGTATCGGCGGCGGCAAGGAAGCGTTGTGCGTCCACCTCGACGTCGCCTCCCCAGAGCGAGAGCATGCCGCCCGTCGAGACGATCGCTTCCTGTGCCCCCATCGCGCGCCGCGCAAAGTGAACCGCCTTGCGGAGGTTGGCGCCCGCCGCCTCCATCCCGAGTTCGGGCCAGAGCTGATCCATTACCCGCTCGCGGTGCAACTGGTGCGTCGATTCGAGGGCGAGCAGCTTCACGAGATCCGCCACGCATCGGCTGCGCCACGCATCGGCGGAAACCGGGCGCCCATCGACCCGCAGCTCGAAGCCCCCCAGCAACGAGACGGTGCAGCGCCCCATTCGCAAACCCTAGCGCAGGCCGGGAGCCATCGCAGAGTCCGGGAACGGTTCGGGAACGGTGCGAGCCCTACTGTCAGCGCCGGATCGCCGCCGCGGGTGGCGACAGAGCAGAGGAGGGAGCTATGCGCTCGACTCGCACAATCCAGATCGACGCACCGGCGGAGCAAGTCTTCGCCTACATCACCGACATCCCGCGCCAACCCCGAGTGGGCGGGGAACCCGCTCGAGACAACAATCCCGCCCCAGGCTCCTCGCGGCGGACCGTCCCAACACTGGAGGGATGATGATGCGGGCGCCGAGCGGTTTCCGATGAAAGTTCTTTGTGTGCTCAGGTCGCATATTCAGCCCTGGAGACACAAAGAGCGTCCGGAGACCTTATTTGTGTGAAGCCGGGATGCCCGACGGGGGCGGCAGCCGACGTGCTGCCGCCCCCGTCTGATGGGTGTTACCCCTCCACGACCGGGACGGGTGTTACCCCTCCACGACCGGGACGGGTGTTACCCCTCCACGACCGGGACGGGTGTTACCCCTCCACGACCGGATAGATCTCGTCGGCCACGAGGCCGTGAGCCTCCCGGTGGACCGCATGGGCCGCATCCGCACTCGGAGCCTCGACGAGGCAGAAGACCTTCCCAGCCTCCGCGTCGACCCAGTAGTTGAGGTACTTGACGCCGTGGCGTTCCTGGACCTTCAAGTCCTCGGCGTGGGCCGCCGCCACATCGGCGGCGGTCGCTCCATCCGGAAGCGTGTGGTGCACATCCATGTAGAGCCCCATTGCTCCCCCTCTCGGTCTGCCACCGCCCTCGGGCGGCGATCTGCAACAAGGCTACCGCCAGCGGCGTTCCCAAACCGTTCCCAGGGGTCCCCCCCTCAAGTACCGTATCTGGCATGGGGCGGTGCACCGTGTTGTTGCTGGGAGGCTTCGAGGTTCGGGTGGACGGGAACCTCATCCATTCGGACGCCTGGCGTAACCGGCGCGCGGCCGACCTGGTCAAGCTGCTCGCTCTCGCGCCTCGTCACGAGATGCACCGTCAAGCGGTGATGGGTCTCCTCTGGCCTGAACTCGATGTCGAGGCCGCGGGATCCAACCTCCGCAAAGCAGTCCACTACGCGCGCCGTGCCATGAAGGCCGAGGAGGCGATCCACACCCAGGGCGGCCTCCTGTCGCTGTGGGGCGGTGACGTGGACGTCGACGTTCGGCGCTTTCTCGATGCTGCCGACCGAGCCCTGGCGGCTAGCGACGCGGACGGCTGTGCCCTGACCGCCGACATGTACACAGGCGACCTGCTGCCTGCGGATCGCTACAAAGCGTGGGCCGCTGACCCGCGGGATCGGCTTCGGGAACGCTACGTCGCGGTCCTCAAGGGCGCCCGGCGGTGGGAGCGGGTGCTGGACCTGGACGACAGCGACGAGGAATCCCACCGCGCGCTGATGCGGAGCTACTACGAGACGGGACGCAGGCGGGAAGCCATTCGGCAGTTCGAGCGACTCCGCGCGGCCCTGCGTGAGCTCGGGGTGGGCCCGGACCCCGAGACGATCGAGCTCTACGAACGGATCCTCGGCATGGAGGGCCACGAGCCGATCACGCCGGCCGAACATGCCGCCGTTCTCCTGGCGACGGGCCTTGTGCATCTGAACCGTGGGGAGTTCGTCGAGGCCGAGCGCCTTGCGCGGCAAACGAAGGCGATGGCAATCGACGCCCGACTCGGCCACGAGCTCGGTGACGCAGCCACCCTTCTTGCGCTTGTCTCGTACCAGACCGGCCGCTGGGAGGAGACCTTCCGCGAGGAGTTCACCGCCTCGCTCACCGAGCAGGCAGATGTTGGCCTCGCCATGTGGGACGCCAATTCATGCTTCGCCGAGTACTACGTCTCCAGTACCGAAGACCCGGCGCGTTGGGCGGGCTTTGCCCGTGACCTCCTGGACCTCGCGGCCAAAGCCGGGTCCGTACCCGGCCGAAGTGCGGCCCAACTGATGCTCGGGGAGGCGCTGCTGTCGTCGGGGGACCTCGAGGCGGCTCTCCAAGAGCTGCAGGAAGCCCTCGACCTCGGCACACGTGCGGGGGCACTGTGCCTCCGGTGCCTGGCGCTCGAACATCTCGCCGAACTCGCTCTGGCTCTCGGCGAGACGGACCATGCCCGCGACCTTCTAGAGCAGGCCCGACCCGCCGCTGAAGACTCAGCTCTGCGTTCGCATCTCCTCGTCCGGTTGTTGGGGGTCGGGCTCCAGGTTCCAGCAGAGCCGCCGGTGGCCCTGGTGGCCATAGCGAACGCGGAACATCAACTCGCCCAGACGTCCCCAGTCTGCGATCCCTGTTCGATCAACTACCACCTCCAGGCTGGGGCCGTGTGCGCACGCGCCGCCGATCTGCCCGGTGCGCGCCACCACCTCGCGGCCGCCGAGCGGGTCGCGGGGTTGTGGCCGGGCGATCCGTGGTCCGCGGCGGCATGGGAGACGCGTGCAACGCTCCGGCTGGCAGAGGGAGAGACGTCACAGGCCGCCGCCTTCTTCTGCGAGGCTGCCTCCGGGTTCGCCCGGTCGCAGCGGCGGGTGGCCGAGCAACGGTGCCGGGCCGCGGCGGCAGCTCTCGCCACAAGACACTGACGCACCTACCCGACCACATGAATGGCGCGATCAAGGCAAGCCCAAGACGCGGGCGATGAGCGCCTGGAGCCTCGTATAGCGTTCGCTAGCGGCGCGGGCGGAGAGGAGCTGCTGGTCGATCATCGCCCTCATTCCGCCACCCTCTCGCTTGGCGAATAGTGAACGAACGATCGTGGCACTCTGGGCGGGTATTTGCTCCCCGAAGTCATCGGGCGTTCTGCCGGCCGCATACGCCACTTCGAGGCAGCGCCAAGTGTCGACGATATCCGTGGCTTTTCGAACGTACTGCAGTCGCCAGGCTCTTGAGCACGAGGGCACTGACCTCGTCGGGGAAGACGAGTTCGATATCCAGTACCTCGCCCTTCAAGCGCTGCAGCTCCAGTGACATCTTGACGAGCGGTCGGGTGAGAGCGGTCGCCAGTCCGGGAACCTCCGTTGTCACGAGATGGTCCCCGAACCTTCGATTCCGGCGGGCTCTGCTCGTGAACGCCGGCACGAGAATGTCGATAACGGCCTCCCGTGGAACCTGCCGTCCTTCGAGCCGCACAGGGACATCACGCATGGTCCTCGCGAAGCGGTTGCCTGCTTGGCGCGTGTAGCCGAGGTCCGTGAGCCGTTGGATGAGGTCCGCCTTCTGTACGACTACGGGGGGCACGCCCACGTCCGTGTCGCCGGTTTCCCGGTACAGGTCGCTGCCGAGCTGCCAGCGAGCGACCAAAGCCGTGACCATGTGGCCGCCGATCACGCAGTAGTTGCCGGGTGGCTCAGACCCAACCGCTTGAGATAGGTCGCTGAGCGCGACGTAGCCGACGTCATCCGCGACCGATGTCGCCACAAGGAGCAACCGGTCTAAGGGCGTCGCAGGAGCCATTCCCGGAGTACTCCTGCTGCCTCCATACGATCTGCGCCGCCCAGTTGCCTCAAGTCCCAGATCATCTGTGTAGGGTCGGCGAGTGGTATGTCAACGCCACCCACCTCGGCGACGAATTCTGGCACGGGGAAGACCGACTGGTCCTCCGGGCTCCGCACGATGACGTTCGCGTCCTCGTACCCATGTGCTTCAACAAGGCCGAGTGTGCGTCCGTCGAGACCGCGTTTCGTGTACATGACCACCACGCTTGGCCGCCTCCATGCCTCCACAAGATCGGGGCCGACGTCGGCCGATACGACGAGGGCCGTCCGCGCATCTCGCGCTTTGGCGGCGGCAATGGCTGCATTGGTCGGTGAGTCCAGGCTGTACAAGAACTGCTCTGAACCGCGTGGCCCCGAATACTCCGCCAGGAACCGATCGAGCAAAGCTTCGCGGTCTGGACGCCAGCGCCCGCGGCCTGTCCTCTCGACCAGCCCGAGATCCTGCAACTGACGAAGCACTTGCGACGCTCGTGGTTGGCTCACTCGTGCCTGGGCAGCTAGGCTCGTGGCTGCTCCCTCTTCTTCCTCACGTTCTCCGAACGTAACCAAGGCCCGGATGATTGCGAGGCTTCCGGAGCCCTGGGGTAAGGTCTTTTTCCTCACTGCAGGAGCTTTTGCGGTGTGTCGCTGTCGTAGCAGGAGATCCGGACCCCGCAAGTCGAAGTTTCCGTAGGCGTCAGCCCACGACCAGCCAGCATGCACGAGAGCAACTCCAAGCGGCTCTGATACGAAGGGTACGATCAGGAGAGCATGGCCGAGCGGTTCTAACGCGGCGCGATGCGCCTGTAGATTGCGGAGCTCATTCGGGTACGGCGCTCGGATCCTCTCCTCGACGGCGAACCTCGTAGGGCCTCGGCCTCCGAGTACCTCAAGAACTGAGTCGACGCGCGCTCCCTCCGTGGTCGCGTACTGGACGCCGACCTCGTGGATGTCGATGCCAGCCTGACGAATCCACCGAAGCGCATCCATAAGCATTGAAGCAATAATAAGCACTGTGCTTATGATAGGTCAACCACTTATGGGCCTGATCGGCGACGCGTTTGCCCAGACTGCGTCTCGGCCCGCCGAGTACGGCCCTGACAGGGCTCGCATCGACCGCATCGCCGAGCAGTCTGTTGACGTGAGCTGCGCGGCGATGTCACAAACCTGGCCCTGGTGGCGTCCTTGTTGACGTAGCCGCCCCGGACGCATGTCGGGGGGCGAAGTCGAAAGGACAAACCGATGAAGATCGCAGTGTTCGGCTCCAACGGCCCGACCGGGCGACTCCTCACCCAACTGACGCTCGACGAGAACCACGAAGTCGTCGCCTTCACCCGCCATCCCGACGCATTCCCGATCGAGCATCGACGCATCGAGGTTGCCGCTGGCGATGTCTACGACGCGGCCGCGGTTGCCGCGGCGATTGACGGGACCGACGCCGTCCTCTCCACCCTCGGCGTGCCCTATGCCAAGACCCCGATCACCGTCTACTCCCAGGGCGTCGCCAACATCATCGCCGGCATGCACGCCGCCGGCATCAAGCGGTTCGCGTGCGTCAGCTCCAGTGCCGTGGGTCCACATCCCGAGCCGCTCGGCGGCTTCTTCTTCGAGAAGATCGTGCAGCCCTACGTCGTCAACAAGCTCGGCAGGACCCTCTATGACGACCTGCGGCGGATGGAGGCGATGGTGTCTGGCAGCGACCTCGCATGGACGATCGTGCGCCCGTCGGGGTTGTTCGACGCCCCGGCCGTTTCGGCGTACGGTGTTGCAATCGACTATATCGGCCATCGGTTCACCGCCCGGATCGACTTGGCCGATTGCCTGTTGCGCCAAGCGCTCGATGACACGTACGTTCGCTCGACGATCGCCGTGGCGACGCTGAGCGCCAACCCGTCGATCCTGAAGTTGATCTGGCGGGAAGGGATCCGCAAGAAGCCCTGAGTTCCCGCCAGGGCCCCTCGTCCGCCAGCGCACACTATGAGAGAGAGCGATGGATCGACCTGACCAGCCCACATCCCGGGCCGAGGACCCGATGTTCACCGCGCTCTGGGGGGCGCACCGACGGCGGATGCTCGATCTCGCCTTTCGGATGCTGCTGCACGTCCCCGACGCCGAGGACGTGGTGCAGGAGGCGTTCGCCCGTCTGGCCCGCACGGACATCGCTGGCATCGAGGATCCCGAGGGGTGGCTGGTGGTCGTCACCAGCAGGCTGTGCCTCGACAGGCTCCGCGCCCGACGGCGGCGCCCGGCCGATGGGCTGGAACTCGGCGACGATCCCTTCGACCCGCGCGCACTCGATCCCTCGGATCAGGTCGCACTCGTCGACAACGTCAGCATGGCGATGCACGCCCTCCTCGAACGCCTGAGTCCGGCGGAGCGGACCTCGTTCGTGCTGCACGATGTGTTTCAGTACTCGTTTGACGAAGTCGCGACGGTCGTCGGACGGAGCCCGGCGTCGTGCCGGCAACTGGCCAGTCGGGCCCGCCGGACCCTGCAGGCCGAGTCGGCGAGTGGACGCTTCCCCGTGGACTCTGCGCTGCATCGACAGGTGAGCGAGCGATTCATCGAGGCCTGCTCGGGCGGCGATCTGGAAGATCTGCTGGCATTGCTTGATCCGGCCGTCGAGGGGGCCGGCGATATTGCTCCCCGCCTGGCAGTCGGGGCCGCCGAGGTCGCTGCGGGAATACTGCGGTACCTCGGCCCGCCCGCCTCCCCTTCGCTGTTGCACCTGCCCGTCGGCGATCGGATCGGCATCGTCGCCATGCGCGGCCGTCGAGTGCTGGCACTCGTCCTCTTGACGATCGACGACGGTCTCGTCGTCCACGTCGACGCCTTGGCGGGTGCGGGCCCGCGTGCCGCCGTGAGCGCCGCGCTCGGACTGCGCTGAATCGCATCCTTGCGGTAGGCCATCGCGGGAGGCCGTCTCGACGAGCTCGTCGAAGCCGAAAGGAGACGTCGAAGCGCGTCGTTCCTATACGGCCTCGTGGCCGCTCCGGAGTCCACTCCGCGAGCTGATCTGCAGAAAGACGTGAGCCGCCGCGATCACCACCGCCACCGCGACCCAGACCGTGGGGGAGGGGAGCCGAAGGGCAAAGAACGTCCTGAGCCCGGGGAGGACCAGGCACGCCACAAGGCTCCCGGCGAGGCCGGCGATGAGCAGCGAGTGTCCGTGGGAACCGGGCGGCGCGAGCAGCGCCAGGATCGACAACCCGCAGGCGGTGAGGGTGATGGTCGCGACGGTGCGGGCCACGTCGAGATGGGTCGGGTCGAGCTGGCGGGCGAGCGCATAGGCGGTCAGGGTGGCCGCGGCCGCAATCGCCCCGGCCGGGATGGCGAAGCGCAGGATCCTGGACAGGAAGCCCGGGCGCGAGCGGGTCGTGTTGGGCTCCAGGGCGAGGAAGAACCCGGGGATCCCGATGGTGAGGGAGCCCGCCAGCGTCAGGTGCCGGGGAAGAAACGGGAAGGCCACCCCGACGACCCCGACGGCAAGAGCCAGACCGAACACGTAGACGGTCTTGGTGACGAACAGGTTCCCGGTGCGCTCCACGTTGGCGATGACCCGGGTCACCTCAACACCGGGGATGGCGCCGTCGGCTCTGATCGCCCCAGCAGCATACGCATGGTGCTCGGGCACCTCCCCGGAGAGGACACATCCACCGCCCGGCATAGGTCACGCAGTCCCATGCCCGGGCATGACTCTCATGCCCTTGGTCGGGTTTCTGCGCTCGCTGGTCAGGTCCTGGTCAGGTCTGCGACGGCTACCTGACCAGGGGAAACCGGCCATCTACCTGCGATTTCTCGCCCGCTGGTCAGGTTGGTCAGGTTTTCCGCAATAGGGAGACGGCTACTGTCTCGTGGCCCCCTCGGCCAGTCGTCTGTGTCCTTGAGGCTGGGCTGCTCCGCTGGCGACACCCGCGGCGAATAATGCCCGCTCTACCGGGCCCCACCCAAATCCCGCCCCCCAACGTCATCGACGGCGGCCTCCCCCCTCCCGTCGTGCTGATTTCACGTACGTGGATCAAGCGACGGCCTTCGGCCGTCGGGTCCTGCGGGCGGCTCCCTGCGGTCGCCGTCCTCGGCCCCTGGCCGCGTGGAGGGCGCCCGTCCCTTTACGGCCCAGAGCCCGCAGCCAAGTCCAACAGAACGGCCTGCAGGGCATCGAGCCTGCTCGGTTCATCCTGGAGGATCCTTGCAGCAAGTTCCGGGCCGTCTTCTGTCTTTCGGTATTCCGCTTTGAGGAACTCCCTGTAAAGCCGCTCCAATACCTCTGATCCCACGACTTCTTCATCCGGGGATTCTCCGTCATGAAGACCACCCGGATACAACTTTCTGTCATCAGTCTGCCTGAGCAACTCGTCAAGACTGGCCTGCACATCGTCGACGGTGGGGGGTTCCTGCTCCAAGTCTCTGCATCGCCGCTGAATCACCTCGTAGATCGACCCAGCACGCAAAAGGAGGTTTTCCAACTCTCGTACCGGGAGGAATCGGGCGCGGCCGCCGCTGGCCTTCTCAATGCCCGCTTTGACTTGGTCCGTCTTCTCATTTGAATCGAACAGGAATAGCATTTGGACCGGTACTGGTGCAACGGCAGCCACAACAGTTTCAAGGAAAGAGAATGTGCGTTGAGCGGTCTTGACACCTGAGGCTGCGAACCTTGAAAGGGAGGGCATCTCTTGAAGCTTGATGCTCATCACATCTGGGTCATGCGTAGCTGCGCCGACCAGACTGATAATCCGAACTTCTGATGCTCCCTCTACCCACAGGACCCTGCCCGAAAGCCACAGATCCGCCGCTGTCAGTCCCAGTTCCTCCAGCACGGTGAACGCCTGATCTGGTTGCACCAACCTTGAGGCACCGTCTTGCATTCTCACTAGGCGAGTCTGACTTAGCCGCTTCGTCCCTAGAAGCACACCGGAATGTGTAGCAATCACGTACTGGTGCTCCGGGTGCGCCTGCAGGAAGGCATCGAGCGTTCGCTCTGCCTCAGGGTGCAAGTATGCGTGGGGCTCATCGATCAAAAACACACTTGAAGCACTCTTCGTTAGTATCGCCGTGCCAAGGGCCAACATCTGCTCAACCCCAGTACCACAGGAGGTCAGCGGAATTAGGCGATGCACTGCGCCCTTGTAGATTACGTGGAGTTCAATCAACTGCTGACCATCGGAAGTCCGCGCCGTTATCTCCTCCAGCTGAGGAAATGCCCGAACCATAAACTCTCGGAGGGTACGGAAGCGGGTCGCCGGTTCATTGAGTTGCATGTAAAAGACGGCCTCGGTCAAGTTCTCGCTGTGCGACATAAGGACTCGGGCACCCACCGTCCCGCGCTGGCCGAGCTGAGTGCGCCGGGGGCCAACGTATGTGACCGCAGCGCTAGCAGTTATCACGAGCTGGACGAAACCAGTCAGGAAGTGACCGGTACCAGCAAATGGACCCTCCCGCCATATTAGTTTTCCCGCGCTGTCCCCCTGGCCTACCTCCGCTACAGCCCCAACCTCCACGAGTTCAAAGCGAGTGCAAGCTAAGCTGCTGGACTGGATTGTGTCTCTCGGAGCTTGGGGCGCACCAACCAGATGAAAGGAGGCCGAGAGGGTGAGTTGGTCGCCGTGGTCCAACAGCCACTCAGGGTGCCCGGCGGCACCAAATCCGGGATTGGCCTCTAGGAGCGCCCGCAATGGCAGGCGCCAGCTAAGCGTTATCTGGAAGTCTTGGCGGCCTCCCTCGATTGGCGCACCAGCGAAAACGCTGAGAGCTCGGAGAAGAGCTGACTTGCCGACGTCGTTCTTTCCTGCCAACAGAGTCAGGCCAGAGTCGAACTCCACCGTTTCCGGGCGCCAATAGCTTTGAAACCCACTAAGGGTGACGGATACAAGCTTCCTCTCCAACTCCTCCGACTCTGGCACTGGCTCACCTCAGGGGTCGGGTCTCTCGGGGCCGCTCGACGCAAGGCCTCCACAGTGGGGGTCTGTTTCCTCATCCTATCCGTGAGCCTGGCCGTCCAGCATGACTGTCCCCGTTCGACCGCGGCAGCTAGTCCTGGGGGTTCAAGAGGTTCACTCTCTCCGGGCTGGTTAACAGAAGCACGGCACGACTCATCCGCCGCCGAAGGGTGGGTCCTTCATGTAGTTCCCAGCTCGTCGAGTAGGAACAGTGGAACTGGCTAACTGAGGTCCGGTTCCTCGGCCTCCGACTCTGCCGTGCCCTGAATCATGTTGAGTGCTGGCCGATACAAGAACGGCACCCAGTAATTCGGGTCCTCTTTTGTGCCTCTTCGCTCGAAGAAGCCAATGTCGACCAGCGAGTCCGCCAGCCGTGTAGCTTCGTCTTCCGATACCCCCCAGATGGCGGCGAGAGTTGAAGGCGTTTGATTCGTTTTCCCCCGCTCCAGTTTTCCAACCCATTGCTACCTCTGGGAGAGCATCTCTGAAGGCCTGGCGAGCAAATATCTTGTTGCCCTCCGGCTCTTCGGACCCTCGCTCCAACAGGGCGAGCTGCGCATTCTTTGCTTCGGTGAGAAGGTGGATGAGTTCCCTGGGGGCTACGCCTCGGGTTCCATCCTGAGCACGGCCTAGCAGCCATTCAAACGTCTTGGGGTTACGGCCGGAGTCGATTTGATCGGGAACTAATCCATCGACAAACGTCCGCTGCTCAGCATCGCTTGCTGGGACTTGGGCGGCCGTGACGCCGTAGTATCCGCACAAGCGCTCGTTCTGCAAGAGACGCCGCACCGTCAGGTGAAGCAGGGAGCCCGGATTCCATCGAATCGATGTGTGCCTGGTTATATGACTCGCTTCTCTAAAACCCCCCTCCGTAATGGCCGTCCAAATGTCAGACCGAAGGAAGATCTTGACCTTGAGGTGACTATTGGTCGTTAAGTCAAGATAGACCTTGAAGAGAGCACGGAGTGCATTAGCTTCAAGATCTCTGCTGTCCGCAAACGCAACGTCCAACCGATCAAACAGAAGCCAAAGGGTCCAGCCAGCCTCGTCAAATGGCGAGTCAGCGTCGGCTAGCAGTTCATCTACCGACACAAAGCCCTTTTCTCGATCTCCGGCCGACGGCTCCGCCAGGGTGATGGTCGCCTTAACGGCCACGGCCCCGGATATAGGATCGAAGCTTGCCTCTGTCCCGACGGACTTGGGGTTGATGAGGCGAGTCACATAGTCACGCACACGACGAACAACCCCTCTGAGCGGCTCTCTTGGCGGGGGCGCCAGCCCTTCCCTTGCGAGAGCCGCCTGGACACGGCCAGCGGCCTCGCCTTTCACCTCATACTCTCGCAAAATTCGGCCGGCGAGGGTAAGGATGTACAACTTCCATATTCCGATGAACTCCACCTCGGAGGTTGGCGGCTCAGACGCCACGTCTTCAAATGCCAACGCCCCCCGTGGATTCTCCGCGGACACCAGCAAGACCCCTGAATCGAACATGTCGTTAGCTCGGTCGAGAAGCGTGGCATAGATGGCGCTCTTCCCTGAGCCCTTGGGTCCAAAAACAATGTCTTTCTCACCGGCCACGATGCTTCGCCACTGATCGGTCTCAATGAAGTAGTTGACCAGCTGCTCGAACTCCTCCTCTGCGATACGAGCACCGACAGCAAGCTCCTGGAGGACCTCAACCTTTGTGGGTGGCACGTGCGCAAGCTCCTCGGTCCCAGGGTGGACGCCTGGTGTTAGGCGACATCCGAAATGAGGATGGGGACTGACTGAGACGACAACCAAGCTGATTATCAAGGAGGGCAGCCGAGGGTGGTTGCCCTTCTTCGCGTTTTGGGACAGCCTTCACCGGTCCGCCGGGTAGCGAGGGTGCATTGCTGCACCCCCGCCCCCTAAGAACCGAGCATGCGACTCTCACCGCACTCGGCTCAAGCAAGCCTCAAGGGCGACTTGGACGGTGCCGCTGATGTTGATCGCTGGTTTGTTGCCTGTCGGGTCTGAGACCGAAGGCAGCGAGCATGGACGAGTCGGTAACAGGTTCGTTCATCCTCCAGGCTCTCTGCCCGCTGGGTCACGCGCTGCTTGCTCAGCGTCCGGCGGGCATCAATGAACCACTGCTCCCAAGCTTGTGGGGATTGCGGTTCTTGGTCGGCGTCGATCAGCAACTCCCCGCATGCCGGGCAGCGGTCGTCCTGAGCCTTGAGCAGCTTCAGGGTGTGGCCGTCCAGCGGCGCGGGTTTGCGTCTGCGACGACGCTCAGCCCAGTACCCCGTCAGGGAGGGGTCGTCCGGAGACGTCCCCGCTCGAACCAGGGTGTGGCGAACGATCTTGGTCCAGGAGAGCCGGTCGAGGTAGGCGCCCGTGTCCGGGTCGCCGAACACCCAGCGGTCCCTCCTGGTCCTGTTGAACCTGCCGAAGTACCGGGCGGCCACCCAGTGCCCCGACTTGTCCGGATGCGTGTGGCGTCCCCACCGCCAGGTGAGGTGCCACAGGTCGCGGTCTATCCCGTTGAAGACACGAGAGGAGACCACGTTCCGGTAGTAGGCCGCCCAGCCCCGAACCACAGGGTTGAGGCGGGCCACCACTGCCGCCGCATTGGCCCCCCGAAGGGAATGCACCTCTGCGGCAAGGCGTTTGCGGAACCGCTCCACCGACTCCTGGCTTGGCTTGATGAGCAGTTTCCCGCTCCCTTGGGCGTCGACGTAGCGGCGAATGCTGTATCCCAGGAACGAGAATCCCTCTTCGACGTGGACGATCTTTGTCTTGTCCTCGTTGATGGAGAGCCCCCTGGGCGCCAGCCAAGCTGCGAGGCCTTGCTTGACCTCCTCGGCCTGCTGGCGGCTTTGGCACATCGTCACGTAGTCGTCCGCGTACCTCACCAGAACAGGTGTTCCCATCACCGTCTCAGCGTTGGTTCCATCGCTGTTGCGGTAGCGGACCCCTGCCGCCTGCTCCATCCCGTGCAACGCCACGTTCAACAACACGGGGCTGATCACCCCGCCTTGGGGAGTTCCCTCCAACGTCGGGGAGAGCTGCCCCCGGTCCATCACCCCAGCCTTGAGCCATGCCCGGATCGCCGCCCGTGCAGGGAAGAATCCGAGGCGCTCAACAAGCTGGTGGTGATCGATGTGGTCGAACGCCCCGGTCAGATCCGCGTCCAGGATCCATCCGCGCTTGGTGCGTTTACCGCACAGCGTCTTGAAGATGGCCTCGATCGCGTCATGGCAGCCGCGCCCCGGCCGAAACCCATAGGATCTCGCTTCGAAGCGCGCCTCCCACTCGGGCTCCAACGCATTCTTGACCCGCGCTTGCTGCACGCGATCCGAAATGACGGGAATTCCGAGCGGGCGAAGTTTGCCGTTTGCCTTTGGGATGTACACCCGCCGGACCGGCAGCGCCTCCCCGGATCGGGCCTGGCGGTGCAGTCGCTTTGCCAGTTCCATCCGTTCCCGGGGGGTCGACACGACCACCCTGTCGACGCCTGCGGTCCTGCGGCCAGCGTTTCGCTGCGTCACCTGCCGCACGCTCACGAGCGTGTTCGACCAGCTCCGCAGCATCAACTTCTGCAACTGACGGACCTGCCTGAGGTCCCCGTCCTTGCTCGCCTTGAAGATTCGTTGCCGCAGCCGCCGTACGTTTTCCTCGTGGATGCGCCAGTCAACGGCGGTCCAGTCGTCGAGGTCGTCCTCCGGTCCGTTCGCGCTGGCGGTGCTGCTGGGTAGAGCCGTGGATCCCGTCATCGCGTCCAACTTGCCCTTCGGTTCCAGTGCTTGCAGCTGCCGGGTAGCGAGGGTGCATTGCTGCACCCCCGCCCCCTAAGAACCGAGCGTGCGACTCTCACCGCACTCGGCTCAAGCAAGCCTCGAGGGCGACGTGGAAGGGTCTCCCCGTCCTGCGCCGCCTTGAAGATTCGTTGTCGTAGGCGCCGTGCATTCCCTCGTGATCGAGGGCGTCCTCCGGTCCGTTCACTTTGGCGGTGCTGCTGCCATCGCGTCTAACTTGTCCTTTGGTTCCGGTGCTTTCGACTGAGAAGCTTCAATGGCCTACCTGGTCCACGTCAGCTCCCTTTCGGGCCGGGCATATGCCCGTATCCGGCCAGTTATGCGAGGCGGCTGCTGAAGGAGGCAGCCCTGGTGCCCCGGTTTCCTGCGGCCTTTCGGCCTGCCGGCATTCGCTTGTTGACCATCCGTTCCCGCCGCACAGGAATTGGGCCTTCCTTACGGTTGGCTTACCGGGCATCGCCCGGACCCCGACGGGGTTTCCACGTTCCGCACGGCCCGAGACCCGACCGGCGAGGGTGCCCTCTCTACCCCGGGGCCACGGTGCTCCCACGGCCGGCACATATTCACCGGTCGCCGTCGCCGCTTCCCGGCGGCAGGCCCTGTCCTCCGGCGTTACGTCCCATCTCCAGAGGTACTCTTAACGAGGCATCGACGAAGGTATCGCTTTCGCTCACCTGTCCGGTCTTCCCCTTGCCTGTGGCCCCCGTATGGAGCGGGCGCCCTTGGGCTTTTCCCTGATGCTTCGAACCCCGCCGTTGCCAGCGACGCACGTCAGGGTGGGGACGGATCACGAACACTTCTCCGAGGCTCACCGTCGTCTACATCCCGATCCTCCAATCAGTGAGCCCACTCGTGCCGTGCGCCCTCGTGTCGCACATATGCCTTGAGTTCCCGGGCTTCTAGGTAGAGCGCGACAAACCCAAGAGCGGCACTGAGCAGGGATTTCGCGCCTTCACAGTTCCCTCGGATACGTTCCTCCGGTGGAATTCGAAGAGCAACTCACGGCCCGACAGGCAG
>Ga0099828_10000192_pt1 | contig 35193 bp, 40 predicted proteins | sample CZO8metaG_2_FD_79338 | JGI IMG/M metagenome (GOLD analysis project Ga0099828, IMG submission 79338) | Vadose zone soil microbial communities from the Eel River Critical Zone Observatory, Northern California, USA - CZOApr15con2H1.8 metaG | ecosystem: Environmental > Terrestrial > Soil > Vadose... | reverse complement strand
TAGCCGCTTTTCCAATACCCGAATTAGCTCCAGTAATCATTACGACTTTGTCTTTCAACGTCATTTCTTCCGCCGGAACGTTTTGGTTCTGCATGATTTACCGCGTGGGTAAACTGACTGACAAGTCATTATTTAAACGCGTCGGTCATTTTTAAATAGCGCCGCAGGCGTACTGACTATTGAGCCGAATGCCGAAGGTGGTGCCTGAGTACAAGGAAGAAGCGAAGAGCCGGATCTTAGACGCGGCCAACAAGGTCTTCGCTGAAAAAGGATACCACGAAGCGACCATGGATGACATTGCGAAGCGGCTTGGCGTGAGCAAAGGCGCGATCTACCTTTACTTCTCCAGTAAAGAGGATCTCTTCGAGGCGATGTGTAGGACAGCGCCTCAGGCTTTCAAAGATATTCTCTATTCTTCGTTTGGCGACGAGTCGAATCCGGTCCAGAGCGCCACTCAATTCTTCGACAAGATGTTGAAGTTGTCCGCGTCCAATCCAGGACTGAGCTTCGAAATTCTCTCAGAAGCCTCCCGTAACCCGAGTTTGAAGAGGATACTGAAACGGAACCATGCGGAGTACGAAGAAGTACTGACCAATTTCCTTGCAGAAGGCCGGAAGAGGAGAATTGTAGGGGATAATTTGGATCTTCGTCCTCTCGCAAACTCGCTCATCGCTCTCTGGAATGGGCTTGAGACCCTTCTCGTCTCCGGATTGACCATCGAAGAGGCAAGGCGTGCCTGGTTGGAGGCAATGAAGGCGATCTTCATGAATCAGCATGGAGCAGCTCGAGGTACCTCTGTTCAACCTTCGCGATCCGTCTCGCAGACCGGATAGGAAAACGCTCAAGTTCTAGCAGACTACGCGGATGTAGAAGGCGTCAGCGAATCGTGTCAGCGAACATAGGGAAAATTCTCGGAATTCCAATAAGGATTCACTGGACCCTGTGGCTAGTCTTTCTCATGATAGCATGGTCACTTGCTGATGGATATCTGCCCGCCGTCTATCCTGCGTTTAGTGTCACGACGGACTGGGCGATTGGAGTCGTCTCCGCTATTCTTCTTTTCGTCTCAGTCCTTCTACACGAGCTATCGCATTCCTACATTGCCAAGAAAAACGGGCTTCCAATTGCAAGAATCACTCTCTTCTTCTTTGGTGGAGTCTCCGAGATGGGCGAAGAACCGAAGGACCCGGGTCTCGAAGTCCGCATGGCGGCAGCAGGACCCTTGACGAGCTTTGCCATTGCGGGAGTTCTGGGAGCGCTGTGGTACTTGATCAAATCGGTTACTATGTATGATCCGGTCATAGCGATCCTCGGCTACAATGCCGTGATCAATGTAGCTCTGGGCGCGTTCAATCTTATCCCAGCCTTTCCGCTTGACGGGGGGAGAGTATTGCGCGGCAGTCTCTGGGGTCGTTCTAAGAACCTGTTGAACGCGACCCGGAGCGCAACAAGGGTCAGTGAAGTATTATCCTTGCTGATGATAGCTGCGGGACTCTTGTTGGTGGTGTTGACTGGGAATATCTTCAACGGCTTGTGGACTATCTTCCTTGGCTGGTTTATCAGGTCAGGGGCTGAGACGAGTCTCAAGCAGACAGAGATGACAGAGGCGCTTCACGGAATCAGTGTGGGCAATATCATGACCAGGGACCTGCTTACAGTCTCTCCTGACATCAGTGTTCAGAAGCTCGTGACAGACTATTTCCTCATCCATCCCCATGGTGGCTATCCAGTGGTCCGGAACGATAAGCTGGAAGGTGTCGTTACGATGTCTTCCGTCAGATCCATTCCCGCGGAGAAACGCGAGGTAGAGACCGTAGCCCAGGCGATGGTTCCATATGACCGTATAGTGACGATCAGCCCGAGTGCCTCAGCTGCTGAAGCATTGCAGAAGATCGCGGAGAAGAATATTGGACGATTACTCGTGACTGATGGTGACAGGATTCTAGGAATGATTACTCGGGGAGACCTGATGAAGACGATCCGAATCCAACAGGACCTTAGTCCCTAGCGGCCTGACATATCCACTTCGCAATTCCCCTAGCTTATCCGAATGGCTGTTCAAAATGTTGGATTATAGGTGGGTCTCCGGTCCCCTTTCTTGTGAGTGAGATGTTAGCCTTCCGAATCGCTGGAAGGGCGTTCGCGAAACTCTTCGGCATCGTTGGCTTCCTGCTGGCGTTGGTAGGAGGGTCCTTGACTGGCTACTCGGCACTAACCAGCGGTGGACTATCGCCGATCTCCCTATTCCTTAGGCTGTTAGAGGCATTACTGGGACTCGGAGCGATAATTGCTGGAGTAATCATCTACACAGGACCCATGAGGTTTGGAGGATTCCTCGCTGTGTTCGAAGGAATCGTACTCATCCTAATCACTAGCTTCGCTACACCAGCAATACTGGTATTCGTCGCTGGAGTAATCGGGTTAGTAGGAGCGGCCATCAAACCGCCTTGGTGGAAGTTCTGGAAACGATAACCAGCTCAAGAACGGCCATTGCACACGAGGCCTCCTTCGCGTTAGCTTCGTTTCCTCGGCTCTGATAGGCCTCTCTTTGTTGGGCAAGCCGTCGAGATTCGTGTATAGCCTAGGCAGTACAGATTAAGTCTTAATAACAAACTCGCGTTTTCCGGCTTTATACCATTCTCGGTGGCATCAGTAGTGCTAGTAAGCTTGGGAGTGAGCTACAGAAAAGCTCCTCTTGCAATTCTCGATTGTCTAAGTTTTCGTGACATCCCGTCCTTCTACAGCTTTCTAACAAAGACACAAGGGCTTGATGGCGCTGTGATACTCCAGACATGCAATAGAGTCGAGTTATTCCTCGATACGAAAGACCCCTCTCAGATCCGAGACAATGTTTTACGGGAATGGGCTCTTGAAACCAAGTTCAAGCTAGGAGAGCTGAACAAGCTTGTTGAAGCTAGAGAGGGAAAGTCAGTCGTTGAATACTTGGTTCGGCTTGCAATTGGCCTTGAGTCGATGCTTATCGGTGAGAACCAGATCGTTGGGCAGTTGAAGAACTCGCTCTCGGAGGCACTCTCCAACGGCGCTGCTTCGGCTCTGCTGGAAGATACGGTTCACAGAGCAGTCTCCGCTGGCTCGAGCATTAGAGAACAGACGGGAATAGGGAGAGGAACAGTGTCGCTTGGGTCTGCTGCAATGAAGCTCGCCGAGGAAACCCTCGGAAGACTGGAGGATAGTCGTGTGCTGCTACTGGGTACGGGCCAGGTCGGAATGTTAGTGATGAAGGCGTTGAAGGCGAGAGGAGTAAGCAGCATTACCGTAGCCAGTAGAACGCTGCAGAGAACTAGATCGTTCTGCCGAACCTTCGGCGGAACCGCGATAGAGTTTCAAGAAGTCCCATCCCAACTCGCGAGTACGGATATAGTATTCGTCGCCACACGATCCTCAAACTATGTCATCACGAAGGACTCATTTCCGCAACGAGACGTTCGCAACAGACGAAAGCTAATGATTCTTGACCTGTCCAACCCTCGAAACGTCGCCCCCAACCTAAGCGAGTTGGACAATGTGACTCTCAGGACAATAGATGACCTCCGCGGAATAGCGGACGATGCCCTAGCCACCCGCCGGGAGCTAGTTAAGAAAGCAGAGGTTCTCGTGGGACCACGCGTCGAAAAGATCACCGCGCTGCTTCAGCGGGAGGAGGCGGAACCAATAGTTTCTGACATATACCGCAGAGCTGACCAGATTCGCGAAGAGGTTCTGAACAAGACACTCTCCAAGCTGGACTTGACCGTTGACCAACAAGAGTCACTAAAGAACATGACTGTGTCTCTTGTCGAGAAGCTGCTAGACGGACCTGTAGTGAATCTGCGCCGAGCGGCCGAACGGAAGGATGAACGAGTATTGACCGCGGCCGGACAGATCTTCCGGGGAGAGTAGATCTCTCTGAGTTTTCCTCAGCTACGGATGCGGAGGCTCAGAAGAACTCCCCTGATCCGAGAGCTTGTCCGTGAAGTGACACTTGCAAAGTCTGACCTAGTTCAGCCACTCTTCGTTGAAGAGGGTCTCAGCAAGAATGCTCCCATCTCCTCGATGCCAGGACAAACCAGGTTCTCACTCTCGTCACTCGAGAAAGAAGCACGTGACCTCAAAGATAGAGGGGTCAGATCAGTCCTCCTGTTCGGTGTTCCGAGACTCAAGGACGATGAGGGGTCCAGTGCATACGACCCCGGAGGAATCGTTCAGAAGTCGGTCGAGAGCCTGAAGGAACAACTAGGCGACGAGATCATTGTAGGAACTGACGTGTGTCTCTGCCAATACACCAACCACGGTCATTGTGGAATCGTCAGGGACGGACTCGTTGAAAATGATGAGACTCTGAAGCGTCTCGCAGAAACTGCTCTCAGCCATGCAAGAGCCGGAGCCGATCTTGTAGCGCCGTCCGCTATGATCGATGGCCAGGTAAGGGCTATCCGTGAAGCCCTTGACGATAACGGATTCAAGGATACCGGGATTCTCGCCTATGCGGCGAAACATTCATCCTCATTTTTCGGACCGTTTCGGGAAGCAGCCTTCTCCAAACCCCAGTTCGGAGATCGGCGGACCTACCAGATGGACTACTCTAACCCAGAAATGGCCATGCGCGAAATAGCCCTGGATATCAAGGAGGGAGCGGATATGATAATGGTCAAGCCTGCGCTGGCCTACCTGGACATTATCTATCGGGCAAAGAGGAGATTCCGAATGCCAATGGCAGCATACAACGTCAGCGGAGAATATGCAATGCTGAAGGCCGCGGCGCGTGAAGGATGGATCGACGAGAAATCCGCCACCTTGGAAGTGTTGACCGCCATCAAACGGGCTGGGGCTGACCTGATAATTACATATCATGCTAAGGAAGCGGCACAATGGCTACAAAGCTAGCCTCCAAGTCCGAACATCTCTACCGTCAGGCAAGAGAACTCATACCCGGAGGGGTAAACAGTCCTGTCCGGAACTACGCTCCCTATCCTCTCTTTGTTGCTTCAGCCAAAGGCTCCAGATTTCAAACCGTGGATGGAGAGGAGTTTCTTGACTACTGTATGGCCTACGGAGCCTTAATAGACGGACATGCGCAAGAGGAAGTCGTAGAAGCAGTCCAGAAGGCAGTCGGCCGAGGCTCGATCTATGGCCAGCCGACCGGGATGGAAGTCGAACTTGCCGCGCTCATCAACGAAATTGTTCCCTCGATGGATATGGTGCGACTGGTTAATTCTGGGACAGAGGCAACTATGCACGGCCTCCGTCTAGCGCGGGGCTTTACTGGGAGACAGAAGATTCTCAAGTTTGAAGGAGGGTATCACGGTGCCCACGACAGCGTCCTGGTGAAAGCGGGATCGGGAGCGTCGACCCTGGGCATTCCTAACTCAGAAGGCATTAGCAGAGATGTGGCTAGGGACACAATAGTGTCCAAGTTCAACGATGAACAACTGACAACGAAAATCATCGAAGACCATGCGGAAGAGCTGGCCGCAGTAATCGTCGAGCCAGTGATGGGAAACATGGGACCTATCCTTCCAAGACCAGGATTCCTCGAGACGCTCAGAAAAACCACCCGAGAAGAACAAGTCATCCTCATCTTCGACGAAGTAATCACAGGATTCAGAATCGCTCTCGGCGGCGCCCAAGAATACTACAAAATCAGACCCGACATAACGGTCACGGGAAAGATATTGGGTGGAGGACTTCCCATAGCGGCCTTCGGAGGCCGACGGGAAATAATGGAGAAACTCGCTCCGCTAGGAGGAGTCTACCAGGCCGGAACCTACAGCGGAAACCCTGTAAGCGTCGCAGCCTCGCTCGCGACACTTCAATCACTGAAACGACGAGCTGGACAGCTATATCCCAAGTTGGAGAGATCCGGCGAACAAATGCGGAGAGGAATAAGTGACCTTATAGAATCCGCGAAATTGACCGCTCAGGTAAATGGATTGTCGTCGATGTTCCAGATCTTCTTCGCCGACCAGCCTGTTACAGACTACGACTCAGCGAGAACAGCAGACCCGGGCCGATTCAACAAATACTTCCGATCTCTACTCGCATCAAGAGTCTTTGTTCCGCCTTCACAGTTTGAAACATGCTTTCTCGCCACCAGCCACACCGATGATGAGATCCAACTAACCCTCGACGCCGTCGGAAGCGCTCTAAGGAGCCTCTCCGTCTAGAAATCACAAATGCTACTCAGGGTCGGCACAAGGGGAAGTAAACTCTCCCTCGTTCAAACCGACATAGTACTGGACCAACTGAAAAGAAAAGATCCCGACCTCGCCATAGAGAGGAAAGTAATCAAGACGAAGGGTGACGAGGACCAAGGGACACCCATCTTCTCAATCGATCAAAAAGGAATCTTCGAGAAGGAGATTGACCAAGCTCTCTTAGAAGGAAAGATCGACATCGCTGTGCACAGCCTGAAAGACGTGCCGGTATTCGACCGAGACACCAAGCTCACAATCGCGAGTGTACCCCAACGAGGATCTCCGGCCAACGTGCTGGTCAGCAGGAATGATGATCATCTGCGAGAATTGAAGAGCGGTAGCAGAGTCGGGACTAGCAGCCTTCTCCGAAGTGCCCAGCTCAAACGCGTCAGGCCGGACCTGCAGGCCGTCCCCATAAGAGGGAATGTTGACACCAGAGTCCAGAAGGTGGAAGAGGGAGAGTTTGACGCTGTCATCCTCGCCGAGGCTGGTCTCGTGAGACTCGGCTTGTCGGGACGAATAGCAGAGCGTCTGTCCCTAGATGATTTCATCCCCGCTCCTGGTCAAGGAATTCTAGCACTGGTAGCCCGCTACGATAATAGGAAGGTCCTAGAATTTGCCCGGTCAATCGAGGACCCTCCCACCAGGGCACAAGCTGAGGCGGAGAGAGAACTCGTCAGTGTCCTGGAAGGGGGCTGCAAAGTCCCGATTGGTGCACTGGCCTCGTCAAACAGGGACAGCCTCCGCGTCACTGGATGCATTTTATCGAATGATGGGAGGACGAGGCTCGAGTCAACGAAGTCTGGAAGTATCGAGGAAGCGACAGCGCTTGGGAGAGAAGTTGCCGAAGATCTGATTTCCAAAGGTGCCAAGAGAATAGAAGAGGGCTGGCGCGGCTCATACTACAGGGGATAGAGAAGGATTGAACACTGTAGCTGTGACCCGACCGGTCGGCCGAGGGGAAGATACGATCCGGCTCGTCAAAGAGATGGGCTGGAACCCACTGATCGTTCATACAGTTGAGCTTCTCCCGAGAAAGGATTCAGAAATCTTCACAGAGCTCTCCAGAGCCTTGACTGGAGGTCCGGTGGACTGGCTTGTGCTGATGAGCCCAAACGGCGCACAGCTCTTGTTCAAGATTCTGAAGAGTCACGGAAACCTGCTTCCCAGCATCTTGGGCGATTTTCGGATGTTAGCGGTTGGCCCAAGAACAAAGGACGCCCTCGCAAAACTGGGAATACATGGTGTTGAGATGCCCGACAAATTCAGCTCTATGGGTATTGCTGATTTTCTATCCCACCACGGCATAATCGGGAAACGCATACTACTCGCGAGATCATCCTCTGCAGACAGTAGCTTGACTAGAGAGCTTGCGAAGAACGGCGCGCTGGTTGAGACGGTCAACCTGTACGACTCGGTCATTCCCTCTAATGCAACAAGCTTCAAGCAGTTTATAGATCGGATTCAGAAGGGGCGTGTCCAAGCGATCCTGTTCACGAGCTCGTTGTCCGCTTCAAACCTATTCTCGATGTCAAAGAACGTCACTAGCCTCGATGAACTTGTCCCGCTACTTCGAGGAATCCGCATAGGAGCATTAGGTCCCGTGACCGCCCGTAAGCTTTCTGAGCTCGGAATACCTCCGACAATGATGCCTGCGACCTTCATAATCGATGATGCACTTAAGACATTATTGCGCTGAGCATTTTCGTGACGCATAGTATTGTCCTTCTCAGGATATTTTCCGATTGGACTTTTTCTCTCAGGCAGTTAGGCTGAGCATCAGTTAACGGACGAGGGCTGTTCGATTAGGAATGGCCTTACTGCCGCGGCCAGCGCTTCGATGAAAATCGGATCGTCATTGAGAGATGCCGTTCGGGCGAACTCTATTCCACGAGAATTCGCGTAATCCCTGGCTTCCACATCCAAGTCGTAAAGAATCTCCAGATGATCTGAAACGAATCCCACCGGGCATACTAGGAGCTGTTTGATCCCTTTCTCTGAAAGTTCAGAGATCTTTTCTTTGAGGCTAGGTCCCAGCCAAGTGCCGACTGGTCCGCTGGCGCTCTGAAAAGCAAGATTCCAATTAGTCACATTGGTCGCTTTTGCGACTAGCTGGCTCGTTTCTAGCAATTGAGCCTGGTACGGGTCATCGTTTGACAGGGCCTTTAGAGGTAAGCTGTGGGCTGTGAAGACGACCGAGGTTGTTTCGCCGCTCCCCATTTCACGTCGGACGTCACTGACTCGGGTGGCGAGAGCCATGATCAACGATGGTTGTGTATGCCAGCTATTCACCATAGCGAACTGTACCTTTGAGTTTCTCCTAGCTAAGCCTCTTCTAACGCTCTCTTCGTACCCGCCGATGCTTAGCTTCGAGTAGTGTGGCGCGAGCGCGAGCCCGACAAGAACGGACGGATTATCAGTGCTGATTTTCTCGACAACATCCTCGACGAAGGGATGCCAGTGTTTCATCCCAAAACAGACTCGTGCAGAGACACCATCTGCGATTAGTCTCTTCTCTAGCGCGTCAGCTTGAGACCTAGTGATTTGGAGTAGCGGGGTTCGGCCTCCAACTCGCCGGTATCTCAGCTTCAGATGTTCCACCTCGTCCGGGCTTGAACCGCGACCATCTCTGACCTGTTCTAGGTAGTCGCCCACTTCGTCCAGAGAGTTCGGACTACCGTAGGCCATTAGGAGGATTGTAGGCAACGCGTTATTGCGATCCAAGAATTTTCATCTTCTGTTTCTGGTTGATTGCTGCACGAACTGAACGAGTTTCCTAGCTTTCTCTGGTCTCGTCTCCGGCAGGACTCCATGTCCCAAGTTGAATATGTGGCCAGGCTTGCCTTTCACTCGGCCCAGAATATCGCTCGTCCGTTCCATGATCAGTTTCTCGGAGGCGAGTAGAGTTGCGGGGTCAAGATTTCCTTGTATGGCTGCTTCTCCTAGGAGTTGCCAGGCGTTGTCAATCGAGAGTCTCCAGTCTACACCAAAGACATCGCTGTCTGCTTCCCTCATCTCGCTTAGTATTCCTGCGGTTCCGACTCCGAAGAGGATTCTTGGAACGTTCTTTCCGGATAGGTCGGCCAGAATCTTCCGGTTGTAGGGAAGTACGAAATCTCTGTAGTCTGCTGGTGAGAGACAGCCTGACCAGCTGTCGAACAGCATGACCGCGTCAACCCCCGCCTTGACTTGGGCCAGAAGGTAGGTCGCCACAATGGCAGAGAGCTTCGATAGAAGGTTGCTCCACAATTCAGGTTGACCGTACATCATTTTCTTGGTCCGAGTAAATTCTCTGGAGGGGCTTCCTTCGATCAAGTAAGAAGCCAAGGTGAAGGGTGCTCCCGAGAAACCTATCAGCGGCACCTTTTCGGCGAGTTGTTGCTTGACCAGTCGAACAGCGTCCAAGACGTAGGGCACGTGTTCTTCAGCAGAAAATCCTACGAGACCCTCCACCTGCTCTCCATTCTCTATAGGTCTCTCAATGACAGGTCCGACTCCGTCTACAAGTTTGAGCCTGACGCCGATCCCTTCCAAGGGCAGCATTATGTCCGCAAAGAGAATTCCAGCGTCCACTCCAAGTTCGGAAACGGCGTCGGTTGTAATTTTTGCCGATAGCTCAGGCGTCTTACATATCGTAAGAACGTCATGCTTTGCCCGGACTTTCTGATAGCTCTCGAGGTATCGGCCAGCCTGTCGCATAAACCAGATCGGAGTGTACTCTGTCTCTTTTCTCCAACAGGCACGTAGAAAATTGTCATTCTCGAATTCGGTCATGCTCTCTCCACTTCAGACCTGTCAAGGTCCTAGAAGGTCAAGCATCTTCTCAGGTGTGACGGAGATACACGTGAAGATAGGTGTCTCGATCGCTGTGTATCGGCTTGCTTCGCTGCCGCGCAAGTCCATCACTAAGTTGAGAAAATCCTCCGGATGATCCGTCTCAAAAGATAGTATGAACTCATAATCATCTAGCCCGAAACAGTAGGAAGTGTGGATGGTTACTGACGAGTACTTGTGTCCTACCTGGATATGCTCCTTCATTATCCTCCGGCGTTCTTCGAACGGGATGGTGTACCACTCCCGCTTCTTTGTGAAAGGATACACGAACAGATAGTTGGAACCGACGGGTTCAGGATCTGGTGTTTTGCCGAAATATTCCGAAGGCCTAATCATAGCTAGGTAGGAATGGGGAGTGGTGAGAAACCTTCCGAGGCCGGAATTCAGGACTTCGGAGTTGAAGCTCTGAAGATCCTCCATTGAATCAGTTATCAGCCATAACATGAAGTCGGCGTCCCCCCGAGTTCCAATCAAAGAGTAAGTTCGGGGGACCAAAGCATCGTGCTTACGAAGTGTCGCTAGAAAGTCGTCCTTGGTAGACTGTCGATCATCGTCTCGAAGACGCCTCCAGGCAGGGTCCAGCTTGTAGAAAGTGTACTTGACGACGCGATAAAGCGCCCTCGTCTTCTGAACGGGCTCTGGCGATTGGAGCGTCAAGATACGTCTCTTCTGAGTTGTTCTGGGTCTTCTATTTGAAAGAAGCTCGATAGATCTCTAAGAGTATGTAATCCTCCCTGATTGAATGTCTGGATCATTGCGCTCAGAGGTGAGCTCGAAGGAGTGATAGCTTATGCTTGGTCGTATTTCTGGGGGTTCTTGTCGAATGAGGCTTTGCATGCGGCTGAACAGAAGTAGATTGTCTTTCCTCCTCGATTAGATGTGAACTTCGCCTTCTTCTCGTCCACCATCATTCCACAGACTGGGTCTTTCTGCAATTGCTCACCTCCCTAGATTCTTGGGTTGAACCTTCGGAGCAGGAGTGAGTTGGATACTACTGTTACTGAGCTGATTGCCATCGCCGCCCCTGCAAGGAGGGGGAGGACCTGATAGATGCCCGGTCCGAGAAACGGGACCAATATGCCTGCAGCTATTGGAATGAGGGCCACATTGTAGATGAAGGCCCATAGGAGATTCTGCTTGATCTTTCTCACTGTCGCCTTACTGAGCTCTAGAGCTTTAGGAACGTCCGTCATGTCATCTTTGATCAGTATTATGCCTCCAGTCTCCTTCGCAACGTCTGTGCCACTACCGATTGCTATTCCGATGTCCGCGGCCGCTAGCGCGGGTGCATCGTTTATCCCGTCACCAACCATCGCGACCTTCCCGCCCTTCTGAAGCTTCCTAACAATCTCCTCTTTCTGATCGGGACGGACGTTTGCGAATATCGTATCGATTCCGAGAGTCGTGGCTATTGCTTTCGCAGTCCGTTCATTATCACCTGTGAGCATTACGACCTTCAATCCCATCTTCTGCAGTGCCTTTATCGTCGGCGCTGAGGATTCTTTCACCGTGTCCGCGAGTCCTATCAACGCGACTGGCTGCCGGTCTACCGCAAGCAGACTAATCGTTTTCCCATGATCCTGCAGGTCTGCCATTCTCTCAGAATACCCCTCGAATGGAACAGAGAACTTACTCATGAATTCCAAGTTGCCCAGAAGAACCTCTCGTCCCTGAACGACCGCTTTCACACCTAGACCGGGAAGAGCTTCAAAACTTGAGGGGTCAGAGAGTTCGATTCTCTTTTCCTGAGCGGCATTCACGACCGCTGCCGCGAGCGGATGCTCACTGCCTCTCTCCACGGATCCCGCGTAGGTGAGTATCTGAATCTCGGTGAGTTTTCCTATCGGAACGACATCAGTTACGGAGGGTTGCCCTTTGGTTAGGGTCCCCGTCTTGTCAAAGATTATCGTCTTGATCTTGCCAGCTTCCTCAAGCTGGTCCCCTCCCTTGATCAGGATGCCGTTCTCAGCACCCTTGCCTGTTCCCACCAGCAAGGCGGCCGGTGTGGCGATTCCGAGCGCGCAAGGACAGGCGATGATTACGACGGAGACAAATGCGAGGAGGGAAAAGGCGAGTCCGATTCCTGCGAGGAAGTACCAGAATAGGCCAGACGCTGTCGCGATCAGTATGACGGATGGAACAAAGTATGCGGAGACCCTGTCTGCTAGGCGCTGGAGAGGGGCCTTTCCGACTTGAGCCTCTTCAACAAGCTTGGCGATTTGAGACAGGACAGTGTCCTGTCCGACTTTTGTTGCTTGAATCTTCAACATTCCCGTTTTGTTGACGGTGGCACCTATGACTTCATCGCCGTTACGCTTGTCGCGTGGAAGGCTCTCTCCGGTAATCATGGATTCGTCGATTGCAGAGTAGCCCTCGATCACCTTCCCGTCTACCGGGACCTTCTCTCCTGGACGAATCAATAGAATATCGCCAACCTCAACCTTCTCAACTGATATGCTGATTTCGCTACCATTTCGGATCACGTGTGCGATTGTTGGCTGGAGGCTCAGTAGTCTGTGAACCGCCTCTGAAGCCTTGCCCTTCGTGATGTATTCGAGGAGATTACCTGTCTGTATCAGTGTGATTATGATGGCGGATGTTTCGAAGTAGGTCCCGCTATTGGGGAAGAAGTTTGGGACGAAAGTGGCGATTGTGCTGTAGACCCAGGCAGCGGTTGTTCCTAGTCCGATGAGAAGGTCCATGTTGCCAATCCTCGACCTTAACGCGTCGTAGCTTCCTAGGTAGAACCGGTAGCCCACAACAAACTGTACTGGCAAGGTGAGGACGAACATCACGAGATTGTTGATGTGACGGTCTGGGATTATTGGGAGATAGGTCAGGGCTGCAATTGGGACGGTGAATAGTGCGCCTAGGGCGACGAGCCGCTTTAGACGGGCTAGAGACTTCTCCGGAGCCTGGAACTGCGCAAGGCAAGTCTCGCTGCAGAAGTAGTACGTGGTTCCATAACGTGTCGTCTGGAGAGCATGTTTGCCCTCCTCCACATACATTCCACAGATCGGGTCCTTCGCCATAATGCTTCTCAGCCAACTAGGAATATGCTGTCCGAGGGACTTAATCTCACGCCTTTACAATTGTAAAAACGCTTGATTCGGACCCCTTTCTCTAGTCTATGAATCCCTTCTGCCGTGAAACCTTCCAACCATTGCTTCTGAGATCATGATCTCATCTCGCATTGTTCGGACTGAATAGTGATGTCTTGTAAGGATACAGTTCCGCCCGGAACACGTTATTCTTCACCGCGGGATCGTTGAGCATGATTTCGCGAGCTGCTTCAATCGTTTCTGCCTTGAGAAGAACGATTCCGAAACTGCTGTAGTCGGTGTTCTGAGTACGTCCCGCGAGAATGACTACACCATCTTCTGTAAGTCGTTTCAAGTAATTGAAATGCTCAGAAACAATGCGCGATTCGAATTCAGTAGCCCCCTTCGTAAGTATCTCGTGACGCACTGGCTGGATTCGGTAGAGGAATTGCTCCAGCGTCAAGAATCTCCCATATCTAGCTGGTTATGATTATTCTCGCATCAAGAGCTTTGCAACCATTCGCGAATGCGACTAGAGGGTTAACGTCCAGTTCCGCTATATCTGAGAGTTCGATCGACATTTGGGAGAGTCGTTCGATGCAATCGGCAATGGCTTTCGTATCTGCCGGTGGTTGGCCTCTGAATCCAAGTAGGATCTTGCTTCCCCGGATCTGACTTATCATGTTGTCAGCGCTGAGTTCTCGAATTGGTGCAAGCCGAAATGAGACGTCTCGATAGGCTTCAACATATATTCCTCCCAGGCCAAACATCAGTAATGGCCCAAACTTCGGATCTCGGTGGATTCCTATGATCGTTTCTGTTCCGCCAGTGACGTATTCCTGAAGAAGCACTCCCTCAATCCTTGCCCCTGGAACCCTGGTTTTGACATTCTTCAGAATCTCATCAAAGGCTTCGCCTACGTCTTGGTCGCTATTCAGATCGAGTTTGACTCCCCCCACATCGATCTTGTGTAGCACATCCGGGGAGACAATCTTCATCGCCACGGGATAACCGATTCTCTTCGCAGCCTCTATAGCCTCTGCTCTTGATGAAGCGGTCTCTGTCTTGATCACCGGGAGACCATACGTGCTGAGTATTCTCAGCGCGTCGTCTTGGGGAAGATTGGTTAGCCCTGCACGTTTCGCGCCGGAAATAATCTCTTGCGCCTTTCCAATGTCTACCTTGAAATGTTTGATTTGAGTTCGAGGCCTTTCGACCCAGCGTTTGTACTCGTACATTGCGGCAAGAGCTCGAACGGCTGACTCTGGAAACGTGTAGTGGGGAATATTGTTGGACTCTAGGACATCAACTGCGGGCGTGATGTCTGTTAGGCCCAGTATGCTGGCGAGTATCGTCTTTCCAGACTTGGGACCGACCGATGCTATTGTCCCGGCGACTTTCTTGAGATCGACCATTGCTTGTGGAGTTAGTAGGACGAGACCGCAATCGACACTCTCATCATAAAGGGCCTGGAGGGCGAGCTCATATCTGTCGGATTGAGCGTCCCCGATGAGATCGATTGGGTTATTGACCGAGGCCTCCTTCGGTAGACCCGCTCGCAACTTGGCCTTCGTTGCCTCAGAGAGCTGTGAAATTTGTAGTCCGTATCGGACACTAGCGTCTGTTGCCATTATTCCAGGTCCACCGCCGTTGGTAATGATAGCCACACGGTTGCCTCGGGGGAGCGGTTGTTTTGCGAAAGCTCGGGCGTAGTCGAAGAGGTCGATTATGGATTCGACCCGGAGGACACCTGACTGTTTTAGAATGGCGTTGTATGCTTCATCGGATCCTGCGAGTGCACCCGTGTGGGAAGAAGCGGCCTTGGCTCCTTCAGGGGAGACTCCGGCTTTGACTGCGATGATAGGCTTCTCCTCTGTGACCCTAGTGACTGTGTCCACGAATTTTCTTCCGTCGACGATGTCTTCGATGTAGAGTAGTATGACTTTGGTCTGAGGGTCTGTTCTGAGGTATTCCAGAATATCGTTCTCGTTTACGTCGGCTTTGTTTCCTAGGCTGATGAACTTGGAGAATCCTATTCCTTCGCCGGTTGCGTAGTCTATTACTGCTTCGCCGAGGGCGCCGCTCTGCGAGGCGAAGGCGATCGAGCCTTCCAAGGGCATTTGTGATGCAAATGAAGCGTTGAGTCTGACCTCTGGATCCGTGTTGATTGTTCCTAGACAGTTAGGACCGACCAGTCTCATGGAATACTTCTGTGCTAGAGAAGCGACTTGGCGCTCTAGCGCCGTGCCGTCTTGTCCAACTTCTTTGAACCCTGCAGAGATTATGATGAGACTCTTCACTCCTTTCTTTCCGCACTCTTCCGTGACCGCTGGGACGACCGCCGCAGGGACTACGACCATGGCTAAGTCGACGCTCTCTGGCAGATCCTGGACTGATGGGTATGATCTGACGCCGCATATCGAGCGGTCTTTTGGATTGACAGGGTAGACGGTTCCGGTGTACTCGTTGAGGAGTATGTTCGTGAAGACGGCTCTTCCAACGCTTCCTTGGCGGTTGGAGGCTCCGATGACAGCTATGGATTTTGGAGCAAACAACGCGTCCAGGAGTCTAGGTTGCATGCAAGTGCCTGGAAGCGCTTGGTTGAAAAGGCTAGGATTCTGTTCGAATCATTATCCTTCCATTCTACCTTTGAGGTGGCTCTTCGAGGTCAGGGTCTTCATCAATTCTTATTTGCGAGGTCGCTTGTACTTTACACATGGTGCAGGAAGTCCGACGGACTATCTTCAGGCATGGGTTGGGGTTCTATGGAACGCTGGCTTTCGTCGCGAGCTTCCTTGGTGCTAGGCTTTTTGCGACCCTAAACCCGACGGTGACAGTAGTCCGGGGTGGAATCCATTTTCACCATTTCTGGTATGGTCTAGCCATAGTTGTCTCTACCGGTTGGCTTGGGATTACTCTCAGCAACGAGAGGATGGGCCGCAACTTGGCGATAATATTCGGTCTCGGAGCAGGGCTGATCGGGGACGAAGTTGGCCTGCTTCTGACATTCGGCGACTATACCAGCAATCTCACGGAAATATTCTTCGTCGCCGCAATCGCCTTCATCATTCTCGTAACACTGCTATCTAAGGGCCGGAGGCACATCGAGAAAGAGGTAATCAACATAAGTCGAAAGGAGAGGTTGACTCAGATAGGAATCTTCATCGGGGCCTTTTCCGTGATCTTCTTCGCGGTCGAAGAATGGGGGGTTGGTCTCGCGGCGCTTGGTCTGGGAGTACTGATCTTTCTCTGGGGTTTCGAGCGTGAGAGGAGACCTAGGAGCCTGCGGTCCCTCGCTTCATAGTCCATTACCGCTGTCCACCCAGTTTCTCTGTCCCATCGGATTTTTCCGGGAAGAAGAGTTTACCGTCAAACCGTGAGGCTAGAGACGCTATGCGTATCTTAGCGTTCCCTCGAATGTCACGTCAAGTAGGAGTCGCATTCATGCGGACGAACCTGATATCAGGGTTTCAACTGTCTGTCAACTACTGGTTCGACCTTGTCTTACAAGGAATGGGCGGACCTATCCGTGACTGGGTCTATGATTTTCTAGATAAGAAGGGCATCAAACGGGACGATATCCCAGCCAGGTTCGAGGACGTTGTGAAGATATTGCATGACAGGTTGGGCACGAGTGCGCGGGTGATTGCTTACAGGACGATGGTTGAGCTTTACAAAGAGTTCTCTCTGAGTGCGAACTTCGACTACGAAGATTCTATAGAAGACAGATTCGTTTTCCTCAAAGAGAGAGTACTTGCGGATCGTCTCCATCCAACGCGAACCCCCAGCCTAAAACTCGCATTCTAAGAACAGGCGTCTGCTGTAGAGAGCGGTCAAGAAATCAACCAGACAGACAAGTAGGTTCAGGTCAAAGAGAACTCTCGCGTCGCGAGAATAAAATTGTCGGCCCCCATCTTTTTCAGAGGTCTCTCGCCAGTTGAAGCTGATCTAGGCGAGTCTTCCGATTTACGATTCAGAATAGGCTGGTTGACCGTTTTTCCAGAGTGGAAATTGAGCCCATAGCTCATCGTGAAAATCTCGCAGTCTCAAAACGCCTGCTCCGATTATTGATCAGGGCTTGTTCTGCGCCTGTCAGGTTTAGAGCAGAATAGTTTGTGTTATTCCTATCTTCGTAGAGCCGGGGCGGAGAAAAGATTACTCTTTGTTAATTCCCTCTCAACTGCGAGTTTTGCGTTGCGAGTAACAAGTGCAATTGGCAGGGCTTGCAGAAAAAATTCGCCCAGATAACAGGTTTTGGCGGACACCAGCCGGTCAGGGCTTAAAATGGGCCAATCGGGCACTGCAATAACCGCGTGTTACCCGCAAGGAAATAGCGTGAAAACGGGTCACAGCCCACAGACTCCAGATCAGGGTCATTCCATGCCCATTTCGCTGAGAGTAGCGATTTACCAAATTATCGGCATGTCATTTTCAGGCTGTCTAACCCGACAGGGTTTCGTCGGGCTCAGTCAATGCCGAGCTCTCCTCGGCCTTGTTCCAGTCCTTGGCGATCTTGACTAGCCTCAATAGATGTTCGTGGTCTTCAACGCTCAGAGACTTGCCAGAGTCTATCTGTGCCTTGATTCTCGCGAATATTGGGGCTGACTCTCCGAAGGGCACTTGAGACGTTTCGACTATCGCTAGGAGCCTCTGAGCCTCGGCCAACCCTGACGTGATGGTCTTCCCAACAACTTGAGGCTGCTTTGGCTTGTTCTCCTTTCTAGCCACTCGTCTCACCCATCGACCGTCTCGGCGCAGGGTTTGGAGGAGCGAGCATCGGTAGATAAAGAAACCAATTCTCTGCTCCTGTCTTCTGACCTTTCTGATTTTGAAGTTGAGGACTCAGTTTTTGGACCTGGCTCGTTTCGAGGCCACTTGGCCCGCAACTATTGCGGCTGGGTAGAGAACTTCTTCTTCCTGTTTTGAGTGAGCTTCTAGCGCTTCGGCGAATCGGACCGCAGTCAAATGCCCTTCTTCGGCCCCGACCTTCTTGAGCCGTTCAAGGAACTTGCGGAGTTCTCGGTGACCGTGAAGCATGCCTGGATACTCCTTCTCGAACCTTGAGCCGAGCAGGGAGGCTCGCTTGGCGACTCCATTCTTGAGTTTCCCATCAGCAATGTCTTTCAGAATTCCCAAGAGCGGTAGTGCCAAACTCTCTTCTTTGTCAATGTGCGTCTTGAGATCCTTAGCGAGTTTCTCAGCGATGCTCCCTGTCTTTCCTGAGAGGTGTTGTACCTCGATTAGGAGTTGCCAGATTTCTTCATGCTCCTTCTCCAACGACAGAGGTGCTGATAGCGGCATGAGAGGGCTAAGGAAATGATTCCTACTTATTCGTAGCGTACACTTTGCCACACAGTCGAGCTAGGCCTTGACGACTATGCTGCGAGCCGCCATGTCACCTATCCTCTGCTTCTTCGGATTAGTAGCAATCAGTATGAATCCTATCAGGTAGAAGAATGGGAGCCAGTCGATAATTCGCAAAATGTTCCGGACAAGTGACCGTGCGAAATCCAAGTGTTGCAGCGTTGTCTCATCAACCACTCGAATGCCCATGAGCTGTTTGCCCAAGGTCTGTCCAGTGGTCGACTCGAAGTAAGTGAAGTAAAGTAGCCACAACAGCCACGACAGGACTGTTATGGGGCCAAAGAAAACAAAAGCGAAGGAACCAAAGACGCCGAAAAATCCTCCCAAGAGCCAAAGTGGGATGAAGATGACGAGCGAGACTCCGAAAATCAGAATCGTATCTATGATAACCGCTACTATTCTGTCTCCTTCGCTTGCAAGGTTTGGCCTTGCGCCAGCCGAAGCGGGAGGAAGTTGACCGTGCCCCGATGACGCGGGACTGGCAGCTATCGATTTGCCACAGGAAGGGCAGAAGCCTGCTCCGGTCGGAAGTTCCTTTCCACAAAACGCGCAGAACGCCATTGTCATCCCGTCCTACCTAAGCGGTGCTTAAGAATTGCGCAGGAGCCCTTATGCGGGGTGTTGCTCTGAGTGCCGTAACTATTTATCCAGAGAGTTGTGTTGAAGAGAGTGGTAAGAATGGAGCAAGTCGATAAGGCTGCTGGCGGAATGGTCTGGAGAATCGTTGGCACCATACTCGTCTTCACCGCCTTTCTCGTCGGCTCCCTCGTCTATGTGGGATTCTACACCAGCGGTTACAGTCTCTTTCAGAAGATCGTCGTCGTCCTAGTGGCGCTCATACTCGCGATCGCAACAGTTGGTATCATGTGGGTCTCCTGGGCAGGACGTAGAGGATGGATCCACGATAGATGGGGACCATAAACTCCGTCCCAGTCCTGGCCGGGCTCTGATTCTTGATTCCCAAGAAAAGAAAAAAGAGAGGTTTGGATACGTGACCCCGGGGCTCATATTCTCTTCTTTGGCTATGCCGAAGCTTTCATTGAGCGCCGCCAGGCCATGAGATAGCCTATTCCACCCGCAAAGGCTCCGAGGATCGCCATAACAGCGAAGACTGCGATGGGAGTGACGAGCGGGCCAAGTATTTGCACGTGGACACTACAGCTGTTGTCGGTTGGGTTCGCCTTGCAAAAAGCGCTACTCCCGGTCGTTGAGATGAAGTTAACTGCTCTCCACCCGCCGATCCACATGAGCCATGTAGCTGAGGTGACTCCGACGTTCATGAGCACTAGGTGAAGCCATGCGAAGACGTTGCTGATTCCAGTGTAGGGTGCCCGTAGATTAGATTCGAGGTGTTGGTAGAATAGAGATGTGACTGCTGCGGCGAGGGGTCCGAAAATGATGAATCCGAGATAGCCTACAGTAAGCCAGTTTCCTGCGCCTCCTCCTGCAACTATCTTTGCTGCCCCGGGGGTTCCGTATTGTGAGTCGTAGAGAAGAAATGCGGTCGCGCTGGCCCCCAGTGCACATTGGACTATGGCTGCAATGACGAACCTGTTCGCCCACTTGCTCCACGGGGCGAGTGAAGAGTCGGTTTTGAACCCGACGACTGTGCTTGGTCTTCTCTCGCTGGCAAGCTGAAAAGTCGCGTCATTGTCTGTTTCCGTTCGATTTGGTGTATTCCTGTTTCCATCAATCGTTTTCATGTTGTTTTCCGAAGGATACGATGCGTACATGACATTTAGGAGGTGCGTCCTTTTTGTGAGGAAAAACATCTAAGGGGTTACATTGAGATACTAGATGAGTGGATACAAAGTGTACTTTCTAGTGCTAGTGTGAAGTTACCACTCAAGTACTCCAGGAGCAATCTACTAGGAAGCAATCGGTTGCGAAGATAATGGTGCAGTCGGGAACTGCCAAGAATGGGGCTATCACTGCTACTGTCCCAACTGGCAGGCGGGCTAGAGGAATTCTTGACCTTTCGGGAACAAAACTGGTTGATCGCCCGTCATTCTTGGAGGAGAAACTGCGGAAGACACGGGGCATTTTTGATGCTGAGATCAACGTATTCTCGAACCGAATTACCGTCGAGTTCGACCCGTCGATTATCAGCCTCGACAAGATAAGAGCGTCGCTTGCACATAGCAATGGATAAGACCCGCAATTGCAGGACGCGGGAGCTAGCGCCGGGTCTGATGAATAACGACTGGTAGTACATCCAGGACATCAGAGGCTAGCATGCTTTCTCCAAGCTTTCTTGAAGTTATCTCGCCTGCTCGACCGACGACATAGGCTGCAGCCTTGGCCGATTCAAATGGGGTGTGACCCCTCGCGAGAAGAGCTCCAGCTACTCCGGCTAGCAGGTCGCCGTATCCTCCCTTGGTCATGTAGGGAGATCCAGCATGATCAATAATGGTTCGTGTCCCGTCGGAGATGAAGTCTTCAGCTCCCTTTACAACGACCGTCGCACTGTACTGTCTAGCTAGGGACCTCACGGCGGTAGTTCTTTCTGTGCGGGAGCTGGGCCAGGCCTTTCCCGTGAGTACTTGAAATTCCCCAGCGTTCGGTGTTAACAGTATTCGTTTTCCATCCGTAGCGTTCGGCTTGGAGGCGAGTGCATGAAGGCTTTCTGCATCGGCCACAATTGGAACTTTGCAGTTCTTGATTATGGAGAGGAGTGCGGTGTGAGCGGCCCGTGTTCGCGTGACTCCGCATCCAATGATTAGAGAGTCGGCTCGGGTCAAGAGTTCTCGGGCAACTCTTGGGTCCGGGAACGCCGTGGCGCATGGAGTGGTAATGAGGTCGGGGGAGTAACTAGCCACGATGTCGGCTGCTCGCCGGGGCGCGATGATGATTGAGAGGTCTGCTCCTGCGCGGAGAGCTGCGAGCCCGTTGAAGCCTAGGCATCCAGCATACTGGTCGCTACCTCCCGCAATGATTACGCGCCCATAGTCGCCTTTGCGGGATTCTCTAGGCCGTGGCGGATAGAGGCTAGGTAGATCGAGGGGGTCTCTGAGCGCTTGTCTCTTCAGTGATTATTCAGCGAACCTTGAGGATTCCATTTCCATCCTCGACGAGTGTCTTCTATGGGACGCTTTGTCTCGGGGTTTGGTCATGAGTCTTTTTATCTTCTGGCCTATCCTCTCGAAGACTTCCTCGATGGACCAGCCTTCTTCTTCGAACTCGAACTGTTCTTTGGGAAGCTTGATGAATACTTGAACCTCATATCGCCTTCTGTCTTTCTCGAGCAGGGACGTCTTCACTATCGCTCTTGCTTCAATGGTGTCGCGGTGAATCCTGCCAAAAGCCTGCAATGATCTTTGAAACTTTAGCTCTGCCTTCCGAGATTCAATGTCATCCTTCTGGAGACCCACGATCTGTACTGGTATTTCCGCGAATTCTTGTTCAGCCATTTTTTTACTCCCTCAATTCCTTCTATCTAACTACTAGTACTGGGCAATGGGCGTGGGAGACTATTCCGCTTGACACGCTTCCAAGTAGCATCTTCTTGAATCCACCAAGCCCCCTGGTCCCAACTGTGATCAGGTCAACGTTCTCCTTAGCAGCGTGGTTGATTATTGTCTCGACGACGGAGGAGACTGCTTCCGGGATCTCTGTCTTGACCGCGATGCCCTGTTTCTTGGCTTTGGACTCTGTCTCGCTCACAACGCTCAGTGCAACTTTTCTTGCATATGCGTAATAGGCGTCGATCTCATGTTGTGAGGGAGCTGGTAGGCTCATTCCGGTTGGCGATCCGATCGTGGAGTGGTAGTAGGATGTGGGAGGGGTGATGGCGTGAAGAACTATGAGTTCTGCTTTGAGCTTCTCGGCCAGTTCTAGTGCGGCCTGGGCGGCTCTCTGTGAACTCTCAGACCCGTCCAGAGCCACAAGAATCTTCTTGAACAATTGTTTCGACACAGCGAGGGACGGCTCCGCAATACGTTTCACGGTCTTTGTTTCCATTCGTCTCATCCATACTCAAATGTAGGCAGGTCGTAAGGTTTTCGCACGGGCCAAACATGAAGTGTTACCACGGTCTCTAATAACGGACATCATGGCTTGTCGGCCTGAACGTTCTCCAGAAATGTCGCGGAAGGCACGAAGAATAGGTTCCCAGTGACCGCGCGGCTGAAATCTAGCAGTCGGTCATAGTTGCCCGCAGGCTTGCCTACGAACATGTTCTGGAGCATCTGTTCCATGGTGCGGGGTGAACGGCTGTAGCCGATGAAGTAGGTGCCGAACTCCCCTTGACCGGCCTGACCGAAGGGCATGTTGTCCCGGAGTATCTTAATCTCCTTCCCATCCTCCACTATCTTGGTTAGAGCGTTGTGTGCATAGGTAGGCTTCACGGAATCGTCCAGCTCTACATCGGTTAGCTTCGCGCGACCTACGATGTGCTCCTGCTTTTCCGTCGGTAGCTTATTCCAGCCAGCTAAATCGTGGAGGTACTTCTGCACGATCACATAGCTACCCGCGGTGAATGCGGGGTCCTCGTCGGCAATGAGGGTGACATCTAGAGCCTCCTGAGCCTTAGGGTTCTCTGTCCCATCGACGAAGCCGATGAGGTCGCGGCTGTCAAAATAACGGAACCCGTGCACTTCGTCCACAGGGGATACTGCTGTTCCAAGCCGAGCCATGATTCGCGTCGCCAGCTCGAAGCACAGATCCATCCGCTGCGCGCGAATATGGAAGAGCATGTCGCCCGCTGTTGAGACGGCGTGACGTTCTCCCGCGCGGATCTCGTGGAACTTGTGCAGTTCTGCTGGTCTCGGCTGCCCAAAGAGCCAGTCCCATGCTTCGGACCCAAATCCCAATACGCAGGAAAGACTTCCCTCGAGTTCGCGGAACCCTACTGAACGAACTAGCGCAGCCAGGTCCGCACACAAGGATCGGATTGCAACTCGATTCTCAGAACCTGGCTTAATCGTCACGACTAGAAAAATCGCTGCACGAGTGAGTGGAATAGCCACCGGCTGTGGCAATGCAGGCAAACTTCCTGAGGCTCCAGTCTTTTTCATAGGCAGAGGTTCCGATCGTTTGACCGCTGAAAACCCTTGCGGTCTTTCCTCCAGTGTAATCATATTTGCCACGTTTGAGAATTTCCTGAACGGGGAAAGGGCCAAGTTATCTCATCTTCTCTCTTTCTGCTGATTCTAGTGGGGCAGTGGAAAGGAGTGTCTCTCAAAGAAGGTTCTTATCCTTCTCACAGCGACACGAAATCCATGAGTAACCTGAAAATTGAACTCGAACACATCAAACACCACATCAAGTACCCAGCGAACAAGACACAGGTCCTAGCGGCATGCAACAACATGACGGATGTTCCGTCAATCGACAAGGAATTCGTGACAAAATCTCTCACTGACAACAACTACAAGGGCCCGGAAGACGTCGTAAGGGCTCTCCTCAACAAAGTCTAAGCTTTCTCCAACTTCCCTTTTTTTTCTTTGGCGCCCTCAGTAATGCCAGCCTAGTTGTTCTGACATCAAGCCTGCTCTAGAAGTTGAATATCACGGCTCGGTCCGAAGTCTTTGTTTTGGGCTGAACCCCGGCAGCGGCGAAGGCCTCTCCTATGTACGAGGTAAGAAACGTGGACCATTTTGGACCCAGCTCATGCATCAGGGTAATGGTCCAACGTTCGTTCTCGTTCTTCTCGTAGTACTCGAACAGATTGGCGTAAGCTGAAAGGTCGTGAATGTACTCGATGACGGTATTCACGTTAATCTTCCCCCATTTTGAGGCGATCAAGGCCATTGGAGCACTCTTCCCGGCGACCTGGCCCGCTTTGATCATGCTGTCATCTGAGACAGAATTCAAGATTTCGCCGAAGGTTTTCCGACTGAGCCGGATAGCGTTGACACGCTGGAGGAATCTCCCGAACTCGGAATAGTCCAAGAGCAACTGGTTGACAAGAGTGTTAACGCTAACGCTCTGCCGAGCAGCCTCCTCTTGGAGAGCACCCAGAGCCTTCTCGTTCACCCTGAACGATTTGGCTACGGTCTTACCTTCTCGAGGCATGTAACGCTACTTCGTCTAGGGGAGTCGATCTGGAGCTCAGATATTATTCTTCTCGCTCGGATCTTGGAGCGCATACGAGTCGCCCTTTCTGTACTCATTGTGTACGTTCTATCTATGTTCTCGATCTAGCCAAGATCGTAGTGTTGAAGAGGCAACGAGAAATGGCTAGATGCATCGAGTGTGGAAGTGACTCTCCAAAGTCCAGGGCGTGCGAGTATTGCGGTGAGACCTACTGTGAAGCACACTGGTCTCCACACGCGTCGCAAGAAAAGAGTAACGAACGATTAGCTCGAGAACTGTCACGACTCTGGAAACACGAACACCCTCTCGTCCCTTGGAACAGTTTCTTCCGATCTTATCTTGACATGACGGAAAGCCCTAGTGAGAATTCGCGCTAGCTGCTGCACTCTGTCACAGAGTGCCATGATACAAGTCATGCACTTTCGTTGATTGCACGAGGCTGATCTGAAATGATGGCAGACAATAATTGACCGCCATCGTGGTTTTCGCTCTCGCCGTAGGCCCGTTCAAAGGGCGAGAGGACTAGATCGGGAAGTCGCCATTGAGTTGTGTATCTCAAAGTGCACAATCACTACCTGTTGTGGACCTGTTCCCTAAATCTTCAGCAATCAGGGTAGAGAGCAACATGACCTCTCTAAGAATCAATCTCAAAGCCCGATCGCTTGAGGGCTTCCCATGACGGGATCGGGAATAGGAAATCTTTCAACTGCGAAATTGCTGATGGTGGCGGCAGTGATTGCAATAGTCAGCGGGGCTTCTGTCGGCCTAGGTGTGGGATATGTGATCCATTATGATGCCCCTACGACGAGGACCTTCTACCTATTTGACAGATCCCTACCCTTCAACGAGACGGTATTCGGATACCCCCACGATACATTCGTGCCTGATACGATTACTGTCAACAAGGGAGATCATGTGCTCATCCACTTCGCGGACATAGAGAGCACTCCTGAGGGACACACTTTCACGATGGATCCGCCGTACACGTTTAGCGCAGTCGTTTACAAGAATGTAACGCAGGGAGGCGGCGTTGCCGGAACATTCTCCAATGTAGGCAATGTCCTAATGGCACAGAGCCAGACCGCGACAATCACCTTCACTGCAAGCTGGGCCGGGACCTTCCGCTATTGGTGCACCATTCACTATCCGACGATGACTGGATACTTGGTAGTAATCGGGTAAGTGGACTCAAAAATGAACGGTCGACAACCTTTTCGCGACGAAAATTCATCGAGAGTTGTCCAAAATTGATGAAAGGGCTTCGATGGACGGCCGTCTCCTTGCTATTGGTCACGGGCATCATCGATCTTTACTATGGAAATTCTTTCGCTGGATTCTACGAGAATCTCTGGTATGTCATGGGAGGAATCTATATTTTCGCAGCGATCATCATTGTTGCGAACATAGAACCCCGATTCTCACAACTCACGATCTTCGCCTACACACTCTTTCTCTGGTCCCTATGGGCAACTACTGCCCTGGAAACAGGCGCTGGTCTAGATTTGGTCGCCTATGCCGACAAGGCAGTCGAAGCGGTTCTCGCTGCTAACATGATGCTGCTATTTCGCAGCTCACGAGCCTCTGTCGTAGTCTAGAAGAATATCCAGCTTTGTCTAGACCTGCTCCGACTCTGCAGGCGGCTAGAGAGCCGGAAAGAGTTTTGGAGGATTGACTTGGTCCAATTGACTTGGTTTCCATTCGTTTCGCCCATCCTCATTTGGTCGTCGGCACCAAGGTTCTCGCTCCAGACTAGCGGAAAATGCTTTCGTTGCTCGTCAGCCCCTCGAATGTCCTTGGTCTATTCTGCGCAACAGCTCAGCTGATCTAGATCCTTTCTGAAGGCTGTTGCGGCTAGTTTGAGGGACTCTGACATTGTCGGAAATACGTGGACCGTGTCTATGATGTCGTCGATCGTCAGCTTGTACTTTACTGCGAGTACTGCCTCGTGGATGATATCCGCGGCATTTTCTCCGAGAATGTGAACTCCAAGTATTCTGGAAGTGTCAGAATCCGTCACCATTTTGATCACGCCCCGGGACTCCCTGATCGTTATGGCCTTGGGAACTCTCGAGAGATCGATGGTAGTGCATGCACACTTGTAGCCTCTATCTACCGCCTCTTTCTCCGTTAGACCGACAGAGGCAACTTGCGGCGACGTGAAGATGGCTCTGGGAACCGGAAGAAAATCGATTTTCTTGTGCAAGCCCTGAAGAGCATTTACCGCCGCTGTCGCGCCCTCTTTTGCGGCCATCGTCTCGAGCATAGGCTCGCCGATTACGTCGCCCGCCGCCCACACGTGTGGAGCCGTAGTGTGCATTTCACGGTTCACCCTCACTGATCCATCCTGCCCTAGTCTCACTCCCGCTAGCTCGAGGCCATAGGTTTCTCGTATTCGGTTCTCTTCCGGTTGCCAAGAGAAATGTTTCTCCCCTAGCCTCGAACGTTTTTCCGTAATGTGAGCCGCGGACCACCGTCCCTCCGTCTCGTGAGTAGATCCTCTTGACTTGGACACTGGTGTGTATTCTGATTCCTTCTTCTTCCAGGTATTTGCGCAGTTCATCCGATATTACGGGTTCTTCTTCCGGAGCTATTCTCCGGCTACGCTGGAGCAGTGTCACACTCGTGCCCATGTGAGCATACATTTGCGCAAACTCAAGTCCTAGTGCTCGTGCTCCAAGTATAACCATGGAGCCCGGTAGGTCTCTGAGACCGAGTGCGTCATTGCTCGTTAGGTATCGGCCTTGTCGATGCCTGGTATCGCAGGGATTCGTGGCGAAGATCCTGTGGCGATTATGAATTTCTTTCCCTCTACGTTCATACCATTAACCTTGACACGGTTCTTCGCGACGAATCTGGCTTTTCCACGCAACAGCTTGGCAGAGGGGAGCGACTTTAGAACGTCGGCGTATCTTTCTTTCCTGAGCCGTTGGACGATCTGATTCTTCTGTTCCATGACCTTCCTGAAGTCAAGGGTTGTCTGTCCAGGTCTTATTCCGGGAAAGTCTCGATTGCTATCATAGTAGCGTAGCTCTCCTGCGCGGAGGAGGTTCTTACTCGGGACACATCCGACATTGACGCACGTTCCTCCGATGGTACCCGATTCGGCCATCGCAATCTTTGCTCCTTCTTCTGAAGCCTTCAGCGCCGCTGCAAAGGCTGCCGAACCTGAGCCTAGAATGACAAGGTCAAACGCTGCCATGTTGGCGAGAATATGCCATGTTGATGATACTTAAGACGCTGGAAAGTTCCAGTGGGGAAGCCGGTTAGTTCCTGCGCATTTAAGATCCGAGATACCGTTCCGTAGGGGCGCGGCATTTCTTGGGATTATTGTTTTTCTTAAGCGGTTGCTACTTGCACTGTCTTAGCCATAGCCAGGATCTGTTCCCGGCTCGGCTCATTGTGATGAGCCGCTTGGGCGTGTTGCTTGAAGTGCTCTACAAGTTCGTCGTCGGAATCGGCCCGTACTCGGAACCCACAGGCGGAGCAGGCGACTTCTTTCGTCATGTTTGTTCAAATTTTCACAACACTCTATGCCGATTTAACACTTTACATCGCCAGCTCCTCAATGATGAAAATCGCTTAGACAAGAGCTGTTAGTCACGGTAATTTATTTCTCTCATCAACCAAAGCGCTGCTTGGATTCTGCACAATCGATGCTGGCCATGTCTAGCCGGTGCAACTTTACTGCTGGAAATTTGAACATGATTTTCCTCGGCGCGGTGTAGCTTCTGAGCGATGCCTTGTCACTGCAGACTGCGTTTCCTAGTTATGACAAGGATAATTCAAGCTGGATGGAGGGTCTGTTGTCGAAAAATGAGGACGATTCTTGCTGCGGTCGACCAGTCTCATCATGCTCATGATGTGATGAGCCGGGCGGCTGAACTAGCGGTCCTTCTCCGGAACGACCTGGTTGTTGTTAGCGTAGTTAGCTCAGATCCGATGAAGCAGTTCAACATCGTCGAGGAGCAGAACCGATTTGCAAGCCTTCACCGGGAATTAATCTTCAAACACTTTCCCGAGAACAGTCTCTCGGTCGAACCACACAACGGTACAGGTGGGGCCTACAAGTACGGTACTGCCGGAGTAAGGATCCAGTCGCGGATTCGGTCCGGTAATGTTGTCGATAAGATATGCGAGTGCTCGGAGGAGGTCAATGCCGACATCGTCCTAGTTGGCAGTAGAGGACTAGGCAATATCGGAAGCCTCGTTCTCGGCAGCGTCTCCGAAAGAGTAGTGCACAAATGTCCGCGGTCGGTAATGGTCGTCAAGGGTGAAAGACTCGAGGGCCCCGACTGGGAGGGACTCTCTACCCCTCAGAAGACTGGCGCCGCAAGAACCTGAAACCACTGATCGCGGCGGGAATAACCAAAAAAGAACGGGATGGGACAGGTGTGGAGCCGTCCCGAGTGTTCATTCGTGGAAGAGAGCGTTACGGTTGGACTGGACAGAGAAAGTCTGCGGATGCGTTCCTTGTCACTGTTACTGTGCCAGCGCTCTGGGCGGCGAGGACTGCGCCCTGGGATGTTAGGAGTATATGAGTCGTGTCTGGGTTGAATGTTACAGTGAAGACTTTCCAGTGGCCGCCGTGATATCCGTCGGCTCCGGGAGCGACTGAAGCTATCCCTAACTGGCCCGTGACACCGTTGGTAACCTTGTAGAAGTTGTCGATGCCTGCGTTGGGAAAGGCGGCTGGCGGAACGACCGTGCGGACTATCATGCCGTTGTAGTATAAGTTGCCGAATCCGGGAGTGGCTGCGAAGACTGCGCTCACGGGTAGAGCCAAAGCGAAAGCTGCTACGATTAAGAATGGGACAACTGAGAACTTTTTCATCTAAAAATTCACCTCCAAGTTTCGAAGGTATGATCCTAAGGGTCGAGGGCGTTTAGGCGTTTACCGAAATCAGGTGTAGATTTGGTGAGATTCACCGATGATCCGATCAGAAAGTCGAAGCTACTATTAGGAAAGGCACCGCTCAGAGCGGAATCAAAGAAAGAGGGGAGGGGTGTTTGTCGATCTTTGACGCAGTCCGTTAGGCTTGGCTTATGAAGAGAGTTATTCCGCTTAATTGTTTGTTGAAGTTGAAAGGTGTGTCTTGGACGGCCAGCTTGAATCCTTCATGGAGACCGTCTGGAGGAGTCCCGACTTCGCAGATCACCGTCAGCACGGCAGTATGGACTGGCTTCCCACCCACGGACAACTGCACTAGCATCAACGCCTGACCGCCTACAAAGTTTGATGGGAGTCCTGAAGAGTTGCCGAAGGACCTGAAGCTCATCAGCCGAATCGCTGTCCACGTACCCGTCGCCCGAACAGTTCCGTCAGGGGCCTTATGCACGAACGTTCCGCTGCCAGTGACCGACTTGGGGAAGATTGAGAGGGTTCCTTGGCCACCGACTGTGACCGTATCGCCGTTGCTAGCCATCGAAACGTCTGGGCAAGGGTTAGGGACCGGGAGGCTGCAGATGGATCCGGCGCCTACCAGAAACTGGAAACTGGCCGAAGAACGACCGGCGGCGAATCCGAGGGGCGTGACCATTGAGAGAAGGCCGAGAAGACCCAAAACGAGTGCTTTCCACAATGTTCTCAAGGTTATTTTCGTCCTCTAATCCCACCCGCTGTTCACATTTAAGACGATTGGTTCACGCAGGCCCTCGGCCTCGACCATTTTCTATCCAAAGATATCTAAAACAGGCAATCCAAATTGTTTAGCGATAGAGCCGGTTGATTTGAACGGATTCGTATTGACCTAATTCGTAATTGTGGTTCCAGCGTTTCCTTTGAGGGCCTCTTCAGCCATTTCCAGCGAAGCTATACCTACTCTTTTCCCCGATGAGTCCGACAGGAAACTAACGGCGCTTTCAATCTTGGGACCCATACTGCCTGCTGGGAACTCGCCTTCCGTGAGATATTTCCTGCATTCTTGCACGGTCATTCTGTCTAGAGCCCGCTGATCCGGCTTGCCATAGTTGATGAACACCCTCTCGACGTCTGTCAAGATGAGGAGAGTCTCCACCCCGAGGATCTTAGCAAGCAAGGCAGCTGTTCGATCCTTGTCTAGGACTGCTTCAACTCCTCTAAGCTGACCATTCTTTTCTCTGATTACAGGGACTCCGCCCCCACCGACACTAATCACCACCGTCCCAGTTTCGAAGAGCCGAATGATCGTCTCCTTCTCCAGGATGTCAAGGGGGGTTGGAGACGGGACCACTCTTCTGTAGCCTCGTCCGCTGTCGCTGATGATATGCCATCCTTTCGATGCTCGCAGTTGCCGTGCTTCTGTCGCGCTATAGAAGGGTCCAACTGGCTTTGTAGGATTCTTGAACGCCGGATCCTCAGCATCGACAAGCGTCTGGGAAACAATAGTTGTAACCGGGAGGCTTGGTCCTCCTGATTCTAGCTCGCTACGGAGTGCTCGCTGAAGCATGTAGCCTATCATTCCTTGGCTCTCAGCTCCGCAAACATCCAGCGGCATCGGCGGCAACGTCTCTTTTGCGATCTCGTTCTGTAGCAGAATGTTCCCCACTTGTGGTCCGTTGCCGTGTGTGATCGCAATTCTCTCGCCTCTGCGAAGGAGAGCTGCTAGATGCTTCGCGGTGTTTTGCACATTCACAGCCTGTTCTTCGGCAGTTCCTTTCTGGCCATGCTTGAGAATGGCATTGCCTCCGAGACTCACTAGCACTTTCATCGGCCGGACCTAATTCGAGGGTTTCCGGTTGAGGACGCAGGTCATGCAGCGGATGCCGCCGTATCCTCCCGTAATCTCCTGTAGCTGGAGCGAGGTCACATCGATAGAAAGTTCTTGGAACTCGCGTTTGTGGGGGAAGAACTGGTCGGATTGCTTGAGCCCTAACAAGTCCTTTCTAGCTTCTTCCAAGAGGGCGCGGTAGCGGTGTGGGTCAGCCAGCGCTTTAGCCTCCAAGTTTCTTAGGACTTTCTTAACCACCTTCTCAACCTCGATTGCGAGGATACTGTGGTCTTTCACGCAGAGAAAATTAGATGCGTAGCACATCTGTTCAAGAGTCGTTATCGGAACAATCGTAAATCTTTGACCCATCAAGTACTCGTACAGATTGGAAGTCTTGCTCATCCTCTTGTAATGTCCAAGAGATGATCTCTGGTAAACTTCTACCTTGGCCCGTTTCAAGAGCGGGATGCAACCCACCGCGATATTCTTTCCGGGAAAATTGAGGTATGTGTCCAAATGCATGTTGATCATTGGATCGGGCTCGTCGCCTGGGATGAGTGGATGAGCGGGTTGACGGATCACAGCAACCTCTTCGAAGTTGGTCCCGTGTCGAAGAACCTGACTTGCACCATTCAAGTTTGTCCTGTCCCCGATCCCGATCATCGCCAGCTTGCCCGCAGGTATGAAATCGCCTCCCTCAAACGTCCCGGGTGCCTTCACGCGATTGACAATTTTCGCGCCAGCCATTTCCAATATGGTGCTCGTGATGTCTGGTTCCATCCGGCGTTGCGGCTTGGACATTCTACCGACAATCAAGCCAAGGTCTGAGGCAACCTGCTGGTCCCGCATGAAGAAGAGATTCGCCAGGGGCACGTCGAGCTGTACCCGAGGGTACATCATCCTGATGCCTCTCTTCTGATCCAGTCGGATACTAGGGCGGAAAACCAAGACACTAAAAATGGTCTCTACGCCGAGCTCCGGTAAGTTCCTCTCGAATTCGCGACGCGCTCTCTTAACTTCAGCAGCGGGACCCTCGAATTTCACAATTCCTTTCGCATATTTGGTCAGCATCCCAACCAGCTCAGGGTCTTCCTTGGCCAGTTTGATCGCGAGATGTTTCAGCCGGTGGACTCTTACCCCGGTCAGGTCGAGAGCATGTTCAAGTTCTCTGTGTTCGTGGATCGCTTCATCCATGTTGAAAGCTCGTTCGTAGAGGAAGGCGAAGGGTTCGATGAGCCCGAAGAACATCTCAGTTCCGGGTCTGTGAATCACTACATCTTGTAGAGCATCCCACTCCGCTCTGACCTTGGAATCCAAGAAAGCCACGCCAAGGCTACTTTTGACGCATAAGCCACTCTAGCACAGACGCGGCACCGTAGAGCTTGTTCTCTCCCTGTTGCCAGACAATCGACTGTCTACCCTCGATCACATCATCAGTAATCTCAAGACCCCGATGAGCCGGGAGACAGTGCATGACACTGGCGTCTTTCTTCGCAACCTTCAGAAGATCATTGTTGATCTGGTATCCGCTGAAATCCTTCATTCTCTTCTCCTTCGAAGCCTCGTCGCCCATGCTGACCCAGACATCTGTATACAACAAATCCGCATCCCTGGCGGCTTCAAAGGGATTATGCGACACATCAATATTGCCGCCTGCAGCCCGAGAGGTTTTCTCCGCTTCCCTAAGAATTGTCGCGTTCGGCTCGTAGCCTGCCGGGCATGCCACAGAGATGCTCATTCCCTCTAGTGCCCCGCCGAGAAGTAGAGAGTTGCAGACATTGTTCCCGTCACCGACATAAGTGAGCTTCAATCCTTTCAGCTTCCCCTTCACCTCTTGAATAGTGAAAAGATCGGACACGATCTGGGTCGGATGCTCAAGGTCGCTCAACGCGTTGACAACAGGCACCCTCGAATGCTCCGCCAACTGCATCACGGTGTCGTGCGAGTAGACCCTCGCAACAATCCCGTCAAGATACCCGCCCAGAATCCTTGCCGTATCCTTCACCGGCTCTCCTCTGCTAAGCTGAAGCTCGCTAGCGGCCAGGTAGATCGAGTCTCCACCAAGTCTACGGGCAGCAACCTCAAAGCTCGCCCGGGTCCGAGTAGACGGCTTCTCAAATAGCAGTCCGGCAATCTTCCCCCTTAGCGTGGCGAGAGATCGTCCTCGTTTTATGAGAGTCTTAATCGCCTTGGCTCTCGCGAGAACTCTATCCATCTCTAGTTTAGAAGCGTCGGCCACTGAAAGGAAACTTTTCAACTTTGAGACTCCCGACATAGAGTGAGACTGGAAGACGGGCCTAGTATGTGAACTTCATGTCACATACCCAGCTCGAATCTACGACCTTTGCTCACGGCAATAGAACAAGCGTAAAATAGATTCTTTTCAGAGGTTCTCCAATCATCACATGGTCACGGTGAAGCAACCAGGGAGTGGGCCAGGGTCCGGCAAAATCGACCACGTGGTAATCATCGTCAAAGAGAACCACAGCTTCGACAACTATTTCGGCACATTCCCCGGAGCTAACGGGATGACAATGCCGAGATCCCCCAATCCCCCGCCTCGAGACCCGGACCATCGCCACAGCGCCTGGTTAACCAGACAGACGACAGCTGTCCAGCAACAGTTCGTCGAGGCGGACATACCAGCTTACTTTGCCTATGCAAGAAAATTCACACTCTGCGACCAGTATTTCACCGAGGTTGCCGGGCCGTCGACGCCGAACCATCTGATGCTAATCGCCGCTGATTCCCCCTTCATCGACAACCCCAAACCGGGAGACACGTCCAGACTCTCTTCTTCGCTTCCCCAGACCCTTGAAGCCAAAAACCTCACCTGGGGTAACTATGGGGGCTACGCGTTTCAGTACCTGAGCAATGTCGGTGGCAAGAACAAGTTCACCTCGGACCAGTTCGCAAAGGATGCGTCAACAGGAAAGCTGCCGAGTGTGTCGTGGCTCTACACTTCGAGCCAGTTTGACGAACACCCTCCCGACCCCGGAAAGGGTCCCATGGGCAACGTAACGACGGGTATGCAGTGGACGGTAAACCAGGTAAAGGCTATCGTGAAAGGGGGCCTCTGGTCGAGAGTTGCGATCTTCATTACCTGGGATGATTGGGGAGGATGGTACGACCACGTCGACCCGCCCAACCTCGAGACTTGGAAGCTCGCGACACCTCAGCCATCATACAAGGGAACACAGTTCCGCTACGGCTCAAGGGTCGGCTGTCTAGTACTCAGTCCATTCGCAAGATCCGGCTACATCTCAAAGAAGCTACATTCGCATGTCAGTCTCGTCCGTTTCTGCGAATCTCTCTTCGGGCTACCCACTCTCAACCAGCGAGACGCCCAGGCTGATGACATGTCGGACTGTTTCGATTTCAAACAATCCCCTGCTCAGCCTCCTACCTGATCCCAATCTTGTCCAAATAATCAGCCACCGCTGACTGCTAACCGCCTAGATTCGCTTTCGAAACGTGCCTGGCTCGTCTTCCCATCAAGCCGATGACAAGAGCAGCCACCCAGATTACTACAATAATCATGAGATCTATGGTGGGAATCATCGAAACAAGATTATCGATACTGCCGACAGTGTCAACATACAGGATCCTCGGGAACAGGCCAAACGCCCAAAGAACAATGACCACGCCTAGTATCAACCCGAAAAATAACCATCTGCCTATACTTCTACCCCCAGAGTATTCGGCCGGCTGTTCCAATTCTGCAGTCTGAACAGAGTCTTCCAAGTTGTCCTCTTGATCTTGCCCAATATTTCCAGCTGGTTGTGCCTGTCGGTTCATGCTGTTGAGAATCTGATCAGTTGTCGTATGGGCTTCTCTGTTGCTCGACTTTCCGGAGAAATCGAATCTGTGGCGAGCGCGCGGGCGTTTCTCTTCCAACTCTCTTCAGCTGGGCTCTCAATTCATTAATAGTTAATGCCAACACTTGGGCTAGCCAGTACCCAGCCGATTAGGGGCGAGGAATTTCAGCGATTTTGGGTCTAACGAGTCACGCGTGGATACACGGCATCAGAACGATTC
>Ga0099828_10000189_pt1 | contig 35310 bp, 26 predicted proteins | sample CZO8metaG_2_FD_79338 | JGI IMG/M metagenome (GOLD analysis project Ga0099828, IMG submission 79338) | Vadose zone soil microbial communities from the Eel River Critical Zone Observatory, Northern California, USA - CZOApr15con2H1.8 metaG | ecosystem: Environmental > Terrestrial > Soil > Vadose... | reverse complement strand
GGATCTCTCGATGGCTTGCCTTGGCGATGACGAGGCGCTTGACCTCATCGCTCATGGTCAGGACCTCGAAGACGCCGATGCGGTCGTAGTAACCGGTCAAGTTGCAGCGGCTGCAGCCCTGTCCGCGGTAGAGCACACTTGGCGCCTTCATACCGAGGGACGCCGCGAATTCGAGCTCTTCCGCATTCGGCTCGTACGGCACCTTGCACCCCTCACAGGTCTTGCGGACCAACCTTTGAGCCACGATCGCGATCACGGAGGATGCGATCAGGAAGCCTTCGATGCCCATGTCCGTGAACCGGAGCAGAGCGCCCACAGCGTCAGTCGCATGGAGCGACGAGAGGACGAGGTGGCCGGTGAGAGCTGATTGCACCGCAATCTCGGCAGTCTCGCGGTCGCGGATCTCGCCGACCAGGATGATGTCCGGGTCCTGCCGAAGGATCGCGCGCAAACCGTTAGCGAAGGTAATGTCGGCCAGCTTGTTGATCTGGCTCTGGTTGATGTTGTCGAACATGTACTCGACCGGATCTTCGATCGTCATGATGTTGCGCACCTGCTGATCGAGCTCGTGGATCGACGCGTAGAGGGTCGTCGTCTTGCCACTGCCGGTGGGACCGGACACGATCATCATTCCGTACGGCGAGTGCAGCATGCGGTGGTACTCGGAATATGCCTTGCTCGAGAAGCCGAGCTGGCGCAGCGTGATCAGTGACCGGCTTCGGTCCAGCAACCTCATCACCAGCTTCTCGCCCCAGATCGTCTCAATGGTCGCGACGCGGACGTCGAGCTCCCGGCCATCGACGTTCACGCTGATCTGGCCGTCCTGAGCCCGCCTCCGCTCGACAATGTTCATGCTGGCCATGATCTTCACGCGCGAAGAAAGCGCTGCCCCGGTGGCGCTTGGCAGATGCGCCATGTCTTGCAGAACACCGTCGATGCGAAAGCGGACCCGCAAGAAGTCCTTCTGAGGCTCGATGTGGATATCGGACGCTCGGTCGCGAAGCCCTTGCGTGATCAGCAGGTTGACGATCTCGACCGCAGGCGAGTTGGACGTTATGTTCGCGAGCTCGAGCGTCATCACGCGGTCGAATCCGATCTGCGGCCGCGACTCCTCCAGGGTCCGGGCGGCCTCTTGCAGTCTCGGCCGCATGCTGTGGATCCGGCTGAGGTAGGCCAGGATGTCTGATGGGCTGGCGACGTACGGGATGACCGCAAAACCGGTGATGAGCCGGATGTCGTTCACAAGCGGCAGGTTGCTCGGGTCGCTCATCGCCACTGCTATGTGGCCGTTCTGACGTCCCAGCGGCAGGACCAGGTGGCGGCGGGCGAACTCCTCCGGAACCATTCTCGCAACCTCTCCGTCCACCTGGCCGTGCCGCAGGTCGGCGATGGGAGTTTCGAGGTGGCTGCTGAGGACCTGCGTTAAGGTGTCTTCGCGCAGAGCGCCCTGGCTGACGAGCACTACGCCAAGCGGCGCCTCAGTGGTCTGCTGGAACGCGAGGGCGCGCGCGAGCTGATCTTCGCTGATCAGGCCTTCGGAGACGAGAACCTGCCCAAGCTGGCGGTCGCGAGCAGGCGTCTCGGCGGGCGGGGCGCCGCCGATTTCAAGCGCCACGTGCTGATGTTGGCCGCTGCCGGCTTGCTTTGTAATGGGAATTTCCTGGGCTCGTGGGTCAGGTGTCCCAGTAAAGCCGGGCACTGATCCCGCTTCTGTGTTGCGGCTGCGTCCTTGCCCTAGAGGTCTTATCTACGTCACCGGGGGCTGCGCTTGAGCTGATTTGAGGGTTGCCACGGGCGCTTGAAGCTGGGAAAAAGGATTGCCGCCAGGCGGCCGGAGATCTCGACCGGGCGCGAGGTCAGCGTGTAGCGCTCGACTGTTACGAAAAGTAGCCAGGCCACGGCAAATATCACAGGCAGGAGGGCGATGAGGGCCACGAACGCCCGGGATGGCGACAGGCCGAGGTCGTGGCGTAGGACGAATGCCATGGCCTGGACCACTGGTTGGTGAACCAGGTACAGGCTGTACGACGTGATCCCCATCGCAACCAAAGGTCGCCAGGCGAACATTCTGCTGACCAGACCTCGCTCATTCAGCACCGCGATGAGCAAGAGGGTGAAAACAGCTCCGAAGGCGATGTGGCTCAATGGCAGGCTCGCTGCGGCCACGGCGATCACCGCCATCGGGGCCCAGGCGTAAGTTGCGACTCGCGGCAGCCGCGCGAGCGTGCCTCGAGCGTAGAGCTCCGCGGTGAGCATGCCGAAAACGAACTCGGCCCATCGGCCGGGCAGAAGATTCGGCAGCACGACCGTCTGCACGACCCCCGAAGGCACCCAGCCCTTCCCGGCGGCAACCGCCAGGCCGAGCCTGTAGACGAGATTGACCACCACGGCAGCGGCAAGCGCCGGCAGCAAGCCGAACCGCCGGATCCCGATGATCAGCAGCGGCAGCGCCAGGTAGAGCTGCCACTCGAGGCCCAGTGACCAATAGGCCCCGTTGAGCGCGTAAAAGCTGCTGGTGAAGAGCGTATGCACCAGAGCCAGGTGAGTCGACATCTGCCAGGCGATGTCGCCCGCGGTCAGATGGGCGAATCCCAGGTAAGCGCCTCCGATGACGTTGAGGGCCAGGGCGAATAGGAGCGAGACGTAGTAGGCCGGCAAGAGCCGGCGAGCTCGTCGGATGAAAAAGGTGCCGGTCTTGAATCGACCTTGCCGCCCGGCCGCAAAGGGCAGGTAGAGGCAAAAGCCGCTTATGACCAGGAAGAGGCTGACCCCGGTCGATCCACTCCGGACGAAGAAGTCGAGCGGTTGGATGGGTAGTCGAGCGCCGCTGAAGACGCGTATGTGGAAGAGCACGACCCACATGGCTGCAGCTGCGCGCAGGCCGTCGACGCCGGCCAGGCGGCTCATCGACTTCGCGGCTTTTTGCGCAATCTGCACGGGGGCCGGCGGGGGTGTTTCTGAGGCCGCGGCGGACACCGCCGGAGTACTCGCCGCCATCGTCGCAGCATAGTCGGGCCTGGGGCGACCAAAGAATGGGAGAGCCGACCCAGGCATGGGAGAGACGTCCTAAGCCCTGAAGCTGCGGTCCCGAATCCGGCTGTCGATCTGGGACTTCTGTCTCGGCAGATGTTGCCATGCCCATTCCGACCCCGCGCCTCTGGGGATAACGTCATGTTGTGGTCCACCTGCGCGCCCTGATTCAAGCCGTTGGCATCCGCCGCAAGATCGGCGATGGCCTGGCGTCGAGTCCCGTCCTGCCGCTCCGGGGCGGGTCGGGTGCGCTTCTGAAGCACTCGGCTTACCGCCGGCTGGTCACCGTCGTCGATCGTGCCGATGTCGATGCTCCCTCGGGCGGCATCGCCGGCTGGCTCGAGAGGAGACAGGCTCGCCGGTCCGCCAGGCTGGTAGTACCAGATCGTCCGACGGGCGTGGCGATCGCACTCAAATGGGGCCTGAACCCAGAGCGCATTCGTCTCAGCGACGACTTTGAAGTGAAGGGCGCCGCCAGCGCGGCCGCGCACGAAGGCGAGGTGAAGCCTTGGTACTCCGGGCGCTGACATCGGTTGAGCAGGAACCAAAGCCAGACCCGCGACCCCACCTTCTGATTCTGTTCGCCCCGGCCGACCACCCGCATCGAGATGCCGTTTGCGCCACAACTGCTTGGGTGGCCGCTCAGGAGAACTTGCTCTTCGAGTGTTACTACGACAGCCGGCCATCGGGGGTGCATTACGGCGGAGGCCTTCCGTGGCGTGTGGATCCGGCCGATCTCCGCGGAGGTACCTTCACCGGGGGGCGCCACGCGGAACAGCTGCAGCTTGTTCTCGGCCAGTTCCAGGTCCAGGCCGCGTGTCTCGGCGCCACGGTCTTTGCCGGGGCGCTGGCGGATGCAGGTGTCACCATCAGATCGACTTCGGCCGACGTCGCCGACTTCTACAGAGAGCTGTTCGCCGGCTCCACGGCAAGGCGGCCGGGGACGTTGCTGGTCATCGGCAAGGGCGGGGGTCCTATCAGCCTGGTGCCGTACGCGTGCCAGGAGGTGGTCCAGCGGCGTCTGATCGCGATATCTGACGGCGACCCGGCTGCTCTCGCGAGGCTCCAACCGGGCATGGAGGTCGAACACCTGTGGCAGGATCAACCATCTAATCAACCCGACATGTCGTCGGTCGCCGACCGATCTCTCGCCATGGCCGCGCGCTGGGGTCATCGGACCAGCAGCTTCTTGCTGGGCGATCCAGAGGTGGTTGGCAGGTGGATCCCCGCAGCCGTGCGCAACGGATGGGCTCCGGTCTATGGCGTCCCTCAGGCCGCCGTCGTCGAGCGTTTGTCTGAGCAGCTCGAGACGACCCCCGTCGTCTGGGGCAGGCAGCAGGACGATAAGGATTTCCTCGCCCTGTCGAAGGCCGGCGCTGCTTTCCAGCTCATCGATCCTGGCCGACCGCCCTTTCCGATCATCGGCCATGCGGCCAGACCGAGGCCACACCTCGGCGAAGCCCCCCCAGAGCCCGGTGACCACGAGCTCAAGCGTTGGGCGCGTGAACGTCGTGTGGTGGGCACCATGGTTTTCTGGGCCGGGATGGTCCGCGAGCTCGAATGCTTCTTTGCGTTGGCCGAGATACTTGGCGCAACTGGTCTCAAGGCCGGCCTGGCATTGACCGTCGAGAGTTTCAACTTCTTCGATTGGACACCCCTGTCATTGCTCGATGTCGATCAGGAGTTGGGAGGATTGCGCGGCCAGGTCGAGACCCTTTTGGCCAGCGCCGGTTTGGGCGGGATTCTCGAGTCCGCGGCGCCCAGGCAGCGGTTTGCGCAAACGCTGAGCGCCAGCGTTGCCCAACTCACGGAACGTCTTGGAGGGCCGAACCGCGTGCCGAAGGGCTGGTGGGGCGTTATGGACGCCGCACTGCTGCCACGGAAGATCAGCCGCGTGCGGTTTGAGGTATGGCCCCCAACGGTCAAGTTCCGATACCGGCAGCGCTCGTCGTCGGCGATGCTCGACTCCGTTTCCGGCGAGCGAAAACCGGACCTGCGGTCCCGGATCGGGCAATCACGGCTCAGAAAGCTGTTCGAGCCCGTAAGGCCGTTCGACGACATGCGTCCCGGCCGGCCAGTCCAGTCGATTCTCGAATCCGTCAAAGCGGCCGGGTTCGAATATGCGCTGACCAAGGCGGAGTTCGGGGAGCCTCCCACCCTGGCAACCGGGGTCGATGGCCTGACGGTAATCAATTACACCGCCGGTCGCTGGGATGGCTGGACGCCGTTCGAAACTTTGAACGGCATCGAGGACCTGGTCCGCGCCGAGAGGCGCCTGTTGAGGGACGGGAGGCCTGGCTGGTTGCTCGGCGGCATCGACAGCTGCCTATGGACGTTCTCAGGTCACGTGTTGGATCGCGGTCGCGAGCTTCGTGACATGTGCCGCTGGATGGCAGACGGCGGTTCGTCTGGCGCGGTCGTGAACGTGACTCCCCGCACCGCCGCCCGATACGCACGCATCCTTGCGGACGAGGGTTTGATCAGAACCGTCGGCGCCCAATGAAGAGTCGGACGCAGCTATTCGAATAGCGGCGGGCTGGGCAGCTGATATTGGGGATCGATCGCCCGCTGCCCGATCGTGCGCGCAGGCACGCCGGCCACAACATCGAGCGGCGCGACATCCTTGGCCACGACTGCACCAGAAGCGACCACTGCGCCCCGGCCGATCGTCACCCCTGGGAGCACCATGGCCCGCATGCCGATCCATACGTGGTCCTCGATCAAGACCGGGCGGCCCTGGAGAGCGAATCCGGTGTCGTTCATGTCGTGCTGCGTCGTCAGGATGGCGACCTCAGGCGAGATGCTCACGTCCGCTCCGATCTTTAGACCGCTTCGAACATCGATGCAGCAGTCTCGATTGATCACAGTACGCGGGCCGATGCTGGTCTTCAGACGGCGATTGGTGCGGCGGCCGAAAGACCACACATAGCAACCGAGCTGGATGGAACTGCCGGCTCCCATCTCGATCCCGAGCACCTCTTGGTACCAGGTCCGCCGAAATGCGTACGAGGGAATGTGGCTGACCACATGGTTGGTCAGGTAGTTGACGCAATGGGAGGCGACCCGAACCAGACTCTGCGCTTTCGACTTTTCGCGACCGCGAACCAGGACGGCGGCTTCAGGCTGCATTTCGAATATCAACAGCCCGTCGAACGCCTCGTACGGGTGCTTCGGCAGGAGGCCTCGCATCATCGCCGCGTGAAGGCTCCTGCTCGAGCCGCTTAGAGGCTTCCAATGCTCCGAGCAAGCTGCCCACGACGACTGCAATACGGAACCAGTACAGGCCCATGTCGTAGAAGCCCTGCACCAGGTACGCGATCAGGGCAGCCGCCGCGATCAGGCTGATGAGCATCCTGATCTGGCTCGGCCGTTTGCGAAAGACGTTGCATGTGGTCATCAATGCCGTACAGACGAACAGCCAGAAAGTGAAGATGCCCATCAGTCCCAGGCGCAGCCATAGATAAAGGACGCCATTGTGTGGCAGGTACGTGATGAAGCTGTCGATGTTGGTGATATTGGCGTTCGGCACGTACTGAGGAATCGGATGCCCAAAACCCATCCCTAGTGGCATCGACTGTCTGATAGCAATACCGAGGTCCACGTTCTCGATGACTCGGTACTGATTCGACTGTTGGTCTCGATTGGACGGGGCTATCTGTGAAAGAAGCGCACGGGCAGGCTGACCCAACAACCCTGGGTCATTGGAAAAGCCGATCCAGTAGATGCCGGCGAGGACGCAGCCCGCGATTCCCATCATCACGACCACGCGCCGGCGTTCAGGCAGGCCCAGGTAGCAGAGGAGGAACACCATGGCCAGTACCGCAGCCGCGACAGCCCACGCGGTCCGCCTCTGGTTGGCGATATCCGCGGCCAGCACGAAGGGCGACAGCAGCGTCATGAACGTGCGAAGGCGTCCCTTTATCGGTATCAGCCAGAGGCCCGCGAGCATCGCCAGGTAAAGGCCGAAGAAGAAGGACTCCTCGTGGGCGAGGATCGCCTGGGGCCTGGACTGGAAATGGGCGGCCAGCGTGATCACGCCCTGGATTGACTTGATTGCGATACCACTCGCGATTACCGCCAGCAGCACATTGAGGTGCGTCCGCTTGGTGATGAGCTGAGAGCTGGCCACGAACGCGATCCCCAGATACAGCCATGGCCGAAGCTCCAACAGCGAGTCCGAGAACGATCCACCGCTGGTTACACCTCGGAACCAGCCCAGCGTCACCACTGCGGCGAACGTACCCAGCGAGAGGCCGAGCATCGACCGCGGCAGTGCCAGGCTCCGATTGGCGAAACCCTTGATAAGCCAGATCGCGAGGAGGAGAGCTAGAAACACCTCGAACGGCGTTGCGTAGATGCCGGCCAGGCCGGCGCCGGCCTTGAGGCTTTGAAATAGCGGGATGTGATCGGTGCCGTCGGAATACGTGCCTTCGCTGACAAGCGAGAACTGCTCGATAAGAGTGGCTGCGATAGCCAGCGCGATGACACCGGTCCAAGGCGCCGTCCAGACCAACAGGCTGATTGCGACTCCGGCCACCAGCGCCACGGCGATTCCGTTCCCGAAAGCCAGCTGGGCGACCGAAACGCCGAACGCCGCGGCAACCAGCACTGCGAGCACTGCGATGAGCCGGTGCCTCGACCGAAGTAGGTCTTCGACGGACTGAACGCTGGCGGGCGCTACGGCAGCCATCTATCCCCCCAGCGAACGGTAGGTGTACGCGAGAACCAGTGCTATCGCGATCAGCATGCTCGTCACTGCAAAAACGTCCACCCGCGACCGGCGCCAACCGATGAATATCGCGACAGCGACCAGGACGAGGCCCCAGGTCACAGGGCGCTCAGACTCCGGACAGTCGACGGGCCCAGCCTGGTACGCGAGACTTCGTCCCGTTGACCAGCACCTTTGGAGTCACGGGCAATCCGCCGACCGCCTCGATGATGCTAGACGCCGGCACCACCCTCGCCCGAACAACGAGGATCACATCTGCCATCAGCCCCGCTGCCTGGCGTCCGGCACTGTTACCCAGGAGTGGAGGTAGGTCGGCCACGATCACATGGCCCTCGGACACAAGCGTGTCGAGCACCTCGGTCTTCGCCAGCTGGCTCAATGCACGAGGGATCGAGCCTTGGACCACCCCTGCTGGAATGATCGACAGCCCAGCGACAACGGGCCGGATCGTGTCAGTCAGGATCGCCCGGCCCTCCGCGAGGTCTCCCAGGCCAGGGAATCTGGCCACGGCCAGCCTCTGAGCCAGCTCGGGGTTGGCAAGGTCGAGCTCGAGAAGAATGGTGTTGAGCCCATACTCCGCGAGCACGAGAGCAGTCGCGATGGCGATGGTTGTTCGACCTTCGCCTCGAAGCGAGCTCGTGACCCCCACGGATCTCAAACCGTCCATGCCGAGGTGCTGGATCGCGAGTCGGCAGCCCTCCACGATCTCCTCGGCAACGAAAGACTCGTTGAGCGGCGTCGTCCAGGCCTGAACACGTGGCGTCGCGTACAGCGACGACGGCCATGCCGGAGCGACCGAAGCCGGTTTCGCCGTCGGCGATGCAGTCTTCGAGGCGTTCTTCACCTCTAGCACCTCGCTCAAGCCCTCGCCGACAGGGGCGTCGAGCCGATGACCGGCAGTCCAATCATTGTCTGTACTTCGTCCTGACTGTGGATCGTGGTGTCCATCCTGACCAGCAACGCACCGGTGCCCACCACCGCCAGCATGCCGGCCAGCATGCCGGCGGCGATGGCAAGGAGCTCCTGGCGTGCGAAGAGGGACACGCTCGATGGAAGCTTGGGAGCATCGACGACTCTGAACGGCTGGCTTTGCCGCGCTAGCGCCAGGTCGGAATTCGTCTTGTCGATCTGAGCCAGCAGCGCCGAATAGTTCGCTCTGTCTTGCGCCGCTTTGTCCTGGAGGATAGCGAGCTGGGCGTCAGTTGATGAAGCGGTTGAATTGTTGGCGAGACTTGGATGAGCCGCCAGGTAGGCCCGCACGGCGTCGAGGTCCGTGCTCAGCTCTTTGGCTTGGTCCGCCAACTGGCTCTTGTAGAGGGCCAGCTGCGCCTGGATCGCGGTAGTGCGAGCGGAAATCTCCGCATTGGTGAGCTGGCTGATGAGAGCAAGCGCGGTGCCGTTGGCCACCTGTGGAGTCGGAGCGTTCACCACGAGGGTCAGCTCTGACGGCCCGAGCGGGGTGAGCGTCACATGGGCGCCTAGGTACAGGCGGATCGTATCCGCCGACGCCTTCGATTCGGTGCCTCCGCCGCCGAACAGGCCTTCGATCCGAGACGTCGTGCCGCTGCCGTGCGTATCCAGGTACCCGCCAAGCGGGCTGTTCTGCGCGACGCTCACAGCGAAGCTATTGGTCTTGAGGTACTGGTTGACGATGTCGGCTTGCGTCTGGGCCGCACTCTGGGTGCCGACTCCGTTTCCGTTCACCCACAGAGTCGCGGATGACAGATAAGAGGGCGGCTGCACAAAAATGTAAGCGGCGGTACCGATCAATGCCGCCAGCAAGGGTGCCATGAGCAGGCGCTTGTGCGCGAAACAAACCTCGAGATAGCGCTTCACATCCGTCACTCTAGGGGCCGCCCTGTCGCGGCCCAATAGGAAGTTGGCCAGAGCCCCGCGCGGGTGTCCCGGATATATGGGCCGCTGTCCCGCCGCCGATCAGGCGAGTCCGCCCGGCTGCGGAATCAAATCGCGATCCGAGGTCCGGTCCAACAGACCCAGGGCTGCTGACGCGACCGCCGCGGGCTCGACGCTCCCGAGGCCTCCCAGCCCCCTGCACATCGGAGAGTCGCACCCGGACAAAACGCCCCAGCGTCCGAACTCGCACCATCCGGCTCCGTTGGCCGAAACTCGGGGCTGAATCAGCGTGCGGAGCCGGCTGCTCGTGATGCCGGTATACCGCGCATCCTCGAGACCCAGGAGCACCACGGCCGGGGTGCCGACGGCGCTCGCAACCGCGGCGGCTGCGCTGTTCACGCAGATCAGCACGTCGAGTCGCCTGATAACTTCGACAAACTGACCGAAGGTTGTGCGACCGCAGCCTCGAATTGGACTCTCGGGCAGGCCCGCCGCAATTTCGCTCTCGAGCTCGGTCTCTTTCTGAGATCCGGTGATCACGATGCTTGCCCCTCTCTCGTTCTGGAGCTGCCGGCCGACTTCGGCGAATCGTTTGGGAAGCCACTGCTGGCAAGACCAATCCGAACCGGGATGGATCCCCACCCGCGGGCCCGAACCATCGCTTAGAACAGCTACGGCCCGCGCGGCGTCGTCGCCAGTCGTCCAGACCTCCAGTGCACCGCGGTCCTCATCCACACCTATCGCGCTGAGGACGCGCCGATTCTCGTCGCGCGACGACTCAACCTCGAGGCCGGGGGCGGCTCGATGGGTGTAACTGTCGGCACCGCCGGAAACGCCGGCGACAACCGGGGAGCCCACGAGCCGCGCCAGCTTGCGCATGGCGCCGGAGCTCCGATGGAACACGAGGGTGGCGTCGTAACCCCACGTTCTGAGCCTCGCGGCCAATGCAACGAGCACGCCCGCTTTTTCAAGGCGAGCGACCCGTTGTCCTTTGTGTCGGAAGTCTCGCCATGTGATCAATCTGTCGATGTAGGGGCACGGACCCAGCACCGGCTCCGCGGATTCGAGCGCAAGCACGTGGATCGAGGCGGACGGATACGCCGCCCGCAAGCTCCGCAGCGCGGGGACCGCGGCCATCGTGTCGGCGAGGTGGCCGTAGGCGATGATCAGGATCTTTCGGTGGTCGAGCTCGACTGTGTCAATCGCAGGCGTCAGATCCGCTGCAGGTGGCCGGCCACAATGCGGTAATCGTGCAAGCAGCGCTTGTAAGCGGTGGAAAAGTAATGAAGCCGGCGCATTGCGCGCAGCCTCCGATGCGGCGCTCTACGTCCGTCTCTCATCGCCTTGTTCCTCGTCTCCTCCAGCCACTGCTCGCCGCGGTTGTCTCCGAGCAGGGTCAGCTTGCCCGCCATGCCCCCATTGCCGGTCTGGTAGTTCTGCTGGCTGCGGAAGATGGCCCAGCCCCGCCGCACTCCAAAGGTGTGGACCACCACGGCCCGGGGAGTGGTCAGCATTCGCACGCCGGCGGCTTCGAGCCTGAACTTGTAGTCGGTATCTTCGGCAGCCGGAAAGTCAGCGCCGGCACCGAGGCACTCGTCGAACGTGCCCAGGCGCTGTGTCACCTCGCGGCGGATCGCGAAGTTGGCGCCGATCCATTCCCACCCTTCCGGTCGCCGCCGCAGATCAGCGGCGGGATCATACAGAGCTTCGGTTGGCAGCACTATGGGACAGGTCGTCAGGAGGCCGAGCCGCGCTGGACTCAGCACAGCTCCTCCAACAAGACCGAGCTTCGGGTCGTCGAGGAATGCGCGCGCGAAAGTCGCCATCCATTCGGGCTCCGGCTCGCAATCGTCGTCCGTGAAAGCTATGACCGGGCCGGCCGCCGTCTCGAGCGCTGCATTGCGGGCCACACTAAGGCCCCGCCTCTCGAGCCTTGCGTACTGGATGCGCCGATCGCCCTCGGCAGCCGCGGCGACAGCGCTTTCCAGCAGCTCGTGAGAACCCTGGCCGATGACGATCAACTCCCAGTCCATCCATGTCTGCCTGCGGATGGCGCGCACAGCTGCCCCGACCGTGTCCCACCGCGTCGCTGGAACGCAGACCGAGATCGTAAGGCCGCCGGTTTTTTCAGGCACTGAGCTGGCCATATACATTCATGAGCCGGCCCGCCATTCGATCAACGGTGAAATCGGCGGCTCGCCGTCGCGCCGCACTGCCCAGTCTCTCCAGCTCTGCGGGCTCTCCGAGCAGCCTGATCATGGCTGCGGCGAGGGAACCGGCATCGCCGGGCGGTACCAGCACGCCATCCACGCCGTCCGTAAGCACCTCGTCGAACCCAGAGCCGCTCGTGGTGACGATCGCGCGACCCAGCACCATCGCCTCGAGGCAGGTATTGGCCAGATTCTCCCATCGAGAAGGGATCACGGCCAGCGCTGAGTTTTCGACGATTCGAAAGAGCTCAGGATGCGCGAGCCGTGGCATGAAATGGATGCGCGGCCAGACCGTGGCACATCTCTGCCGGGCGTACTCGGCGAACGGGATTCCCTTGTAGCCCAGGTCCTGGCCGATGAGCACGCAGTGCACCTCAGGGTGTGCCGAAAGCACATCCGGCAGGGCGTCGATCAGGCTGTCCACGCCTTTGCGGATCTCGAGGCGTCCGAAGTACACGACGTAGGGGACCTCGACAAGAAAGGAAGGTGGCGGGGCGGGGGAGGGCTCTGGCGGATCAATGCCGGTGGGGACGATCGCGATCGTTTGTGGATCGATGCTCCACCTCCGGCCGACCTCCTGCGCGAGGGCGACGGTTGGCGAGATGACGCGCCGACTCCGCCTCGCCTGCAGCTTCTCCATTTGTGAGGTGAATGTGGACCGCAGCTTCGTGCGCACCGCCGCTCGATTGATCGCCTGGACCAGGTAGTGCGGAGTCGCAAGGCGGGTCACCAGTGGCGCAGCCGGGCGCAGAGCATATACGAGCGCCTCCGCGTCCCACTCGCAAGCCTGGACGACGTCGAACGTTCCGGCTGCCGTCACGGCGCGAGCAGCCGTCCAGGCCCACGCAAGCGAGTGCGGCCTCAGCCGGGCCGGCCGGAGTCGGTGAATGCGCACGCCGAACACCGTGTCGTCAACGGGCTCGCCGTCGTGGGCTTCCGTGAAGAGGTGAATCTCGTTTCCCAGCCGAGCGAGACCTCGAGCGGCCTTTGAGCTCCACGAGCCGACCCCCCCGCCATGGGGCGGGTGCTCTCGGCTGACTATGGCGATCCTCAATCGATCATGGCGGGCTCGGCCGAGAGCCGCGTCCTCCGCGTTCGGACGACCTCTAGAAGCTGAGTCAGCTCCTGCCTGGTCATCACCCGCAGCAGCACTGCAAGTATCGGATAAACGGCGAGCCCTACCAGAATCGCCGGTGCAAGACCCAATTCGCGAGCCGCCAACACGGCCAACCCCATCCCTGCCGCCGCGACCATCGCTCGCGATATCCGTTTCATGAAGACCGAGTCAAAGGTGTTGCGGATCACCGCGATGCCGATCGCGGCGAGGACGAGTTCCGTTACAAGCAGGCTGATCGCCGCCCCGATGGCACCGTTATGCGCCCGACTCTGGAAGTAAGGAATGAGGATCAGGTTGAGCGCCGGGTTGATGACACATGCGAGCGCCATCGCCTTCGTCCACAGCATCTGCTGATGGCGCGCGATGAGGATCTGATTGACCATGATGTTCAGGTACATGGGCGGCACCGATAGCGCCAGCAGGGTCATGACCGGGATCGCCTGCCTGAAATCGTTCCCGTACAGGAACAGGATCAAGTTGTTCGAGACAAGGGCCACTCCCAAGCAGACCGGCAGGCTCAGCGCGAGCACCACCTGAAGCGGTCCCCTCGCCGCCTGCCACAGGACGTCATCGCCCTGGGCATGAGCGGCTGCCAGCCTCGGCAGCCAGGCCGTGGACAGGATCACCGGGACGAACATCAACGTTCCGAAGAGCTTCGTCGGAAGTCCGTACCAACCCAGCACGTCGGACGGTGTCATCACGCTGAGCATCAGCGAATCGATCCATAGATAAAAGGTGAAGAAGAGGGCGAAACCCAGGTAAGGGATGCTGGCCGTGGCCAGCGACCAAAGCTGGTCTCGCCGAATCGTCCAGTCGACCGAGAAGTTCCTCCGCATCCACACGATGTGCAGGAGCAGGACCATCGCCAGGACGATCACAGTCAGGGTGAGCAAGCCGACCGCCCGGTAGCCGAAAAACACCAGTGCGACGCTCACCAGGCTGACGCAGGTCTTGGTGAGAATGTCCGAGTAGGCGAGGTACTGCATCTTCTCGAGCGCCTGCAGCCCGGCCTGGATGGGCTCGAAGAGCAGGTAAAGCACGCACACCATCCAGCCGAGAAACAAAGCCTCGATCTGTTCGGGAGTGAACTTCCCGAGGTCGGCGAACGCTCCCAGCACGATCAGCATCGGAACCGCAAGAATCGCCCTCAAGACAATCGCGGTCGAGATCAGGCTTGAGGCGCGGTTGCGGTCGATCGAGATCTCTCGAACCAGCAAGGGACGCGTGCCGAGCCCGATCAACACGGTCAGGATTCCGGAGGCCGCGACCGACAGCGTGAAAACGCCGGTTTCGCCTGGGCCGAGCGCCCGTGGCACGAACAGAGCCCAAGCCAGGCTTGCGCACCAGGTGATGATCTGGCTGCCGGCCAGAACGCCGATGTTCTTGGCCAGAACGCTTACAGATCGCCCTTCGTGTCTCGGCGGGACACCGGCTTCGATGACCGCCATCACGCGTTTCCCCCTGCAGCCGCAACCACCTCACCGGCGCTGGCCGACACGCCTGACCAGATCTCGGTCAGCCTTCGCCCGACGGTCTCCGCGCCGAACCTGCGCTCAGCGATCGATGCCACCACCGCGCGAGTGGCGTCACTTTCAAGCGCCAGTCGCAGCGCCTCGGCCAGCGCGTCGGTGCCCATATCTCCGGCGCACACGCCCAACGGGGCGGACAGGATCTCGACGAAAGGGTAGACAGGAAACGCGACCACTGGGGTGCCGGCGACGGCCGCCTCGGTCGCGACGTAGCCCCATTCCTCATAAAGGCTTGGGACCAAGAGCACGTCCGAATGACGCAGCCGCACGTGGACCTGATCGCGCTGAAGCGGGCCCGCAGCGATGACCCGCACCGATGCCGGCAGGGCGCCCAGCTCGACCCGCAGCCTGTCGGCATTGCGGCCGATCAGCTCGAGCTCAACCTCCATCCCAGAACGGGCGAGAAGGCCGACCGCCACGATCGCCGATCTGACGTTCTTGCGGGGATGGGACAGGTCGCCGCAGCAGATCGTGACCCGTCTTGCCATTGAGCGGCGGCCGTCTTCACTGATCAGGTCCCAGGAGGTTTCCGGCGCCCGGCTCGGAGGGGGACATGCAATTGCCGGCAGTCCGAGCGTTTCAAGGTGTGCGGCCAGCAGCTCGGTGGGCGCGACCACGCAATCGCTTGCCGCGTAGCCCTGGCGGTCGTTACAGTAGTGCGACAGGCCCTTGAGGGCTAGTCCGGCGCTCTTCGGAAAGCTCGCCCCGGTGTGCCGCCATGTCTCGACCAGCCTCGCGCGGGGACGGTGCGGGTAGAACCAAGCGGCCACAACGACTCGATTGGCATGCGGTCGGGCCGCGCCGGCCAGTGCGGGATGGTTGAGATGCGCAACGTCGAATCGTTCACCGAGCCGCGACAAGGTCCTTCCTAGCTCGGCCTGCATCTCCACGAGCGCGAATGTCGGCAGCAGGCGGGCCGTGGAGCGCAGCCCAGAGCGAGACAAGGGCCCTGTCGCGACGACCCGGATCCTGTCGCTGCCTATTCGGCCGCGCAGCTCAGGCGCGACGCCTTCTCCGAGCCCGATGAGAGTTACGCAGTGGGACGCGTCCGCGCCCACTGCGGCGATCTGCTCTGCATATGTGTCAACCCCGCTGAAAGTGCCGCCATGCAAAGCCACCAGGACCGAAAGCTGCCGTTTGATCACCCTCGCACTTCGTGCTCAACGGTATGGTCGTGAATGCTCCTTAGACAACAGACCGCTTCGGAACCGGCAAGGTCTCAGTCCCAATGAAGCGGGACACCGGTCCTGGGCACTTGTTCCCGATTGACGACCGGGGACACAACTACCCATGTGAAGCGCATGTGCCTCTGACCTACCTTTGCTTATCTGATGTTTGTGGGCTCGCGACGGGCTGACGCTGACGTAATAGGCGGCGAGAGCCCGATTCCCGATCGGAATGGCTTTTGGAAACGACGGTCGATTCTCATCGTCGCGCCGTCGTGGCCCCATCCCCCGACCTGGGGGTTTGCGACCCGGGTCTACCAACTGTCAAAGCAGCTTGCCAGGCGCCACCGCGTGAGCCTCCTGGCTTACGGCGCGGGCGATCCGGCGGCTGCGCGGCGCGACTCCGGCGCCATTTTCGAGTCCGTCCATCTGGTGCCCCGGCCGGCGGCGGTTCGATCCAAGCGACGGGCGCAGCTCACATCCCTTCTTTCGACCCGTTCATTTCACGGAGGCGGCCTCCGATCAAGCGCCATGGATGCTGCGCTCGCGGCGCTCCTGGCCAAAGGCGCCTTCGACCTCATACAGGTGGAATCGAGTCAGCTGGGTGGTGCGGGACCGGTTCGCGGCATCCCGGTGGTGCTCGACGAGCACAACATCGAGTACCTCTTGCTGCGGCGGCTGGCCGAGGTGGAATCGTCCGTGTCGAGAAAGGCGTTCGGCTATATCGAGGCCGCGAAAGTGCGCTGGGAAGAGGCGCAATGCTGGGCTCGCTGCGACGGGGCCGTTTTCACGTCGGCCGCGGACATGGCGATGATGCGCGGCGCTCAGCCCAAGACGCCCGCCTGCGTCGTGCCCAACGGAGTTGACACGGACTTCTTCTGTCCGTCATCCGATCAGCCAGACCCTTCGACTGTGGTTTTCACAGGGAGCATCAATTACCGACCCAACACGGACGCCGTCGCCTATTTTGTGCGGGAAGTGATGCCGCCTTTGCTGCGACTCCGACCGTCGACGAAGTTCATCGTGGTTGGCCAGGGAGCTCCCGATTGGCTGCTCCGCATGTCGAGCGCCAACATCGAGTTCACAGGGCCGGTCGACGACATCAGGCCCTACCTTGCACGCGCGTCTGTGGTCGTTGCGCCGCTGCGAGTCGGCAGCGGGACCAGGCTCAAGATCCTCGAGGCCCTGGCGATGGCGAAACCGGTGGTGACCTCGCAGACAGGATGCGAGGGCCTGAGTGTGATACACGGCGAGCACTTGGAGTGCGCGGACGATCCTCAGACCTTTGCTGAAGAAACTGCGCGCCTGATGTCCGACACGAAACTTGCAGCGGAACTGGGGCGTAACGGACGCGCACTGACCGAGCGCGACTACAGCTGGAGGTCCATCGTGAGCACCCTGGAAGCTTTCCACTCCCAGCTCATTCGCAAGGAGACCAAAGTCTGATGGTTGGTGAAACGCCCACCGCGCCTGTGCAGATCGGGGTGGTCCGCGTCTTCGACGAGGCCGCCGGTTATTACAAGCAGCTGCGTTGGGAGAAGAACCGGCTGACGCGGTTTGAAAAGCTGCTGACGCAAGAAACGATCGAACAAGAGCTTGGGAATCACCGAGCGTCGAAAGCGCTCGAGCTTGGCTGCGGTCCCGGAACATGGACCGGATTGCTGGCCGACCGCGCCGACAAAGTGCTCGCGGTCGATCTTTCAGCGGCGATGCTGGAGCAAGCCGGTCGCTCGCTTGCTCAGCGACTCAACATCGAGCTGGTTCGCTCTGACATCAGCGGATTCGACCCGGGCGCCCAAAAGTTCGACATGATCCTCAGCGTCCGCGTCCTCGAGTACGTGCCTGAGTGGCAGCAAGTGGTCGAAGGTCTTGGCCGCTGGCTTTCAGCAGGAGGAAGGGTTGTGGTGGTGACCAAGACCCCAATATCGATCTGGCGTGGAACCGGTCGCGAGCGATGGTTTGGACCTCGGACACTTGGAAGAAGACTGGCCGGCAGGAGCTTGAATCCCGATTTCTGGCAGAGGTACATCCCGATCCGCCACATGGTGCGCGCGTTTCAAAACGCTGGTCTGACTGATATCAAAGTCAGGCCAGTCATCTTCGGCCTGCCGATTTTCATGCGAGGCACCAAGCAGTATCCGCTGGTTCCGGCCTTCGCCGAGCCGCCGCTTCTGTGGGCGACGAGACACGTTTGGGAGTGGGCTTCGCACGGTTCGCAAATCAGGCGAATGGCGGCACTGCCGTTTGCCGAGTCGTATGCGGTATCAGGACGTCTGGGCGTCTGAGGGCTCGCCCATATTTCCGTTCTGGGCGAGCCCCTCATACTCCTTACAGGTACTTCGAATACGTTGCAGTCTCCGAGCCGGCGATAGTCGATCCAAGCTGTGTGACAAGGACGTTCCCAAACGTGAAGGGGTCATTCGACTCGAGGCCGACCCCTCCATTTGTGAATGTCGAGTCATTTGCCTGCAGCACCAACGTTCCATTGACGTATGCGCCGACCGATCCGCCGTACGCATACACGCTCAGGACGTACCACTTCGATGGGTCGAACACGTATGGAGCAACCGCCAGCCGCACCCAGGAGCTGCCAACCCACTTTCCGAGCACGAGCCGGTTACCGCCGGTGATATATAGCGTGTAGCGGCCGTTCTCGTTGGCGTCGAATATCAGACCGTCATGCTCGCTCGCCCAACAGCTGGGCTTGACGCTGACGCTGAATTGATAGTTCGACCATGTGGTGTTGCCGACTTGGAGATAGCCGGTCCACCCGACATGTCCGACAACGTGGCTTCCCTGTTGCTGCACCGTCCAGGTTGAGTTGATCCCGGAGCTTGTCCAGCCCGTCGGAGACGCGCCCACTGTGTCGCTCGCGAAGTTGTCTGCGAACAGCTGGCCGCCCGTGGGAGCCGGCGATGGTGATGGGGTCGGGTATGGGGATGGTGTGGGCGAGGGCGATGCTATGGGCAGGGGAATAGGACTCGGGCTTGGTGAGGGCGACGGAGAAGGAGTGGGAGAAGGAGAAGGAGAAGGAGAAAGAGAAGGAGTGGGAGTGGGAGAAGGAGTGGGAGTGGGAGTGGGAGAAGGAGATGGAAATGGCAATGGTTGAGGCGACGGCGCCGAGCTCGTCAGCTGTCCGGCAAGCCATGACTTGTAAGTCATGCCTTCGCCTGTGGTCGGCGTGCCCGCCTGCATGTCCGTGACGAGCACGTCATCCGGATTCGTCCACGCGTTCCACGTCCAGGCCACGACGCTGAGGCCGTGCGTGCTCGCCCATGGCAGGAAGGTGGGAAGGTAGGTCTCGGGCCCCGACGAAGAGTCGCCAGTCTCTCCAGTCACCACAGGCACCTGCTGTGCCAGGGGAGCAATCACGCTGTCCCAGCAGGACTGAGCAGCGCATTCGCTCAGGAGGCTCGGATTGCCACTTGGATAACTGTGCCAGGAAGCGGCGACATTGGTGTCAGCCGGGCGGTTAGCGAGCCACCCAGATAGATCCCGAGCCCAGTTGACTCCCGCGACCATGATCACATTTTGGGCGCCCGTTCCGCGGACGTCCGAGATCAACTCGTTCATACCGGCAGACTGCCAGTTGGCGGTGATCGTGAACGGCGTGCCGCCGGTTTCGTACTGGTTCAGAACGCAGCCGTTCATGAGGCATGTCCATTGGTCGGGGCCACCGACCGCGATCCAGTAGTAGAACGGCTCGTTGTATAGGTCGTAGACCACGCCCAGGTCACCGCTGAAAGTTGCGGCGACGGACTTCCAGAATGACGGTGAGTGATCCTCGTCTGGAGCCGGGTTCTGGCTCAGCGCGAGTTGGGCGCCGGGTGCAGACCAATGCAGGTCGACGATTACGTATAAGCCCGCAGCGCGCAAGTCGTGCACCAACTTGATAATCGCTGCCTGGTATGTGGCACCTCCGATCCTGGCCCCGTTGATTCCCAGCCAGCAATCCTCGTTGAGCGGGACGCGAACAAAATTGATTTGCCACGCCTGCATGGCGGCGATCGTCTGACTGCTGTCTTCCGGCTGTCCGCCAAACGGGTCGGCACTCCAGCCTTGAGCGCAGACGAATTCGGTGCCCGCCATGTTGGCCCCATGCAAATGCACGACGTTCCCGTTCGTATCGACGAGCTGGTTACCGGCGACGTGCAAACCGGCTACTGCGGTTGGCGCAGACGACTGCGATGGTGATGGCGACGGCGACGGCGATGGAGATGGCGACGGCGACGGCGATGGCGATGGCGACGGCGATGGCGATAGAGCCGGACTCGCCAAAGGGATTGGGCTCGAGGCAGGCTGAGCTGAGCCGCCCAGCAGCGTTCTCATGGTGCCGAAGCCGGCTTTGAGAGTGACGTCGTCGTGCTGAACCAGGCCCCAGTAGGCAGCGGAGTGGACTGCTGGGGGGCAGCAGGTCATGGAATAGTCGTCGCGAAGGTTGTACCAGACGGCCATCGCGATAGGACTGCTGGCGGTCAGCGTGGCGGTCATCAACGATTGCTGCGCCACGTCGTTGGTCGAGTTCTCCTGGGTGCCGTATTCGCCGACCCACAGCAGCTTGCTGCCTTGCCCGTACTGCTGGAGTAGGTTCTCGACGCCGGTCGAATCCGCGGTGGGGTTGCCGTAGTCGTGAAAGGCGGCGATGTCGAAGTGGCCGGTGGAGATGACGGTGCCCAGCCACGTGAGGTCCGGGCTCGAGGGACCGCCGAACATGACCTTGGCCTGCGGATCGGCCGCGTGCGCCGCGGCGTAGCCTGGGTTCAGGATGTCGTTCACGTAGTCTTGCACAGAGGCGGGCCACAGGTAACCACCGCCATTGAAGCCGTAGTTCGGCTCGTTCCACATCTCCCAGTAGTGGATCGAGGAGCGGTAGCGGTTGACTATGGCGTTGACGAAGGAGCCGAACTCTGCCGCCGTCGGAAGATTGGTCGGAGCCGGTGCCGCCCATGCCGGTGTGTAAACGATTACCGGCTGCAGCTGCACTCCATGAGCATTGGCTGCGTTCACGATCAGATCGGAACGTGACCAGTCATACGCTCCTTGGCTGGGCTCCATCTGGTACCAGGGGAACTCGACCCTCATGACCGCGACGCCGAGTTGATGTGCGAGGCCCAACTCTGTGTTGATCGTTACCGAGGGGTCCGGGTTCTGATAGCAGTTCGGGACCGCGCACCACCATGAGTCAGGGTTCATGCCCATGTAGCGCCAAGGTCGCATCGATGGCTCGGCATTGATGCCGCCTTGACGAACGGCCGCTATTGCGCGCGTCTGCGTCGCCTCGGCGGAAATAAATCCGACGATCACCAATAGCAAACCAAATAGCGGAAGTCCGAGACTGGCCGGGTTTGGTTTGCGCTTAGGCGCAGCGCTCGGCGGTCTTAGCTCTCTAGGAGCACCGAATACAGTCGCATGCAAGGTGATTACCCCCCGTGACGACGTTGACCCCTTCAACGTATCGGCAAAAAAAACCTTGCGGAACCCCGACTGTTAAGAGGCCGTCGCGCGTTGTATTGAGTTCAGCGCATCGAAAACTGTGATTTGTAGATCAGCAGTATCGCGAACAAGCAAACGATTGCTCCGCAGGCCACAATCGCAACACCGGGTACATGCCGGCGGCGGCTGTGCATCTTACTAAAAGGGAACCCTCGCTGCCAAGCCTTGATATTTGTCGCGAGGGCAAGACCGTATGCAAGTATCGCGACGCCAAACAATAGCATCACTATGTAGACGACTCGCAAAACACCGTTTGCATCGCTGGCAACCGCCGATTGGTCAGGCGCTGGCTGACTGGCCACCAACCCAGGGTTCGCGGCGAGCACGGCCAGATGATCGGCGTAGTACCGACCTTCGCATGCAGAGGGCGTGCCCTTCCAATCCGTGATCAGCACGTCGTGCGTGTATCCCCATGGGTTGAAGGTCCACGCAACATATGAGACCGCGTGGCTGTCGGCCCACTGTACCAACGCAGGCAGGTTGGCCAGGTGGCACCCACTGCCCGCGTTATCGCCGGTTTCGCCCACGATGACTGGAACTTTCCTCGCGATTGGGGCAATCGTCTGCGACCAGCATGCGACTGCGGCGCATTGCTCGCCCTCGTACTCGTGCCATCCCGCGACGAGATTCGCTAGTGGATCGTTGGGCTGATGCGCCATCCAGCCCGAGTCATCGTTGGCCCAGTTGAGTCCATTCGCGATGAGGACGTTGGATGCTCCGGCCGAACGCACAGTATTGACGAGCTGCTGCATCCCCGCGGTCTGCCAGCCGTACCGCTGTGTGTAGGGGTGGCCACCCGTCAAGAACTGGTTCAGAGAGCAGCCGTTCAACCAGCATGACCAGGCGTCCTGATGCGCCATCGCGAAGTAGGTGCCGTAAAGAAAAGGCTCGTTGTAAAGATCGAACAAGACGTTCGTGTTGCCGGCGAAGAATCTTGCCACCGAGCTCCAGAACGCCGATGCATGATCCGCGTCAGCCATCGGCTGTTGGGACAGTGCGATGGCATCCCCAGGGGCGTTCCAGTGCAAGTCGACAATGACGTACTTGCCGGCTTCGACCAGATCCGTGACGAACTTCCCAATTGCGCTTCGATAACTCTGCCCACCGAACGCGGGGTCTATGCCGTTCAGGCCGAGCCAGCAATCCTCGTTGAGCGGAACCCTCACCGCGTTGACATGCCAGCTCTGAATTGCGGCGATCGTCGCGGGCGTGTCCTCGGGTTGACCCCCGAAGATGCTCCAGCCTCTGTGGCCAGGAGTCCCGCCTTGAGCACACGCGAACTCGGTTCCGGAGATGTCCACTCCATGGAGAACGACCGCATCCCCGTGACCGTCAACCAACCGTGCTCCAGCGACGCGCAGACCGGTGGGCGCCGTCGGCGAAGCGGCTTCGATTGACCGAATTTGCGTAATGGCGGAGGGCGCAATCGCCAGCGCCAGGACGAGGCACAATATCGATACGGCGCGGATGACCCCGGCCATACGGATTGGGGTCGCTATCGCCCCAGAATTCGCGCGAGTATGAGACCGCCTCCCGCGAGCACCAATCCTATCAAGACAATTGCCATGTAAAAGACCTGTGGATCGAGCTTGTGAGCGGCCGCGGTTGGTTCGGCTTGAGCCGCGACCGGAGTACCGCCAACGTTACCGGCTCCTGCCCCACCGGCCACTTGACCCGGCGAGGATTTGTCGTTGGACGCGCCGGCGGATGGTGACGCGTGCCCCTGGGTGCGACCAGGGGTGGGGCTCGGGCTCGAGCCGCTCGCGGGCGGGGTGCTTTGTGATGTGGGAGGTGGCTGCGAGCTTGGTGGGGGCGGGGGAGGAGAGGCAGGCGGTGACGATCCCCCCAAAAGGTTCTGCATCGTGTAGAAGCTCGACTTTCTGGTGACGTCGTCGGAGAGCAAAACCCCGTAGTGCTTGTATTCTCCAGTCGGCGCGACGGGGCAACACGTGTAGACGGACTCGTCGCGCAGGGTATAGAACTGTGCCAGGGCGAGTCCTGGGGTGGCGGTCAAAGCCGCCTGAATCAGAGAAGACTGCTGAGAACCGTTGCTGTCGCTCACCCCGTACTCGCCCAACCAGATGGGCTTGCTGCTGTTCGAATGCGCGTTGAGGATGGCGCGGTACTGCTGAACGACCTGGCCGTAGTTACCGCCGTAGTCGTGGAAGGCTGCGACATCGAAATAGTTGCCGCCGCCGGCGTTATAGATGCCGGCCAGCCAACAGCCCGTGTATGGAGCCGTCGCGCAAGTTGCGCCGCCGGCGTCGTTGATGCTCCCGCCCTCGATCACCTTGACGCCGGGGTGACTCGCCTTGACCGCGTTGTACCCGGGAATGAGGATGTCCTTGACATAGCTGACGGGATCGTTGGCGACCAGCGATCCTCCGCCGTCGGGCTCGTTCCACATCTCGACAGCGCTGATCGATGATCCATATCGGCCCATGAAGTTGGCTACGAAAGCACCAAAGTCGGCCGGATTCGGGAACGAGTTGTAGGCGCCGTCCCAAGAGGGCGTGTAGACAAAGATCGGTTGTATCGAGAGCCCGTAGGAGACGGCGTGGTTGAAGATGTAGTCGGCCCTGGTCCAGTCATACCCTCCCCGACTGGGCTCAACCAGGAACCAGGGGACCTCGAGGCGCACGTTGGCCACGTGGAGCTGTTGCGCGAGGCCCATCTCGGTGTTGATTCGCGCCAAAGGATCAGCGTTATTGCTGCACTGACTTGGTATTGGACACCACCAGCTGTCGGGGTTGGCCCCCAGGTAGTGGTTTGGGCGTGCGGAAGGCTCGACGTTGATGCCGCCTGGAATGGAGGCGGCGGCCAGAACGGGCAGAATGGCCGGGCTCGATCCGCCGGGCATGACCTGAGACGCGGCCGGCCACAATGCGATGGCGAGGACGGCAGAGCAGGCAAGCCGCAAGTAGCCTGCTTTCACAAAGCGCCTCTTTCCGGCTATATCGCCAACCCCTTACCGCTTGATGGTGTGATTCCTGCGGGGCACATGGCGCTCCGCCGCCGCACCTGGCAGCGCCCGTTTGCCGGCGCCACCACGCGAACTGAGGCAACAGGATAGATCAAGGCGGCAAGGAAAAGTTGCCCGACCTTAGACCTCCCCAAGGACCGGCCGTCGGGTAGGCCTACTGCCCAACTCCGTTGTCCCGGGTCAGGTTGCATCGATCCCGGAACCGGCATGGGACGCCCATTTACCACCGATCTTCACGACGCCAGAATCCATCTCCGATGCTGGGAAAGTCGCCTCTGGTCGATGCCGGCTATCGGGAGCAGGTCGGGGCCGGCGAAATGGCCCACAGCCCTACGTCGGATGCCGGCCAGATCGAAGCGGAGCGGCGCCCCTCCGACAGGCGCGTACTTGTGGTGGTCCCCACCTACAACGAGCGCGAGAACATCAGCGTCCTGCTGGAGGACCTCTGGCGCCACTGTCCCGAAGTCAACGTCCTGGTGGTCGACGACGCGTCACCCGACGGCACTGGCGAGATCGCCGACGCCATCTCCCTAACCGAGCCGCGACTGCAGGTGCTGCACCGAGCGGCAAAGACCGGCCTCGGCACGGCCTATGTGGACGGCTTCAGACTCGCCATGGCCCAGGGCTTCGAGCTGGTGGTCGAGATGGACGCGGACCTCTCGCACCGCCCAGAAGACCTGCCGCGTCTGCTCGAGGCTGCTGCCACCGCCGATCTGGTGATCGGCTCGAGAAACATCCCAGGGGGCGGGGTGGTGGGCTGGTCCGCCATCCGCAAGCTGATCAGCCGAGGTGGAAGCCTCTATGCGCGGACGATTCTCGGGCTGCCCGTCCACGATTGCACCAGTGGCTTCAAGTGCTTCCGGCGCGAGGCGCTGCTGGCATTGGAGCTCGAAACATTACGTTCGAACGGGTATGGCTTTCAGGTTGAGGTCAACCACCTGTGCCATGTGGCGGGCCTGAGGATCGTTGAGGTGCCGATCACCTTCCCCGATCGAACGCATGGCCATTCCAAGATGTCGTCGAAGATCGTCCTCGAGGCGATGCTTGTCGTGCTCGACCTTCGCCTCGGCCGCAGGCGAGCCAAGCCGGTAGCCGATCCCGTCGCGACAGCGAATGGTTGAGGTCGCCGCCCGGTGGATGGCGGACGCCCGAGTCCAACGGCTTTTGCTTCCGGCCGGTCTCCTCGTTCTCGCGGCGACCCTCGTCTACAACCTGCGGTTTGGGCCGGCTCGGTTCGGGATGTCGGATTTTCAGAGCTTCTACAGTGCGTCTCGAGCGCTGAGGTCGGGCGCTGACCCTTATCTGCCGGCAATGGCCTGGATCAACTCCTATCAGCCGGCCGGCAACGGTGGCCTCTTCGGAACCAAGGTTTACGTCTATGCGCCGTTTTTCGGCTTCCTGATCACTCCGCTCACGATCCTCCCCCAGTACGTCGCCCTGACCCTATGGGACTTCCTCAACGTGGGATTTCTTGTCGCGACGATCTACCTGGCGCTCGATGCCGCCGGAATGCGAGTCCGTTGGGCGATCTTGATCGCTCTGGCGGCGGCGGCGTCGCTCATCCAGGCGGTCCACAAAGAGTGGTATCTCGGCCAGACCGATGTCTTCATCCTTTGCTTGATCACGTTCTCTTTCTGGGTGCGCGTTCGCGGCCATAAGGACGCTGCCGGCATCTTGCTGGGTGTCGCCTGCGCGATCAAGCCGACCATGGCGCTCCTCCTCTTTTTCCTTTTGTGGAAGCGGGAGTTTCGGTACGCGCTCTTAGCGGGCGTGTCGGGCGCTCTCTTGCTGTTCGTGCCGTTCCTCTGGCTGGGCTCCGAAACCTGGCAGCACCAGCTGACGATCTGGAAGTTCTGGTCAAATCAATTCGTCGCCCAGGCTCACAATGATTCGCCGAAGGGCGTTCTGACGCGGCTCTTCACCGCCAACCCCGTGGTCAGGCCGATCGTGGTCGCCCCCGGTTTGGTGACCGCGCTCTGGGTGCTGTTCGTTGCAGCGGTCGGCCTGTCCGCGGCTGCGGTTGTCAGCGCTCGCCCGATCAAGCGAGATGTGCTGACCCTCTTGGAGCTTGGACTGGCCCTGGAGGCCGTATTCCTCGTCAGCCCTCTCACCGAGTGGCCCTACCTTCTAATGCTGATCGTGCCGCTAATCGGATGTGTTGCGTGGATCGTCTCGGCGTACAAGGACGGAATGCGCGACAGGCTCATCAAACCCGCCGTCGCGGCCGTCGCCATCTGGGTCGCGCTGATCGGCCCAGCCGGTTTCGTCGAGTATCGGGTGGTCGACCATTGGAATCGCCCCGGTCTCAGCGCGGATGCCCTGGTCATCCTCGCCCCCATCTATCTATATGTGCTGGTCGCTGCCTTCCTCCTGCAGCTCGTACTGATCGCAAGGGTGCGCAAGATTCGCGTCGCCGACTCACTCGCCGGCATGCCCCGGACGTTGCCGAGCATCACGGCGGAGTTTGCGCACGACGCGTGGTCGGCACTGCCCTCTGTGATCACGCGAACCGCACGCATCGGGTGAACATCTCCGAATAGCGGGCGCCTGACGGGCCGGCTGTTTACCCCGGCTAGCCGTTGGTCCTTCGGCGTGACCACGTCCAGCGGCGGTTCGATGCGTAGTTCCACAGGGTGCCCGGCAGGATGGAGACCACGTTCGCAACGAGGTAATGGACGCCGCCCACGTAATGCAGAAGCGCCAGCGTGGACACGGACAGGACCAAGCCGCCGAACGTCAGCCCGTTGTAGGTGATCAGCCGCCGCAAGAACGGCTTCTCGGGTTCAACGCCTCGGAAGGTAAAGGCGTCGTTCAGGACGAAGTTGTTGACGATCGCGGCCTCGGTCGCCAGCACGCCGGCCAGGATCACGCTGAGGTGAACGCGCTCCACGAAGAGGACGAGAAGGGCATTGTTGACGACGACCCCGACACCGCCGACCAGGCAGAAGCCGGCCAACCTCAGCCCGTGGTCGGTCAGCCGCTGGTGCCGGCCTGCCGCTTCCCAAAGCCGGGTCCCGATTGCCATCAGCGGTAGAGCACTCCTGGCTGCCGGCTGCGCAACGTCGTCACAGTGCGAAGTTGGCGGTGGCGCTCACACCCGTCGAGGTGGTGATGCTCTGCGTGCTGCTCATGTACCCGGTTGCGGAGGCGGTCACGTTGTATGTGCCGGCGCCAACCGTTGCAAACACATAGTTGCCGGAGCTGTCGGTCGTGGTGGTGAGACCGTTGCCCAACGTGACGGTGGCACCTGCGATCGGCTGCTTGGTGGCGTTGCTCGTCACGGTGCCGGAGATTTGCGTGACGGGGCTTTCGCTGAAGTTGGCGAAGTAGTCGGTGGCGCCCGAGCTTCGGACTCCACCGGTGCCAGCGCCGGTGAGGATAGTCTGGGTCGCGCTCACCTGCCAGCCGGGTTCAGGGCTGCCGAACGCCCACACCTTGCCATATACATTCGTGCCCACGGCCCGCAGCTTGGCGTGGTACCAGCTGTTCTGGATGAGCGCGGGCGAGGCGGTCCAACTCTTGAGCTGCGTCCACTGGTTGTTCTTGGCCACCCACAGCACCAGCGAGCCGTTTGTGCCCGGAGTGATGGCCAGGACAAGCCAGCTGCCGTTGCCCTGGACTCGGGCAAGCAGGCGCGTGCCTCCAGCGACCATCTCGACGTCCGCGTCGACCTCCTGGTCCTGGTACGGGATTCCCATCCAGGCGTCGTAGGTGGTGCCGGTTGTCTGCAGATAGAGCTGCTGGTTGGTTACCTGCACGACCGCCGACGGGTTGGACGCCAGGTCATCTGTCCATGTGTGGCCGTCGGAGGCCTGGCCGATCCCGGTCTGGTTGGGCCGGCTGAAGAGGTCCTGCGCGGTCAGCGCAGGGACGGCGACCAGAGCCTGGTTGGCGGTGGTGCTGCCGCCGCTGCTGACGGAGGCCGGCTTGAAGTTGCTGTTGTAGCCGGCGGCGGTGAAGATCACGTTGTAGCTGCCGGCCGGCACGCTGAGCTGGTAAGAGCCGCTGCCGTTGGTGACGGTCGTGCTGGTGGCGGGCTGCGTCGAAACCTGCGCCCCCACGATCGGTGCGCCGCTCACCGAATCGGTTACGGTGCCTACGATCGTTCCATTGATCGCGGTCGCGGGCGCGGTCGCGGTCGAGGTCAACCCCGTGCTGTCGGTCACAGTCACCGTGACCGTGAAAGTGCCGCCGACGACATATGTGTGGTTGGCGGTCGCACCCGACTGGGGTCCAACCACCGCGCTGCCGTCCCCGAAGTTGAATTTGTAGCTGGTGATCGGGTTCGTACCTGCCGTCGAGCCGGAGGCGTCAGCCGTCACCGGGAGCGGCGTGGGCCCTGAGCCTGGCGACACCGTCAGCGCCGCGATGGGCGGCGTCCAGACGGTGACACCTGCGCTCGCGGCCGCGTTGGCCCCCGAAGTGTCGGTCACTGTGACCGCCACCGTGTAGCTGCCTGCCCCCGTGTACGTGTGGCTGGCCGTCGCACCCGACTGGGGTCCCACCACAGCGCTCCCGTCCCCGAAGTTGAACGTGTAGCTCGCTATGGGATTGGCGCCTGGCGTGGAGGCGGAGGCGTCCGCGGTCGCCGTAAATGGCGCCGCACCCGACCCGGGACTCACAGCAAGCCTCGCGGTTAGCGGTGCCGTAGCGGTGACGGAAGCGGTTGCCGTCGACGAGTAGCCGCCGCTGTCGGTCACAGTCACCGTCGCGGTGTATGTGCCGGCGACGCTGTACGTGTGATTGGCGGTTGCTCCGGGCTGCGGACCCACCACCGCGCTGCCGTCCCCGAAATTGAAGCTGTAGCTAGCAATTGGATTCGAACCCGGCGTCGAGGCGGACGCGTCAGCCGTCACCGCGAGCGGCGTGGGTCCAGAGCCCGGCGATACAGTCACTGCCGCAGTGGGCGGCGTCGACACAGTCACCAGCGCGGTTGCCGTGGCGGGCGCTCCTGAGGTGTCGGTCACCGTCACGGTCACGGTGTAGCTGCCGGCCACGGCATAGGTGTGATTAGCCGTCGCACCGGTTTGCGGCCCGACGACCGGACTGCCGTCCCCGAAATCGAAGCTGTAGCTCGCTATGGGGTTCGAGCCGGGCGTTGACCCGGAGGCGTCTCCGGTCACCGTCAGCGGCACCGCTCCCGACGCCGGACTCACTCCCAGCTTGGCGATCAGCGGGGAAGCCTGCGCGACGGCTGAGGCGGTCGCCGAGGAAGTCGCCCCCACGCTGTCTTTGACCGTGACGGTGACGGTGTAGGTGCCGGCGGCCGCATACAGGTGAGAGGCGGTCGCCCCCGCCTGCGGGCCTACCGGCGTGCTGCCGTCACCGAAATCAAAGGTGTAGGTGGAGATGCCGATCGGGTCGGTCGAACCGGACGCGTCGGCATTGAAAGACAGCGACGTGCTGCCCTGGCTCAGATGCAAAACTGCGGTAGGAGCCCCGACGAGAACGTGAACGCTCGCGCTCGACGTCTGCCCGGCGGTGTCCTTGATGGTCACCGCTGCGGTGAAGTTGCCCCCCGCTGTGTACGTGTGATTGGCCGTGGCAGCCGCTTGGGGTCCCGCACTTGTGCCGTCGCCGAAGGTGAACGTGTAGCTCGAAATGCCCACCGGATCCGTTGATGCCGAGGCGTCACCTGTGACCGCCAGCGGGGCCGCGCCCGAAGGCGGATTGACTGTGAGACTGGCCTGCGGGTTGGGCGTCGTGGCCGGCAGGAAGACAGCGACGATCGCCCCCGAATAACCGCTGCTGTTGGTGGCCGCGACCATGGTCATCGACTGACCTGCGGTCGACGTCGAGATTGAGTCCTCGATTCCGTTTGCGTAGAGGTAGTTGTTGACCGCCTGGGCGCGCAGCGTGAAGCCTGTACCGGCACTGAAGCTGGTGGGGGCTGACATTCCGCCCATGCCAACGACCAGCTCGCCTGCGCCGCCGATCCCGAGCGTCGGGCCGGCGCTTGGACTACCTGTCCGCGCCTTTGACGCGAATTGGTCCACGGCCGAGGCGGCTGTAGTGACGCCCGAGTATTCCGCGATCGTCAGCGCCTGCTTGCTCGAGTTGGACGTCGTGAACGTGACTGTGATGGCTCCGGCACCCGAGTTGTTGAAGTAGTAAAGCTCGACGTGACCGTTGCCGTACTTAACCGATGTGAGCTTGGTCCATGAACCGTTCAGCGAGTCTGAGACGCCGCTCACGGGATCAGTTCCGCTGTCGTTAGTCGTGATGCCGGCAATCAGCAGGTCGCCGGCGCCGACGGGTTTCGTGAACGAAATCTTGAGAGCGGCCGTGGTGCTGGACGCCTGAACGAAGGCCGGGCCCTGCGGAGCGGACTGGGCGATCGGTGCCCCGGCGGCCGGCGCACCGGCGAGGGGCAGGAGCAAGAGGAAGCTTACGGCCGGGCTCAAGGCGCTGCGGAGCAGCCGATGCATTCGGCCCAGCTCCGGCCTAACGGCGCTGCGGCTCGAACCATCGAGCCGACGCGATCGTTCCAACTGATGTCACTCCTGAAGCCTTGTTTTTAGCCGGGCCAATGCCACGGCCCGCGCCGAGCCCGATGTTTCGGTCGTTTCCGTTCCATAGTCGGCCGGCCGGGCCTGGTTAACCGCCAGCGACGACGTTAGGGGTACGGGGTCGGGCGGTCGATGGGCGAATGCGTTCCGCGGTGGGACAGTCGCGGGTGCTGTCCCGGGAAGAGATCTCCGTCGCGGCAGTCGCTAAGTACGGGTGAGGCCCATCCGGGCCGCCCACAGCATCGCTTCGGTACGTCCGTGCAGCTCCAGCTTGCGATAGATCTTCGCCAGGTGATTACGCACCGTCTTGCTGCTGATGCCCCGGCTCGCGGCGATGGAGTGCACAGATTGCGCGCGGCCGATCATGGCCAGTATCTCCAGCTCGGTCGGCGAAAGCTCGCTCCCTGCGCTGGATGGCGAGGCGCCTTGCTGCTGCGACAGGCGAACCAATACACGGTCCATCAAGCCCGCCGCGATAGCGCGGTGGCCGGAGAGGACCGCGCGCACCCCGACCAGGAATTCATCCAAACCGACGTCTTTGGTGAAAAAACCCGCCGCGCTGGATGTGAGCGCCGCAGCGAGCTGCTGCTCGTCGTCTTGATCGCCCAACAAGATGACCGGCACCGCAGGATTCTCCTGGGCCAGCGCTTTCGCCACCTCCGGCCCAGGGATGGGCTCAGCCTTGAGGTCGCACAAGACCAGGTCCACGCCGCCACGTCGTGCCATCTCCAGCCCTATGTCAGAACGCCCGGCGCTCGCCACGTGAGCCGAAAGCGGCGGACCGGCGAGCAGGCTGCCCAGTGCCGCGACGAAAAGCGGCTGGCGATCGATCACCAACGTCTCGATCGAATGCGGGAACGGCGAAAGGGCACCTTTCGTCAGCCCGTCTGGGGCCGGTACCACCACCACGCTTCGAACTGTATTGGCCGACAGTGCCGACCGTAATGGGATCGTAGTACTACGCCCAAGACACGGCATTGTCCAAAGCGGGACTACCGATCGAAGTTGAGCTGCAGCGGGCGACCACGCCGGACCTCGCCGGACAAAGGGCCTCGCGCGCACCCAGAAAAAGAGCGCATGTCTCGGTCCAAATCGGGACATGCTTCGAAAACCCAACACATTTCGGATGCTCGGCGAAGATTTGACGTGCGGTCGTGACAATTCGACTTTGTGGGCCGTCGCGTCGTTGGCCGAAATCCCAAGTCATGCCCGCTGGTCATGCCCGGGAACGAGCCTGTACCCGCACCGACAACGGCCTGGCGTGAACTCGATCCGGCCACGTCGGTCCCGCAAACGTGCGTTTGCCATGTGCCCTTGGTGCAGACGTTTTAAGAGACCCGGGACATTCATCTCATTTCTAAAAGGCGACTGTCGTGCGACCCTCCGTTGGCATGCAAACGGCATTGCGGAGGGTTACCCGCGGCCGGCGGGTGTCAGTGCTTGCATGGGAGAGGCTCTTCTTCCGTGTGTTCCTGCCGCTCGGGGTGGTGGTGAACCTTGGCCTCGGAGTCCGGATACTCGCCGGGCTCAATCCTCAACACTGGTCGGACTGGTTGATGGTGGGCACGGGGGCTTTCTGCTGTCTCGTGGCTGGCTGGCTCGCTGCGTCAGCCTGGAGCAAGTCCTACTGGAGCAAGGCGATGACGCGCCAGGTCGCATTGTGGCGACGAATCGCAGACATTTTCTTCGCCTGGTTGGAAGACGCTCCCCTGCCGCCCGAGGCGCTGCAACGGCTCAAGACCTCACTCGATGAAGCTGTCCCGAGGGCCGAGAACAACTAGCTGATCGGCGACTCACTTCGTCGGGTCCCCGCCGAAAGCGCGAACCAGGCGCCAGGCCTTGGAAAAACCAGTGGGGTGCGCGGGCCGTTTGCCAGCAGTCCCGCTACGGCCATGCCCGCTCCGATGGCAATTCGGACGTTACGGGACCCCGTTCTGGTGTATTGTGCTGACTCGGTTCTTGTCCGTCGCTGGGGACGATCGTTGGCGCGGGCGCCAACAAATTTTGGGGAGGGCAGCCGATCCGCCTCGGCATCGTCGACGACCATCCGGTTTTTAGACTGGGCTTGAAGCGCGCCCTCGAAAGGGAGGCCGACTTCAATGTGGTTTGGGAGCTCGGATCGTCAACTGAACTACTAACAAAACTTGCAACGTCTCGTGTGGATGTCCTGCTGTTGGACCTCAACCTGGGGCCAGACGACGACAGCCTGGCCGCCACTCGAGCGGTGATCCAGCGCTTTCCGGCGGTGAAGGTCATCATCGTCTCGGCTTCTCTGGACGGTGATGCGGCAGCGGCGGCGAAGGCGGCCGGCGCCGTCGGTTATCTCCCCAAGGACCTCTCAATACCCGACACCACGGCGGCGATTCGCGGGCTGACCGCAAAAGGCGTGGGTGCGGTCGTATTCGGCAACTTCCTGGCCACGCGCGTTGGTGTCGACGGCCTGAACGGCTTCTCGCGCCATGGCCTCACGAAGCGGGAGCAGGAGGTGCTCGCAGAGCTCCGTCGCGGGCGCACCAACCGCGAGATCGCAACGAAGTTCGGGGTGTCCATCGCGACGGTCAACAAGCACGTTCAGCAGGTCTTGAAGAAGCTGCATGTGAGAAACCGCAGTCAGGCCGTGGCCCGGCTCCAAGGCGAGACAGCCTGGCGGAGTCACCAAACAAGCTCCGACGTGCGCGCGGTGCCGCGGCGCTGACCTGATCCACCCGCGAGCTGTTCGCCCAGCGCCCATGGGCGGTATGGAAACCGGCTGAGTGTCTTGTGTCATGCGCCGGCGGGACAGTCTGTGAAAAACGGGTGAATAAATGGTCAATTCTGACCATTGACCGGGCGTTATAGGGCGATTAGTCTCGCAACAGAAGGGTTTTCTATCGCGCTTATCGGGACAGGGCCCCACGCGCGATAGGTCGTTGATTTGGAAGCGATGGGAAGGGTCATAGTGGCTTCGCCGCCAGTTGCTGCTACCGCCCGCTGGAGAGCACGTGCCCGCCACGCGACGATGTCGGACGCATTAAGGCAAACCGAGGAAGACGTCAGGCGCCTTGTCGCGCGTGAGCTGCACGATCGGGTTGCGCAAACTCTCACGGGCATGCTTGTCGACCTCGAGAACTTCAAGACAGAACCCGTCGGGTGGGGTGACGTGCTGCGACGCCTGGACACCGTTCAGGACTCGACCCGACAAGTTCTGCAGAGCCTCCGCGAGCTTCTTCACGACCTTCGCGGGGAGGAAATCGTAAGCGACTCCTTCGTCGATGCGGTCGGAGCTCTCCTAACCCGGTTCGAGGAGAAGACCCAGATCAGGGCCAATCTGAATGTCGTTCCAGGCTGGCCTGAGTCGATTACCACGCCGGCCGCCATCAACCTCTACCGCATCATCGAAGAAGCGCTCGCGAATGTGCGACGGCACAGCGGCGCTCACGCGGTTCGTATCGTCCTCGAGCCCTATGCCGAGGACAAGGTATCCATGATCGTCGGCGACGACGGCCGTGGCCTCGAAGTGGATCCGCAACGGCCCGATGGCATGGGCACCCTGGGCATGAGGGAACGCGCTGTCCTGCTCGGCGGAGTTTTGCAGATCGAAAGCGGGCTGGGCGACGGCACCATCGTGCGCGCAATTTTCCCGAAAGACCTGCTCATGCCCAGGGCCGGGACCACATCCAAGGAGTTGCAATGACAGTCGCCACCAGAGCGGTGAGGGTCCTCATCGTCGACGATCAGACCTTGTTCCGGGCGGGACTCTCGCGTCTTTTGAGTGAGGATCCCCGTGTAGAGGTGGTCGGCCAGGCCGCTGACGGCGTCGACGCCGCCAAGCTTGCGAGCAAACACAAGCCGGATGTCGTTCTGATGGACCTCAAGATGCCCAAGCTCGATGGGATCGAGGCGACACGACAGATAATAGAGGCCGATCCGGCGGTCAAGGTTCTCATCCTGACCACCTTCGAGACCGACAGCCAGGTGATCCAGGCCCTCAAGGCGGGGGCCAGCGGGTATGTGCTCAAGGATTCGTCTGCGGACGCGATCGTCAGCAGCATCGTTGCCGTCATGTCCGGCGAGAGGGTCATGGCCAGCGCCGTTGCAAATCGCGTGCTCGAGATGCTGACCGGAACCACGACCCCGAAAGAGTTCTACGACGGTCTTACCAATCGGGAGATCGAGATCTTGAAGCTCCTCGCGAACGGCATGGCGAACAAGCAGATCGCCTACCGCCTGAAGATAAGCGAGAAGACTGTTCGCAACCACGTGAGCAACACCTACGAGAAGCTGGGCATCTATGACCGCTCGCAGGCCGTCCTGTACGCGGTCAAGAAGGGATTGGTCGAGGTCTGATCCGCCGGCGGGGGCCCGCCATCCGTTCGACGCGACGGCAACCCCCGCCGATAGGATGTAGCCGATCCCCGCGTAGCTCGCCACAGCTCGAGGTGCCCCCAATAGCCGCCATCATCGAGGTCGATCGGCTCTCCAAGAGGTTCGGCCGCGTCCGCGCCCTCGACGAGATCTCCCTGAATGTCGCCGAGGGAGAGGTGTTTGGGTTCCTGGGCCCCAACGGGGCGGGCAAGACGACCACCATCCGAATCCTCCTCGGGCTGCAGCATGCGGATGGCGGCACCGCCAGGATCGGCGGGCACGACTGCTGGACGGATCACGCCAGGGCGGCCAGCCTGTTCGGAGCCACGCTCGAGCAACCCGCGCT
>Ga0099828_10000188_pt1 | contig 35332 bp, 32 predicted proteins | sample CZO8metaG_2_FD_79338 | JGI IMG/M metagenome (GOLD analysis project Ga0099828, IMG submission 79338) | Vadose zone soil microbial communities from the Eel River Critical Zone Observatory, Northern California, USA - CZOApr15con2H1.8 metaG | ecosystem: Environmental > Terrestrial > Soil > Vadose... | reverse complement strand
CGACTCTTCTCAGGCACCGTGAAGGATGGTGACCCAATCTATCTGATCAACTCCAAATCTCAGGGAAGAGTCCAGCAGGTCGCCATCTACATGGGGCCTCAACGGGAGATTGTCGGACACCTCGGCGCCGGAAACATTCCCGCTCTGCTGGGATTGGAGAATGTGAGGGCTGGAGAGACTATTTCTTCAGTGAAACCGTTCGTCCCATTCGAAGCAGTCCACTACGTTACAGAACCGGTGGTGACGATTGCTGTTGAGCCGAAGTTCAATCGTGATCTTCCGAAACTGGTTGAGATTCTGAGAAGGCTCTCTCTGGAAGACCCGAACTTAGTAACCAGCATCAATGAGGAGACCGGAGAGTATCTCATCTCCGGAATGGGAACGCTCCACCTGGAAATTGCGAATACTCTGATCACGAAAACAGGTATGGAGATTATCACCTCTAAGCCGATTGTGATCTACAGGGAAGCCGTGCGTGTTAGCGCTGGTCCTGTGGAAGGCAAGTCGCCTAACAGGCACAACAAGATCTACATCGAAGTCGAGCCCGTGGAAGAGGTAGTTCTAGAGCTGATCAAGACGGGGAAGATCAGCGAGTACGGCGACAAGGCAGAGATGGCCAAGACACTTCGTAGTGTGGGATGGGAGGCTGATGAGGCTCGTGGAGTCTGGAGTATTGATGAACCGTACAATATGATTCTGGACATGACGAAGGGAGCCCAGTATATGCAGGAAGTGAAAGACATGGTACTGGCCGGCTATCGTTGGGGGATTAAGGAGGGCCCGATTGCCTATGAGCAGATTCGAGGTTTGAAGGTGAAGATCAGCGATGTTAGTCTCCACGAGGACCCTGTGCACAGGGGTCCTGCTCAGATAATGCCCATGACTCGTAGAGCGATGTTCATGGCTTTCCTCGAGGCCTCACCTACATTGCTGGAGCCAGTTCAGAAAATTACCACTCGGGTTCCGAACGAGCTTCTGGGCGCGGTGACGAGTGTCATTACTCAGAAGCGAGGGAAAATTGTCTCAGTCGACCAGAAGGGACACCTAGTGTCAGTTGTTGGCGAGATGCCTACTTCGGAAAGCTTTGACCTGTCGGAGGTAATGAGGAGCCAGACTCAGGGACGAGCCTTCTGGGGATTGGAGTTCGCCCGATGGTCGCCTGTTCCAACATCACTGCTACAAAGCGTTGTGGAAGGTATTCGAAAACGGAAGGGCTTGTCGCTAGAACCGCCAAAGGCTTCAGACTTCGTAGACTAACACTGCCGAGACTTGCGCGTTTACGACATCCCTAGTCAGTTCGGCGAACGCTCTCTGAGGCGCGCATGCGGTTATTGTTACCTATCACGATTAAGATTATTCCTATCACGAAGACTGTTGTGAAAGTGCTGTTGTCAACGTAAACGACGTCTCCAATTCTCAGCGTGGCCGGAACCACAATCAGAAGAAGGCCACTGACAAGCGCAAGCTTCGACCAGATCTGCACGAAAGACCCTTGCCGATAGAAACGACAATTCGAGTAATAGGCATTGTGCCGTAGTCAACTATTAATTCCCACCCGGCATATTACTCCGCATGGGCCTTCCAACCCGTGTTTTGAAGCCCTCAGGCTATCTAGAGCTATATTCTAGTAAAAAAACCATCGTCCATATCCGTTCAGCTCTCAAACAGTTCTTCCGTGTCACCCTCGACGTGAAGGTTGACGATGAGACTTTAGACTTCGTGGCAGAACGGTACTGGGAAACTCCGAGAAATCCAATGAAGTCAACACATCACGATTTGCAGAGACGGTTCCTACTGCAGGGTCCCAGCCATGGTGGAAACAGTAACTCCGTCAACATTGCGTTTTTACAAAAGCGTAATGCAGCGTCACGGTGAGCTGCTCAACCGAAACGGTTGAACTCTCTTCGCCAATCCTGTCGGGTTCGAGCTTTGCAGAGGTTCTCAACCAGCTAATAGGAAACGTGTCAGGCTATTTTATCGACAAAGCTACGAACTCCACGAGAACCGCTCCCGAGCCGGGTGCCAGAGACGGCCTGGAAGGTTCGTTGACGAAATCATATCCTGTCACGTATTGATTACTGGCGGTGGAATGAGAGATATTGCCCCATAGATTTTGTAGGTGTCGAAATGCACAGATGGGAGCCGCAGCTGACGCATTGTAAAAGTAGTCGCTCATCCAAGTCGCGTAGGGATTAATGCTTGTCGGCTGATTACAGTAGATCGCGTTCCCCACAGCCCAATGGCATAGGAGCAGTTAAATTGGCTGCCGTCCTTTCAAAATAGGGATCTGTGGAAAAAACTAATGCGTCAACTCAATGAGCTGGGGAAGACCTGTGGCTAGAAAGTTTGTACCCATAATCCTCTCGACTATTCTAATCGCGCTAGGTCTCCCCATTGCAATTCTCGGATATGAAAGAGCATTCAACTTTGTCAGTTGCCCCTCAGAGGCCCTTACTTGCATGAACGTCTATACATGGTCCAATTCGGCTCTTCTGATTGGTAGTGTAGCTGTGTTGCTCGGAGCCATCGTGCTAGCTCGCAAATCGTTAGTCTCGCGTGCATGAGGCGAATTTCTGATGAAACAGCGGTGTCTTCGAAAAATGAGGCGGGCGCGGTGGAAGGACGGTGGTTAAAGAGTTCCTGCCTCCGCACCAGAGAACTAAAGTATTCATAGGCAAATGCTTAGATGTCTACAGGCTCACACATATCATGAATCATAAAAGTGAGCACGTTTGTGTTCATAGATTATTTAATGTGGACGAACAGCCGTACAAATGTTCATGCGAAGGGAGCAGTTGGTTTTCGTCATTGTGCTTCTCGTCGGCAGCTCGCTAATTCTCTTCGTTGTACCGCCGCAGCAATCACCTGTTCGACTGGGGTTTACTTCGCATAGATCCAGCTTCGGCAGTCGCGGAATAGGAAATGTTGGCTGGTTCATGCCTGCAGACACTCTGATCTCGACCTCCTATTCGGCGAACCGGACTTTAGTCGGATTCATAGAGGCAACGTTGAATGTATTCCCCTATCAGATTACGCCGGGCACGGTCCTATATCTGGGACTTTACACAAACGGTCGGTTGGCTGCCACTCAGGATTATAATCTGAGCAGTAGTCACAAGACTCCCGCGACCATCCTGGGAAACGTCGAAAACGGCGTAGCCAGCTTCTCCAATTCGCTTTTGGGTTTCACAGTTTCACAGTTTCCTCTAAACGCGACGCTTCCGGTCGGTACTACCGTAACTGTAACAGTTTGGGTTAGCAACCCGATTTGGGTGGAAGTCGACGGGACGTCCGTAACTCACTCGTATGAATCATTCGGCTTAGGCTCCTCGCCTCCTTCTGTGATCGTTGCGGAGGCAGGTAATATCGGTCCGCATACCCTTTCTGTGGGTTTGGAGTCTAATGCAGGGTAACATTCGTCAGATTATGACTTCCCTCCTTGGGCTACTCGTGCTCTCCTTAACGCTCTTCCCACCAGCCCACGCGGGTTTTGTCGGGAATGACGACGGAGAGTTCGATGTGAGTAGTACTCCTTCCTACGTGTTTGTACAAGAAGCCTTCGATACTTGCTGTGGGCTGCACTGGGCAACTTCACCCCCATTCAACGATGTAAGCTTGCAGTACAATCCTGATTTTGACACTTCTTACTGGATTCAGAATGGCGGCGATTGGTTCCAGACAGTCATTAGTTCTGACCCTAACGGTTGCGCCGGATTCCATATTCAGGTTTGGAACACGGGTAGCGGGAAGCTAAACTGGCGGGCGGACTATCCAACCAGTGGTTGTATCACAGTTAGCCAGATTCTGAACAACAACGCAGTCTGGTACATTCAAGAAAACGTGTATAATGGGGATCCTCGATATGCCGGAATGATTACCTCCGTCTACTTTGGCCTGACAGGCAACGGTGGTCTATCCTATACACTTTATACCGGTGGACACGGAGGGTGGTGGAAGTGGCTCAGATCAAACATTTGCTGGTGCGGCACAGACGGTGGCTATGCGACCTTTTCGTCTGCTGGAGGCCACTCATATATGGGCTCGAATGTGAACGTCAATGCCATAGGCCCTCCTTTTGATATAGCAACGCTAGAGAACTCCAACATGCGATACAGTTGCTTCTCAAACTCCGGCACTACTCTGATGTCTCAATTATTCTCCGCCGACGGCGGGCATTGCTGACGGGCAACGTGTGGTTAGTTAGAAACGGAGAAACTAAAGCCCGATCCTCATAGAGCTTAGCTATTTTTTCCGCGGCTCGGGCAGACTCCTGGGCAATAACCGCTTTGAATGATGCCCACGTTGGGGTAGTAGCCTCACGTGGAGTGGAGCGTGAGAAAGTAGCTTGTTACTGTATAGGCCCCGACCAACCGTACCTACTCTTTATGGCTCACAGCGGATCCCTAGATTCCGAGGAAACAAGAGTGACGACTCCGAACAGAACTACATTAAATGACTCGATGCCCAAATCTGTCAGCCAAACGCCCATTTATCTTGTCTCAGGAGGTACGCACTTGTCGTGGACGGGTTCGAGCCGGCCCGCCTTCACATCGTATCCAAAGTGCCATGGTTCGCCATCCAGGATTTCGGACCGGCATGACTGGGCAGATTGTTATGCCCATAGGACGGCCCTAAGTAAGTCCTGAAGATGAAGGATAGAGGTCGCGATTTTCAGTACACTCCTGTCTTTTCTTAGGGTCTGCTTTGTGAGTGTCAATTGAACGTGCGACACCTTGTCAGGTTTGGACACACCACACGCTTAACGCGATGGGCAAGCGATAATTTAGTTCGGGTTAGCCCGAACGAAGTAAGCCTTAGTTTCTTGAGACCAGTCGATTCAGGCCAGGTTCAGGCTGAATCAATTCTAGACTCGAAACAAAACGCTTTTACAAAAACCAGGGTGATTCCCGCGTAATCGCACCGATACCAGTTTCGTTCATAATTATCCGCTTTCTAGAAAAACGTCTCGGTTCTGAGCGATTTCGACGCCCGTTTTCGAATCCGGAACAGCGGAAAATTCGCGATTACTCTTTAGACGACAACAGAGTAGTAGGCATTACTGAAAAGCCCCGCCTCCGTGGCGCTCTAGCGAAAACGCTTACAAGCGATTCCATCGCTGGCTTGGCTCAGCGGCCGTGGTCCAGAGCCAGTTCCTAACCCATGTTTGATGCTGGCGGGTAACCTGGTCTATGACACCGGCTCCCCATCCCAAGAAGGAAACAGCCGGGAACCCGGGTTCGAATCCCGGCGGCCGCACCACGGCACAGTCACGCACACAGAGAAAATTTACCAACTCATTTCTTGATTCGTTGTCCACATTGGAATCGAAAAAATCCTTAAGCCAAAGCCTACTTACATAGGCATATCAAAAGGCTGACAGAGCACGTCGAAGATAGTCTTCCTTCTGAGGATTGTAAAGTGTTATTAGCACAATCGTAGCTTGCTTTCCTCGAAAATTCTTGAGCTTCACGAGAGATGCTCGACAATACTCGAGTGGGAATTCGACACGCAAGCTTCTCAAGATCACAGAACTCAGCACCATCTTGTTCGCAACCCTCATGATCTCATCAGTCTACACGCCCCAGATCGTCCATGGAACTAGCTTCAGCAAGTTCCCCGCCCAGCACCAGGAGTTTCTAACAGCCATATCAGCCGACGCCATCTTCGGAACCTCCGCAGCCTTCGCCTCAACCTCCTCAGCACCCACTATCACAGTAGGCCCCAACATCCGGGTCAATGGTCCCCAGCAGCCCTTCCCCAACGGACTCCTGGGAAGGAGCGAGACCACCATAGCAGTAGGAGCGAACGGGTTGAACATGGTAGCCGGCTGGAACGAGGCCAATGGTTTTCTCAAAGTGCCCTTCACGGTGCCTTCCTCAATACCAGGAACCCCAGGGCTCTCAGGCTTCGCATTCTCAACTGACGGCGGAAACTCTTGGACAGATACTGGTCCCCCTCCACTCTTCCCGGCCAGCACTTCATTCTTCAGCGGCAATGTAGTAACTCGAGGAGACCCCTGGCAGGCCGTGGCCCAGTCCAACGGGGTTGAAACCTTCTACTATGCAAACCTGGCTGTCTTCGATAAACGTGACAGCAGCAACAACATTGTCGACGCTGGAGTCAGCGTCCACAGGGGAACATTTACAGGGTCAACCTTCACATGGAGCGACCTGCACCTATTATCGGCTCCCAACGCTCCCTTTGACTTCTACGACAAGCCGGCAATCGCAGCCCGACAGGTCAACGGACAGACGATCGTGGTCGTTTCCGTCACCAATTTCATCGGTATATTCACTTCCGGAAGCAACCCCGCTGCTTGCCAGTTTGCAGGCGGCTTCGGCCAGATCGAGGTCTGGAGGTCAGCGGACGGCGGCAGCAGCTTCCAGGGCCCCGTCGTAGTCCAACCAGACCAGACGAATGTTGCGGCCGACCCCAACTGTGGAACGGGAACACTCAACCAAGGCTCCGCACCGGTCATAGGTCCCGACGGTTCCGTCGTCGTGGCCTGGACCAACGGTCCCAAGTTCGTAAAGGGAGTAGTCGTGGACAACCCGACCGAGCAGATCAGCGCAACCGGTTCTACCGACGGCGGCAAGACCTTCTCGGCCCCTGTAGTGGTCCAGAAGATCGTGCCCGGCCGCCAGAATCCTCCAGTCGGCTTCAACAGACCAAGATACAATGACTTTCCAAGAGTCGCAGTCTCAGACACCGGACGGTTCTTCGTGGCCTTGCAGAACGCTGTAGTGGCCGGTAACGGGGGCATAGGCGGTAGCGACACCATATGCCTGCCAGCATCAGGGCTTCCCTCGCCCGGGGAGCCTTGCGACCCTGGAGAACAGCGCGTGATGGTGGGTGGCGGTGCCGACATGGACATCTATCTCAGTTCCTCCGACAACCATGGAGCCACATGGAGCAAGCCGGTCCTCATCAACCCGGTAGCTGGAGACGGTAAGATCCAGTTCTGGCCCGTGGTGAGTGTAGGATCGCACGGAGAGGTGAACGTGGTCTACTACCAGAGCCAGGAAGCCCACTTATCACCGGATCCCTTGACCATCGACTGCACGGTCAGCATTGGCGGAGGCCTCGCCCGACGGTCACTACGCGCCTCCCTGGTGGACACCATCTTCCAACAATCATTAGACAGCGGCAAGACGTTCGCAGCCCCTGTGAGAGTCTCAACCATCACTTCCAACTGGTGCCGTGGCACAGTCAACATCAGACCCAACTTCGGCGACTACATCACAGCCGTCACTGTTGGAGACACCTCCTTCGCAGTCTGGGCCGATGATAGAAACACGATAGTCATCAACAACGTCAACCGGAACATAGTGGACGTCTTCTACGCCACCATCACCGCAAGCTTCTAGAACGTCAAAAGAAATTTCCACTCCCCCTCCCTTTTTTCTTCTCTCACAGCTCTCGCCACAAATGCCCTCCTCAGCCGCCTTCACCAGTTGATGAGGTGAATCTGGATTTTTCTTCCTGAATCTTTCTCGCTGCTGATCCTGTAAATTCTCAAATCGCGACCAATTCGAGGGCATGGATTCCTTCCATTGACCATCCAACCTCAAGCCTGAGGTAGAAGAAAGGATTCGTTACTTCGCACCTTCACGGTTGGAGTAAGCGATTTGAAACTATAGTGTGATGTCCGGCGGCCGCACCACTTCTAGAAGGCGACTTTGGGGAACTCAAGAACTCGCTAGTTCTCTGATCCTTTCCAGGATTATCCTTGCGTAGCCTAGCTCCGTGTACTTTCCTCGATGACAGTCCTGTGAGCTTCCGAATAGCTATCTCTGACCAGGACCTTCTCTGGATCCTTGCCCAACTGCTTCGCTAGAAACACGGAACTCCCCTCGTGGAACACGTGATGTCTTCTTCGTTTCCCGTTCTAGGTTTTCCTTCGTCCCGTACATTGCGATGTCCCTTATCAGCTTCACCGGAACTGGTTCATCGAGAGGAAATCGGAGGGTGCCCTTCGTCCCCTCGTGACGCGAGAGTTCGTTCTTGAACGCTTTCCGAACACCTTGAGTGGCACCGAAGATCGAGTAGTGGTTCTTGAAGGCGGAGAAATACAACAGCACCGAGCCATGGAACTTGAAGGCAGGCATTTGATAACTGATGACTTCCTCGGCCTCCGGTACGGCTTTCTGGATGGTTCGTCTGATAGTCTCCAGCGTGGCCTGAACATCTTTGGGGAACGTTTCGACGTACTCGTCTACGCTTCTGAAGTCCGTCTTGGCCATTCCATTCACTCTGTGATTGAACCGCATCGTCGGAACTCTAAAGAGTTGGGTCAAACTTCCAATTGCTACCTCATTGCAAGCCAGACACGGAAACAACACACCACTGTTACTAGGCGCCGCATGCTTAATTTCGGGAAGTGTTGACCTTACCCTCCCAGGGTTTTTCTCCCTGAGCGGGACTTTGACAGCGATTCCAGAAATTGCTGCGGGAGTAATTGCCTTGGCATACTGGCTGCTAAGAGGGTCGGAGGATCTCATGGGAGCTAGACCCCTTGGCATAACGATCCTCGGCGTAGAGAATTACATTGCTGGAGTCACAGTTGCAATTGCGGGAATACTCCTGTTGTTTCTCCCGATATTCGGAATAATTGGAGTGATAGTGATCGCTATCGGCGTTGCTATAATCTATCTTGGCAAAGGACTATGGAATGGGGCGGAATGGGCTGTGGGGATCCAAACCATTCTCACAATAATCGGAATCATCGCAGGATTTGTCGGGCTAGCATTTCACTCTGGAAATCCCACTCTCGCCATTTTTCAGGTGTGGTATCTTAGAAGGCCTTATGTGAGGGAATTCTTCCAGAGACTAGATAGCACTACTGTTTGGAGCGGCCTTCCGAGCAAATCTGGATTGCCTTCTGAGCAGACTTGTATGGCCTGCGGCGCGCGGACCCCAACTGTAAACCCGTATTGTTCGAATTGTGGGATCCGTATCTTTTCTAGTTCAGAGGGATTTCCTTTCGGGGGAGCATTTGAAGACGAGAGAATTGTCAGTCTCAAACTCGAACGAGTCCAAGCGGAACTTCAGAAACTGAACCGACTCAAACAGGAAGGAAAAATTGTTGACCCCAACCTTTTCGAGAGAGCATACAGCGAGCGAGCTTCCGAACATGAAAGGCTGAAGGCAAAGCTGAAGACGATTACCGCAAGGACGTTAGCTTTGTGAGAACCGTGCCTATACATTATCGAAAATAGATCGCATCAACCCCGCACTGCAGACGCAGGGGCGTTGGAGGCCTCCTAGTCAGGCTGGCACAGGCATACTACAAGAAGAATCATTTCCCTTACATGTACCTGATCAGAGACATTCCCATTCACAGCCTCAGAGGAGAGGATGAGGTCGCCTTGCAATTCTATGCTTTCACAGGGGCTTTTCCCCTGAGCGAATACGTAGGATATTGTGTGACGGAATCTCGAAATGACATTTGACGAGAAGACCGGGCCTTTAGGTTACAGTCCCATGCTGTTGATTGTGTCCCCGGAGTTCCCGTCAACCGCGAGGACGATCTTGTTCCCCTTGTGATTGTACCTCACAAACCATATTGGCACATGCAGTAGCTCTGCTTCGGACACATCTTCTTCTGATGATATTTGTTGTATCATGTGGTACTTCGCGTGCGCCTTCTGCGATTGTAGTTCGTCTACGAGAGTCTTGGCCTGATACTTTGCCGCGTCCTCACTTATGTCACCGTTCAACACCTTGATGCCTTTTGGAAACTTTGAAATGTCAAAAAGGGTTCTGCCCTCAAGATTGAACTGGTAGTCATGAGGTTGATATGCGGTAAGTGCCTTCAGGGCAACGATCGGGAAGTTGTAGTTCTCGTTCATCTGAACCGCCTTTTTCATTCCGCCAACACCGCCCAATCCGCCTCCCATCATTGAGCCGAGCAACGCACCCTCCATGAGAGGCCCTCCAAATCCTCCTCGCCTCCCGCCGCCCATCCCAGCCATCACCCCAAACAAGGCCGCGGTAGTCGCTACGGTTGCCCCTCGGCCACCATATCGGTAGCGAATGAGGGACGTTCTTGCAGATACTCCGACCAGCCAATAGGGCACAACTGAGACGGTCATCTCTTCAAGTGTGGAGCTCTCTTGCAGATGTCGATGGAGCAATCCTCTGTCCATCAAGGATCTCACAAGCGCAGTGACCTGATCGGTGGATTGAAGCTTCAATGGAAGCATCGTCTGCTTTTCGATATTCGCCCATCCAGAGCTCCCAAGGGTAATGCTGCTTCCACAGTATTCGCATGTGATTATCATCTCTCCAAACTTTGGAGCTATCGGAGCTCCACAACTAGGACACTTCAGTGACGCCGCGTTTGAAGGTGCCACGACCTGAACGGCTCCAATGTGACTCGTATTGGTTTGGCTCTGGTTAACAGGGCCCGACTGCCCCATTCTTGTGCCACATTTCAAACAGAATTCCGCATCGTGGGGCAGCTGGGTGCCGCATTTTGAACAGTACATCTCGCTACTCTACTTTCAGGGCCAAACATAGTTTCCATAATTTGAACCTATGTGGCAAAGCTTAGCGCTACTGTCAGCGACTCGTGGGATCACTTTGATTTTGGTAGGTGACTGGTGAGAGTAACAATCTGAACTTATCGGTCTTTGTCTAGAGAAACCACTGGTTCTACTCTAGAGAGATGAACAGGAATGACTAAGACATCCACCACGAGAATAGGGGTCAAGCGAATAGTGATTGAAGTGAACAGAGACTTGACTGCGGAGCAGTTGGAAACCCTTGATGATACGTTAAAGCGGCTCGGGCTCGTAAAGACAACCAGAGTTACCTTGCATAATCATGAGCCTCACAAGCCTCGACCTCCAAGGGTCTCAAACCAACCAACGCCCCTAGCTGGTCACTCAAGAAGCCATATCGATGGAAGTCGCTAGAGACCTTTGTCTGAATTTCGAGAGGTTCACTATTATGAATTCTGGAGATTCAAGAGGTAAGTGCCTCTAGCCCAGATGGGCTTCTCTCGCGAGACTTCTTACGCTTCATCAATAGGTAACTTGTAGTCGAGATTATCACTGCAACTTGAACCGCTGACCCCGCGATGAATGTCAGAGATGCCGCGGTTAGACCCGCGTTTACTAGGGAATAATGCTCTGGTTGTGGGAAGGAGACTAAGAGAGTTAGAAGTGAGAGAGCTAGAGCTGATGGATACGCAACTTGTCGGCCGCGAGCGGCCTCAATTGCGACTAGGAAATACAATATCCAGCCGATATACACTGAGTAGAACGGCCAAGAGGGCACTAGACCGTACAGTTGTACAAGAAGGGGTACTCCAAGGGCTACTGACGCATAGATCAGTCGGCCGAGTTTTTGAGAAGTTTCAGTCTCCCCTCAACGGGTCCCAACCGGTGAGACACATCGGTTACAGACATGATGCTAGCGCTGGCAAGGGTCGTGAGTCTATTGGGCTTCGACTACTTGTCTTTTCGATTGCTCTATTCGTCTAAGGAAGTTTTCATTGATCTGTAGTTTTTCCAGGCCTGCTTCGATTCCTCGTCCGGCTTCGGGAGGCTTGTTCCTCGCGAAAAACTTCTTCACCTCCTCAGCTCTTCCAATTCCGAAGTAAGGGATCCCGCCTGTGAGGTAGCGGGAAAGAACTCCTGTTCCTTCGTACAGCTTCCTCACCCACTCAAGGTTTGTCGACAACCAATTCCACGTGGCGTTTCTAGCATCCGGGTTTCTCGTGACTCCGACGATGAGGTTCTGCACATGCTGTTTCTTCACTTCGCCAGCCGACGCAAGGTTCAACGCTCGCGATACGAGGGAGGGTTCCTTGAAGCTCGTCAAGCCCCCTAGAAACCTGGCCTTCTCCTCTTCCGACGACCTGCTCTTGTAATTCTTCAGGACGCCTTCGAAGTCTCCGGTTGTACGAGCATAGGCAACAATCATCCCCTGTTTCATGTCAGGTTCTACTCCATCGTAGGTCTGGAATCTCGATGCATTTTCCTTGGCGTAGTCGTTGTCGACAAAGGCCAACCTCCCTGAGACCACACCCCGGAGTAAGACACTGTTCTCGTCGGTTTTCTTAGTTAGAATCTTCAGTTGGCTGCTGTGGAACCTCTTCGAGGTGTCCGCGACGCTGGGGGTTAGGGAGTAGAGAGAGGCCAGCTGGTCTGAGACCTCGAACGCGGGAAGATACTCCTGTTCCTCCGTATAGCGCTCGACAAGTCCGAGATACTCGTTGAAATTCATCCTTCCCTGGACTGTGAAGGCGTAGGCGTCTGAGATGATCCCGTACCTGTCGAGTGGTGACATCTCGGTCCGCCAGACCTTGTCATAAATCCCCTCGTAGCGGACCCTGTAGAACCCGGTCTGGTCCAGGTTCAGCTTGACAGAATCAAGATTGCCAGGAATGTCAACTAGCTCCTCTTCCTTATCCATCAAGAGCTTTCGAGTCGTTCCGTTTAGCCTCATTGTGAGAGGAACTGGCCATAATGTCTTCTCTGGTGTTCCCGATAGCAGGAATCGCTCCTGTTGGATTGCCAGTTTCTGGCCACGAATGCTAACATTGAGCACTGGGTAGCCCGGTTTCTTGATCCATTCGCTCATGATCCTCTTGACCTGGGTCTTAGAAGACTCTTCGATCTGCGTCCAGAGGTCACTCCCTGCTGCGTTAGCGTACCTGTATTTCTGGAGGTATGACCTTACTCCCTTCATGAAATTCTGCTCGCCAGTGTAAGCCTCAAGCATTCTAATGACGCTCGCTCCTTTCCCGTAGCTGATGTCGTCGAAGACCTCTTCCACCTCGGCCGTGTTGTTGATCTTCACTTCTATGGGATGAGTGTTGAGCAGAGAATCTCTGCCCAGCGCACCAGCAGTGTCTAATCGTACGAAGTCTTCCCATGCTTTCCACTTGGGAAACATCGAGTCGACAGCCTTTCCGGCCATGAAGGTGGCGAAGCTCTCGTTGAGCCAGAGATCGTCCCACCATTTCATCGTGACCAAGTTTCCAAACCATTGGTGGCTCACCTCGTGAGCGACAATCTCAGCAACCCCTTTCTTGATTCGTACACTACTGTCCTTGTCTACCAGCAACGCAATTTCTCTGAAGGTAATCGCGCCCCAGTTTTCCATTGCCCCCGCGGCGAACTCAGGTACGGCGATTAGGTGCAGTTTGGGAAGAACATATTTTATTCCAAAATATGATTCGAAGAAGTTGACTGATTCTTTCGCAACATCCAACGGAAATCTCGCCATCGAGGATTTCCCCGGGATTGTCGCGACAATATAGTCGACGCCGTCGTGCTTTTCTTTCGCTTCCTCAAACTTACCTACTCCCAGATACAACAGGTAAGTGGACATTCTAGGCGTCTTTTGAAATTCGACGACTTTCTTCGATCCGTCAACCTTTGACGACGCAGGAGGAGTATTCGAGATTACGTCGAGGTTGCTCTCAGTTCTAACGGTTAGTTTGAAGTCCGCCTTGTAAGCTGGGTGGTCAACGCAGGGGAGTAGCCTCCTGGCCGACACAGCTTCGAACTGGGTCGACGCCATGTATCCTCCATCGTAGGATGCTTTGTAGAAGCCTACGAGCTTGTCCGAGATTTGGCCGCGGTACTTGATCTCCAGTGTTCCCGAGAAGCGTCCCGTCTTAACGATCAGATCCTCGCCTTTCTGCTCGTATCTTACCGGTTTTCCGTCGGCCTTCAGCTCTTGAATTTCCAGGTCGAGAGAATTTAGCGTGACATCTTCCTCGGATTTGATTCTAATATTGACCTTACCGTCGAACCGTAGATTTTTGAAATCAACGTCCAAGAAAAGGTCATAGGATTCTACTTGCAAGGTACCAACTCCGCGGGTAATTGGAGGTAAAAGTGTTACCTCTTCACCGTCGAACGATTCATAAATTGAGAATAAAGAGTTCGTCTCGGCGAGTCTTTGGGAAAGCGTAATTTTTCAAGTCCCGGATATATATGGTTGGGAAATCGGTGGACGCCGTGGAACAGAATATCGTAAGATCTGAGTCAGACGGCTGGGCAAAATACACCCGGTCTCCCACGCTGATATTTTCCCTTACACTCATCGCTCTGTACGTTACTATTGCCGCTATTGTTGGTAATTTCTATGAGCCGCTACAACCGCAGCGAAACGGGCTCATACTCGACCTACTCGTGCAATGCGACGCTCCCACTCCGATCTTTCCCTGGACGCTCCTAACTTCGATTTTTCTTCATGCCAACCCTCTGCACATCCTTAGCAACCTCGCTTTCCTCGTAATCTTCGGCTTCATCCTCGAAGAGCAAGTGTCCAAGTCTCGATGGGTAACAGCCTTCCTCCTGACCGGTCTCGCAGGCAGCCTAACATTTGCCGCCGCAGACCTCGCGGGGTACTTTCTAACAGGGTCTCCGAACCCGAACTCTATAGATTGTGGTGTAGGTGCATCCGGGGCGGTCTACGGAATAATGGGAACGGCCCTGGGACTAAAAGTCGTCATACTACTCATCTTTCTCCTTGGTCTCAACATTTTCGCAGGTGGCGGTACTTTCGCCCACTTAGGAGGACTCGGTGCAGGACTCCTCCTCAGAAAGTTCTGGGCCCTGACCCAACCCGAAAAGGGATACTAGAGATTTGGGAGAATTTAAGATAGGGCAAGTCCGAGTTGGGTCTTATTTTCGGAATTCCTTACATTCACAGCGGTAATCGTAGCTTGTATACTGGCATTTCGGAGCGTGGATGGACTTTGCGTGGCCACAGCTGGTGCAGTACTCCTGACCTCCCACCTGGCTCACTGGCTCGGTTGCCGGACATACCTTGTGGACCATACGATCCTGAGTCTTGTTACGACCAATCTTAGTCCTAACTATGACCACTTCTTCCTGAGGTATCCTAATCGGCTTGTGGCACTTCGGACACAGATTGCTACTCATTTGAAACCTCTAGAAGAACTCAAACAACGCAGGTCATAGCATCGCTAACCATTCTTCGCCAACAGAACATGTTAATTCCCATCGTATATGTATCCTGTCAAGATGATTCCTAATTGAAGAAAGCTCGCGGAGGCCGAAAGACCCAGAGAACGTCGAAGCGGAAGACCATTCCTATCGAAATTGTTCAAACATCGTTCATACGAGCGAGCCCTGAACTGGTCTATGATGCATTTGCCAGTGCACCCGGTCTGGACGGTTGGTTCACCACAGGATCGCGGGTAGACCCGAGGCCTGGAGGCGAGATCCGTTTTCACTGGGCGAACAATGGACCCGACCATTCCTCTTTCGAGGATGGGGGACCAATCCTAGAAGCTAAGCGACCCGCGCGGTTCGTCTTTCAGTGGCATCCCGACAATCAATCCTATGCTACCACCGTCGAACTCGACTTTCATCCACTCCGGAATGGCACTGTTGTTAGTGTTCGAGAGAACGGTTACAGAAACACTCCGTCCGGACGGAAGGCCTTCATGAACTGCGCTACTGGCTGGGGAGAGGCCCTGACTCTGGTGAAGGTCTACTTGGAACACGTGATTCGCGTAGACCGGTCCTGGCCCTGATCTTCACGCTTGGCCAAGATTTTCAAACTAGCTTCAATCTAAGAGCAGACCAGTCGTCGTCCACCGAGAAAATTGAAACAGCTTCAAGTCCAACCGTCGGAGCGTACTCTCGAATAACATCGCGGTTAACATCAGATTTGATCTTCGATGTTCCTTTGGGATACGTCACCCACAAGATACTCGTGGAACCCAAACTTGGTTTCAGCTTGGCTAACTGCTCTTCAAGCTCTTTCTTAGAACTCACAAAGACCTGAATCACGTCAGCTGGACCCTTTGAATCCTTCAGGAAAACAGCAGTTTTTGGCAGAGACCCGAGATTTTTCTCTTTGTAGCCTCTTGGCGGGTTCAGAATTAGGACCTTGTGTCCTTCTCTGACGAGGAGCTTGTGAGCCACTGACTTTTCCGACAACGAACCTCGCTAGTCCTCTCGCCATTTGAACAAGCTCACGGCGAGCACAAATACCACGGCAGCTCCGGCGAGCAGTACGGCGACGTCATAGAGCATCTGAGAAATGTTGCTGTAGATCATGACTTGGTTCAAACCGTCTATGACGTAGAAGAGGGGCAATACGTGCGCGAAGTTCTGGAGGTACTGCGGCATCGTGTTAACGGGGAAGAAGGTTCCTGATAGGAACATCATTGGAAAAGTGATCAGGTTCCCAACCACCGCAGCTGACTCCACGCTCTTCGTAACCGTTCCAACCAGCATTCCCAAGGAGACGAAGAAGAGCGGCCCGATTACTAGGAAGGGTAGGATCAAAGCTGAGATTCCAATGTGAGCTCCGAAGAGTCCGATTCCCACGACAGTCATCAGTAAAAACGAGAGGATCGAGAGAATGGTATACCATATGACCTTGGAAGTAAGCCACTCTCCCTTCGTTAACGGCGTTAGCGACAGTTGTTTGAACAGCTTCCTCTTCTTGTACTCGGAAGATATGTTGACGAGAGAGAACATTGGACTCGTAAGTACTGTGAACCCGACTAGACCAGGAACAAGAAAGTCGATGTACTTGAATGATTGAGAAGCGATAGTCTGTTTTTGTAACCCGATAACAGGATTGGCTCCGGCACTTTGTAAGTTGAGCCCGTTGATCACGCCGTTCGTTGCTCCAATGACGATGCCACTAGTAGCGTCAGCTGGGTTCGTGTAGATTGTGACATTGACACGATTCTTGGCCGCATAGTTTGCAGAGAAGCCCTGGGGGACCAGGATCCCATTCGCAGCTGAGTGTGACAGCAAGTATTGCGAGAAGTCTGTCGAGTTATCAACAGGGACCACTTGAATGACGTTGGTCTGGTTAAGTTGGCGTATGAATAACCCGCTAGGGCTTGTCGGCGCTGGACTATCCCGATTCTGGACGTAGACCTGTATCGGGTTTGTACCCGAACCTGAGAAAATCGACCCGAAGAGCAGGATCAGTATTATTGGGAATACCAGTGAGAAAAAGAGACCGATCTTGTTCCGAAGGAATCCCCGACCGAAGAGCTTCAGATCCGATAGAGTTCGTCTTAGGCTTGCCAATCTCATTCTCCACCAGTCGTCGTGTTGGACTTTGCCTCCTTTATCCCGCCGCCTTCCTCTATGAAGCCAACAAGTTTGATGAATATGTCCTCCAGGCTATCTCTACGTGTCTTTAGGTCAGTCCAGTCTAGGCCTGACCTGTCCATGCTCTCCAGAGCCACCACGGCATCGTGTTTCTCCCGAAGCCGTACTGTGACGAGACTGTTGCCGTCGTAGTCCACGATTAGGCCTGTGTCATTTCGCAAGTAGTCAGCGAGTTTCCTGTCTCCTCGAACTTCAAGCCTCTCTCCAGACCCATGTTGAGCGACTATTTCCTCCGGAGTTCCCATGGCGACAAGCTTTCCCTTGTTCATTATCGCAACTCGATCCGACAGCAATTCCGCTTCCTCAAGATAGTGGGTTGTCAGCATGATTGTTCGTCCCTCCTTCTTCAGACCCCGTATCACTTCCCAGACCGCTCTCCTTGCTTGAGGGTCCAGCCCGGTCGTCGGCTCGTCGAGAAACAAGAGCTGGGGGTTGTTTACCAAGGCAAGCGAGAGGCCTACTTTCTGTTTCTGGCCCCCGGAGAGGTCTTCGAAGTATGTCTTGATGGCGTCGTCTAGTACGACCTTTTTCAGAATCTCGCTAGGGTCGACCTTAACCCCAAAGAGGTCAGCGTAGTATTGGATGGCCTCTTTGGGAGTTGCTTTTTCGAAGAAAGTGAAACCCTGTGGGATGATTCCCAGCTTCTTGTGTAGGGCATAGCCGTTCTTCCAGGGATCAACTCCCAGAACGTTCACATCACCTTTGTCTCTCTGGCGTAGTCCTTCCAAGATCTCTATGGTAGTTGTCTTACCTGCGCCGTTCGGGCCGAGAAGGGAGAATACTTCTCCCTGTTTGACGGAGAATGATATTCCGTCCACTGCCTGCAAGGCGCCATAGGACTTGTGGAGGGATGAAACGTCGATAGCGGACAAATCCGTATCTTGTTCAAGGTCGGACAGGCAGGATTACTTATTGTCTGCTGTTGTACCCGCAATTTCACCCGATCACTGACTCTCCATAGTCTTTTTGTGAGCATTGAGACCTGGCGGTCATGGTTAGATCATGCTTCGCATCATCGTTGACGAGAGGGAGAAACCATCGGGTGTCCCAGCCGAGCTACACTCTTTGGGAGTAATGGTAGACTATCGAGTCCTTGATGTAGCCGACTACTTAGTTGGACCCTACGCCGTTGAGAGAAAGTCTGCAAGGGACTTCATTTCCTCGCTCTACAGTGGGAGACTCTTCGACCAAGCTCATAGACTGGGCGAGGCCTATCAGACAATTCTACTCGTAGTCGAGGGCGACATTTGGGACGTATTGAAAGGAGCAAGAAATCCTCGATCTCTATGGGGAGCCTTGATCTCGGCGGTCTTGGATTTTGGAATGAACACATTCTTCACTCCTGATGAAAAGCAGACTGCGCAGTTTCTTTACACTCTAGCAAAAGGCGGACGTCACAAGCGAGGCTCCGGAGGTCCTCCCGTGATCGTGAGGAAACCTAGGACTAAAGATGTGAAGCGCATACAAATGTCAGTCTTGAGCTCTCTTCCCGGAATAGGCCCTCGAAACGCGGAGCAACTTCTCTCCCATTTTGGCTCATTGAGAAAGGTCCTCTCTGCGTCTGTGACGGAGATGGCCGTTGGTGCGGGTGTGGGAAGGTCGAGAGCGCTAGCGTTGACTAGGCTGTTGGACGCAGGTTACAAGGCTTCAAAAACGACGCCCTCTCAGTCGAGCCTCAGTCAAGAGTGACGCTTGTGCCGAAGTCTAGGCAGCACCTCCAGTTGTTTCATGAAGCCTATCGGGAGATCATGGAGAATGTTCAGGACTCGATTCGGCAGGTCAGTCCTAGGGAACTGTCCAGGTTCCTCGATCTGCTCGTGAAGGAGCGGCATCAGCGAATTCTGGTTCTTGGTGTTGGCCGTAGTGGTCTGATCGGGCGATCCTTTGCTATGCGGCTGATGCATCTCGGCTTCAATGTCTATGTAATGGGTGAAACGATAACGCCGGCCATTGGAAAGGGCGACCTAGTCATCGCAATCTCTGGCTCTGGGACCACGAAGCTGGCTGTTACAGGCGCTGAGATAGGCAAGGACGTCGGTGCTAAGGTGGTTGCAATAACCTCCTTTCCAGAATCTGACCTTGGCAAGCTTGCCGATTACATCGTTCAGGTTCGGGGACGAACAAAGCTTGCGAAAGAACGTGATTATTTCACACGCCAGATTACCGGCGTCCATGAGCCGCTGGCGCCTCTCGGCACGATCTTCGAGATAGCTTGCACTGTCTTCTTGGACAGTCTGATTCCCGAACTGATGCATCGTCTCGGAAAGACTGAGAAGCAACTGAGACGTCGCCACGCTACAATCGAGTAGGAGAACAAACTCTTGGGCTTGTTGTTGAAAGACTGCGATTGGATAGTCACTCAGGACACTCAACGCCGAGTTCTCCGAAACGCGTCCGTCAGGATCAACGATGGAAGAATCGAGGAAGTCGGAAATGTAAAGGCCCTCGCGAAGGATGAGGTTCTTGACTGCAAGCGCAAAGTCCTGATCCCTGGTCTGATCAATACCCACACTCATCTCTCCATGACGTTGTTCCGTGGTTACGCTGACGACCTGGAGCTTCGGGACTGGTTGGAAAAGAAAATCTGGCCCCTAGAGAAACGGCTCACTGGAGAAATGTGCTACCGGGGAGCCCTCCTAGGGGGGCTGGAGATGACCCGGACCGGAACGACTTGCTTCGTGGACATGTACTTCCACATGGAGAAGGTGGCGAAGGCTGTTGACGAGTCGGGGCTTCGAGGCGTTCTCTCCTATGGTATTGTAGATCCTCCCGACAAGGACGGAATAGAACGACAGAGACAGTACACGTTGAAGTTTCTGAAACACGTCACGGAGATGAGGAACCCGCGAATCAGTTTCGCAGTGGGACCTCACGCGCCGTATACCTGCGGTGAGGAAACACTTCTCTGGAGCAAAGACCTAGCCGAAAAGGAGGATACACTGGTCAACATACACATCGCAGAGACGAGAGGAGAACAGGCACAATTCGAGCGTGAAAAGAAAGCGCGGGTTGTGGACTACTTGGACAAGATAGGCTTTCTATGTGACAGAGTGCTCGCCGCCCATTCTGTCTGGCTGACGAAGAGCGAGGTCAAACTCTTCGGGAAGAAAGGAGTCCGGGTAGCCCACTGCCCTGTTTCCAACATGAAGCTGGCTAGTGGGGGTGCAACACCTGTTCCGGAGATGTGGGAGGCAGGGGTCCCGGTTGGTCTTGGAACTGACGGACCTGCCAGTAACAATGGTCTGGACATGTTTGATACGATGAAGATGGCGGCGCTGGTTCACAAGAACTCGAGATGGGATCCGACGGTGGCGAATGCTCAGAAGGTGCTAGACATGGCGACGATCGAGGGCGCCAGATGTATTGGGCGGGAGAAAGAACTTGGCAGTGTGGAGGTCGGAAAGAGAGCAGACCTTGTTCTGCTGGATCTCAGGGATCCGAACTTGATTCCAATACACCGCAAGGAGACAGTGGTCTCGGACCTAGTCTACTCGGCCAACGGCTACAACGTCGACACGACGATTGTGGATGGAGAGCTGTTAATGGTGAATCGGAAATTCCAGAATCTGGACAGGGAGAAAATAGAGGAAGGAGTTAGGTTGTCAGTTGCCGAGCTTATCCCTCAATGAGGCCTCTTCTATCACGAGTCTTCCGGCTTGACCGTCCCAGACGGTCTTGCTCTTCTCAATTCGAATAGTCTTTTTGAAGAAAGGGGCGTCGACAACAAAAGTCTCGTACTCTCCCCCTTCCCCTGTCAAGTGTATGCCGTGTCTCTTGGATAGCCGTGCCAGCCCTATCCAATCCTCATCAGTAAGCTCCCTGCCCAGCCAAGTCTCGTCAAGACCCTCGGCCGCGACCCCTGTCATAATTATCTGGAAGCCTGTCTTCTTGAGATCGTCGACGAGCAATCCGGGTGTCTTATGCCATAGCGGGCTGTAGCTCTTCAACCCGATCGTATCGCACATGTTGTCGAACCGGACCTTCTGATAATCACTAGCAACCGCGCCCGTGGCTACGCCCACAATTCCCAGCTCCCTCTTCTCAGTAGCGAGAGCCTCTTGAAGGTCAGTCAGCTCATCATCTTTCCCTCCTTCGATCACTCGATGAGGCAACTCCATTGCTTCTGCCTGAAGATGAGTCCATTCTGCATTGGGATAATGGAACATCCACGAGTCGGGAGCATCTGGCTTTACAGTGACGAGGCTAGCGATGTCCCAGCCTTGGTGTTGGAGGAGCCAGACTGTGTAGGTGCTGTCTTTTCCTCCGCTGAAAAGTACGGCGACTCGTTGAGTCATAGCTGACTATTCCAGGTTGATTCTGGCCTTGTTCTCGAATTGTTTGTCATACAATTGACGCAGCCTTTGGAGAGTGTCCGCTTCGTCCGGGCTCTTATCGTCACGAAATCTGGCAATACGGGCGAACCTCAAAGCAAATCCGGATTTGTAACGCGGGCTTTTCTGAACTTCGTTGTAGGCAACCTCGGCTACGATTGCTGGCTTGACATAGACCGTGTATGGTCCCTCTTTCGTTTTCAATTCCTGCAATCGTTTGGTGATCATTTCGAACTCTGCGTCAGTCAAGCCCTTGAAAGTCTTCCCCACGACTAAGAATTCTCCGGTGTCCTCGTCTCTAACTGCGAGATGATAGTTGCTGAGCCAGCCGACTCTTCGACCGCTCCCCCATTCCGCGGCGACGATTACAACATCGAGTCTATCGGCGGGTTTGATCTTGAACCATTTCTTGCCGCGAGCCCCGATCGAGTAGCTGCTCGGCAAAGCTTTCGCCATTAACCCCTCATGGCCCTCCTTAAGGGAGGACTGCATGAAACTCTCAATCTTTCCAATATCCGATGATATGATCCTTGGAGCCAGATGTTCTGCAGAGACCAGTCTGGATAATTGGTTCCAGCGCTCTGTGTAAGGCAGGTCGATCAATGTCTTGCCTTTCACTTGTAAAACGTCAAACAAGTAGAGTTTCAGCGGAATCTTCCCTGACATGCTTGCAATGTCATGAACCCGACGAAACCTCCTCATCAAGTCCTGAAACGGGACAGGCTTCCCGCCGGCACCCGTAGCGACCACTTCTCCTTCGATGAGATACTCAGAGGCCTTCACCTGGCTCTTGGCGAAACCGACAATTTCAGGAATGCTATCAGTGACGTCGGTTAGTCTGCGGCTGAAAATTTGTACCCTGTCGTCCTTATTGTGAATCTGGATCCTTGCCCCATCAAACTTGTATTCGAAGGCGCTCCCGTCCTTGTGTTCCGCTAAGACCTGTTTGACATCCTCAGCCATCTCTGCTAGCATCGGCTTCACGGGAACAAACAAGCGCAATCCGATTCCCTCTAGCGCATTTGCCCCTTGGGTCAGCGCGAGCCTGGCAACATCCCCAATATCGCCATGCAACATGTGCGCTCTCCTGACGAGGTCTCTCGGAACTCCGGATGCATCCGCGATAGCATCCAAGAGCACGCCCTCGACGACACCAATTCTCATCTCACCTAGCATCATCCGAGTAAGAAACTCAGCCTCAACTGGAGTTGCCTGGGTCAGAAGGGTCTGCAGTAGACTCTTCTTTCTGTCTCGTGACTTTGCGCCCGAAGCCTCGGCAATCTTGCTAAGCGTCGCATAGATGTCACCGACGGTTAGCGAGTGTTCGGTCAGCCTTGCCTGTCCCAAGTTCCTGCCGGCCTCCGAGATGGTAGCGTAGCTGATTTCCAAGACCCTCGGGTCCGACTCGGGAAATGCCTTGCCAGCTAGGAAGAGAGTAGCTTTAGCAACTTCGTCAGAACTTAGAGTTTTCAGGAAGCCGCTGATCAAAGCGATCTTTTCATTTCTCTTCGTCGTTGCCTCGACTTTTCGACAGAGTTGAGCCAGTTCCAAGAAAGGTGTCGCTGGCTTCAAGAAAGCCACTTCCCGAGCTGGGAGTCAGCTTCAGATTGAGCCTGACCGAGCCGATTAGCCACTTTCTCAACTCGATCGCGGGAGAACCCGCGCTCCTCGGACAGGAAGCGGATAATCCCTTCCGGGTCCGGACGCTCTCTCTTGAGAGAATAGTCCTTCAACACACGAGAGTTCAGGAAGATGTTTCGAATTTCGCCAAGATCCTGAGGGAGTTTCTTCCTGATGTCTTCTGGGAGATTCTCAGCGGACCCCCATCTTCGGATGAGTTCGAGAGCCTTCTTTGGTCCGATTCCTTTCACCCCTTCATTGAAGTCCGTTCCGACCAGCAGTGCGAGATCGACAAGTTGCTCTCGACTAATCCCGAGGGATTCCAAATTGTCCGACAGTTTAACAAGTTCGGGGATCAGGCGCCGAGAGGTTCGCTTCGACGGTAAGTACTCGCGTCCAGTCAGCGTTAGGTATCGCGCTAGGATAGGCGCCCCGTACAAGAGACAGTCATAGTCCTTGCTACCCACAGCCCAAACATCTGCCTTCGCCGCCATGAAACTCGCCTGTGCCTCAGCATCTTCCAACGCCTCGAGCCACGGAATTCCCATTAGCGAGAGCAATCGCTTCGAGTCCTCTAGAATTTTCCCCGTGACACGTCCCGTCATCACGACCTTAGACCAGGCTCGCGAATAGTCCCTAGCGGCTATGGCTTGAACATATTCGGCTTGTGCTTTCTGCTGAACCTTTCTCCTCGCTTCGATCGTGCGTTTCTTTAATGGGTTCGGACGGCCATCGAAAACAAAGACTGGTCTGATTTTGTAATCAGTGATCAGTCTGCTGGTTCTAGTTAGCAAGCCAATGAGGTGAGAGGTCACGTTGCCCTGTGGGTCAGTGAACAGTGTACCGTCTCTTTTCCGAATCAGAGCCAAGAACTGGTGTAGTTCGATACTGGCATCTATCGCGAAGGATTTCCCATAGAGCGCTTTGAAGGAGGTTTGTTCCCTTTTCAAGATAGGGGTTAGTAAAACTCCCAAATCGCGTATCCTGGCCGAAGTCTTCGAGAACTGCCAGTCAGGAGGCTCTTAAGTTCAGCCAGTTGTTGCACGGGAACGGCTGACGATGATCGAAGAGGGGGTTCGGCTAAAGCGAGTTGGACTCCAAACTTGGAGTCTTCTTCCGGTGCCGCTCTGGCCGAATCTAAAGCTGGAATCGCGGCTGAGAGACTAGTTGTTTCCTGGAGGGGTCGGTTCGGGTGGCGGTGATGGGTTGAAGGGCTCTTGTGGAAAGACGAAGGGCGAAGTCTCATGTGATGGTTTAGATGTTCCGTGGGTCGCCGTGTGAGCAGCGCCCCGAGCGGGGCTTGTGCGTGATGCCCCAGTGGATTTGGCTACATGGGCCGATGACTTTTTTGATCCTGGAGAACTTCGATTGGCTTTACCGGAAGACGATTTGATCCTCTGTATCTCTTTCCGAAGGTTTTCGATTTCTTTGACTGCGCTGTTAAGGTCGGCAGTTAATTCTGATGCGAGCTTGTTGAAGACTTTGGCTAGCTCCTGTAGTGCCTTCTTTGTCCGGTTCGGAGTAGTTGGCATGGACTAGGCCTCGGAGGCCGGCAAGTGTAAATGTGCTGTAACCCGCGTTTCCTGTCTTATCGAACAAGATGCTGCTCGGTTGACGATGTGATTAATAACCCAATATTCCACGGAGAAGAGAGAGACCCTCGCTTGAGAAGCGTTTGATCTCACTCGACTTTCTCGCCACAGTCGTGCTTGTAAGTGTCTCCGGGGTCCTTGGACCAGGACCCCTGTTCCTGGCATCGACCCTACGAGCTACAAAACTGGGAACGCTTTCAGGGATTCAATGCGCAATAGGCCACACTATAGTAGAAGCTCCATTGGTCTTCGGTTTTTCTCTCGGTCTCGCGCTCCTCCTCAATCCAGCGTCATTGAAGGTGATAGGAATTCTCGGAGGAAGCGTTCTGTTGGTTTTCGCTTTCCTCCAATTCTTGCAGGCATCGCGCAAGGTTGACATGAGTTCAACACAGTTGCCAGACCTTTGGGAAAAGAGACCCGGGATAGTCTTGGGCATAATCTTCACAGGGCTCAACCCCTTCTTCATCCTCTGGTGGCTAACAGTGGGGTCAGCTCTGATATCGCAAGCAATCCTACTCGGCTCGCTTGGAGGCGTTGCGTTAATGTTTGCCGCTCATATATGGATGGATTATGCTTGGCTGGGAGGAACCGCGACCATCGCCGGTCGCGGCAAGCAACTGCTATTCGGAAAATGGTACAAAATACTTCTGATCGTCTTCGGCATCGCCATGGCCTATTTTGGAATCGTTTTCATTTTGTCAGCCCTCCAGTAATTTCTTGCCGGGAATCGCGTGGATGGGAATGTGGAGGCTAGAATCGGGATTCCAAACGCAAACAATAAGGGGAGAACGTTACTCTTGCCCGATGGCTCTCAATTCATCATCTGTTAGTACTCATTTGACCATGTATCTCTCGGCGAAGGTTGATGAGAACTAGGGGAAGAAAGTTGAGTCCTCTTCTCCTGGGTCTCTTTGTTAGCCTGAGCATCGTAGCAGTTCTGGGCGTCACTCCTGCCTACGCGAAAGGTGGCAGTGGGGGACCTACCTACACTTGTTCCGTCGCAGTGTCTTACACCACGAATACCTTCTATGTAAAGACGACTGTAACTGCTTCTGGCGGATATCTAACCGGACCAAGCGAATCTGACAATGTCAAAGCCTACATCAATGGCGTACTTTACAACACCCAGTCATCCACGTACACAGTCGGAAGCAACGTAGCGAGTACAACGGTTACCATTCCCGTAGCTTCCAATGGGTCGGGAGCGTACACTTTCCAGTCTGCGATACTCAATAGCAAGGGGAGCCAGCTGGCCGCCTGCACGGGGACCTACACTCTATAAGATAACCTTCAACGTCCCACCTGTTTTTTTTGGATCCGACCAGAACAGAAGTCATGCCGTCATCGCTACGGACGGAACAGGCCAATAGGAATCCTCTGCTTTCGAATCAAGATGCCTTTGCCCTGAGCAATTTCGAAACCAGTTTCCACGGGCGAGGTCTGACCCCCAGCCATTTTCTTTACCAGCAACGACCTCGAAAGTGTTTTGGCCTTTTTGACTAGGTTCAGTTCAATCACCCCGTCTGCCAGGGCCTCTATCTTCGATCGGGCCTCTTCAGGAATTGAGCCCTTGGTAGCTGTAAATATGAATATACCCCCGCTGTTCTTCAACTTCGCCCCAAGAACCTGGAGGAAGTTTATGCAGTCCTTGGCCGCAGAAGAGTTGAAGATGGGAGTGACAGAGTCTAACAGCATGGTTACTGGGCCTTTGGCCTTCTCGATCATTCCAGTTACTTGAATGCTCACCTCGGTGAAGTCCGTGGGATCCCTGATCAGCGACCCTTCTACCCCGGCTAAGGCGGAGTAACAGTCAAGGATCTTCAACTGTCCAGTCTGCAAGTATGGGGTAATGTCCCAGCCCATATTTCTCATTCGCCTAGTAATCTCAGACGGGAATGCATCGTAAGAGAGAAGCCCACAGAACTTACCCCTTTTCAAATCCCGGTACAGAAGCTGAAGTCCCATCGTTGTAGAACCTGCGCCTGAGTCAGACATGATCATCAGGGTCGCTGGCGGACGTAATTCTCCTCCTGTGAGTTTGAACAAGTCGTCGAAGGGTCCAGTGGTACTGTTGAATCTCTTGAGAAACACGATTACTCCGAAACCGCCACCAACCGCCACTGTTGCGATGAGATAATAGAATGGGTTGATGACAAGCGGGTTCTGTACCTGGTGGACCTGGAACCTGTAGGTTATTGTCGTAACAGGGCCAGAATTGCCGAACGTATCGTTGATTGTGAACGCCGGAAAGACAAGCTGCCACGAGCCACTAGGATCGGACGAGGAAACCTGAATCCCTGATGGGGCGTAGAAGAGACCCCGCGTGGAGTCGTAGATCGTCTGGAGAGTTGTTACTGCACTACCCGAAGGATTTTCAACTTTGATTTTGAAAGCGCCGGTCATCAAGGGTCCACCTCCTGAGTAGCTGATTCTGAAGGAAGCGTAGAGAGTGTCACCCGGCGAAAAATCGGAGGTAGAAGAGCCGAACTGGTTGTAAGTAGAAAGGTCGGATACCACGAGCTGAGAAGGGGTAATGCTCGCCAGTACGCTGTAGGAGCCGATGTTGTTCGTGGGACTCGGGCTATAGGCGTTGGCTGTAATATTCCAGTTGCCCAGAGCATCGTTTTTCTGGATAAGGTACGTGCCCGAATAGGTCCCGGAGGGGGTTGTCGGAGAGAGTATGATCGACCCTGTCGGAGTCGAAACTGACACCTGAGCAGAGGTCACAGCATTGTTTTGGATATCATTGACAGTAGCTATGAACGGAACTGTTGTGCCGCGAGCAAAGGACGTGCCTTGGCTAGGCGAGATTATTCTCACCTTCAACTGGTTTGTGACCACAAAGGTTGCTGTCGCTACCCCCGTCACAGCTTTCGGCGACGTCTCGTCCACTATCACGGAATAAGTCCCGGGGACATCGGTGCTGGCTGTCCCCGCGGGCGCAGTCCATGGTGGAAGCTGATTGTAGCAGAGAACTGCTTGAAGCGTTCCCCCGGTAGAATTCGCGTTGAAACTTAGGTCGTAGTAAGCCTGACCTGTGCCACTTGGTTTTGTAATTGTGATCCTGAAAGTGTACGCTCCATTCGCGGTTCCTCCACTCATTGTGAAAGTGAGAACGGTATTCTCCAGCTCATTTATCGGATTGGGAGAAGCCGAGATGGAAGCGGTAAGAGTAACGGGTGCTCTCGCATCATTTGTCACTGCTGGAAAAATTACGAAAGCTAGAACTGAGAGTAAGAGGCAAAAGGAAACTTTTCGCTTCTTGTTCAAACTGGTCCGAGCTACCGCTAGATTCTTTTTTTCTTGCCTATGTCTTGGAATCCGGAGCGTCTGGGAACCGCCTAAGCGTGAAGCCTTATGTTACTTCGAGAATGAGCGGTCAGTTACACGAGTGGACCTTTGTTCCACCCGCGCCGTCTTAAGGGATTGAACCAAAAAAGCTGGGTTCTCTGACGAGTCAAGGGCTGAACCACGACAATCTAGGCTTGGTTTTTCTTACCTAGATTGTGGCGTTTCACATAGGCCCAGATTCTCTTGGTCATTTCAGAGGGGGATATCTTCTGTCCCTCGTGACCACCCAGAACAATGGCTAGGTGTTCGTCCAGCTCGATCCCATATCCTCCGAAGGATCCTCTCTTATTTGGCGTCAAGTTCACCTCCTTGAACCGGAATAGGCGGCATAACAAGGCCAACAGTGCCGGTCGTGTTCAGAAATCCGCTTTGTAACTCGTCGTCGGCCTACAGTCGTTACAAATCAGAGGAGGAAAGCAAGAAAAAAATGCGAAAATGGGAAATTTTGAAGAGGTCAGGTCATACACTCCTCCCTCTTCGTAATTCTAGTACCTACGATGCTTCTGGAAACAGTCCCTGCAGTACACTGGTCTACCCTGCGTGGGTTTGAAGGGAACTTCCGTCTCCTTCCCGCAGTCCGCACAAGTTGCCTTGTACATTGTTCTGGGACCACCAAAATCTTGATCTCTACGACTCATCCGCCTAGTACACCTCCCAACGGCTACGCTATTACAGAGGGTATTTTGCTTATAGAGCTTAGGAAAAACGCCCGGGTCGGCTCAGAACCTACAGTGGATATTACCACTTACCCGTAAACGAGAATCGGCCAGATGAAAGTCGGATCCGACTAACTTTTCCGTCGTTTCGTTCTGCGCCATTCGTCGTAGTTTCTATCGCGTCTCACACATTGCACCTCCCAAATCATACAGCAACCGGAAGACCCGTGAAGGTTTCACAACTCTGTGGGGACTCAGGGGTGCTTGTGATATCGTCGTTCGGTTATGTAAACCTCTGGTTCCTCACCGAACCAGGCATTACCTCTCGATTCTCTCTACCAGTCACACTCTCCTTAAGAAAGCCGGCAATCTGGCTACTCGCGTCGACGCTTGACCCGGGAGATGCTGTTCGACGACACTTACAACATACGGGAAGTTCTGGACGACATCATTGGAAGGGTCAACCTTCGTGAGAAGCTGATCCAGACTGCTAAGCAGTTTTCGGAGAAGAAGAGGGAGGAAAAGTTCACACTCGCTATCAGGCAGTTCGAGAATCTGATGCGGGACTTTCTCAGACTCTACCAGCCAGTAGTAGAACGTATTCGAAGCTACAAAGAGTCGTTACAGAAGGAGCTGTCGGGATTGAGATCTGCCAGCGCAACAGTCAACGGAATGCTCGAAGTGTCCAAGGGGATAGAAGGACTGGCGAACAAGGTTCGAGAATTGGAAAATAACTCCGAGGAACTGGATACGAGTATCAACGAGAAGACGAAGGTTCTCGAGAAAATCGAGGGTCTCCTTTCATTGGTTCGTCCCTACCAAGGCACGACTAGCCCTAGCATGGGAGAGCCTCTTTCCGACGTCTTGGGTTTGAGTAAGGACCTTTTCACAGATATTCCTGACACCGCAATCAAAGAAACAACAAGAAAGTCGTCTGCTCGAAACTAGCTCAACTCCAGGGCTTTCCTCTTCTACATCGCGCATTGTGATGAGAGTCTTTGCGCAATCTGTCTTTCGGTAGCATCGTCAAGATTCGCCAGACGTTGTTCCCAGTACACTCTTTCCGCTTCTGTTGACTTGATCTCGCCTTCCCAGTCTTCAATGTGGAAGTAGTGAATTCTCTGTTTCTCGCCATTTGATGCTGTGTACAGGCGGATAAGAACGGGTCTAATCTTCCCTACCTTTATTCCAAGTTCCTCTTTCATTTCTCTCCTCAGAGCATCCTCGATGGACTCTCCTGAATCGACGTGCCCGCCGGGGAGCATAACGAGCCCGGGGTCTGCGTCATCGTCTGCCCGTCTCTTTTCGACCAAGACCATGCCGTCATCTATCAAAATGCCACCGACACACTCAGCTATCCTTCTGCCCAAAATGCATCTGACGTTTCAGATGTATTCGAATCAGTTATAGGTTCGATTTCCGAAGTTTCATTCTGCAAATGTCAGGCACTTCTAGCCTGCCTACCGATGTTAGGATCAAACCTACTGGTGCCAAGATCTGGCCTGCTGCCCGATACGTGAATCTACATTTAGAATCGCTCAAGGATACGAACAAGCTCTGGTCTGAAGTCGCCGGGAAACTAAAGTGGAGAAAGAGCTGGCGGGAGGTTCTCAAGTGGGACCCTCCGTTCGCTCGCTGGTTTGTAGAAGGAGAGCTGAACGCTTGTGAAAACACTCTGGATCGTCACATGCAGACCTGGCGGAAGAACAAGGTCGCGTATTATTGGGAGGGCGAGCCTGGGGATCGACGCGTTGTAACTTACGCTGAGATCTACCGTGAGACTTGTCGTTTCGCTAATGTTCTGCAACAGCTGGGAGTTGGTAAAGGAGATGCTGTCGCTATCTACATGCCATTGGTTCCCGAATTTCCTATAGCTATTCTTGCATGTGCGAGGATGGGGGCTCCATTTACGGTAATCTTCTCAGGTTTCAGCGCACAGTCATTGATTGGGAGAATTCAGGATTGTGAAGCGAAGGTCGTGGTTACTGCTGATGGTGGATATCGTCGCGGGAGAATCATCGAGTTGAAGAAGGTCGTGGACGAAGCGGTCAAAGAAACGCCTAGCGTCAAGCATGTTGTGGTCTTGAAGAGGACTGGGCAGGATGTTCCTATGCAGTCAGGTCGGGACCAGTGGTGGGATGAAATGATGAAGAAAGCATCTCCCCTTTTCGAGCCAGTTTCGGTGGAGTCGTCTCATCCGCTGTACATCTTGTATACTTCTGGAACGACTGGAAAGCCGAAGGGTGCAGTCCACGGCACCGGAGGCTACTTGGTCCATGTCTATGCTACTCAAGAATGGGTCTTTGACAGTAGGGATGAGGACGTTTACTGGTGTACTGCCGACATTGGCTGGGTAACGGGACACAGCTACGTTGTCTTCGGGCCGCTCATGCATGGTTTGACCAGTGTCATGTTTGAAGGCGCTCTCGATTATCCCCAGCCCGACCGCATCTGGAGCATCATAGAGCACTACGCCGTAACGGTTCTGTACACTGCTCCGACGGCCATTCGGTCGTTGATGAAACATGGAGATGAGCTCCCTACACGCCATAATCTAGGCAGTCTTCGTGTGTTGGGAACGGTGGGAGAGGCGATCAATCCTGCGGCGTGGCAGTGGTATTACGATCTGATAGGTTACGGTCGCTGCGCTATCGTTGATACTTGGTGGCAGACGGAGACTGGTGGAATAATGATCTCACCCTCCCCGGGTCTAGGTCTTGTCCCTTTGAAACCCGGGTCCGCCACTTACCCGCTGCCTGGGATCGATCCTGACGTAGTTGATGAGAATGGACGTTCACTGCCACGAGGCGAGAAAGGGTTCTTGGTAATTAGACGTCCCTGGCCTGGAATGTTCATGACTCTCTACAAGGACCCGGAACGGTATCGGCAGGTGTACTGGACCCGTTTTCCCGGTTCATACTATCCCGGGGACTATGCAATGAAAGATCGTGACGGATATTTCTGGCTGCTAGGTCGGGCCGACGAGGTCCTGAAAGTGGCCGGTCACAGGCTCGGAACCATCGAAGTGGAAGACGCTCTTGTCAGCCATCCCGCCGTGGCTGAAGCAGCTGTGTCGGCTCGCCCGGATCCTGTGAAGGGTGAAGCGATAGTTGCATTTGTGACATTGAAGAGTTCGGCGAAGCCCTCGCCTCACTTGGCCGAGGAGTTGCGACAGCATGTCCGGAAGACTATTGGTCCCATTGCGAGTCCTGACTCTGTCTATTTTGCAAGACTTCTGCCCAAGACCCGTAGCGGAAAGATAATGCGCCGAGTCATCAAGGCAGTAGCAGCAGACATGGAAATAGGAGACCTCTCAACCCTAGAAGATGATGCCTCAGTGGATGAAGTGAAAGCTGCTATAGCCGCTCTTCGAGAAGCCGAGAGAGAAACGTCAACGTGAGGGAATGCGATTATTGATTTATTTGTCTCGAATCCCGGAGCCTTCAGTGATTAATCAAAGCCACTAACAGAGTTTTCTTGATTCAACCAATCATAGTCCTGTGTCGCTGATTAGCTTGTCTTTCGCACCGCTGGCGGGTTCAGATCCACATTTATTTGGTCGTTATCTTGTTCATGAATCCTCATGAAGAAATTTGTTTTCCTCTCGGTGGGATACCAGACACCATCTAAAGAGATGGGGGACGCGTGGATGAAGTGGTTCGCGTCTATAAGAAATCACATAGTTGACAGTGGCAGTCCATTTGGGCCTGGAATGGAGATCACGTCAGCTGGAGTCAGACAACTTCCCCATGACAAAGGGGCAATAGCGGGCTATACAATCATCAAAGCGGAAAACATGGAGGAGGCCGTAAAACTGGCCAAGACATGTCCGATAATTACCGGCATGAGAGTGTACGAAGCAATGTCAATGTAAGGTAGTTGTCTACCAGAGCACCTGATGGAACTGCCGGGAACATGGAACTCGCCCTATGATGTCATGGACCTCGACGGTGTAGTTTAGAAGGACAAGGTATGACCACAATGAGCAAGAATGAAGACAATAAGATCCGTGTCGGCATTATCGGCGCCAATCCGGATCGCGGATGGGCCGCTGAGGCGCACATTCCTGCTTTGAAGTCGCTCTCGGATGACTTCGAGATCACGGCGCTGTCCACCAGCCGACGTGAATCTGCGGACGCCGCCAGCAAGCTCTTTGGTGTGCCTATCGCGTTCGACAATCACCAAGACCTCGTGAACAGGAAAGACGTAGACGTCGTCGCTATCACCGTGAAAGTGCCGTATCACCTTGAACTTGCAACGGCAGCGCTCGACGCGGGCAAGGCCGTCTATTGCGAATGGCCGCTCGGCAACGGCTTGAAAGAGGCTCAGACCTTGGCTGTAATGGCGAAGAAGAAGGGCGTCCTCGCCGTGGTCGGACTGCAGGCCCGTTCTGCGCCGTCGGTGGCTTACGTACGTGACCTGATCAAGCAAGGGTACGTCGGTGAGGTGCTCTCCACCTCGTTGATCGGTTCGGGAATGGGCTGGGGGCCGACGGTAGAGCCCTTCAACGCCTACCTCAACGACAAGAAAAACGGCGCGACGATGCTCTCGATCGCGCTCGGCCACGCGGCGGATGCGCTGTGTCACTGCCTCGGCGAGGTCCGAGAGCTCTCGGCCACCATGACCATGCGCCGAAAGTCCTACACGATTGCGGGGACCGGCGAAAGCAAGCCCATGAAGACGGATGATCAGGTGCTGGTCAGCGGACTGCTCGAGGGCGGGGCCGCGTTCTCGATCCACTATCGCGGGGGCGTTTCGCGCGGCACGAATCTGCTCTGGGAGATCAATGGCACTGAGGGCGATCTGCAGCTCACCGCGGCCGGCGGCCAGGCCCAGATCTTTGAGATGACCGTACGGGGCGGCAAGGGCGCGCGGTCCTCGCTCGAAGTGCTGCCCGTGCCAGAGAAGTATCGGTGGTCGCCGCCGCAAGGCCCTTCCACCAACGTCGCCCAAGCCTACGCGCGTTTCGCCCGCGATTATCGAGAGGGAACGCATTTGTGCCCTACCTTCGACGACGCGGTCACGCGCCATCGCATGCTGGACGCGATCGAAACGGCCGCGGCAACCGGTCAGCGTCAAACGCTCCGTTGATCCGGCGAGTTCGGATGAAAATTGCTGTAAAATGCTGTGTATTTTTTGGGGTTTGCCTACACTACGCTATCGTCAAACAAAAACACTTGACTGTCCACCTTGCTCTTGCGCAAGTCTTGGAACGGTAGGGAACCGATCCTTTCAACGGCACCCGCCCCCCTCGATCTGTTTCTTGTATTGGTCCGGACTTGCTCGTAGACTTCAAGTCTCTCGGCTATTTGGCGAAGGCAATCCTCCTGCAACTTCATTACTCTATTGTGGACAACGCGTCTTTCTGCTCGGTACGTTTAGTATCCAATGGTATGAATTCGAGAGCTGACATCGTAACAAGATCAGAGATGCCAGCGTAGGACAGTATTTGGGCCGTATGGGCGTCGAGAGAATCGAATGAATGGCAACAGCAAACGGGCATGTTATCACTATAATGAAATTGCATGATAAATTGATGGCGTTCCTTACTCGGTCAAAAACAGATGATTAATCATGAAGAATCGCTGGTCGAATCCCTAAGGGCTGGACTTCAGGACGGGCTCATGGTTCCAAGAATTTTCTGTAGTTGTCATGCCGTCACTTCAGCAAGACCTATAGTCAGCAGGACAAATAAACGATTCGGATTCTCCACAGTTTCAGATTTAGTTCGACGGGTAAGAAACTTGGCGCACTTTCATCTTTGAATACTTGGTGTCAAAAGAGCAATGATTAATCAAAGACTGTCGGATGGTTTTGACGGGTCAACCAATCAAACCTCAGTAATGACTTAGGCACTGTACAGGGATAAAGGTAGTGGTTTTCAATCGAGCTGGCGCGCGGATTCTTGGCCTGGGGGTGCTCGCTGCGGCGAGCGGCCTGTGGTCAGGGACGGGCGTGGCCGAAGTACATCAGCTCCCATAGGGCCTCATCGGCGTGGCCGTCTAGGAGTTCGTCGCCGCGGTAGTGCTCAATGCGGAGCTCACCGGTGAACCGCAAGTATGCACCGTCGAATCCAAGGAGCCTGGCCGCGAGCTTCTTGGGGCCCTTGACCTCGTCGAGGAACTTCATCGTGGACAGGTCGCGGTGACGCGTGTAAGTGATGACATACTTCTCGTCGCCGTCGGTGTAGGTGTAGCGGGTGACGTTGCCGACGGGCTTGCCGGTGTGCTCGTCAGTGTAACGGCCTAGTTCCTCGAAATGGACTTTGGCCGGGTCGTCGGCGATGACCTTGCCGTCTCGGGCGAGCATGAAGATCGGTAGCTCGGTGTAGCCGTACTTCTTCTCCGTGGTAATGTAGGAGTTGATCACTGAGTAGGGGCCGGCCTTGCCGCGTGCCCAGTACCAGTGATGCATGAGCTTGAGCATCGGAGCGTTTCCCCAGTTGTGGTCGTGGTATCCGATGCCAGTGGTGGTGTGCATGTCGCCGCTCACGCTGTAGGTTGCCGTCACCTTGCCTTGGGGCACGGAGGGCAACCATGCGAAGGTGTCCTCGCCCTTCTCGCCGAAGAGGAAGTATCCGGTGGCGGGCCGCCAGGCGGGCAACTCCCCGGTCAATGTGATGTCGAGTTCGATCTCGTCGACTTTCGCGT
>Ga0099828_10000186_pt1 | contig 35346 bp, 32 predicted proteins | sample CZO8metaG_2_FD_79338 | JGI IMG/M metagenome (GOLD analysis project Ga0099828, IMG submission 79338) | Vadose zone soil microbial communities from the Eel River Critical Zone Observatory, Northern California, USA - CZOApr15con2H1.8 metaG | ecosystem: Environmental > Terrestrial > Soil > Vadose... | reverse complement strand
GGAGAACCGAACATGGCTACCACATCCATCTCGAAAAGCATCGCTGCGCCAAAGAAACGCGCGCGCGGACTGATTATAACAAGGGTCTCGTTTTTCAACGCCAAAACACTGTTAGCAGCCGGTGCTTTCTACATCTTTTTTATCGCTTTGGTGATTGGCTTCCTGTATCCCACGTTGTCTGGAGTGAATTTCAATGCATACCTGACCTCCAATGCTGTCGCAGGCATAGTGGGCGCAAAACTCAAAAATGTATCCAGTTTTTCCGCTCTCTTAGCGCTGGAACTCTATAGCTCGATTTACGCTCTGATCTGGGGCGGTATCATCGCTTATATGGCCGGCGCGGCACTGCCAGCCACTATCGAGAACGGGACAATTGACCTTGCGCTGAGTCGCCCTATCAGTCGCACGCGCTACTTTCTGGAACTCTGGCTCAGCGCAGTCCTGGGCGCTATCTTTTTGAGCCTGACGACAGCTCTATCGATCTGGATCACCACGCTTTTTGTGCAAAATGCCAACATTGATTGGGGCTGGCTCACCATCGCAGAATTAATTGAGCTGACGCTCATGTTCATGGCAAGTGGCATCGGTATGCTCTTCGGCTCCTTCATCAATGCCAGTCGTGCGGCTGGCGGCGCGGCACTTGGGATTATCGCCCTTGCCTACCTGATGAACACGCTCGGCACTCTCTCCGATAAACTGACCTGGATGTTAAAAATAGAGCCGCTCTACTACACGCAGGGCATACAGGCGCTTGCTGAACACACTATCACCGCCTGGTATCCCGTGGTGCTGGTCATCGCCGGCCTGATCTGTGGCATTACGGGACTGATAATCTTCAACCGGCGCGACTTGCCGACGACGTAGACACAGTAACAGAGGGATTCTGAAGTGGCTATCCTCCAAGCACCTGGAAGCGCAGCAGCCCGATAGTAGCGCCAGCCAGGATCAGCCAGACGGAGTTGATCTTGAAGCGTAGAAGAATGACGAAGGCGATGATGGAGATAGCCCAGGTGAGGATATCTTCAAGGGCGTTTTGCCCCAGTTGGATCAACACTCCCGCCATCAAGGAGAGAGCCGCGACATTCACGCCATCAAGGAATGGCGCAGTCCATTGCGAGCGCCTGAGCCGTGTTGCCACCGGGTGGACAAGCGGAATAAACGCGAATGATGGGAGAAAAATGCCGAGTGTAGCTAACAACGCACCGGGCAAGCCTCCCACAATATAGCCAATGAAGGTTGCAGTTGTGAATACGGGGCCGGGCGTAAATTGACCGATGGATATGGCATCGAGCAACTGGCGATCTGTGAGCCAGTGCAACTGTAACACAAAATCGCTGCGTAGGAACGCCAGTAAGATATAGCCGCTGCCGTACAGGATCGCGCCGATTTTGAGGAATGTGAGAAAAAGCGTCGGAAGGCAGAACGGAACAGCGGTTGTGGCAAAACCCATGAATGGTGCGGCCAATATTTGCCATTGCAGCGCGAATATGCCCGCAAAAGAGGAAAGAGGCGGTTTGGCCGACGCGCGTTTCTCGCTATACCAGCGTTCGGCGAGACGGGCAAGCCCGTAAACGATACCTCCGCCGAAAAGCAAAATGATCACGTTGACCCCCAAGAAATAGAGACCCAGGACGAGTAACGCCACGATCACCGGCCATACCCCTTTGAGTACAGTTCGGCACAGTCCCCAGAGCGCATAGGCGATGATCGCTACAACAACGGGTTTGATCCCGTAAAACAACCATGTTACCTGCGGTAGGGATCCGAAAGCGACGTAAGCCCAGGCCAGCGCCAGGACGATCAGCATCGCAGGCCCGATGAAGCATACGCCTCCGACGATCAGGCCAGGCCAACCGGCGCGCTGGTAGCCCAGGTAAATGGCCAGTTCCGTAGATGTTGGGCCTGGAACGAGGTTGCATGTTCCCCAGAGATCGACGAAACGCTCGTCGCTGATCCATTTTCGCCGTTTGACCACTTCTTCGCGCATCATCGCGATATGCGCGGCCGGGCCACCAAAAGCGGTGAAGCCGAGCCGCAGGAACAGGAGAGTAACTTCCCGGAGAGCTTCTTTTTGAGAAATAGGGGCGATAACTTTCCCGGCTTCTGCGGATTCATCTGCCATACGAATCTGTTCCTTCGTTTCAAAATCGTCTGAAATGCCTGCTTCCTATCTCTATCTTATCACTTGAGCGGCCTTTCCCTTACACATTTTTTATACAGCTAGTTCACCTCGAGGATGGATAGCTCAATCGGCTCTGCAAGCCATTTCATTTTCTTATCGGTGTTTTTGGGGACTAGACAATGTTGTGTTCTTGATGCTGTTGGGGAGCTGAAAAACGGTTGATGCGTAAAGCATCAATATTGAGAGATTGGGCCTTGCCCAAAGTGACTTCCTCGGCGATCAGCCGCCCAACGGTTGGGGCTTGTTGTACCCCATGTCCAGAAAAACCGGCAGCGTTGACCCAGTTCTCTGATGCGGGCATCCGGCCAAGGATCGGATTGTGGTCGGGAGTTACTTCATAATACCCCCACCAGCAGGCATGGTGATCTAGCCTCGTTTCGGCCAGCCAGGGAAAACGTTCCAGCCCCACGCTTATGGTTGACTCGAACCACTCCCAATCTATGCCTTCCGTAAAGCCGGGCGGTTCGTCCGGGTTTGAACGACCGAAAAGGATGCGCTCCCTCTCGCTTCGCAGGTAGAAACCGCTCGTCAAATCGATCGTCAGGGGATAGCTATGCTGCCAGACAGTTGGAGCGGTCGCATAAATCATGCGCCTTAGCGGGTAGACTGGCACTTCCAGGCCGGCACGCCTGGCCACTTCGCCAGCCCAGGCTCCGGCAGTATTCACCAGGTAATCGGCCTCAAAGACACCCTTCGGAGTTTCGACCTGCCAGACATTGTCTACGCGGTCCGCCTTCGTAAGAGGGGTTTCCAGGTGAATCGAAGCTCCTCTTTCTTTCGCCAGTCTCAGGTAAGTAAAGGTAATACGATGAGGATCAACAATGCCATCGGCCAATCCGTGGGTTGTGCCAGCAATGCCTGAGGGATCAAATTGAACCAGGCTTTGGGCATCTTCGACAGAGAGTACTCTCACCGGTGCGCCTATGCGCTCCTGTAATCTGACACCGTCCAGATGCACTGCCCAGCGTTCGGGTGGGACAAGGAACAGATAGCCTATCGGTTGGTATTCCGCATCCTCCCCGTATAAGTCATGGAAATGTTGATATTCCTGGATACTCTCCCAGGAGAGACGAATATTGGTTTCTTCAGTAAATTGTATTCGTACCCCGGCGGCACTTTGAGCCGTTGATCCCATAGCCGGAGACCTTTGTGCCTCCAATACTGCCACTTTTACTCCTCGTTCGCTCAGGCGGAAGGCACAGGAAGCACCTATAATGCCAGCCCCGATGACTAACGCATCAACCTTTACGCTTAGTGCCATGCTTGCCCTCCTTTCTCATGAAGCTCAGGTTTTCTATAGAGTATATCATGTAGAATCCTCACTGCCTGCTGGGGGTTAGCAGTTCGTAAAAGTTTCATGGTATTGAAGTTTTGCTGCCTACGGCAGCAAAACTTCAATACCATGAAAAGGTGACACTACGCCATTCTGAGGGTATCAGCTTCTGCCACGAGCGTTCCAGTCGTATTCCATGTAGCGCGCCGTCTGCGCTGCCACCTGCTCACCAAAGAGGCGAGAGACGACATGCAGGCTCATATCAATGCCAGCAGAGACCCCCGCCGAGGTAATGATATGCCCCTCATCGACGACCCGTGTCTCCGTCAGCATTTCTACGGCAGGGTACCGTTGGCGCATCATCTCAATGCCGGTCCAGTGCGTGGTGGCCCGGCGCTGGTTCAGCAGCCCGCGCTCGGCAAGCAGGAAAGCCCCGGTGCAGACGCTGGTGGTCAGCCTGGTCTGCTGATCCTGTCGGCCAATCCACTCCAGCACACGCGGATTAGAGAGTTCGCGGAATACGCCCCCACCAGGCACCACAAGGATATCCAATGGTGGGTGATTCTCTATGGTGGCCCCAGGCTTGACCTGTAGCCCTCCTCCGCAGGTGATGATCCTGTCTTCTTCAGCAATGGTCACGACCTGAAAGAGCTGACGATGCTCGTCGGGTTCGCCTACTGAGCTGGCTACGGCAAACACCTCAAACGGGCCACAAAAATCCAGCGCCTCGACATCATCAAAAATGAGGATACCAACGGTAAGTATACCTTCCTGGTTCATCGGTTTGCTTCCTTTCTCCCTAACGGGTTACGCTCCAAATTGTACTTAATAACAATATTGACAATCATGTATTGTTATGATAACATAGTAGGACAATGCATTCCCTTTTGTCAAGAGGAAACCCCTCTTTTTCTCAGCAGAAGAAAGAGAGGGAACCTTTCGAGTCTCGTTGTCCCACAGCCGCAGGCAGCACATTCAGGAGCCTGAAGAGGGAGAGAAAGAGCCATGGACTATTCCGCCATTCAAGTAAAGCACGACGCCCCCGCTCCTCTCTATCAGCAGATCGCTGATCAGATCACACTGGCAGCCCACCAGGAGGCATTGAAACCGGGGGAGAAATTACCTCCTATCCGCAGGCTTGCCGAAATGCTGGATGTCAGTCCCATTACGGTCACGCAGGCCTATCAAGCCTTAGCCCGGGCCGGAGTGGCAGGCGGCCAGATTGGTCGGGGAACGTTCATCCTGCCCCCGCCTGTGCTGACACAGCCAGAGGCGCGCGCTCGCTCCCCCCAACCGACCTTTGCCTCGGCTTCGGAAGGGGCAGCGCCCTCTACGGCTCAGGAATGGACACGCGAAGGATGGACGATGACCCTGGCGCGCCGCGTACGTACTCCTCGTTCCGTGGCATTGGGGCAGGTCTTTCGGCAGCTCCTGCGCGGCAAGCCTGAGCAGACTTTGATCGACTTTTCGAGTGGCAATCCTGGGGCTTCGCTGTTTTCGCTGGCCCACTGGCAGCAGATTATGGAGCAGGCCGGCAGGTCGTTGGATCAGGAGAGTCGGCAACAAGGAGACATTGAGGCGTTCCAGTACGGTCCGGCGATGGGCGATGCTGCCTTGCGCTCATTTCTCACCGGCTACCTGCACCGTTTCGGACTGCATGTCACCACGGACGATATTCTGCTCACCAGCGGGACACAACAGGGACTCGACCTGATAGCCAGAACCTTTTTCGAGCCAGGGGACAGTGTGTATATGGAACAGTTCAGCTATATTGCCGCCCTGGATATCTTTGAGCAATATGGTGTCCGGGTACAGCCCGTTCCCCTGGACGAGGATGGCCTGCAGGTGGAGGTGTTCGAGCGCCTGCTGGACGCGCCGCAGAACCGTCCTCGTTGGCTCTACACGATCCCCACCGCTCATAGCCCAACAGGGATAAGCATGACGGTAGAACGGCGGCGCAGGCTGGTTGAATTGGCCCGCACGTATAATGTGCTGATTATTGAGGATGACGCCTTCAACGAATTGTCCTATGAGAAGGGAATGCCTGCGCCTGCCATCTGGAGCTTTGCTCCCGAAGGACGAGTCATCTATGTGAAAAGTTTTAGCAAAACGACCTTTCCTGCCGTGCGCCTGGGCTGCATCGTGGCTGCCCCAGAGGTCCTTTCCTCCCTGGCAGAGAAGAAAGGACTCGTTGACCGGGGAACATCGTTGTTGGTCGCGCGCTCCGTCCTGACCTATCTCAGCTCGCCTGCCTATGAGCGCAACCTGGAGCAGATGCGAAGCGTCTATCGCCAACGTCGGGACGTGTTGCTGGCCGCACTGGAGCGTGAACTGGGCCGATTGGGGTGCCATTGGTCCCGCCCCCTTGCCGGTTTCAGTCTGCTTGTCACGTTACCGGCATCTCTTCAGGAGATGGAGGTCGTTGAGGAGGCGGTGGCCCAGGGAGTCATTGTGGCCCCTGGTCGTTTTTTCATGCCCACTGCCGCCGGTACACGCGACAACACGCTGCGCCTGACATTTGCTGATAAGTCGCCTGAACAGCTCGAGGAGGCGGCGCATCGCCTTGGGCTGGCACTGCGCACACTTTTACAACGAGGAGGACCGAGCGCATATCCTTCCCGCCGCTTGACCACAGATGTGTAGGGGAGGGCATATCATCACTCGCATGCTTCCCAGCTATGAGCGGGAACGTGCTGAGGCAAGCGGATGCCAAGGTCTAATCCACAAACTTCCTATAGCCATGGGCTACTAATCGCCAGATTTGGCCGCACGCCTGGATGCAGTCGTCGCCTCATCGATCACATACAGTTCAGGCGGTCGCACAAGCTGGTCCTGGCTGCCCAGATAGCGAATGACCACACCGTACGCGCGTTCCGCCGCCTCAGGCGAGACATAGCCGTTGACCACGTCGTTGAGTACCAATTCCAGGGGGCGTTGGAATGGGTTGCCATAGCCACCACCGCCGGGAAGATTGAGCTGGACGCGGCTATCCGGCGCAAGAGAGGTGAGGGCTTTCGGCTGCGGGCTGGTATGGCCGTTCACGAGGAATTCACCCAACGAGCCGGGTTGGCCGCCGTGCAGACCGGTAGCAGGAAAGCGGGTACGATCAATCATCGCCGAAACTGCCCAGGGTATGTCGCCGCGATACCCTATCTCAGTCCATTGCCCAAGCCCTCCTCGATAGGTACCAGGCCCCCCTGAGTCCGTGCGTAACTCGCGCTTATATTGGATAAGTGGGGTCAGGCTTTCTATTATTTCTGCCGGTACCCCGGCGACCCCACTGGGGAAGCCGGTGGTGTTCAGTCCGTCTTTGGTTGCACGTGCCCCGGTGCCCCCGCACTGAAACAGGCTGAAGGTGAAGTATTCCTGAGACGCGGGCCATTGCCCCCGCCAGACTTCGATCCAGATGGGGTCGGCTCCGCAGGCTATAAGCTGTGCTGGCATGGCCTGGGCCAGTGCTCCGAAGATAACGCCGGGCAGGAAATGTCCGATGATGTGGCGCGAAGCGACCGCCGCAGGCTCTATGCAGTTCAGGATCGAGCCGGGCGGCGCGCTTACATGGACAGGGCGAAACGACCCGGCGTTGTGTGGAATCTCCGGGGTAATGGCCGCTTTTATGGCGAATGAGGCGTAGGCGTGGGTATAGTTCAGCACCACGTTGATTCCCCGTGAGCTCTGAGGCGACGAGCCGGCAAAGTCGATGTGTATGTCCTCGCCCTCGATGACAACGGCGACTTTGATACAGATCGGCTCGTCAAAGCCATCGCTCCAGGCCTCGTTTTCGTAGTGTCCATCAGGAAGTTTGTGGATGGCCTCGCGCATCGCTCGTTCCGAACGCGTGATGATCTCGTCGGCGAGTGGATCAATGGAGTCTAACCCGAACTCGTCCATAAAGGAGAGCAGCTCGCGCGCACCAACGGCATTTGAAGCAGTCTGGGCGTAAAGATCCCCGACGGTTTCGTTGGGAGTGCGCACGTTGGCAGTGATGAGCTTAAAAAGCTCGTGGTTGGGCTCATCGCGTGTAAACAGCTTCGTAATTGGGATGCGCAAGCCCTCTTCATACACCTCTCGCGCCTCGGCTGAATAAATGCGCCCGCCGATATCGGGAGAGTGACAGGTGCTGGCAAAATACCCAACCACGCGTTGATCTTTGAAGACCGGGGTGAGAACAGTCATATCGTTGATCTGACCTGCGGTTAGCCAGGGATCGTTGGTAATCAGTACATCTCCTGGCATGAGCGTCTCCGGCGGGTACGCGTTCAAGAAATGGCGCACCCCGGTTGCCATAGCGTTGATGTGGCCGGGGGTGCCGGTGAGCGATTGGGCGATCATCGAGCCGCGAGTGTCAAAGACGCCGCAGGCTAAATCCTGCGACTCGCGCACAACAGTGCTGAAGGCGGTGCGCATCAGCGTGACCTGCTGCTCGTTTACGACTGAGAGCAGGCGGTTCCAAAGCACTTCCAGGGTTATCGGGTCAATTGGCAATCCTGTATCTATTGTGCGTTGTAAGCCCATCGTTTTTCTCTCCCTTTCTCTGATAGCTGGTGTACTTTCTTTTGCCTCGTGATGACTCGTTCCCTGCCAGATGACCTGCAGCACCTATCCCAATCCCGCCTGCCGGGCACGCAGCATTGCCTGTGCCCGGTCGGCGACTTGCAGCTTGCTGAAAATGTTGGACACGTAGTTGCTCACCGTTTTGGTGCTCAGGGCGAGCTGCCTGGCGATAGCCGCGTTACCCTGTCCCTGAGCGATCAAGGTGAGAACTTCCTGTTCGCGCTCGGTCAATTCTGGTAATGCCTGAGGGAATGCTGTTGGTTGGAGGCTCGCAAAGAAGTCTATAAGGCGGGTGGCGATGGCTGGACTGAAGATGGCTTCGCCACTGCCCACCGCTGAAATCGCACGGAGGACTTCGTCCGGGCTCGCACCTTTCAGCAAGTAGCCACGCGCTCCCGCGCGCATCGCATTGAACACTGAGTGATCGTCTTCGTACATCGTGACCACGAGAATGCGGATATGCGGGCTGGTGTGCAGAATGCGGCGCGTGGCCTCGATACCTCCTACATTAGGCATTTGCAAGTCCATGAGAATCACATCCGGCTGATGTGCCACTGCCTGTGCAATTGCTTCTTCCCCTGTGGTTGCTTCACCAACCACTTCCGTATACTGATCCGCTGCCAGCAAGGCGCGCATACCGCTGCGGAACAGGGGATGATCGTCCGCAATCAGGACGCGTAATGGTTCTTTCGACATCTCTATCACTCCTTCACGATAGGGAGATGAGCCAGCACGCGCATGCCGCCCGTTGGACCAGCTTCCACCATGCAGGAGCCGCCCAGTTCCGCCGCACGCTCGCGCATCGAGCGAATGCCTACCCCCGTGCGTTGCTCTGCTGAGATGCCAATGCCATCGTCGCTAATTTTCAGGGAGAGTGCCTCGTCGAGCTGGAGACGCACCTGGCAGATACTGGCCTGGGCATGACGTACAACGTTCGTCAGGGCCTCCTGCGCAATGCGGAAGGCCGCTACCTCGACCGCCGCAGGCAAAGGTGGCAGGTCATCCGGGGCATCAAACATCATATGCAGACCGTTTGCCTCGCCGGTTTTCTTCAGGATCGTCTGTTGGGCGATATATTCGCGTAGAGCTCCTACCAGCCCCAGCTCATCAAGGGATGGCGGGCGCAAGTTGGAGACGAGGCGGCGAATATCATTGACGGTCATCTCGATATCGCCATTCAGTTCGAGTAGCATGGTATCCGCTGCTGCCGGATCGCGGGCCAGCAATTTGCGAGCGGCGCCGATTTTGAGCGTGAGCGCGGCCAGCGTTGGCCCCAGGCCATCGTGCAGGTCCCGGCGCAGTCGGCGGCGTTCCTCTTCGCGGGCCGTGACCAGGTGCATGCGCGCCGCGGCCAGGTGTTCATTCGAGCGTTGCAGATCATCAGTCAGGTGTACCGCGTGGGCAGCAAGACCAACCTGGTGTGCCAGTTCGTTCAACAGGTGCATATCGGCGGCACTAAAAGCTTCACGGGGAGACCGTGGAGCCAGCGCCAGTTGTCCAATGGTTTCTCCCTGGTACAGCAGGGGCAACATGAGTGGCGTCCCGGCTGGCTTCCCGTAGTCGGCTACGGTGGTGAGTTCGCCGTCGTAGCGCAGCAGAATCCCGGCATAGGGTAATTTGAGCGCCTGGGCTACCGTCTCTACGATCGTTGGGAGAACCGCATCTGGCGCCAGCGTCGCTTCCAGGCGGCTTCCCAGGCGCGTGATAACAGCGTATGGCTCGTCGCGCTGTCCATACAACAGGCGATTGATCCTTCGCTGCAGCCAGAGCCGCAGTGGCTGAAACAACACAGCGATCAGCCCTGTAGCGACCAGTGAGAGCGCTAGGTTCCCCTGCGCTTGCAATGCTGCGCCAAGCCCTCCTACGATCAGCACGTACAAGCCCGCCACGAGAAACGTCAAGATACCGTAGACCAGCGTGCGGTGAATGATGAGATCGATATCCCAAAGCTGGTAACGCAAGATGGCGGTGCCGATGGAAAGGGGAAAGAAGAGCGTCGTGAGCATCAAAACCGGCTGGGCGAATAAGAAATAGACAGAGCCAGGCGGGCTAAATGATGGAAGCAGCAGAGGGGAAGCTAAGAGGAAGTTGAACACAATCACGACCGAGACGCTGTATATAACCCACTGGGTCTGCTGGCGCTGCGCCTGATTGGACACTCGCCAGTAGCGATACAACTGAGCAGCGACGTAGCAGGTAGAACTGCCAAACGTGAGCAGCACATAAAACACTCCGGCATCGGGGAAGAGCACATCCAGCCCGCCCACCACGAAGAGCAAAACGACGATCCAGCGCGTCCAACGAGGGACAAAGCGACCGTCAGGAAAGAGGAAGAAGACCAGCGAGAGCACGACGAAGGCCAGGTCGTTCAGTAGCAAAGAGGGAAGCTGCCAGACCGAGGAGCTTGCTCGCGCGACAACCGTCACACCAGATGTCCCCTGCAGGATGAGCATCCCGGAAGCCAGCAACCCCATCCAGTCGTTCGACTTGTGCCAGGCAAGCACCGCTCCAACAGCGAACCAGACGCAGGCCCACAGAAGCGCGAAAGCCAGGTTCGCCAAGGCGAAGCCTTTGATAGAGATGCCAAGCTGCCCAAGCACCTGTGCTTGCTGAGGAGAAATGGTGCATACCGGACTTTCGCAGACTATCTGGAACTGCGCATAGAACAATGGAACCCCGGCAAAAAAGATAACCAGGATGAGGACTACCAGCACCGCCCAGACAATGCGTAAGAGGGTGAGTTGCTGCCCAGACAGCGTTGTATTCACGCCGCCATGGCGGTCGATGTTCCTGCCTGACCTTGCTGAAGCGCGCAACAGGTTCACAGTGAAACTCCTCTTGACGCTCATCTTATGATGACCCGTCTGAACGGTGCCAATAAAAGCGATAGGATCAACCTGCTCTCATTGTAAACTATTGTTTGCCAGTTTTCAAAAATCTCTGGCAAATGCGCGGTAAGAAAGCAAGGCGATGACAATGCCAATCACGGTGATCAAGCCACCGAGGATCTCAAAGAGTAGGCCTGGCCCGTTAGGCCCCCCGAAAATGAAGATGTATTCAAGAACACACCACATCAGGGTGAGTACGACTCCCAGCAGCCAGTTGACGCGCCTGCCAAATGAGCCAACAATCGCTGCCAGCGCTAGTGCCATGTAGGGGCCATTGTTGGCGATGATGGAAAAAAGGTTGAAGTGCACATCAGGGAATCCGGCGACCATGAACAAGATCATGAGCACGCCTGCGATACGCATATACCAGCGCAGGGCCGTTACAGATCGCCCGGTAACGGTGATGGGAGTGGAAGTGGTGGCAGTCACGCTGCCTGGATTCTGTGAAACCGACATGGAAGTTCCTCCTTGGATAGTGAATGACGGACAGCGAATGCACTCTCGCTGTACTTGCTTTAAGAGTATCCGAAAAGGTTTCCCACCGAGAAGAGTAGACTCTCCCAATCTCATAAGGCAGTCTTCCCGGTGCATTCCCACGTTTTCTGGGATTATCCTGGGGGTAATGAGGAAGTGCCACACGGGGGAAGCGAGGGACAAAAGCGATACAAGTTGAGAGCAGCGAAGCGTGGAGGCCATCTATTTTGAGGTAGTTACTAAAGATAGTTACAGTTCAACAATAAGATTCCACTGCTCATCAATTCGGAAACGGTTGTCTGGCCCCACGATCACTGTCGACTCGCGCTCCTCAATGATAGCCGGTCCGACCAGGCTTGTTAGCGGAAGGAGACTGTAGCGGTCATAAACTTCAATATCGCGATAGCCACCCAACTCTGGGAAGTACGCCTTCCGACTCCCTTTGCGGGCCGCTTGAGCGGCAATAGGTTCATTTCGTTCTACCCTCATGTGTACTTCGGGCGTGGGGCCAGATGAGATGACGCGCCAGTTGATAATTTCAACCGGCACGGATGGGCTGAGCCGCTCGTAGAGGCGGCGATAGACCTCTTCAAACGATGTAATGATGGTGGAGGCGCGGCTGCTGTCCAGTTGCCCTGCTGGAAGAGGAACCCTTACCTCGTGGCCCTGGCCGACATAGCGTATGTCGGCCTGGTGCCGGTGGCTGATGTGTTCAGCCGGAACGTTTGCTGCTTCCAGCAGTTTCTGCCCTTCAGCCTCCATTTCGGCAAGCAAGGTATTGGCCTTCTGCCAGTCCAGTTGATCAACGCGGCTGGGCCAGGAACGCACGAAGTCGAAGGCGAGTGGAGCGGTGAGAAAGCCGACGGCACTCATTACCCCCGCTCCAAACGGCACGATCAGGGCTGGCGAGCCTAGTACACTGGCAATGCGAAAGCCATGTACCGGCCCGGCACCGCCGAAAGCGAATACGGGGAAGCGGCGCGGGTCTTTGCCCCGCTCCAGCGTGTGGATGCGGGCGGCATTGGCCATGCTTTCGTTCACGATCTGATGGATGCCCCATGCTGCATCTTCAACCGAGAGGCCCAACGGATCGGCGATGCGCTTCTTGATAGCCTGGCGTGCGGCAACAAGATCTAAGCTGAGCTGACCTCCAAGGAAGTAGTGCGGGTCAAGGTAGCCGAGTACCAGGTCAGCGTCGGTAACCGTTGGTTCAGTGCCACCCCGCTCATAGCAGACCGGACCCGGGTCAGCTCCCGCCGATTCCGGCCCGACTTTCAACAGTCCCAGAGCATCTATGCGGGCAATCGAGCCGCCTCCGGCACCGATCTCGATCATTTCGATCACCGGCACTTTTATTGGCAGCCCCGACCCTTTTTTGAAGCGATACCGCCGGTCTACTTCAAATTCGTAGGCAATCAGCGGCTGGCCCCGGTCTATGATGCAGAACTTGGCGGTCGTCCCACCCATATCGAATGAGAGGAGGTCAACGTATCCACATGCTGAACCGGCGTGAGCCGCTGCCAACGCTCCCGCCGCCGGACCTGACTCGAGTAAGCGCACCGGGAAGCGCATAGCCGTATCCAGCGTGACAATGCCGCCACTGGAAGCCATCATCAAGAGACTGCCCTTGAAACCGAGGTGAGCCAGGCGCGATTGCAACTCGCGCAGATACTTTTCAACCCGGTCCCGCACGTACACATTGGCAATCGTGGTTGAAGTGCGCTCGAATTCTCGGATTTCAGGCACGACCTCCGACGAGATTGAAACGCGCATAGTTGGTGCGACGCGCTGAACGACAGCGAGTGCCTCCCGTTCGGCGGTGGGGTTGGCGAAACTATTCAAGAAGGCGATCGCAACCGCCTCAATGCCGTTAGAGACCAGCTCGCGCGTCAGTCGCTCGACGAATGCGACATCCAGTTCCTGAAGGGTTGTGCCATCGGCCAGCGTGCGTTGTGGTATACCAAAGCGCAGGTAGCGCGGTACCAGGGGCTGCGGCATCTCAAGCAGTAGATCGTAGAGTTCGTAGCGGTTTTCCCGCCCGATCTCAATCGAGTCGCGGAAACCGTGAGTTGCGAGCAGCGCAGTACGTGAACCTTTGCGCTCGATGATGGCATTTGCCACCAGGGTGGTGCCATGAATGAGTTGTCGCACAGCGCTTGCCGCTATGCCATCCCGTTCAAGCGTTTCGAGTAGGACGGTTTCTACAGCCCGAGATGGCTCGTGCGGCGTGGTGAGGGTTTTGCCGAGCGAGAATCTGCCGCTAGCGTCGTTGAAGACAATCAGGTCTGTGAACGTCCCCCCTATATCCACTCCTACGCGGTAATGCCCGGAGGAATCTTCCATCATTGGGCCTCCAGCTTGGGAAATCGACTCAAGGGGAAAATATCTACCTGTGGCGAACGCTGCTGGGCGAGTAGGCCGCCATCGACGACGAGGATATGTCCCGTCATGTAACTTGCATCCTCTGATGCCAGAAAGATGGCTGGCCCGGCAATCTCTTCACACTCGCCCACTCGTCCCATGGGTATAGCTTCGCCGCGCTCACGCTTCGTTTCCTGGCTCATGCCTTGCGAATCGATCGAGCCAGGAACAATGGCGTTCACGCGAATACCGTAAGGTGCCAGGTCAGTGCCGTTGCCCTGGTAAGGGCTTCCACTGCGCCTTTCGATGCATCATAGGCCGCATTCCCCCGGTGGGCGCGTGTTGCTCCCCCGCTCGACAGGTTGATAATCGCGCCCTGGCGACGGCGGGCCATCACCTGGGCGGCTCTGCTTGAACAGAGGAAGGCCGCCTTGAGGTTCACCCCCAGGATGCGGTCCCACCAGGCTTCATCGGCTTCAAGAAAGTGCCGCTCAGTATTTATAAGGCCGGCGTTATTGACCAGCACATCCACCGTCCCGAAACGCTCAAGCGCCAAATCGAATAGGCGATCAACCTGGCCCTTGTCCGAAACATCAGCAATACCGCTAATAGCAGACCCACCGCCAGCCATAATTGCCGAGGTGGTAGATTCCGCCCCTGCGGCGTCGACATCATTGACGATGACGTGTGCGCCTTCACTCCCAAAGTGAAGAGCTATAGCACGTCCTATGCCATGTGCAGCACCCGTGACAATTACCACTTTGTTTGTGAAGCGTTGCCCGTATTGCGTCACTTTATTCCCTCATCTTTTACTATTCTAATACCCGGTCATCGCATGCGCTTGTGCCCAGTATTAAGCATGTTCTTATAGCCATAGACTACCAAATATCCCCGCCATAACACAAGGTTTATCAACCATTCATGCTGAATGAGGCCAATCTACCTCAAGTTTAGGGGGCAGGTTCAGTGTTTGCATGACCACGCAATATTGTTCGGACTTCTCGCGTAATGCATCGAGTTGTTCCGCCGTAGCTTCGGGCGCGTCGATCTCGAAGCGAACACGGATGTGCTCAAAACCGACGGGGACATCTTTTGCTATACCCAGCGTCCCTCGCAGGTCCAGGTCGCCCTCCACTTTCACCTCGATACGCTCGGTCGGGATGCCCATAGCCGTCGCGACCATCTGGCAGGTGAGTTGTGCGCAGGCGGCCAGAGCTCCAAGAAGCAGATCTCCTGAACAAGCCGCCGTGCCAGCTCCTCCAACACCAGTATGAGCCTGTGACTCATAGATGGCGCGTCCAATATCGACCGAACAAGCCATCGGAGTAGCCGTCTCGCTTCCCTGTGCCCGCAGCGTGATGCGTGCGGCTTCGGGTTCGCTGCGATATTTCTGTTTGAATGGTTTTTGAATTGATCGAAGGTCCATAACCTGCTCCTTGTATGTGGAAAACGCTTACGCTTAATGATACCATACTCAAGCGGAGAAGCCGGAAGAGGAGTATCTGTTCTGTCCTGGACGAGCCGGTACAAATTGTCCTGGTTGCAACGTGACGCTGTTCACATCTCAAGAGGACACCTCATCGGTTATGCTCTCCATAAGTAAGGGCGACGAGAACGGAACCTCTCGCAGTCCTATCAAATTACAAGGAGATCATTATGAACAGCACATGGTTGAAACGGCTAGGAGCCGCAAGCGGGGCTCTCTACGTTGTTCTCGCATTCTTGAAGAATGGCGGCAGCAACAGTCCGAATTTTCAAGCGTCACAGCAGGAGATCGTCACCTGGGCAAAAAGCGTGCAGCTCACTCCCACATTCTGGATAGGTCCATACGTGGGGTTGCTCGGGTTACTTTTCTTTCTGGTGTTCGTCGCCTATCTCTCGAGCGTCCTGAGCCGGGCAGAGGGAGAGTTTGGATGGCTTTCAGCAGCGGCATTTGGGAGTGGGATTGTGACCGTTGTGGTGAAACTCGCTGCGTTCCCAGTTGCCGCCGCGGCAGTCGCCAGGGCCGCTGATGGCTTCAATCCACAGGTCCTTGGTATCCTGTGGGATATGGATAACATCGCATTATTCATCACCCTTGCCACACAAGCGTTTCTGCTGGCTGCCGCGGCCATCGTCATCATCCGCGCAAAAGCTCTGCCTGCATGGCTGGGGTGGAGTGCCGCCGTGATTGCCCTGGTACTGCTTGGAACCCTGCCGCTGGCCTTCTTTAACTCCCTTCCCATCCAACTCTTACCCATGGCCTGGGTATTGGTGACAAGCATCGTCCTGATTATCCGCGCGGGGAAACCGGTAGCATACCTTCAAAGCCCAATGACGCAGCGTTCCGAGGCGCAGCCAGTGGGAGCGGAGTAAACTATTGAACTGCGCGAGGCGTGTTTGCCATCGGTTTTCCCCTCTGGGCACTTGTGCAGCCAGGACAGCCCGCTCCCTTTAACTATTTCCCCTGGATTAGTCTCGGAGTCGTTGTCCTTGCGGTCATCTACGCCGTCATCCTCAGCCTGAGAGACCCAAACCTGGGAGACCGCGTAGGTTCCCTCGTCGCCGATCGAGAATAGTGCAGTTATTAGAGAGGAAGTAATAGATAGGAGTCACCATATTATCCGGGGCGAAACATATGCTAAGCAATGAAGTGGCTTCATAGGCCACTTCATTGCTTAGGCATCACTCACATTCTCCTGGAACACAGCGGCATCCAAAACAACACATATTTCCTCGGAATATGATATACTTGGGGTACATGCCAGTCACCTTGAGATAGACGAGGAGGCACTCCATATTTTCCTCGTGTGACGGTCAGTTTTGAACTCTAATCTCATCATCGTTGGGCTTAGTTAGAAAGAGAGCCTCTATGTCTGCTGCTCAGCCAAAGGCGCGGCGACGTTTCCCCGGCCTGGACCCCGCAGTCCTTCAGCATCCCTATGATCGGGCCGCACTCGGTGCCCTCCAGAGAGTACCGGGACTGCATATTATCGTGCGGAAGTTCATTGAGCTATTTCCCGAACGTGTCGCCTACATTCAAAACGTGGCTCAGACAGTCCTCGTGACCAGAACGCAATGCCCTGAATTGTATGTACAACTGCTTGAAGCCTGTGCCATCCTTGACATGGCTGAACCCGAACTGTATGTCGCTCATAACCCTCTGCCAAATGCCTGGACGAGCGGGCATGACCATCCCTATATTATTGTGACCAGCGGACTGCTTGATCTGATGAGCGAAGATGAAATCCTGGCTGTGATTGCGCATGAACTCGGCCATATTAAATCAGGACATGTGCTGTATAGAACTATGGCTCTCGGCATTACTCTCTTGCTGACCATTATTGGAGATATGACGCTTGGTATCGGCCGGTTGGTTGGACGAACTCTGGAAGCTAGTTTATTGGAGTGGTATCGCATGTCGGAATTTACGGGTGATCGTGCTGGCCTGCTGGTAGTGCAAGACCCCCAGGTGATGCTCTCTTTAATGATGAAATTCGCCGGCGGCACGCTCTTCCAGCGTAATCAGTTGGATGCCCAGGAGTTTTTGAAGCAGGCCGATCTCTATGAAGCGGTGGATTCCAACCTGCTTGACCGCATCTACAAGATGCTGCTGGTGGTGCCGGTGGCGCACCCCCTGACCATTGTTCGCGCTCGTGAAATCACGAAGTGGGCGGAGACCAGTGAGTACAAGGATATCCTGAATGGACGCTACGCACGGGCAAAAAGCACCGCGGGGAGCAGGGCAGCAAATAGTAGCAGCAGGAATGGTACGTCGGCACCGTCCTCACCATCACCGACCGACTCAGGCCTCGTAACCTGCCCGCATTGTGGTCGCGAGCAGCCAAATCAACGCTTCTGTAGCCTCTGTGGTGGAACGATATCGTGATTGGCGGGAGGCAAGAGAGGCGAAGCACCACGTATCGCCTGGCTGGCTACCTGATGATAGTCATCGCGACACTGCTGTTTGGCTTCAATGGTGCGCTGTCACGCCTGCTCTTTGACGATGGTGTTTCGCCGGTTACCCTGGTTGAATTGCGTATGCTGATCGGTGGGGGGTGCCTGATGGTTGTGCTGCTGGTTGGAAGGCGCAAAGAACTGAAGGTACCGCGCCGTTCCATCGGCTGGATTGTGGCCTTTGGACTCTCCTTAGCCTTTGTCACGTTCACCTATTTCGTGGCTATCAGCCGCTTACCCATTGCCGTAGCCCTGGTGATCCAGTTCAGTGCCTCAGCATGGATGGTGCTCGGAGCAGTTATCAGGTACAGGCGCAGGCCATCAACTTATGTACTGGTGGCCTTAGCCCTCACTTTTGGTGGTATCTTGCTCCTGACCGGCATCTGGCGGCTAAGCCTGAATGGTCTGGACAGCATCGGACTGCTCTTCGCCACGCTTGCCATCTTGACCTACATTGCCTACCTTTTATTGGGTCGGCGTGTTGGACGCGACGTACCCGCACTGACAAGCACCAGTTTTGGCGCTCTGGTGGCAGCAGCGTTCTGGCTGGCCGTACAACCACCCTGGTCCATCCCCGCCAATACCTGGACACCCTATCACCTGCTCCTGATCTTCCTGGTGGGTACTATCGGTATGTCTATCCCTTTCTCCCTGGTACTTGGCTCCTTGCGCCGCATCGACGCCACCCGTGTGGGCATTGTCAGTATGCTCGAACTGGTAGCGGCAGGCGTGATCGCCTACTTCTGGCTCGGCCAGCATCTCGACGGCTGGCAAATCGCGGGGTGTTTGTTAGTGGCAGTGGGGGTGACGATATTGCAGTATGAGAGGCTGGAGACATCTACAATGGATAAGCTATAGGATTTCCTATAGTCATAGAATACAAAAAGTTGTCGCTCCGTGTCGATCCTGCGCTTCATCTCCCGCTCATAAAGATCTTCGGAGAGAAATGCGCGCATCACCTGATCGACTTCTCCCAACGGGCGGCAAGCGTGGCATGTTCCTGGCGACAGCTCTCCTGGTAGGCCTCGGTGACGATCTTGCAAATCTCCTGTGGGTCGTCGGAGAGGATAAGCAGCCCGGCATCTTCTGGCGAGATTTTTTCAGTGGCTAACATCTGCTTCTGTATCCACGTAATCAAGCCCCCCCAAAACTTAGAGTCGTAGAGAATCACAGGGAAATGACTTACCTTCCTGGTCTGAATGAGCGTCAGGGCCTCGAAAAGCTCGTCCATCGTGCCGAAACCACCTGGGAATATGATAAAGGCTTCGGCATATTTGATAAACATCGTCTTGCGTACAAAGAAGTAGCGGAAATCGAGTGAGATGTCCAGGTAGGAGTTTGGTCTCTGCTCAAAGGGCAATTCAATATTACAGCCTATCGATGCGTTCTCCCCCTCCTGTGCCCCTTTATTGGCCGCCTCCATAATGCCGGGGCCGCCGCCGGTGATCACCCCAAAACCAGCCTTTGCCAGCAACCGCGCAGTCTCTACTGCCGCCGTATAGGCGGGGTCTTCCGGTTTTACCCGTGCTGAACCAAAGATGGCGACGGCAGGTGGAATATGCGAGAGCACATCGAAGCCCTCTACAAACTCGCTCATGATACGGAACACGCGCCAGGGATCAGTAAGGGTGAAATCAAAGTGCATCGCACGCTCAAAGGCATGCTCTACCTCCTTGACCTGCTCTGGGGGCATTGGCTCCGTTGGACTGACAAGTGGCTGCGTCGGTCGATGCAACAATCGCTCATCTTCTGTTACCTGCGACTGGTTCCTATCAGGGCGGAAACGCGACGCGGATTTGCCATTTCTCCGGTTATTGTTATTATGATTGCGACTCATTTTCTGTATTCCCTTCCTCCATAGCATTGAACTGTCGCTTCAAGATGATGGTGCTGAGGGGTGGTAGTGTTAAGAGTATCGAGTGGGGGCAGGATTGCCAGAACATGGGCCCACTGGGCATCGGTTGCAGGTTTTCCAAACCGCTACCACCATAGCGATCAGCATCACTATTAAGTATTTCATAATATTCTCCCGCCTGCGGGACACCTAAACGGTATCCGTGACGGGGTATTGGGGTGAAGTTACACACAAATAGGAGTGTGTCATGCGCATTTTTACTACGGCGCATAAAAGAAACGACGCTATTATCCGAATCATGCACATCAATCCAGGAAAATCCTTCGGGGTCACAATCCAACGCACTGAATCCCGGCTCCTGCAGGTAGATCGCGTTCAGATCGCGCAGATAGGTACGCAGTTGGGCATGGCGGGGATCACTTGGCGGCTCGAGTAAGTGCCAGTCCAGGCTCTCCTTGAAATTCCACTCGTGCCACTGCCCAAATTCGCCGCCCATGAAGAGCAGCTTTTTCCCTGGATGGCCCCACATATACCCGTAGAAGGCGCGTAAATTGGCGAACCTCTGCCAGAGGTCGCCGGGCATCTTGTTAATCATCGACCCCTTGACATGCACAACCTCATCGTGCGATAACGGCAAAACGAAATTTTCTGAGTAGGCATACATGAGTGAAAACGTAATCTTGTTGTGGTGATAACGCCGGTGGATAGGGTCGAGGTGCATGTACTCAAGCATATCATGCATCCAACCCATGTTCCACTTAAGACTAAAGCCCAGCCCGCCCACATACGTCGGGCGAGTCACTAATGGCCAGGCAGTGGACTCTTCAGCGATGGTCAGCGTCCCAGGCTGCTCGGCGTATACTGCCTCATTCAGCTGGCGCAGGAAATCAACCGCCTCCAGGTGCTCGCGACCGCCGTACTGGTTAGGAACCCACTCTCCCGGTTTGCGCAGATAGTCGAGGTAGAGCATAGAGGCCACGGCATCTACCCGCAGGCCATCGATATGGTACTCCCGCAGCCAGAACAGGGCATTGGCTATCAAGAAGTTGCGTACCTCACTGCGCCCAAAGTCAAAGACCAGCGTCCCCCATTCTTTATGTTCGCCCTTACGAGTGTCGGCATATTCATAGAGATACGTACCGTCAAAGTAACTGAGCGCGTGACCGTCTTTGGGGAAGTGCGCAGGTACCCAATCCAGAAAGACCCCGATACCCTGCTGGTGCATATAATCCACGAAATACTGGAAGTCTTCCGGCGTGCCAAAGCGGCTGGTCGGCGCATAGTATCCCGTGACCTGGTAGCCCCAGGAGCCATCGTAGGGAAATTCAGCAACGGGCATCAGCTCAATATGTGTAAAGCCCAGGTCTTTGACATAGGCAGCTAGTTCGTGCGCCAGCTCCCGGTAGGTCAGGTATCGGGTTTCTTCAGGATTACCCTCGATACGCCGCTCTGGAGCATGCTTCCACGAGCCGAGATGCACCTCATAGACCGAAATGGGCGAACTCATCTGCTGGAGTTGTGGAAGCTGCTGCATCCAATCTTCGTCTTGCCACTGGTGCTGGTGTATATCGGCCACAATGCTGGCGGTCAGCGGTCGCAACTCGGCAGCAAAGCCATAGGGGTCGGTTTTATCCACAGCATAGTTATTGAAACGCGAATAGATGGCATACTTGTACAGTATGCCAGCCTGCAATCCTGGAATAAAACACTCCCAGACCCCCAGATCTAGATGGCGCAGGTACATCGGATTCGCGCTGCGATTCCACTGGTTGAAATCTCCGATGACCGAGACAACCAGTGCATTGGGTGCCCATAGCGCGAAGTGAACTCCCGTTACTCCATTCACCGTGCGTATATGCGCCCCCATTTTCTCGTAAATGCGGTAGTTTTTCCCCTGCCCAAAGAGATATAGATCAAACTCGCTAAAAACTGACGGAGCCTCTTGTTCTGTCTTTGTTGATATATCGTCAGGCACATTGTCCTGCTGCTGTGATGCTGCCATCGTGACTACTATCCTTATATCGTTCTATCTACAAAACCTGCCAGAGTGGCCTGCTACTGTTTTTTGCTTGTACAAATTGCCATAATAAGAATAGCACATATGGGAAGCCCTTTTTGCATGGCTGAGGTGGCTGAGGCAAGCGCAGCCACTACTATACCACGAGATAGACTCACCCCAGAGTATAGTAGTGGCTGCGCTTGCCTCAGCCATGCCCACTCCCATTTGAAACTCACCTGCTATTGTCATATCATAAGGCCTGAGTAGCAAAACAAGCTGGGAGATACTTATATGCCATCCTCGCCCAACCAGGACATTTTCCACAGCCTCGGTATTCATCGCGTCATCGAGCCGGTAGGAGCCTTACCCCAACCAGCATGGAAACTGGACAATACGCCCGTAGCTTCCTCTACTGAAACGCTGATCGATGTGCAAAAGCTTCATATCGACTCGGCCAGCTTTACCCAGATTGCGACCGCCTGCGAGCGCGACAGCGAGCGTATGAGCCGACATATCATGGAGATTGTCGCGAGCCGCGGCAAGATGCATAATCCGGTTACCGGTTCCGGCGGCGTTCTGATGGGCACGGTCGAGCAACTTGACAAGGAATTTGGCAAATCGCATTCTCTGGCTATAGGAGATACTATTGTTAGCCTTACATCACTAAGCTGGCTGCCCCTGCACCTGGCACGCATCCACCGCATTCACCTGGAGCGTTGCGAGGTAGAGGTGGAAGGGAAAGCCATCTTTTTCCGCAGCAATCCCCTGGCGAAACTTCCCAACGATCTGCCACAGAACCTGGTAGTAGCCGCACTGGATGTCGCGGGCGCGCCTGCCCGCGTGGCAACCCTGGCCATACCCGGCCAACGTGTGACAGTGCTTGGAGCGGGGGGTACGGCTGGCCTATTGACCTTATGTGCCCTGCGCCAGCGACTCGGCTCCGCTGGGGAGATCATTGCCGTTGAGTACAGCGAGAAGGCACTCCAAGATGTTGCATCGCTGGGGGTTGCCAATGTGTTGGTACAGGCAGACGCGACACGCCCATTAGATCTCATCGCGCAGGTAAGCAATGCCTGTTCGCCCGCCGATTATCAGGCCGATCTCACCATTAACGTTGTCAATGTCCCTCATACCGAGTTTGCCACCATCTTACTTACCAGAACAGACGGGCGTATCCTCTTTTTCAGTATGGCCACCAGCTTCACCGCGGCGGCACTGGGGGCCGAAGGCATGGCCCGCCAGGTGGAGATGCACATCGGAAATGGCTATATGCCAGACCACGGAGCGATCGCTTTACAATTGCTGCGCGACTACCCCGCGCTGCGCACAATCTTCGCCAAACGTTTTGGTTAGGCACATTGGAAAAAAACACATGACAACACGAGATGGTTCCAACCAGGATAAAAATGTAGTGGCACCCCTCCTGCACCCCTCCTGCTCCCCTTGCCCGCAGGCATTGCCTGCAGGCATTGCGGGTGCCAGGCCTCCTTCATCCCTCGCCCATATTGTCGCCCAGGCAAACATCCAACGCCTCTCCCTGATTGGCCTCTCGAAAAATGTGGGTAAAACCACCACTACCAACCATTTACTAGAAACGCTCCTCAGTGAAGGTCTCTACCGTGCCGAAGAACTGGTCATCACCTCTCTCGGCCTGGACGGGGAAGCAACAGATGCACTTACGGGCCTCCCCAAGCCGCGCTATGTACCACAGTCAGGAATAATAGTAGCAACTACCGCAGACCTGCTGCGCCAGGCAGAGAGTGAGGGTACACAACTCGAACACCTCTTACAACTCCCCGGCAGAACCGCTTTGGGGCTTGTGATGTTGGCGCGTGTGGTTCGTCCTGGACGTATCATTATCGCGGGACCTACGCTTCTGCGCGATCTGCGCAGCACGCTTGACCAGCTTACAGAGGAATATGGCACGCGCCTGGCTATCATCGAGGGCGCGATTAACCGCCTGGGCGCAGCAAGTCCGGCCATTACCGACGCCTGCATTGTCTGCACAGGTGCCAGCGCAGGCGCGACACCCGAAATTGTGGCCCGACGTACCGCCGATGTGCTGGCTCGTCTCACCACGCCACAAACAAGATGGATCGATGCCTATAGGAAGCTCGAACCGCAAGCCCACCTGCTCATATGTTCTTCCGAGAATGGTGATATCGAGCAGTTTATGAGCCTATCTGAACCCGCTATCGAAGCTCAATGGATTATAGAGCATATGCAACCTGCTCAAAGAGCTATTTTCCTGCTGCGAGGCGCATTCACCGAAGAACTCTCGCGGGAACTTCTCGCCCAATTGCCTCAGCAGTCCGGCAATGTGCAGAGCGAGCAGCAGGCAGAACTCGTTATAGGGGACGCCACCAGGATTTTTTGCCACTCAGTCGTACTCCAACGCTTAGCTGCCAGGGGGTTGCATGTACGTGTTGCAGCTCCCATCCACATTCTGGCCCTAACCATCAATCCCTACACGCCTGAGTATGCCTGCACCCCACAGCGTTTGCTGGACGCTCTTATAAAAGAACTGCCGTCAGGGCATCCGCCGATACTGGATGTTGTTTCGGGATTGAGCGCGTGAGCGTACTACTGGGTTTGATTCCTTGTGAAATACCCCATCTCAAAGCACCTCATCCAGGTACACCCGTCCATGCGTGCCATCAACCACAATCACTTGCCCATCCCGGATGCTCTGCATTGCACCGGACACATTGATCACGGCAGGAACCCCGTACTCCCTGGCAATAATGGCTCCATGTGAAAGTTGTCCCCCGATCTCAAGCACCAGCCCACTCACTAAGGGGAAAACGGGTGTCCAGCCTGGGTCCGTCGCCGAAGTGACAAGAATGTCACCGGCGGTGAGCCGCCTCGCCTCGCCGACGCTGCGCACCAGGCGGGCAGTACCACGCGCTCGACCTCCACTCGCCGCCACTCCCTGTAAGTAGGACTTGTCAGCTTGTTGAATAACTACAGGTGTTCCGTCAGGACCTATCGCATCTGCTGGAATAACATGACGCCAGAAATCAAATGCGGCACGGCGGTCAGCCACAACGGTATGCAAATCCTTTTTGAGAGCCAATGGATCATCGGTGGCAATGATCTCATCAATATCGGAGACCGTCAAGAAGAAGATGTCGTCCTGCCTGTCCAGCCATCCCCTTTCCATCCAGCGTCGCCCAAGCTTCGCAAAGAGTTTGCGCATGGGATAGAGGAATTTCGTCACATATGACCGGTAGTTGTCCCGCGCGCGAACGCCTTTTTGCGTGTTCTTGAGCAGCCAGCGGAAGATGGCGCGGCGAAAAGGATTGAGTCGCGCCTCGACTTGTGCGGTTGTCTCTTCACGCACCGCTCGCTGGTGCTGTTGTGAAACTTCCGGGTTGACCCGCTCATCCGCGTGCAGGTACCCCTCAAGTAATGTGATCACCTGCTCAGGAGCATCAATCCAGCGAGGATTGAGCAATTCAGCATCGTTGGGACAGCGATAGCCGAACTGCTGGAGAAACGCCTCGAACTGTTCCAAAAAAGTGGCGGCCTCCGGCATCTGTTGCAGCCGTACCAATGCTTCTTCCGAAGTATGCTCAAGCACGAGCGTGTCAAGTCCCGCAGCGCGCAGAGTTTGAGCCATCTGCCACAGGCCTGGCCCTATTTCCGCAGTATAGATTCCTGAAAGAGCCATCACCAGTTTCGTGGCAGCATCTTTGCTGCCCGTCCATCTGTTGACCCGCCGTTCAAGAAAGTAAAAGGCGGTCGCAGCAAGAGTGCCAGCGAGCAATGCTCTTGTAAGCAATTTGGCTCGCTCTCCCCAGACGGGTATACCCTGCGCTCACAAGGCCCGATCATCCAACTGGCTCAGGTCCTGCGCTTGAAAATCGCTGACCCACTGGTCGATCTGGTTAAACAACTGCTCGGTGGTCAATTTGGGTGTGCGTTTCTTGGGCTGCTTCGGCTTCTTCGACTGCTGGCGCGCCATCTTTACGCCTTGACCGATTAAAGAGGGCAAACGGCTTAGAAATCGCAGCGGGTGGAAGGTGTCGTCTGATGGCCGCAATCCGCGTCCACTGCTGCCCCAGACAGTGTCCAAAAAAGAGGTAGGTAGGCCTAAATCAGTAAACGTGTGAACGAGCGACCCTTCATTGATGTAGAGCCGCCCATAGAAACGCCTTCCGACACCAGCAGGTGGGGCTGCATTGGCATCTCTCTTTGACAGTTCCCCCTGAATGAAGAGGGCTGGCCAGGCAGTTGAAGAGAGAGGGCTGACGGGAAAGGGAAAGTTCTCTCCGAGGTTTGTGCGCGTCCACAGATCGAACGGCTGCGGAGGAGGCACCTCTGGTCGATCCCAGCTGTCATCACCTGGAACGTTGTAATCCTCCTGGCGGCGAATGGCTGTCTCGACAAGGGCATGGGATGTAATGGGGCGAGATTGGAGTACAAAGATGTGCTGGTCAGCTATGGCCCACTCGATATCTTGTGGCGTTCCAAAGAACTGCTCGATCTCACAACCGAGCGTGGTCAACTGAGCAATCTCCTCTGAAGAGAGAACTGCTTCTTGTCGCCGGGGGGTGTCAACTTCTTGCTCCCGCGTCCCGTTGTCAATAAGCACCGTCATCACCGACTTGTCGCCGACTATGAACTGCTTTACACGCCCGGTCGACTTCTCGACAGTGATCGTATCGGGCGTCACCTGTCCACCCACGAGAGCTTCCCCCAGGCCCCACGTTGCATTGATCACCATCTCGTCGCCGACTCCTGTGATGGGATTGACGGTAAAGAGGACACCTACAGATGTGGCAGGTACCATCTCCTGGATGACGACTGCCATGCTAACTGAGACCGGGCTGATCCCGTGACCGGTACGATAGGCGAGCGCACGTGCTGTCCACAGGGAGCACCAGCAGCGTTGTATAGCTGCTAACAAAGCATCAGGCGTAGAGATGTTGAGGTATGTCTCCTGACCTTGAGATGAAGAGCATACCGCTACTGCGTTGTTTCATTCGTCTGTGAGGTCGCTCGTGCCAGTGTCAAAATTGCCCAGGTGACAGTATCTGCGGCCTCTCCTCCTGCGAGGTCAAGGTAGTCTTTAAACACGCGCACCATCGCTGACGAGGTAAGTACCAGAACAATGTTGCATAGGTGTCTCCAATCGGTCTCGTTGAATTGCGCTGCAACAGGTGCCAGCGCGTTTTCAATCACCTTCAAGCGCATCGGAATGCCCTCTTTACGAAGTTCTTTACCCAGTTCGCTGACCGAGGCAGCGCGCATGGTCTCATCAAGCCCTTCCAGTCTGAGAAATACCTCTCTGACCGATAGAGCCAATTCCTGCGGGCTGCGCGGCAGTTGTGCAATTTTAATCCCAGATTTCTCCAGGAGATAGCCTCCAAGTGCTTCGATCAACTCGCGCTTGGTACGGAAGTAGCGATAGACGGTTGGAATGGAAACGCCTGCCTCGCGAGCAACGGCAGGAATGGACAGAGTGGCGATGCCCCTGGCCATCGTCCTGACAAGTCCTTCAAGAATCAACTCGCGTGTTTGCCTAGCATGCTCCTGTCGGAGGCGCGGCTTCGATGTGCTTTTCTCATTCATGATATGAATCATATCAAAATAATACGGTTCATGTCAAGAACATACCTGTAACCTGAATACGTATACAAAATTGGAAGAAGGATGGAGTGGGAACTTGTCTTTTCAAGCGGGAAGAATAAGTATGGTATAGTAAGTTTATACGAACCCACCTCCCATTATTATTGTTATCATTAGTTTCATTGCAAAGGAGAACTTAAAGATGCTACTCTTAAAACGCTCATTGCCCATTACTGTTATGCTCTTGGTCGCTATTCTTATGGCCGCCTGTGGTAGTTCCACATCTACCGGCAGCACAACCCCAACAGCGACGACCAGCCCAAGCACCCCAACGCCGACAACTAGCCCAAGTACTCCAACACCGACGACTGGCGGTAATGCCAGTACACTCATTCATACCGCGATGGTAACAGTGAGTGGGAAGTCAGCCACAATCCTCACCAACGCGCAGGGCTTGACGCTGTATTACCGTACATCCGACACCGCGACAAATGTCTGCTCCGGCGGCTGTGCTCAAGCCTGGCCTCCTATCACCTTATCGTCAGGCACACCTACCAGTTCGACTACGCTGCCCGGAAAACTGGGTGTGGAGACAAACGCCAACGGACAACAGGTTACGTATAACGGGCACCCGTTATATACCTTCGCCAGTGATACCGCCCCGGGCCAGACCAATGGCCAGGGTGTTGCCGGCGTGTGGTTCGCTGTCCAGACGAATTTGAGCTGAGCTATGAAGCTCATTGTAAATGGCATAACATGAGACATGCCGAATTTTCCACGTGGAAAATTCGGCATGTCTCATGTTATGCCATTCTTAGTAACGCTGGCCCCTTTTGCGTATCCACTTTTCTATGCCTATTCTGGAAGAAGTGTGCTAACATATATAAGGAAAATCCAGAACCTACCCGTAAGATCTTGAGATTGTTATTTTTTAAATTGAGGGTTTGACCTATGGCTATAGTTCCTCATGTCGTCATTGTCGGAGCGGGATTTGCCGGATTACACGCCGCACGAGGATTGCGCAATGCGCCAGTAAGGGTGACTGTGATCGACCGGACCAATCATCACCTCTTCCAGCCCTTGTTATATCAAGTTGCCACCGCATCTCTATCCCCTGCTGACATTTCAGCACCGATTCGTGGTGTTCTTGGCAAACAACATAACACGGAGGTGATACTGGCAGAGGTAACAGGCGTGGATGCGCAGGGGCAGCGCGTCTTCATGCACGATCTATCGATACCGTATGATTACCTGGTTCTGGCAACAGAGGTACGGCACAACTATTTTGGCCGCGATGAGTGGGAGCAATTCGCTCCCGGACTCAAAACGTTACAGGATGCCACGGCCATTCGGCACAAGATCCTGCTCTCTTTTGAGGCTGCTGAACAGGAAAAGGACCCGGAGAAACGCCAGGCGCTGTTAACATTTGTGGTGGTTGGCGCCGGGCCAGCGGGTGTCGAAATGACCGGCGCTGTTGCAGAACTTGCGCATAAGGCTTTAGTATCCGATTTTCGACACATCGACCCGGCATTGGCTCGTGTTCTCCTCGTCGAGGCCGGGCCCAGGATACTACAGACGTTTCCCGTAAGCGCACTGCGCGGATTATCCTCCCGGACAGCCCTTCATAAGTCCAATGCAATTATGATATGATACGAGGAAGAAAACTCCACGAGTTCTACGGATCAAGATCGTCGAGTGCGAGGGATATGAAGAATGACCATTGATCTGAAGCAGATAAAGCAGCGGCTTGAATTAAAGCAGGCAGAACTGCAACAAAGCATTACTGCTTTGACTGAGGCACACCCCACACCGGTAGGTGCTATCGAGGCCAGCGAAGGCCCTCAAGATTTTGAAGAGGTCGCAGTTGACTTCCTGGAGACGCAGCAGGAACAGTCCCTGCTTGTCAATCAGCAGGCCCTCTTAACCGAGGTGCAGCGCGCTCTAGGGCGAATCGAGGATGGCACCTATGGCTATTGTATCGTGTGTGGGCAGCCCATTCCAGAGAAACGCCTGGAAGCTTTGCCCTGGGCTGCGCGGTGTCTCAAGGACGAGGCGCAGTTGGAGGAGCGAAACCTCAGTGTAACAGAGACATACGATGCTGACCTCAATTGACTCTACGTCTTAGCCGTAGTACAATGCGGAAAACTTCGTACCGGGGAGGGTTCTATGCCACAAGGTGAAGACTGGCTTACAACCGATGAGATAAGGATGAACAGAACATTTTGACAGCCAAACGCGCACGTATCTATGATGCATTGACATTGCTGGTGGTCATCGTAGTCATCGCTCTTGACCAGTGGACGAAAGCCCTCGTCGTCGCAAATCTGAGCCCATCAGAGAGTAAGCCACCGGTACCACTCATAGGTGATTATCTTACCATCTATTACATTCAGAACAGCGGAGCCGCCTTTAGCCTGTTTAAGAACAATATTGTTCTCGCACTACTCATCACTGCTGCTATCTGTGTCATCACCTATCTTTATGCGCGAATGCTCAACACCGGGCCATTAGCGTACAAACTCATCTTTGGCATGATTATCGGAGGAGCGGCAGGGAACCTGCTTGATCGTGCTATGCATAGTGGATATGTGGTCGATTTCATCTACTTCCGCATTCCCCAGATTGGCTTTCATTTCGCAATCTTTAACATCGCGGATGCCTCCATCTTCGTGGGTGTCTTCTTGCTCTTTTTATACGTGCTACTGGGTGGGCTGCGCAAGACAGCAAATGCCGGTGAAAAGAGCCGGTCTACAGACGACACGGTAAAACCAGGCATAACTCCAACACAACAGAGCGGCCCGCTGCGCTCCACGGAACAAGATGCAAAACCCTGATTCTCCTCATCAAAACGGTGAACACATCTGGAGTATTCAAGAACACGAGGCGGGCCAGCGACTTGATCGTTACCTCACATCCATGCTCGGCGACATCTCCCGTACCGCGGTGCAACAACTGATTCTCGATGGCAGCGTACTCGTCAACGGGCGCACCAGTAAGCCTGGCTATGCGCTGAGAGTCGGGGAAGAGGTACAGGTTGTTCAGCTCGCTCCCAAAACCCGTATAAGTAACAACCGACCGGCAATGTTGCCGCTTGCTATTGTCTATGAAGACAGTGATTTGATGGTGGTGAACAAGGCGGCAGGCATGGTTGTACACCCAGCCCATGGGCATTCCGATGATACGCTGGTCAACGCCTTGCTGGCCTATTATCCCGACCTGCAAGGCGTCGAGGGTTTGCGCCCAGGGATCGTCCACCGCCTGGACAAAGATACTTCGGGATTGATCATCGTGGCGAAAAATGCCCATACCCAGGTCGCGCTGATCGAGCAGATGAGGCGACACGAGGTCATCAAACGCTACCTGGCACTCGTCGAAGGCGTTGTGTCCCTCGACCAGGGCAGCATCGATGCCCCTATTGGGCGCGATCCCCGCCATCGCCAGCAAATGGCCATAACAGCTACAGCAAGTAAAGAAGCACGCACCCACTTTCGTGTGCTGGCACGCTTCAACCGCCACACGCTCCTGCTGCTCCAGTTAGAGACAGGACGAACACACCAGATCAGAGTGCATCTCAAGGCCATCGGCCATCCCGTAGTAGGCGACCCAGTCTATGGGTCAGGCAACTCCTCTGGCAGCCTTCCGTTAAAACGCCAATTTCTGCATGCATACCAGCTCGCATTCACTCATCCCAGCACAGGCAATATGTTGGAATTGGAGGCACCCCTTCCTTCTGATTTGGAATCCGTGCTTTCTCAGAAATTTTCCTTATAGTCACTGGACAAACCACTCGTGCGTGGACTATAATATTCCTAGCGAATGAAATATCCTGGTGAAATAATAAATGGCGTTCCTCGTATGCGTCTTTTAGTCAGAGCTTCCCGTCAATTCCTCATTACCCGCAATACTACCTATATGGGCTACGTTAAATCGGGCATTTTGTAATTCCGTAAAACTTGATGTACATTACGTTTTGTACAATAACTCAAAGAAATAGAACATTTATTCTAATATTGTATATCATGAATGTCAATGGAGAATGTAAGGGGAGAGGGTATAGGTGATGGGTGGGTTTCCTCCGGCTGGGAGCCGGTATTTCTTCACACGAGGAAAATGGCTTGTACCCGTGAGGAAAGGAGAACATAACATATGCCAGTCTTAGAATCAACCGAATTTACCACTCCACGCAGTGCATTGCGCCATCGTCCCATCGGAGAGGATGGCACCCAGCAAGGAAAACGTACTATTGTCACTTCTGCTACCACGCCGACCACACCTACGCCAGCTGTCAGGCGAGCCTCGCGGCTAAGTCCCTCCGCAGCCGACGCTGATGTAGAGGTTGACGTGTGGGAGCGGACACCGGGTGATACCCCGACGAAGACTACACAAGCACACGTACCGCTTCGTCGTGCAAGTACTCCCACTGGCTCTAAAACACTTCCGAAAACACCACTGCCAAAGGCGAATGCTAAGAATCGCATTGTAAAACGACATGCCCATCCATTGCTGTACCTTGGGCTGGGTATGCTGGGAATGCTTGCATTGTGGACGCTGCTGATGGGAGTTGCGAGCTGGTATAACACCACGATGGACAATATCCACTATGGGTATCCGCGCACCTTCCAGACAGACCAATTTGTGGGGCATAACGAGTCGGTTGGGACACCCAGTCACTTTATCGCTATCAACCTGCATGGTCATATCGAAATCATCGAATTTCCTGGCGGAGATGCTTCCCATGCTCGCATCTTTATGGGACCCCAGCTCTATACCGATGGCAGTGATCTTGTACCGGTGACTCTAAAGTTCCTGGATGTGAACGGCGATCACCGGCCAGATATGATTATCACCTTCCAGGGATCGCAAGTTGTCTTTATTAACGATCAAGGGACGTTTCATCCCCTCCGTCCCGAAGAGCGTCACCAGGTGGAGGATTTTTTACAGCATCACGGGCAGTAACCGTTGTGTCAATAAACAATGAGTAAACGGGCCTTGTCGCTTTCTACCAGGCCAGGAAAAAAGGGGAGTCCTGGATGGGCAGACAGTAGCTCCTATTGTGCTAATAGTTGTTGTATGTCAACCATAACACGATAGGAGCTCCTTCTTCAAGAAAGAGAGGCTACTTCATTGCGCCGTTCTTTGAAGCTTTGTGTGTCAGGGTAGACATCCTCGATGTCTTCGTCTCTTTCGTCAAGGAGGTACGTTGTACTGGATGAGTGGCAGCTTGAGAAAGTACCGCACCGACGGAGAAGCCGACGCGCTTGCGTGCAGGAATGGTGATCTGTTTCCCACCGCGAATAGACTTGACCTTGCGGGCTGCAACACTGCGCAGATTCCAGGTACCAAAGCCCATCAATCGCACTTCACAACCCTGCGCCACATCTTCACGTACAACTTCTGTGAAGGCATCGATGACCTTGCTGGTCTCTTTGAGATTGAGGCCGCACTTCGCGGCGATCTGGTGAATCAGTTCATCTTTCCCTACGACGGTAAGATTCTTTTCAGGTGAAACGGTTGTCATTTGGTTGTTACTCCTTACATAAAAAGTAAAAGGTGGAGAAGAGCTACTTCAATAGCTTTCTCGTCTCAAAAAGTATATGCCTGCACGTTGCTTTTGGTGAAGATCGTCTTACTTCTGTAGACTGACCATCTACGTGCATTGCACATTTGAATGGTGTCTCCATTCACTTTCACTATACAGAGTCCCACCAAATGCTTATGAGTTTTAGAAACCGCCTTTTGCTGTTCTTTCATTAACTTGACATAATAAATTACAGGAATTCAATTTGTCCTCTTATGCCGTGGGGAAGCGAGATAGGAAATGGTTAGGAGAGCTCAATCATTCGACTCTCATGTAATAGATGATATTTTCATGGAAATGGGTACATCAAAGAAAAGAATATGATACAATGAGGAACATGATGAGAAAAGCGAAAAGAGATCAGGAGATAACGAAATGAGTGAAGGACTCTTCTCGCGGGCGTTCAGAGGCCGTCGCCAACAGAGTGACGTTGCCGGACGGCTTCCGCCTGGACAATATCTCGAGCGCGGTTTCCCGGTGCTTTCGGCAGGCCCGACCCCGCATACTCCCCTGGAGCGGTGGGATTTCTCGATTGCCGGGAACGTGAAAGAGTCAAAGCGTTGGACCTGGGAGGAACTGCTGGCCCTTCCCCATGAGAAGCCAACTGTCGACATCAGTTGTGTCACCAAATGGACCAAGTTCGATACCCATTGGGAAGGCGTCTCCGTCGAGACCTTGCTGCAACAGGTGGACTATGACCCGAACGTCGCGAGATATGTCATCGCTTTCAGCGATGGTGGCTATACCACAAATTTACCGATGGCCGATGTTCTGGGTGGGAAGGCGTGGATTGTATTCATCTACGAAGGAGAACCGCTAGCTCCCCAACACGGCGGCCCGGCACGATTGCTGGTTCCCCACCTCTACTTCTGGAAGAGCGCCAAGTGGGTGCGGGGTCTCCGATTGGTCGATGAGGATGAACCGGGCTTCTGGGAGTCGCTTGGCTATCACAATTACGGAGATCCATGGAAAGAAGAACGGTACCAGGGCGACTAAGCTGGCAACTCGGTGAGGTGCTTGCCACGCGGGCAGAAACGGCGCGCACGAAGAGCATCACGCTCGCTGTCCCCAACTGGATAGGGCATCGAGCTGGTCAGCATATGGATGTGCGACTCACTGCCGAAGACGGCTACCAGACCGAGCGCAGCTATTCGATCGCCTCGCCACCCGAGCAGGAACAGCGCTTGACGCTCACCGTCGAACGGCTGGACGACGGGGAAGTGTCCCCCTACCTCGTCGATGAACTGCGCGTCGGTGACAAACTGGAACTGCGCGGCCCCATCGGGGGATACTTCGTCTGGGAGGCGCATATGGGCGGTCCTCTCTTGCTGGTAGCCGGAGGATCGGGCATTGTGCCATTGATGGCGATGATCCGTCACCGTGCCGCAGTGGGGAGCACCATTCCGACCCGTTTGCTCTATTCGTCGCGGTCCTCTGAGGACGTGATCTACCGTGATGAACTCGACCGCCTGGTCAGGAGCACCACGTTGCTTGAGGTGGTGCAGACCCTGACGCGCGTGCAACCGCCCGGATGGACGGGATATCACCGCCGCATCGATACCGAGATGCTGCGTGAGCTTGCCTGGCCGCCTGATCAACGTCCGCTGATGTTCATTTGTGGTCCCACACCGTTCGTCGAAACGGCCGCAGCGAGTCTCGTGGCACTGGGATACGAACCAGGACGAATCAAGACCGAACGCTTCGGACCGACAGGAGAAGCATAATGGAGAACAAGCTTGATGGCAACGCTGCCGGAGGCATCCTGCAGGAGATTTTCCCCTTTGAAATGACGCTCGTCCAGGCAAGCTGTACGGGCTGCGGCGCAACCGATGCCATTGGGGCGCTGGCTGTCTACAAGCATGGCATGGGGACGGTCGTACGCTGCCCCTCCTGCGATACCGTGCTCATCCGCGTTGCGCATACGAAGGGGCGCTACTGGCTTGATATGCGGGGCGTGCGTGTCCTTCAGATCAGCGCGGAGGCATAGTCCTTCTTCTAAGGAAGAGGATTACGCTCCTCGTCTGCGGGCGCGGGCATCAACATATCCGGCATGTCCATGGCCGCAAGGGCAGCAGTCGGCATGACAATAAACGGGCGCATCATGTCGTGGTCTTCGTGCTCCAGAATATGACAATGGTACATGTAGCGGCCTGTGAAGCCATCGAAGGTTGCCGCTATCGAGACCATTTCACCAGGATTGACACGCACCGTATCTTTCCAGCCCAGTTCGTTCGCATCCAGCGTCCCATGCGCTTGAAAGCTGATGGGTGTCGTCGTTGCTCCCGTTTCTGGATGGAAGCCATCCTTGTTGTAAAGATCTCTGCCCAGCGCCTGGAACTGGACGAGATGCACATGGAAGGGATGGGTGTCTTCCGTCAGATTGAGGATACTCCAGACCTCTGTCGAACCATACGCCACGAACCAGTTGGTGGTATCCTCAAACTGTTTGGCTACGGTGCGATAGCGCACGGTTGTTCCCTGCTCGCCCGCTATCGCCATGAGCGCTTCTTCCACTGCGGCATCTGCGTCCGACACCTCAGCAAGTTCACGAAAGGTGAGCATGCCGTCGGGATACTCGACCATCGCCACGACTCGATGCTGGTGAGCAGGGGGCAAACGGTCATGTTCAAGCCTGCGGTACGACGAGGACAATGTCGCGGACAGGACGAAGG